>OGQR01001684.1_pt1 | contig 14708 bp, 15 predicted proteins | sample 1553271 | NCBI WGS metagenome assembly OGQR01 (sample SAMEA2579970, study PRJEB22360) | human gut metagenome | biome: human gut; feature: human-associated habitat; material: faeces | place: Denmark | collected 2008/2010 | reverse complement strand
GGCTCCCCCTACTGGACTTGAACCAGTGACACCCTGATTAACAGTCAGGTGCTCTCGCTGATAGGGCATCTCGCACGGGGTGCGCAGGCGGGTGTCTGTTAAGTGAAACACAGGCACAACGCTCCCTTAAAGCATACATAATTCCTCAATAGCGGTCAGTCGTAGAAAGAAAGTCTTTGCGATGAAAATGCCGCCGGCAATCAAGCGGTGGCATTTATCTTTTGTTCAAGTGTCGCCCATTCGGTGCAAAATTGCTTGTAGGTGAAGTTCACATAACAGCGCACCTTATAGTCCTTGCTCAACTCGATCCGGCTGAACAGCTCGTTGATAATCATCTTCTTACCTTCAAGTGGGGTTTCGTCAAATTCCAAAGCCCATGTGCGGAATCTCCGGTATGCCGGGATGATCCCGTCTGACATGACCTTTTTCTGTTCTTCCTCATCCTGCAAAGTCTTCAACCGTTCCCTGCTCTCGTCAATTCTCTCGCGCACCGCCGTAATAGCAGTGGACAAGTCCTCCGAGGTATAGACGCTGTTTCCGGTCAAAGCATTGGCAATCTCGGCGCGAAGCGTATCAAGCTGCTTTTCGTCCTTTGCAATCTGCTCTGTCAGTTTCAACTGTTCCAAGCGGCTGGCTTCGACCGACCGCTTGAAAGCAAGCTGAATTTTCTCCTCTTCGGGGCATCCTGCAATGTTGGCAAAAATCTCATGTACGGTCTGCAATACGCACTTATCTACCCTATCGGCAATATAAGTGGTGGCACCGTCGCAATCGTTAAGTCCCCTGCTCCGATGGTAACACACATAAATCCCGTAGTTTCGTTCTTTGACACTACCGTCCTTATGTACTGTTTTTTCTGTCCTGCGGCTTGCCACCAAACGGCATCCGCAATGTCCGCAGAAGAGATTTCCTCCAAGCAAAGATTGGCTTTTGTTGCTACGACATACGGTGCGCTTGTGTTCCTCTTTACAGGTTCTTTCTTCGAGAATCTGTTGTACGCGGAAGAACAGCTGATCCGGCACGATCTGAAGTTCTTCAATTCTTTCCGAACGCGCATTGCCTCTTACCATAAATCCGCGATAAATCTCATTTTTCAGGATTCTGAGGACATTGCTGGAATGGAACCTTGAACCGGTCGATGTCTTGAATCCCTGACGGTTTAACCATTCGGCAAGCTGATGGGACCCATATCCTTCGTCCGCAACCATCGTAAACAGTTTCAAAACAATCGGGGCTGTCACTGGATCTATCGCAAGATCAAGCGCACACTTTCCTTTTTTGTTTCTTCTCCCATTGTCTACAAGCTGATACCCAAACGGAACCGGTCCGCCCGTGTAAACACCCTCGGCTGTCATCTGTTGCAGTCTTGTCCGGACACGGATTGCCGTCTTTTCTGATTCTCCCGATGCCTGCCAAAAGCGTATGTAATTCATGAGCTTGTCCGAATGGGTTTCGATCTTTTGCTGCCCTTCGTTAACGCTCCATACTTCAATCCCATGCTCCGTAAACCATTCAAGAATAAACGGCGTTTCGTTTTCGATACGACCGAGACGGTCGAACATAAAAACGAGAAGCACATCATATTCCCCTTTGAGTGCAGAATCCTTGAGTTCCTGTATCGCGTCACGCTTGGATGCGGAAACCTTGAAGCCGGAGATACCTTTTTCCTCTTTTTCAATGACAACCGTCCACCCTTGCCTTTCGGCAAACTCGCGGCAGGCAATCCGCTGCATCGGAATATCGTCTTTCACAAGATCGACCTGCTTTTTTGTTGACACTCGATATAAATTTGCTACCCTTTTCATTATGTATGCCTTCCTTATTTATATAATGTAGAAAGGCACTGACCACTATTCCTTTTTCAAAGACCACGCAGTTATTTCTGCGGCTTTATTATACCGCATTTTTCTCTGCGCGTCAAAGGTGCAGATGGTCAGCACCGTGTATATTCTCCTATTACTCTGTTCTAATTCTCTTAGCGTGTCGCTTTGTGTTCTTTTTTATGATGTTATGTCTCACTTTTCGGAACTTTTTATTGTTTCGGTATTGACTTTTCAGTTAAAATCGTCTATAATATAATCAGTAAGATTATGGAGGTCTCATTTATGAAGCGACTCATTACAGATAAACTGGTCGAGTGGAAGAATTCTTCGTTTCGCAAGCCGCTCTTATTGAAAGGCGCACGGCAGGTAGGTAAAACATATGCCTTGCTGGAATTCGGTAAGGAGTACTACGACAATGTTGTGTACCTTCATTTTGAGGGCAATACCGAAACACTGAATAAAATTTTTGCTCCCGACCTCAACCCCAAGCGTATCATTGAAGAAATCTCCGCATATGCAAAGCAAACGATTTTCCCGCATAAAACACTTATCATTTTCGATGAAATTCAAGCCTGCGAGCAGGCACTGACATCGCTCAAATATTTTGCCGAAGAAGCTAATGAATATCACATCGTTGCCGCCGGCAGTCTTTTGGGTCTTGCCATCAACAGAGGAAATTTTTCATTTCCGGTAGGCAAAGTTGATATGTTGACAATGTATCCGCTTTCATTTGAAGAATTTTTGCTTTCCACAAATAATGAAACACTTATCGAAAAAATACGGGAATCGTTTGAAACATTCACGCCGCTTGCCGATGTTTACCACAATCTCACTCTGGATTTGTATAAGAAATATCTTGTCATAGGTGGCTACCCCGCTGTCGTAAAAACATACCTGGAAACCGAAAATTATGACTCCGTTCGTGCTGTACAGGCTGACATATCAGACTCCTATATTGCGGATATGACAAAGTATGCAACGCCTAACGAAACGATCCGAAGCATCGCCATTTTCAACACGCTTCCCTCACAGCTCGCCAAGGAAAACACAAAATTTCAATACGCAGTCATAAAAAGCAACGCGCGCGCAAAAGACTATGAGCTTTCCCTCCAATGGCTGAAAGCTGCCGGTGTTGTTTTGGAGAATATCAAAGTAACCGAGGGCAAACTCCCCCTTACTGTATACGAACAACTTGATTCCTTCAAGATATACTACTCCGATGTCGGATTACTCTGCTTCAAATCCGGCACATTTCCGCAAGATGTTCTTGTAAACAGTTCCATCTCCGACCGCGCAAGAGGGTTGCTTGCCGAAAACTACGTTGCCGAGCAACTGACTGCCGGCGGATACAGACTGAACTACTGGGAGTCTGACGGAAAAGCCGAGTTGGATTTTATTATTCGGCAAAATGACTCTGTTGTTCCGGTCGAAGTCAAGTCCGCAGATAATGTGCGCGCACGAAGCCTGAAAATATTCGTCGATAAATACGCCCCGGCATACTCTATCCGACTTTCAACGAAAAATTTCGGTTTTGAGAACGGCATTAAGTCTGTTCCGCTGTATGCCATATTCTGCTTATAATTCACTCTCCCGTTCCGAGCCGCAACTGCGGCTCGGAACTTTTATTCTCCAGCCACTGCCCTGCTCTCATACTGCCTGCCAATGATACTCAGGCAAGCCTCTTTTGCGTTTCGCGCAGGTTCTTCTTCGGCAAAGAAAATCGTAATATCCACGCCCCCGATAGAGGAAGCAAGAACGGTCTTGTCGTTTTCCTTTGCCAAATGCAGCGGTCTGTCGTTGCCTGTCAGTTGCTTCTCCATATCATTTCCTCCGTCTTTTCTTCTTACTATGGAGCAGACCGAAGCTGACCTTCAGTGCCCGCTCCACACTCTTTCTGTCATGTTCCCCAATTTCTCCATACTCTTTAATAAGTAACTTTTGGTCAATCGTCATCACCTGCTCCAACAGCACCATAGACTGTTTCGGCAGGTTTGACTGTCCGAGAACCACATGAGTCGGCAGATGCGGCTTCTCCAACTTGCTCGTAATCGGTGCGACAATGACTGTCGGGGAGCTTCGGTTGCCTGCATTGTTTTGTAAAACGATCACCGGTCTTGTTCCACCCTGCACCGATGAATCCGCTTTCTCTCCGAGTTCGGCAAGGTATATCTTCATCCGTTCCGTGTGAGGCGCTTGTCCGCCCTCACCCGTTTTTTCCTGCCGATTTAACATTCTTCCCACTCCTTGCTTTGACTGCGAGTAATCAGAAGTGCCATGTAGTCGATAAAATCTTCATCCGGTTTCCTGTCCTCTTTCTGCATTTTGTAGAACTGCATAAAATAGAAGAAAGCATCAAGGTCGTTTCCGATCTGAATTTCCGTGGGAGATTTTGTTGCAGCGCCAATGAACACACACTTCTCTCCCTGAATCCAACGCTCAATATTGTGGTCGGTATCGTGGAAATATCTTTTCAGAACACCGAGCGCCCATTTACCGTGCCGCAGAAATTCCTCACGGTTTCCGGCATCCACTCTCTTGTCCGCAGCAGCGTATCCGTTCGACACCGCTACAACCAATCTTCTGAACTCTCTGCTTGTCATCATCGTAATTACCTTCCTTTCACATTTTGACTGCTTCCAGCCCGTCAATAGCGGACTGAATCTTTTTTACTCTGCTTTTCAACTGCACAATCGTGCGGTCAAGTTCTTCGCGGCTTTTGGCTATGTAGTAGCCGTTTCTGTCACTGCAAATCGGGACTCCCGCACTGCGAAGCTCGTTGACCATTTCGCGGATCATCGTTCCTTTACAGCCAAGCCGTTCTTCTAATGCACGGCTCACAATCGCATTGTCTTTTCCCTGATGTTCTCTTTCCAGAATCTTTTGTAATCTGTTTTTCATACGCCCTCCCGGTATAACTGAATACCCTGACTTCCCGTGGGCAAATGGGTATGTACAGAGCATACAGGTCCTGAACACTTCATTTCCGTATGCTCAAACACACCGCATTTGTCCTCGACACCCCCGGTGTTCTTTATATGGGAAGTCATCAGGTGTTCGGCTACGAACCGAATCCATAGGAATCTCACCTCTGCCGGGTACTCCGCCAGCCGCGCATTTCTGCTACGGAAGTATCATTGTCCCTTGCGTTTGTCATCGCCCTCCGCGGGTAGTAACCCCGCTTCACTCAAGGTATCGTGTTGATCGCTCCCTCCCCCGGGAGATCACCGCGCACCTCTTGAGCTTGGCTTGTCCGCTCATCGCATACAACGCAGGTAATGTGCCTGATGAATGGGTATTCAGTTGTCAAAGTTCTCAAGGGGGGTATTTGTCCCTTCAAGTGGTAGCCAGCGAGAATGCCTGTTTTTTAAGGTTGTCCCGAAAATTTTTTCAAATATTTTTTGATAGTCCCCATTCTCTGTGTGATGGCTGATACCGACAATCCTTTTTCCTTTGCTATCTCAGTCATGCTTTTCCCCTCAAAAACAACGGATGTCAATAAATCCATGCGTTCCTCACTCATATTGCTCAAAGCCGTGTACAGCTCTGTGTTCTTTATATCTTCAATCCAACCGTATCTGTCAGCGCTGACTTTTTCGTCATCAATGGATACAGTCAGCTGCCCCATGTACTTTTGGTACAGTGGCGACTTACCGTTATCTCCGCCATCGTCATCAAAATCGCTTTCACAGAATTCCTGAGTGTGCATCCGGTATCTCCTGTCGTTTCGGAACTGTTCTTCATCAAACATTACGATTTCAGCAATTTGTTCTTCCGTCATTCCGGCTGCCTGATATTCTGCGATTTCTCTCTTGATCCTTACGTTAAACTTTTTTCTTTCATAAGCGTTGTTCCAGCTCATTTGGTAATCTCCTTTTGATTTTTGAATTTGCGGTTGAAATCAAAAATCCGGAGATTACGGGTATCGTGCTATGTAGGTCTGCCACGCGGACAACATAAAAAATCCTTTCCGAAGCGCAAGCCTCGGAAAGGACTCTCATAGCCGTATGAAGCAAGTAAGGTCAAAAAAGCGCAAAACAAAAAAGCACCGCATGACAACAAGGCAGAATCAAATTCTGCTACTTGTCTTCATACGGTGCTTGGGTAGTCCGATTGTATCGGCTCCGCTTACTCGCTACAAAGTGTTTGTTATTTAGTTTTTGTCCTTACTCGGCAGAATGTACCGATGGACGCTTATAGGCTTTTGAGGCATAGAAATAGGCAAGATTCAGTGGCGTAGCTGCTTTGCATTTCTGACATTTTGCAATCAGAATACCTTCGCGCATGCTCGCTGTCACAGTAACAAGCGGTGTGCCGCAGTAGGGACATAAAATCTCTCGGAATTCCATGTCCGCGCATTGCTTTGCGGAGCGTTCGATTTTTTTCGTTATGTTTTCCTCCGGAATCTTAACTACGAACTTGGGCGATGTTACGGTCATATAACACCCCCGGCATCTCCACATTTCAGCAGGTACTCATCCAGTTCTCTCGGCTCAAACAACTTCAGTTCTCTCAAACGGTAGAACATACTTTTGTAGGATACCTGAAATTGATTTGCTGCGTCTCTGATCACATTTCTGTCGCAAGTACACAGCACACTGTCGCCGTACAGCGGAATCCTTTTTTCATATCCTCTGCCTCTGACATATCTGATAATGGATGACCTGGGCATCAGAAGTGCGACACCCATGGCTGTTGCCATACTCTCGGCAATGCTGAACATGGTGGCAAGTTCTTTCACCGTGTACTTTTGCTCCGCGTCAAACTCCTGACTGAAAGCGGAAGTCACCGGATTGTTTCCGAGCCTGTCCATAAGTATATGACCGGCTTCATGTGCAAGAACAAACCGCCGTTTCTTAAGGTTCTGCTCCTGCCGTAGGTACTCATCAACAATGATAAGTCCTTGGGGCGGTACAACCGATACCCGTTGACCGCTCCGCCAAATCAGCAGCGCCCCCTTGCCGTCCGCAAGAAATGCCATTTTCCCGGCATCTCCTTCGGCAATATGATCATAGATGATTTGATATCCAAGATTGGATGTAATAAAACCCTCTATGTCCGTGGGGGTTCCCTGGATAAAAGATTGATATTGATACTTACGGATCAGACCTTCGCCGATCTCGTCGATTTCATCGTGCGTCTGGTAATAGTCCAATCGTGCGTCCTCCCGTTATAGTTTTTTGATTACATGTTTGGCGACTCCTTGGATATTACACGCTCTGACAATGATGTCCTCCATACCCGCATTTTCCGGATGCAGCCTGATCCTCTTGTTCTCCGGTTCCGGATAGTAGGTCTTCAGCGTTGTTTCATTGCCCACAAGCGCAACCACAATATCGCCGTAGTTTGCATGATCCTGTTTTTTCACAACGACCATATCGCCCTCATCAATCCCGGCATCCACCATGGAATGTCCATGTGTCCGCAGCACAAAGAAATCTCCCTCACCGAAAAGGGCAACCGGAAGAGCGACAAATTCCTCAAAGTCTTCTTCCGTCAGTTCGGGTGAACCGCAAACGATGCTTCCGAGAACGGGGGCTCGGTTCATCTTGTAGTCTGATTTCTGTGTACGCGGTGTTTCAATGGTCTTTCCATCGTAGTGCAGCATACCGTTCCGCGCCATTTCCATGACGTAGTAGTATGCCGTCGATTTGCTGGTACCGATTGCATCGGCGACCTTCTGCATGGAGGGGGATTGGTGATATTCAAAGAAATAGTCCTCTACAAACGCCTGTATTTCCTTCATCGTTTCGGGATTTCTTTTACGTAATCCTGCCATTCTGTGCCTCCATGCATATCGTAGAACGATTCGTTCTATTTGTATATTCATTATATCATACACCCTTTGCTTTGTCAATAGGTAATTGTGCATAAAAAATGAGGGGGTAATTGGGGCTACATATCAACAGTGCCATGCTAAATCCAGCCTCCGTAGGTAATTTGGCAAGATTATTTTATTGAATACGTCGCGTCGAACTGAACACCGTGGTCGTGCAAGTTGAACACCGGCGTCGTTTTAGCTCGGCACTGAATAGGATGTATTTGAAAGAACTGAACAACAAATTTATAATGCGGAAAGAGAGCGCCGGTGTGGTGGGTGTCTATAAAATGGTCTTGAACAATATTACTGAAATCCTTTGATTACGGTACCGGAACAGTTTCCATCACCAGGCTTATTATCTGAAAGATTTATTGTTGGAGAAAGTGGTGTTTATCAACCCCAGAATGGGGGTTCACAAATAATTAACTTTTACATATCTTTTTCTGTGTTAAATATTGATATTCCCCATTGCAAAACATTCAATTGTATGATATAATACAAGTGCAATATAATAGCCGAAAGAAAATGAACAACAACCCCGCAAGCAATGCGCAGTTATGCTTATTGTTGCTGAGTTGTTCTCGCAGGGAGGCGAGGAATCCAGGCGAGACTATTTGGCAAAAATTATGAGCGCATAAAGTTGGAGGGGACTGTTGTCTGCCAATCTTTATGCGCTGTTTTTTTGAATACATTTTTTCGCGGAGGTATGCCTTATGAAAATTCGATGCTTTGATCGTTCACCCTTTACCAACCGCACGGCAAAACTGATTATGACTTTGGAAACAAAATCATGATTTAATTTTATAAGCTATGTTGAAAACATACCATTATAACTAAAAAAATAACGTGGAGGGTAATTATGAAAAAGATTATATGTATTGCAATGATAGTATGTTTGGCTTTGAATTGTGGTATAGTTACCGCTTTCGCATCAAACAATGAGCGTGATATTCAACAAGAGATTGCATATACTGTTAATGGAGATGAAGATAAAAAAATCGACATTACGCAATTACCTGACAAAACGATTGAAAGCAATGGTTTGGTCATCGATCGAAAATATGTGCGTATTTCGACAGAAATAAGCTCCGCCCGTCTTGAATTGAATAATTTGTCATATAACTTTTTATTGGATGATGTTAATCAATATGATTATGTTGTAGTTTCATTTGTATCAACGGAAAACGTTATGCTAAATGACTATCATACGTTAAGTTATGATTATCCAACTATTACAAAAATGGTGGAGATTTCATTTAATGTTAATAGTAATAATATCATTTCTCTTGATTCCGTGCCTGTTTATAGTGAAGCAAAATTTGAAAAGATATATGTTGTAATAGACGCATATATTGAACAATCTGTGGTAGAGTCATCTATGCTAAAACTTTCAGTATTGAGTACAGAACAGGGTGTTTTTGTAAGCGAGCATGGAGATATTTATGCATATGATAACTACATCTCTTATTTATACAGTAACTCATTAATATCTGATCAACAATATAATTTAATTCAAAAAAGAGTGACTGAATTATCAGAAATCGCGGCAGATAATGGTAAAGCGTCTGAAACAATACCAGTTAAGGAAGTAGTTCGGTATTACGATATGGCAACAGACGAAGTTGCAATTAAATCAATTGACAATTTTTCCGAGCTCCAACGTTATGTCCCTCAAATCGAGACGGCTTCTATTTCATTAATGTCAACAACCACCAATGGAACAATTGTAGCCCCTTCGTTAACAGTATCCCGCACAATTACATCAATAGATTCGGGAAAACAACTACGCGTATACGGATATGTTACATGGACTGATATTGAGGGGAATTCACATCCTGCACGAAATATTGAAGTTCAGATTATGGATAAAGATATAACTTTTGATGATACGTTGGCAACAGTCTATACCAGTAACTATGGATATTACACAGCAACTGTTACAAACCAAACCGGTATTAATGAAAACGGATGTGATATTTATATTAGGGTAAATACAAAAAACAGTAAATTTAAAATTGGAACAAATATTGCATCGTCTATGTTTTCTAATGGTTATTACTTTACAACGGGGGTAACCGACAATGTTAAAGAATCTAAAGATATAGTTACATACTCAGGAAGTAATTCTGATGCATTCAGAGCGGTAAGTGTCCAGCAAGCCTTAGTTGTTGGCTATTACTATTATGAAACAATGAATAATGATAGTGTGAATTCAATAAGTGTAGTTTATCCGGGTGGTACAAATGGCTCTTGGTCTAATTCGTTTTGGGATTTGGTTAATATAGAGTATAATGATTATTGTGACTGGGATGTAATTCTGCATGAACTTGGTCATCAAGTAGCATCAAAGATTGGTGTTTCTGCATCATTTACTGACTCCCATATAGGCAGTGAAAACTTGTCAGAAAGATATGGTAAGTCAAAGGGAATTAAAGGAGGCTGGAGCGAAGGCTGGGCATCATACTCAGCATGGCAGCACAGTTGTATTATAACAGATATGTTGCAACTATATCTAACATTACAAATGTTGCTGACAATACCTATTCTGACTTATCTTTCACGAACTCAGATACAACATTTTCTGGCTGGTCAAGGGACTATACAACATATTCGGGTTACACAGATGGCAATGAAGCGGCTGTTACATGTGTTTTACTTCATTTGATAATTGATAATGATATAGCGTTATCCCATCAAGAAGTTTGGAATATAGCAAAGGCAAGTAAATGCGATAGTTTATCTGGCTTTATGAAAACGCTCTATAGCAGTGTAGATAAGTCACTATATTCCGCAATAGGAACTCAATTGGAACGGCAAAATATTGCTGATGCCCCCAATGTCAAAACATCGATATTTAGTAGGGAAAATCCAGGAACATTTTATTGGACACCTGCGGCAACAAGAGACAATATAAGCGACAATAACAATTATGTTTACTACAACAGAGCAACAATAACTTTTTTCGACAAAAATTATAATATTGTTTTGCAGTCGCCATATATTAGTTCAGCTCTTGGCACTTATGGAACGCCAATAAATGATATTCAATGGAAGGCTTTGAATTTGTCAATAAACAGCGGAGATCCATTTTACTGGTGCATCTCAACCTCGCAAAATGATAATCCTGGAACTGGACCATATTATTCAAGCCTTCATAAAGCCTATTTTTCTGAGGATATTACAACAATTGCAAATACAAATATACAATACAGCGGATATCTGAATGCATACAATGATGTAGTATATAAATTTGTAGCTCCTGAATCTGGATACTATACATTTAACTCAACAGGAGATACGGATGTAAATGTCACTCTTTACACGAATACACTGTTAGAAGGCAATAGTATTTCTAATGATGATGGCGGCGAGGGATTGAACTTTCTATATGATAGATACTTATTATCTGGCACCACAGTATACCTGAAAGTGGGTGGATATCGTTCTGCATCAGGACCATTTAATATTATAGCAATCCGATATACGTCAACTACTGTGAATACATCTAAAAGCATGGCAATCAACGGCACCAATGGAGTATGGTTTAGATTTGTTGCACCTTCAAACGGAAGCTACACGTTTTATACAACAGGTGATATTGATGTGTATGGCGAACTATTTAGTTATCCAGCTTCGAACGGAAGTACAAATGGTCGATTGACGTATAATGACGATTCGGGTTCAGGGAGAAATTGCCTATTTACCTACGATCTATCTAAAAACACTGTTGTATATGTGCGCATTAGGGGCTATTCATCATCAATAACCGGTAACTGTTGCCTCTGTATCGCCGCAACACCAATTGTCGAAAATTTGGATACTTCGTATTCAGGAACGCTCGTAGCCAATGGTTATACGATCTATAAATTTACCGCACCAAGTACTGGTGAATACACATTTTTTACTACCGGGAATACCGATACGTTTATGGATATTTTTAGTGAACCGGTTTTAGATCGAACAACAACTACGAATAGACTTGCCTACAATGATGATGGCGGTGTTTCACGCAATTCATCAATTACCTATTCATTGTATCATGGTCAAAGTGTTTTTGTCCGAATAAGGGGATATTCTACGACTACAACAGGAGCTTATTGTCTGGCAATTGTCAAATCCACGACAATTGCTACACTAAATACTGGATACAGTGGCACTTTAGATAACGGTTCTATCCTTTGGTACACTTTTACCGCTCCTCAAAGTGGCGAATACACTTTTTATACAACGGGTGATACCGACACATATGGAGATGCACTCAATTTCTTTGTCCCGGATGGAAGCTTGGATAATTTGATTTGTTCTAACGATGATGATGAAGATGTCGATTTGACTACTCTCAACTTTAGACTTGTCCTTTCACTGTCAGCTGGACAAACGGTGTATATTAGAGTAAGAGGATATAGCACTTCTACAAGTGGTTCATTTGCGATATATGCGGATAAATGGGAGGAATAATTTATGAAACGACTACTTTCCCTGTGTTTAGTGGTGCTTTTGAGTTTTGGTTTGTTTGCATGCTCAAAAAGTGAATCAAAAATTGTAAAGTCTTGGGGAGCAGGTAAACCACAAGGAGATCTTAAAATATCGGCCGAAATAATGTCAAACCATAAAGTTGATATCAATTCGGAATTTGAAATCAAAATAGGTTTAGGTCGAGGTATGGAGTATTACTCAACCGTGCTCCTTACTATTAATGCACCCAATTGGACTATTGTAGCTCCTGATCAAACTATTTCCGAGAATAATTATCAAGTATATTATGAAGACTTTAAAGATTCAAAATACGGTCTTGTGCTAAATGATAACACAGAATTAAAATACTTTGAACTTTTCAGATTTAAATATACCGGAGGTGAAAGCAATTGCAAAGGATGCATAGGTTTTAGATTAGAGACAATATATCCTCAAGAACCTATAAACGGATTTCAAGAGTCAGGTATAGATATAGGAATATACTATGAAATTAAAAATGGAAAGATTTCTATAACTACAGAGAGACCTGTTGACTATAACTCGGATAACCAATTGACTTAGTGAAATTGATTTAAAAAGCCCATCCCCCCTCTTGTGTAAACATCCAAAAGGTAAACTGCAAGATGGGGATTATAGCGATGGTTACGTATAGCAAATCGGTGCATTTATCTGCAAACTGTGTATAGCAACTTTGACCAATTGTTAAAAAAATGCTGTAGACATTATCAATAGGGTTATCTCCCGGTATCTTTAGGAGATAACCCTGCCTTTATAACATTTTTCATACATAATCAGACTGCTTTGATGGTTTATCAATCATGTGCCGATTTTTGATGTCCACAGTTCTGAGGTGTTCAGTGCGGCGCCGGCGAACCATTTCGCCTTGTGTTCGGGCGGCAGCATCTCCATCAGTGATTGAAACTGATTGCGCTGTCTTGTATTGCCGGGAGCGAGAAGCTCCTGAATGATCTTGAACACAGAGACGATATGGCGTTCTTCAGGCTTGCAGAATTCCGCTACGAGCTGGATGGTTGCCGTCAGCACGCCTTCTGCCGCATCGTAGAAGTATGCGTTCTGTCCGAAAGAACCTGCGTCCATGCCCGAGAGAATAATCGTCTTGGAGATGATCTTGGCGTATTTCTCGGCTTTGGCTTTATAAGCAAGTGTGTCCAGGTGTTCTGCATACAGATCCATATACTGATTGACCAGATGCAGAAGGTTGTTGCCGTGAGAACGCATCGGATTGCGCAGATCAATAACCGAAATGTTGTAACCGTAGTATTTCGACGCAATGGAACCGTAGTTTCTCATGATGTCACCCTTGGTATCTGTTGACATGAAGGACATACCCGAGGCGCAAGCGTATTCGATATTGGGATACAACCAGAACGCCGTCTTACCGACACCGGCAGCACCGATCATCATGCAGTGGACATCGCCTGTGTCCACCAATCCGATGGTTTGTTTCTTGCCAACTGTTTCACAGCCGACCACGATGCCTTGTGCCTTCGGTCGGCTTTTTTCGTCGGTTCGCCACTTCTGTGGCTCATAGTTGACCTTGGTATAGGTCTTATCAATCTCGCCTCTGGAAGCCCACCTCGCAGTACCGTGCTGACCGTTTCCGACGGTCTTGCTCTTGATTCCGTTCAGCCCATACAGGTGAGAAGCCAGGGAGATGAATATAAAAAGACCGCCCATGATGGCGGCTACAAGAACGAGTATTTGAATACTTCCTATGGTGCATCGCTCCTTTCTTTACATGGTCATGGCAAGCGGTTCAGTCTGCTCAGCGGTTTGTTCTCTTTCCATAGCACCGCACAGGCGAAGGCAATCGAGTCCAAGAGTGAGCAGCTTGCGGTTCTGAATAATCTGTTCCACGGCGGTAACCGCACCTGTTTCTTTCAGTTCCTTTTCCAGGGCAAACAATTGTTTTCGGATGTTATCTCCGAGCAGTCCCGTCGACTCGGTATCCCGGTGCGGACGGTAAATGGCTTGCATCTGCCGGACATACTGTGAAAACTCTTGCTCCTGACCGATCATCCGATCCCGATAATAACAAATGGCAAGGCAGACCTTTGCCATTGTGTATGGCTCATTCTGCGCAAACTGCGGACGGCTTCGGGATAAAGTAGCATATGCCGTCGACGGAGTCAAGGGGCTGCGTGACCGTAACCAATCCCTCCGATGAATGCCGCTAAAGCGGCCCCCTTGACAGCGCCGCCGGCATATGCAGTCAGGCAACCAGATGAGGCTTGGCAGCCCCCTCACTGGACTTTTCGGCGCAGAACTTCATTTTGGCAGAGACGTTTTTGCAAAAAACTATTGACAGTACCGAAAAACTTTAACTATAAACTTTTTACCACGAACTGATTTGCTCATGACAGTCCCGGTAAAAGTGCGTCCCACATCTCTTTATTTCTATCGGAAAGCAATTCTCCAAGTTGCTCCTTTTGCTTCGTATCAAAGCAGTAAAGGTTCGCCGCTTCTTCTGCGGTTAAAGGAACCGTTTCAATATACAAATAGGTTTTCACAACCTCCTGCTCAACAGGGACAACGCTTCCGTCCTCCTGTGCTTCAAGGTGCGTTTCTTT
>OGQR01001676.1_pt1 | contig 14736 bp, 12 predicted proteins | sample 1553271 | NCBI WGS metagenome assembly OGQR01 (sample SAMEA2579970, study PRJEB22360) | human gut metagenome | biome: human gut; feature: human-associated habitat; material: faeces | place: Denmark | collected 2008/2010 | reverse complement strand
TACGCGAAGTTCGTTACTTGGTTGAATACCCAGAAGGCTGCTTTATTGGTGAATTCCATCATGCTGCCGTTCCCCTCTGCGAATGCGAAAGGCACTTCCGTGGCTGCTGAATACATCGGGAAATACACGGAGCTAGCCGCATCGTCAACGCCAAACCAAAGGATTCCTCCGATTTCATCGGGTAACCAACTTCTACATTGTGCTACAAATGTGAATCCGGTTTGTTGGGTTGCTGTTGCTCTTTCGTGAACATATTCTTTCCCGTCTACTTTGAAACTCATCGGACGCCATCTGTACGGACATTCGTACGGACCGGCTCCCATATCCTTGCTCATATCCAGTTCTGTTCCTTCCAAGTGATCACGCATGAAATCCATTACTTGCATCACGTCCACTTTCTCGCTGGGTTTAATCCATAACGGCATACGGTTGGTTGCGTAACCTTTGCTATCCCGTTGAATGTTTCTTCCCGTGGCGTAATCCCAGTATTGAGCCATGTCCGGGTTCACGGCATTAAAGAATGCCCAAACACGGATTTCACAGGCACGAGCCCCGCTGAAGTCAACTGGAGCGTAAGTATCAGAGAAACTGAAATCTTTATTTTTCCCGTCTTGAGGATAGAATCCTTTTTCTTTTGCGAAAGAGATCACGTCCTTGGAATACACGGTGGTGATATTCGGATCGTAAATCTTGTTCATTTTGTCTGAAGAGATCGAAGTTTTGCCTTCTAACGGGAAAGTCGTGATACGAGCTTGGTTTGCGTGAGCGGAAACATATCCGTCCGGTACCATGCGTGCTACCCAAACAGCTCCTTTTTCTCCTTCTCCCTTACCGATGATTTCGATAATCCATACTTCGTTCGGGTCAATGATAGAGATAGACTCTCCACTACTTGCCCAACCGTATTTTTCAATCAAGTCGGTCATTATTACAATGGCTTCACGGGCATTTTTCGCACGTTGTAACGTGATATATATAGCGCTACCATAATCTATAATAGCTCCCGTTTGGGATTCCAGTTCTTTACGTCCCCCGAAAGTGGTTTCGGAAATAGCGAGCTGATGCTCGTTCATGTTTCCTACCACGTTGTACGTGTGGGCTACTTGCGGGATTTTACCCATAAATTTGCCGGTGTCCCACTCGTAAACATCGAGCATACTTCCGGCAGGCCAGTCTTGTGCGGGCCAGTGATACAATTCTCCGTATAAAACGTGGGAGTCGGCAGAATAAGTGACCATTGTCGACCCGTCTTTCGTTGCTCCTTTCGTGAATAAAAAGTTCGTGCAGGCCATCGTGTACGTGGTGCAGCAAACTAACGCTAGTGTAACCAGTAAATGTGCTTTTCTCATTTTTAGTTATTGGTTTATGATTATTTTGATAATTATCGAATTCTGTCAAAAGATTTGAGCAATTTGATGTCTTTAAGTATTCCCCTTATGGCCATGTATGTGAAAATAATACAGATCACGGGTAATATAAGGCTGAATTTATAAAGAATCTCGGCGTTCATTTTGTCTGCGAATTGATTGATGTGATACCACATCAAGATAATGGCTCCGATCAATAAGATGATTTCCACGATACATAAACGCAATTGGAGGAAACGTTTTTTAAACAAGAACACGTTCACTAAGGGAACCCCGATCGTGAAGATATTCATGATTAACAAGGCCCAGTAGTGGGCTTGTAGCACGCTGTTTTCTCCAATTAGAACCACGCCATAAGTAAAAAAGTTATAGCTCGCATCATTCGGGATAAGCAATTGGGCGATCGGCACGTACAATGGAATCGTCATGGTGATTGCTACCACGAGCAAGTAAATAGTTTGAATCCTTTGAATCATAATTAATAAGTGATTAACGTATGAGAGAATTTAATGTATATTCAATAAGTTTCTTCATGTGCGGTTTGTAATCGGCCGAGGCATCCCCGTTGGCCCGGTTGGCAATGATCAGGCAAATCGTGGTGGCCCGATGGCCCATAAGAGCGGCCAGCCCGGCAATGGCGGCACTTTCCATCTCGTAATTGACAATTTTGTAATTCCCGAATTCGAAACGGGCAATCTCGTCATTCACTGTCGGCATCTCGATCGGTAAGCGAAGCACTCGTCCCTGTGGCCCGTAGAATCCGTTTGCCGTCAACGTGACGCCTTTCACGGTAACGCCTTCCGTGTGTAATTTGTCCACCAGTTCGTCAGATGCTTTTACCGCGTACGGGCGGGCTGCTAAGGGTGTCCAGTGACACTCCTTGATAAAGGCCTCCTCGAAAGCGGCATCACATACCATTTCGTTATCCCGGTAGAAACGCAATACCCCGTCTATGCCGAGGCTCATTTCCGAGATCACGAATGAATGTACGGGTACATCAGCCTGCACGGAACCGGAAGTCCCGATTCGTACTATATTTAATGTTTTCTTTTCCGCGTTTATTTCTTTGGTGTGCAAGTTGATATTGACCAAAGCATCCAGTTCATTCATCACGATGTCGATGTTATCCGCACCGATTCCGGTAGAGATAACTGACAGGCGGTGTCCCTTGTAATATCCGGTGATGGTACAGAACTCCCTGTCGCTTTTCCTGACGTCTATTTTCTCGAAATATGAGGCAATCATTTCTACTCGGGAAGGGTCACCCACGAGGATCACTTGTTCTGCCAGATCTTCGGGATGAAGGTGGAGGTGAAAGACACTCCCGTCATCGTTCGTGATTAATTCTGATGATTTTATTGGCTCCATATACTGTTTACTTTTTGAGCAACCAAATTTAGTAAAACAAATAATACCGGACAAATGTTTGGGGGTTTTTAATCCTGTCGCTCCGGTTGGATTAAAAAGTTACAGGTTACAAGTTAAGTCTTCGACTTTAAACCTGTAACCTGTAACTTAAAAGTCCGGCTATCTCGGCCGGACTTTTAATTATTTCGCGTAGTTTATAGCGCGTGTTTCTCGAATCACCGTGACTTTCACCTGTCCGGGGTAGGTCATTTCATCCTGAATCTTTTTAGCGATTTCGTATGAAATTTTCTCTGCCTCCGTGTCAGATACCTTTTCACTACCAACGACAACCCGCAATTCGCGGCCTGCTTGGATGGCGTAGGTTTTGACTACTCCGTTATAAGAAAGTGCAAGGTCTTCCATCTCTTTCAGTCGTTTGATGTATGACTCAACTACTTCCCGTCTTGCGCCCGGACGTGCGCCTGAGATGGCGTCACAAGCCTGAACGATCGGGGCGATCATCGTTGTCATTTCAATCTCTTCGTGGTGAGCACCGATAGCGTTGCAAATATCCGGTTTTTCTTTGTACTTCTCGGCAAGTTTCATACCCAGCAATGCATGTGGCAATTCCGGTTCTTCATCGGGTACTTTACCGATATCATGCAGCAGACCTGCACGTTTTGCCTTCTTCGGGTTCAGTCCCAGTTCCGATGCCATCACAGCACAAAGGTTGGCTGTTTCGCGGGCATGCTGCAACAAGTTTTGGCCATACGAAGAGCGATATTTCATCTTACCGATAATACGGATCAGTTCCGGATGCAGACCATGGATACCAAGGTCGATTGTCGTACGTTTACCGGTTTCGATAATTTCCTCTTCGACCTGTTTGCGTACTTTAGACACGACTTCCTCGATACGTGCCGGATGGATACGTCCGTCTGTTACCAGTTGGTGAAGAGCCAGACGGGCAATTTCACGGCGAACCGGGTCAAAAGCAGAAAGAACGATTGCTTCCGGAGTATCGTCTACAACGATTTCAACGCCGGTAGCGGCTTCCAGTGCACGGATATTGCGTCCTTCACGTCCGATAATACGTCCTTTGATTTCGTCTGATTCGATATGGAATACTGTCACGGAGTTTTCGATGGCAGTTTCGGTAGCTACCCGTTGGATAGACTGGATAACAATACGTTTTGCTTCTTTGCTGGCAGTCAGTTTCGCATCATCCATGATGTCATTGATAAATGACTGTGCCTGCGTTTTAGCTTCTTCTTTCAGTGATTCGACCAGGCGTTCTTTTGCTTCATCGGCAGACAGACCGGAGATTGTTTCCAGCTTTTCTATTTCCTGATGTTGCAGTTTGTCCAGTTCTTCTTTTTTCTTATCAACGATCACAAGCTGTGCTTCCAGGTTTTCCTTTACAGCTTCGGCTTCCAGTTTCTTGCGCTGGATTTCCTCCTGACGCTGGCTAAGCACCATTTCGCGTTGTTTCAGTTTATTTTCCGCCTGCTGAATTTTTTGATTACGCAGTGCCACTTCTTTTTCCAAATCAGCTTTCTTGTTCAGGAATTTCTCCTTTACTTCCAGCAATTTGTTTTTCTTAATTACTTCAGCTTCAGTTTCCGCATCTTTCAGAATACTATCGTATTTAGACTTCAGTACGTACCGGAAAAGTACATATGAAAGGATTCCTCCTACGACGAAGCAAGCAATTGCTGTTGCTATTATTGCTATCATTCTTACATTAATTTAGTTATATAAATAAAAACGCACCGCCAAATATCAAAACAGTCATTGCTCGGATATTCTGCAGTGCGTGGTGTTTTCTTTATCAGTGAATAGCTCGGTGGCATTATTCTTTTTGGAAATAATCCTCCAGCAATTCCGTTAGTTCTTTTACCTTTTCCGTATACGGAGTGGTATCGTTACGTTGCATTAATTGCAGTTTCTCTAACGAGAACTGATAGGCTACCATGGCAATAATCTTTTCCGGTTCAAGGTTTTTATAGTATTCCCGGTACGCATTAAGCCTGATGTTTACCTGCTTGGCTGCTTCCCGTACCATTTCTTCTTCCTGTCGGTTAATGGTTAACGGGTAGTTTGAGTCTGCTATTTGCAGGTTTATCTTTATTTTATCGTTCATACATCTTTCTTCTTTACTCGTTTAATAAAGCGATGCATTTATCGACTTCACGCACTAATTTTGACAATCGCAGCTTCGTCTCTTTTACGTCGCTGCCGTTAAGGCTGATTGTCGTAGCTGTTTTTAGGTTTGTATAGTTGACTTCCAATTCATCATACTGAGCTTGCACCTTCTCGTTCTTTAACTTTTCGTTTTCAAGAAGTTTTCTCAACCCGGCATTTTCACGCTTTAATTCATCGTGCAAATACATTAAATGCCGTAGCTGCGTTTCAAAGGTACTCAATAACTTTTTTTCTTCTTCTGTCATTACTACACCAAAATTGTACACAAAAATACGATTAACTCTGATATTACAAAAACTTTTCGGGAGAAAATATGCTTTTTAGCCTTAAAATAGTGGATTACATGGGTGAAGGAGATAAAATACATGAGGCTATCTGTGTAAATCTTTTCTTTATGAACAACCCGGCAGGTACAAAAGGTACATTAGGTACACCCTATAATTTTTTCACACACAGGCGTGCGTATGTGCGCACGTATATATATCGCGTATATAATTAATGTTCGTGCGTGTGTGTGCTAAAGGAAGCCTTAGAAAAGTGTACTTATTGTACCTGTTGATAACTTAGTGCTTTGCATGAGCCAAAGCTAAGCTTTACGACTCTTAAAGCATAGCTTTGGCTCACTCAAAGCACTGCTTTATACATTTCCCCTTTTCAAACTGCATTATTCATGAATCTCATGACTTTATTCTTTATCTTTTCTTGGTGATCACTTGTTTGCTAACCCTCTCTTCGTTACCCTGGTGCATTCTAAATAAACTCTTCTTTTTAGTGGTTTCGGTCTTTTAATTCGTTCATAAAATAATGTGGTTTCTATTATTATTGAGTTTCCTGTCGGTGGATAATCAAGAGATGAAAATAATTATTTGTTGAAGGAAAATTTCCTTTTCAGATGGAAAATAGGGCATTTTTGCGTCATAATGAACAAATATTGTCCTTTATTGATTTGTCGTTTTCCTTTTTTACAGAGATTTTCCAGTAAGTTTGCGTACCGAACTAACGGACTCAAATTATAAACATAAATATTTGTATCAGCTAACCATGAAAAAGTATTATTTACTATCTCTTATTTCTGCTTCTTTGATTGGAGCAACTTGTATTCAATGTACTTCTCCCAAACAAAAGACAGGAGAGAATACTCTTCCGCAAAAGAGTGAACTGTTTGTATCATTGCCTGATTATTGTCCGACTCCGGACGGTATGGCTATTGCTCCTAATGGAGATTTGATTCTGGCATGTCCCAATTTTGCAGATATCACACAGCCTGCTTGTCTGATGCGTATTACTAAGGACGGATCGGTTTCGAAATGGCTCGATGTTCCTGTGTTGGAAGAAACCGGATGGGCTTCTCCGATGGGGCTTGCCTTCAACGAAGAAGGTGACTTGTTTATCAGTGACAATCAAGGCTGGAGCGGTGCAGAGAAAGCAAAGAACAAAGGACGTGTACTTCGTTTGAAGTTTGAAAATGACCAGTTGAAAGAAACCATTACGGTAGCATCCGGTCTGGAGCATCCGAACGGTATTCGTATTCGTGACGGAAAATTATATGTGACTCAAAGTTCATTGTCGCAGATAAAAGACCCTTCCGGTCTGCTTGTCAGTGGCGTATACTGTTTTGACATGAACGATCGTGACATTGTAGTAACCAACACTTCGGCTGATAAGAACTTGCTGACTACGGTAATCACCAAAAATCCCGAAGTGCAGTACGGACTGGACGGAATTGTATTTAACGAGGCAGGCGACCTTTTTGTAGGCAACTTTGGTGACGGTGCTATTCATCGTATCAAGATGGACGCGGAAGGAAAAGTAGTCAGCAACGACGTCTGGGCACAGGATACGACTCAACTTCGTACTACAGACGGTATGTGTATCGACGATAAAGGTAACATCTGGGTAGCAGACTTCTCTGCAAATGCCGTTGCGCGTGTAGATAAAAACGGAAAGATTGAGCGCATTGCGCAAAGTCCCGATTGCGACGGAAGCGATGGCGGACTGGATCAGCCCGGCGAACCGATCGTATGGAACGGTCAGGTGATTGTATCCTGCTTCGACCTGGTGACCGGACCGGACAAGGTGAATACCAAACACGATAAGCCTTTCACATTGGCTAAACTGGCATTGGAGTAATATCCCGCGCAAATCTACTATCATCAATCTAATAAAACACATTATTAATAATATGAAACACTATCTATCGACATTTGCCGGTTCTGCTATCTGTGGCGGCTTTGCATTCGGCATCTGGCCCGAACTTTGGAAGACATACGGTCTGATGGGAGGCTGGCTGGCGGCAACGCTGATTATCGGCATCATGTGGTATATGAATCACTATAATGGAGCGATTCTGAATCCTCCGGGAAAAATATGGCTGGATCAGGGCTGGTGCATTGGTTCTGCCGGGATCACTTGGGGAATTGTCCGCTTTCAGGGAGATATTACTAATTTCTTTTATGCCGTACCCACGCTGGTATGCTGCCTGATTGGCGGCGCATTGGCCGGAATTGTGGTATGGAAAATCCGTTCGTGCGATTGTGCCCGGAAAATAAATTAAGGAGGAGGATACAATGAGTGAATGGTTGCAAACCTACAATGAATGGTTGGGCATGTATAATGCCGGAATCATAACAAGTATTTTCGGTGCTTTTGCCGTGACGTTTACCGTATTGATGAGCTGGCCTAAATTGGTGAAGGACTTCGGTCCGATAGGCGGTTTTATGGCAGCTGCCCTTATCATTGGTACTTTCTGGCTGGTGAATCACAAACTTCCCGGTTTCGGTTTTTCTACCGGGCTGCTGAATGATGCCGACGGTTTACCGATGCAATTCAGTCTCATTCATCAGGGAAACCGTGGCAGTGCTCCCTGGGTAGACATGGGATGGGCAATTGCGATGGGCTTTATTCTGGCTGATGTGCTGTGTGCGCCGAAAGGTACGCGCAGCGGATTACTGAAAGAAGCGTTTCCCCGTTGGCTGGTGATTATTCTGGGTGGTATTGCCGGAGGAATCTTTGTCGGACTTACCGGATATACAAATGCGGCACTCTAAATCAATTAACTGAAAAAGGAAAATATAACATGTATATATTAGCACACGATTTGGGTACTAGCGGGAACAAAGCAACTTTGTTCGATGAATCGGGGCTTTTGGTAGCTTCGCGTACTGCTGCTTACCCTACCGACTACGCTTCCGGCAACCGGGCGGAACAGAATCCGCACCATTGGTGGAAAGCTATTGTAGACACAACACAGGCACTTCTCGAACTGGTATCGCCCAATGATATCGCAGGAGTAGCACTTAGCGGACAAATGATGGGATGTCTTTGTGTGGATAAGAACGGTCAGCCGCTTCGTCCGCATATGCTCTACTGTGACCAGCGTTCGCAGGAAGAAGAAGCAAAGTTGACCGATAAGATAGACCCGCTGCATTTCTATGAGATCACGGGACACAGAATCAGCGCTTCCTACTCTGTAGAAAAACTGATGTGGGTGAAGAAGCACGAACCGGAAATCTTCGCGCAGACAGCAAAGATGCTGAATGCAAAAGACTATATTAACTACCGTTTGTGTGGTACTATTGCCACTGACCCTTCGGATGCTTCGGGTACGAACGCCTATGATCTGAATCGTTGGCAATGGAGCGAAGAAATCATTGAAGCGGCAGAACTCGATCTTTCTTTATTTCCGGAAGTCCGTTCTTCTATCGATGTCATCGGGGAAGTGACAGGCGAAGCAGCCCGTGAAACAGGATTGCTTGCCGGAACTCCCGTCATCTGTGGTGGTGGCGACGGCAGCTGTGCCGGAGTAGGAGTAGGCTGTGTGGCTCCGGGCAATGCATACAACTATCTGGGGTCTTCATCCTGGGTAGCACTGACGGTGGAAAAGCCGATTGTGGACGAACAGCGTCGCACGATGAACTGGGCGCACGTAGTACCGGGTATGCTGCATCCGTCGGGAACAATGCAGGCGGCAGGTTCTTCTTACAACTGGATGATTAATCAGTTGTGTCAAAACGAACGGACACTGGCGGCTCAGTCAGGACGCAGCGTATTCGAACTGATTGACGAACAAATCATCTCATCTCCGATCGGTGCCAACAAGCTACTCTTCTTACCCTATATGCTGGGTGAGCGTACTCCTCGCTGGAATGTTGATGCCAAAGGTGCATTCATCGGTCTGACGCTGGGGCATACACACGGAGATATGTTGCGCGCCGTTATGGAAGGCATCACTTTAAATCTCGGATTTATTGTGAACATCTTCCGCAAGCATGTTCCTATCGATCAGGTAACAGTGATTGGCGGATGTGCACAGAATCCGATCTGGCGTCAGATGATGGCAGATATCTATCAGGCGGAAATCCGCGTACCCAATTATCTGGAAGAAGCGACTTCGATGGGAGCTGCTATTCTGGCAGGTATCGGTGCGGGTATATTTAAGGACTTCTCTGTGATCGACCGTTTTGTTCGTATTGAACAGACCGTACAGCCGATTCCGGAGAACGTGAAGAAGTATGAAGCCTGGATGCCTGTTTTCGATCAGGCTTATCATGCATTGTGTGAGATGTACACCGAGATAGCGAAAACTGAACTATAAATTATATAATCGAATAAGAATACAATGAAAACTGTGATTGTGCCGGCTCCCGGCAAAATTGAAATACGAGAGGTGGAAACACCTGCAATCAATGCATATCAGGCATTGGTAAAAACAGAAATGGTGGCATTGTGTAACGCTACCGACAGTAAACTGATTGCCGGACATTTTCCCGGCGTAGATGCATATCCGTTGGCTCTGGGACATGAGAATGCCGGAATCGTAGTAGCGGCAGGCGAGAAGGTTCGCAACTTTAAAGTAGGCGATCGTGCGATCGGTGGCCTCATTTCCGACTTTGGCGCGCAAGGCATTAATAGCGGCTGGGGCGGTTTCAGCGAATATGTAGTAGTGAATGACTTCGAAGTGCTGAAGGAAGAAGGACTTGCCACACCCGAACAGGGATGCTGGGACAGCTTTGAAATTCAGAATTCGGTTCCTTCGCATGTGCAGCCGGAAGAAGCGGTAATTTCCTGTACCTGGCGTGAAGTACTGGGAGCTTTCAAGGATTTCAACCTGACTCCGGGAAAGAAAGTGATTGTAGTAGGTTCCGGTCCGGTAGGATTGAGCTTCGTAAAGCTGGGCAAACTCTTCGGCCTGGGGCAGATTGATATTGTTGATATGCTTCCTGCCAAACTGGAAGTTGCCCGCCGTATGGGAGCCGACAATGGATATACACCTGCCGAAATCAGCACACCGGAATTTATAGCAGCCGCCAACCGCTCTTACGATGCAGTGATTGACGCCGTAGGACTCGATGTAGTAGTCAATTCCGTATTGCCGTTGGTAAAGATGGGCGGAGACGTCTGTGTGTATGGTGTTATGACGAAAAATCCGACATTCGACTTGTCGAAAGCACCTTATAACTTTGACCTGCACATGCATCAGTGGCCTACCCGTTCGGAAGAGAAAGCAGCTATGACCACGCTGGCTCAATGGATTGAGGAAGGCAGACTTTCTGCATCCGACTTTATCACACACCGTTTCAAGATAGAAGAAATTGAAGAAGCCTTTGCTGCAGTGAAACGTGGCGAAGTATTGAAGTGTGTATTGACTTTTTAACTAACATAATTAAATACCTTACAAGAATGGAAACTAAGAATATAAACGAAGTAATTGCAAATTTATCAGTAGAACAATTGGCAGGAATGATTGACCATACATTCCTTAAACCTTTCGGAACAGCCGAAAATATAGAAAAACTTTGTGCCGAAGCCCGTCAGTATAAGTTTGCGATGGTAGCTATCAATCCTGCGGAAGTAGAAACTTGCGTGAAATTGCTCGAAGGTTCCGGAGTACGTGTAGGAGCAGCTATCGGTTTCCCTCTGGGACAGAATACGGTAGAATGCAAAGCATTTGAAACTCGTGATGCCATTGCCAAAGGTGCCACAGAAATAGATACAGTGATCAATGTCCGTGCTTTACAGAAAGGACAGACTGACATCGTAAAGAAAGAAATCGAAGATATGGTTTCTATCTGCAAACCTGCCGGAGTGATCTGTAAAGTGATTCTTGAAACTTGCTATCTGTCTGACGAAGAGAAAGAGACAGTATGCCGCATTGCCAAAGAGGCCGGTGTAGACTTTGTGAAAACTTCTACCGGATTCGGCACAGCGGGAGCCAATGTGCATGATGTAGCGTTGATGCGTCGTGTAGTCGGTTCGGAAATTGGTGTGAAAGCTGCGGGCGGTATCCGTGACCTGGAGACTGCTTTGGCTTTAATTCAGGTGGGAGCTACCCGTATCGGTACTTCAAGCGGTATTCAGATTGTGGAAGCCTATAAAGAATTGAAGAAAGGCATGTAATATCTCTTTTTCAGGATGGTAATTAAGGTAAATAAGAAATCAAAATGATAAAATCAAGATTAATGAAGCTGTTGAAGTGGGGGATGGCATGTTGCATGCTCGTCTCTGTCGTTGCCTGGCAAACGAAAGACACTTCTTTTCAGCCGATCGACACAAACGGTTTTATCGCCGAAATGCAAAAGCAGTTTGCAGAAGTGCAGGCGATAAGGAAGAAAGATAATCATAGAGAAGAATTAGATCGTAAAATGAGAGATACGCACCGGATGCTGATGCACACCTATCCGGTCTATTACGATTGGTGGCTGCAAGACGGACAAGATGCGAAGAATGAAAAAGATGGCAAAGATGTCAATTGGTTTAGAGGCACTCTCAGCCGTCAGCTTTCCATGCGTTTGCAGAAGCTGAATGTCACTACTACCGTTAATGATACTCCGGAAAGTATTACAGCCGCTTTTCAGGCCTATCTGAAAGCATGTGAAGCAAGACGTGCAAAGCGTCTGGCTTCATTCACTGCCAACAGTCCGGAAATTGTATTCACAAAGTTCAGAACACTGCGTCCTTCCTTCTTCGCTTATACCGAAGGAGCTTCGGATGCCCGTGCCGAATGTAATTACATTGCAGGCGGTACATTGTCGAAGATTAAGATGAACGGCATCTGGGCGGAAGAGGAAACACTGATGACAGATGAAGATGGTGTATATCGTGATCCGAATCTGCATTTCGATGGTCAGCATCTGCTTTTCTCATGGAAGAAGTCGGCTAAGGAAGACGATTTCCATTTGTATGAGATGGACCTGAAGACTCGCGATATCAAGCAGTTGACTTTCGGTAAGGGACATGCTGATATCGAAGGAATCTATTTGCCCGATGAAAATATCCTTTTCAACTCCACCCGTTGCGGAAGTGCGGTAGACTGCTGGTTTACCGAAGTCAGCAATATGTACTTGTGTGACAGAGAAGGACGCTATATGCGCCAGGTAGGTTTCGACCAGGTGCATACCGTTACTCCTACATTGCTCGATGACGGTCGTATCGTTTATACCCGTTGGGATTATAACGACCGCGGACAGGTATGGGCACAACCGTTGTTCCAGATGAATCCTGATGGAACAGGACAGGCGGAATATTACGGTATGAACAGCTGGTTCCCGACGACGGTGGCACAAACCCGCCAGATTCCCGGTACTCGTAAAGTGATGACTGTATTTATGGGACATCATACTCCTCAACATGGTAAATTGGGTATTATCGATCCCGAAGCCGGACGTGACGAGAATGAAGGAACGATGTTCGTAGCTCCGCTTCGCAAGCCCGAAGCAGAACGTATCGACAGCTACGGACAGTTTACTGATCAGTACCAGCATCCTTTCCCGATGAATGAAACGGATTTTCTTATTTCTTATACTCCGCTGGGATATTATGTTGGGCATCCGATGGAATTTGGAATCTATTGGATGAATGTAGACGGAGAACGTGAATTGCTCGTTTCCGATTCGAAGATATCCTGCAACCAGCCTATATTGGTGGCTCCGCGCACCCGTCCCTTCCAGCGTTCGTCTTCGGTAGACTATACGAAGAATGACGGTGTGTATTATATGCAGAACATTTACGAAGGCAATGGTTTGAAAGGTGTGAAACCGGGAACGATCAAGCAGCTTCGTGTGGTAGAAATACAGTTCCGTGCGGCAGGTATCGGCGAAGTGAACGGTGATGATAAAGGAGGAGGTGCATTGGCCAGTTCTCCGGTAGGAGTAGGTAATGCTGCCTGGGATGTGAAGAGAGTGATAGGGGTGACCGATGTATATCCGGATGGCTCCGCTTTCTTTAAAGTTCCTGCACGCAGACCGTTATATTTCCAGGCATTGGATGAAAATGGCCGTGTGGTACAGACTATGCGCAGCTGGTCTACCCTTCAGCCGAACGAGGTACAGAGTTGTGTGGGATGTCATGAACATAAGAACACCGTTCCGGTGGCAGGACATCCGGTATCTATGGCAATGAACAAAGGTATCAAGGCTTTGATACCGGAAGATGAAATGGGAGAACGTAACTTCAGCTATCTGAAAGAAATTCAGCCGATTTGGGACAAGCATTGTATTTCTTGCCATGACGGAGTGAAACAGCCGATGAGTCTGAAAGGCGAGTTGCAGGTGCTTGATAAGCGAAGCAAGAGAAAATATGCACAGTCTTATCTGAGTCTGACGCATGCCCGTATGGATGGTCCTGATGGTCCGTGGAGAGGCAATGCCCATCATCCGGAAGTAAACTGGATCAGCGCTTTGTCCGAGCCGACTTTGTTACCTCCTTATTTTGCAGGGTCTAACACAAGTAATCTGATCAAACGCCTGGAAGAAGGTCATGGAGGCACCAAACTGACTCCGCAGGAGATACGTAAAGTTTCTCTCTGGATCGACTTGCTCGTTCCTCAGATCGGAGATTACCGTGAAGCGAACAACTGGTCACAACATGACCTCGAATATTACGACCGCTACGACAAGAAAAGGAAAGCAGCTCGTGCGGAAGAGCAGGAGAATATTCGCCAGTACATTCAATCCCTTCAAACTAAACAACAGAAATAATGAAAAAGATATTAATACCTGTTAGTATCATAGCTGTACTTCTTTGCACTGCTGCGAAAGATGCTGATCAGACAGTTATTTCGCCGGATCGTCTGTTTTTGGCGGATAATGGAAAATCCTTGTTTGTTACCAACAGAGCAGGTAGCGAACTGATAAAAATGTCGGCTGACGGAAAGGAGATGGAACAAAAAGTGGAGTTCTCTTCTCCGGTCAACGCCATGACACAAGACCCTGACGGAAACCTCTGGGTAGTGTGCGACGGAAACTACGGCATGATGTACCAACTGGACGGAAAAAAACTTTCGATACAGTATGACCTGCGAGGAGGTCAGGAAACGAAAAAACTGCCTCGAACTTATCGGTTTGGTGATAGTGTAACACTTCCGGAAACGGTAAAGAGAAAAGGATATGTTTTTATGGGGTGGAGTGATAAAATGTATGCGGATGTAGAAAAAGTAGAGAGCGGGCAGAAAAAGGCAAAGTTTTATGCGACATGGTATAAGTATAAGGTGGAGAGCAAAAAGACGGGAACGGCGACGGTTAGCTTTGACAGCAGTCAGGCAAAAGTGCTTTTAGAGGCGCATGCGATACGCTATTCCGTATATAAGGATATGAGCCGTTGTGATGAAAAATACTGTAACAAAAGCAAAGGGAAAGTGATGATTAAAAATCTTGAGCCGGGGAAGACGTATTATTTTGAGATTTGTGGGGTAAGGGATCCTGATCATCCATTTGAAAAATGGAGAGCGAAAAGAAAGATATCGATTTGCGGTTAGAAAGAGGAAATACTAGGATCCCTGCTCATATTTTCCAAGCCATTCACGTGGTGTCAGGCTGACTTC
>OGQR01001658.1_pt1 | contig 14869 bp, 11 predicted proteins | sample 1553271 | NCBI WGS metagenome assembly OGQR01 (sample SAMEA2579970, study PRJEB22360) | human gut metagenome | biome: human gut; feature: human-associated habitat; material: faeces | place: Denmark | collected 2008/2010 | reverse complement strand
TCTAACAAATTTGGAAGTAAACGTTTGAGAAGTTTAAACACTTTGGATGATCATGATATAAAATAGCTATAAATAAAACGCTTTTTTCTAAAATAATATTTTATTCACTGATAGCCAGTGAATTATGTGGCGTTTTGGCAAAGTATGATTTTCAAGAATTTAGCCAACTGGGAAACCGGTTGGCTTTTTCTATATATTTGCTCGTGAACGTTCAAAAGGAGTTAAAATGCTTTGTAAATATGTACTTATCGTTGATAGTATTTCCTATGATATTCCCAAATCTTGTATTCAGAATTGGGATGAAATAAAGTTTTCCCGTAAACGCTCCGGACTTGAAGGAATAACTAGAACCTTTACTTCAAAATTCCAGTTTGTGGGAGAAGCCTATGATCTCATATTGGAGGAGTATTTGAGCAAATACCTGGCTTCTAATGCTAGTATCACTGTTTATACTATAACTAATTCTCATACTTATGAAGAATTCTTCAGTTGCCGACTGGATTTCGGTTCATTGACCTATGATGGAAATACTGTTTCTATTAATTCGATAGATGATAGTGTCGCTAATATCATAAAGGCTAACAAAGGAACGCAGTACGAATATTCGGTAGATGAGATAAAAGATGTATATCAGCTTTATTATGATTCTGTAAGTATGAATTATAGTCAACCGCATACATTAGGTGGTAATACTGTAGAAAATGATGCTTCTTTGCAATATATTGTAATTGACAAAGGAATATATGTAGAAGCTATAACATATTCGCTTCCCTTATATATTTCTGGTGGTGAACTTCCGTCACGGGATTCACCTCTTGAGTTTTATGATGCACCACAGGAATCGAAAGATGATCCAAATGTATTTGTTAAAGCCTTGTCCGACATTGATATAGTATTGAATTTTAGTTTTGAATACTATATCAGTTATAGTGATGCGTATACAACTAAAGCTGAAATTGTTCTAGGTGGGCGTTACGAAGATGGTCGTTTAGTCGAGTTGAAAAGATGGGGGTATAATAAGGGGGATGTTACCCCAAGTAATCTGAATGAATCCATCAAGATTCATCTGACTAAAGGGCAGGCTTTATTTTTTGATTTGAAGGTAACATTTAACAGAGTTAATGCTTCTACTGGCAATATTTATTTTCGTAATTTCAAATTTGAGACACGCTTTACTTCTCGAGCTAACCCTATCTATGTGGATGCAATAAGACCTATTGATGTGTTAAACCGATTGCTTAAAAGCATGAATGGTGGAAATGAAGGTATCTATGGTGAAATAGCTTCAGGTGTTGATGAAAGGTTAGATAATTGCGTGATATTAGCTGCTGAAAGTATTCGTGGAATCCCCCAAGCTAAGCTATATACTTCTTATACAAAGTTTAAAAACTGGATGGAAACAGTTTTTGGCTTTGTGCCTGTGATCAATGGTGTCACTGTTTTTTTTAAACACCGGGACAAATTGTTTAGTGATAACAATGTAAAGGATTTAAATAGCAGCTTTTCTAGTTTTGAGTATAAGGTTGATTCATCAAGAATATATTCTTTGGTTAGGGTAGGATATGATAAACAGGACTATGAAAGTATGAATGGTCGTGACGAATTCCGATTTACTACTGAATATACTACTGGCATTGATATAACTGATAATGTATTAGAGTTGATTAGCCCTTACCGTGCTGATGTTTATGGAATTGAATTCTTATCGCAAAAGAGAGGCCAAGATACAACGGATAGTGAAAGTGACAATGATGTGTTTTTTGTTTGTGTCAGTACTACATTACATGATAATGGCGGAGTACAAACATATAAAGAGTATAGGCTTATAAGGAGCGGTTGGGAAATAAGTGGCGTACTTGATCCTAGAACGATGTTTAATGCCATGTATTGGCAAGGAGGCATATTGCAAGCAAATGCCGGCTATATTGGTATGTTCACTAAAAAACTATCTTATTCTTCTTCTGACGGTAATAGTGATGTTGTTGTCAATGGTATAGGAATGAAAGATGATTTTAACGTTGAAAGTGGTATTATAACTTGTGGAGATGTTTCATTCACAACTTATAATGAAGATATTCCACCAACAGATGATGAAACGATTAAAATCTTAAAAGATGATCTAGTTTACGAGGGCTACATCAAAGAGGTGAGTAGTACAGTTGAGAGAAACGAGGGAGTGAAGTATGATTTATTTGTCCGTTCAATAACAAAAGCCTAGAAATATGATTATAAGCCCGTTTCCCCCACTGTTTTTTTCTCCGTCTACCGATAAATTTGGAGCGAAGAGTAAATATGTGCAATTATTCGCACGTACAGACAGGATTTTTGTTGAATTGATTTTGACAGCCAAAGAGCAGGAGCCTATAGTTTACATTAATAATCTTTTAAGTAATATATCTACACCTGTATCATTAAGCTCATGGAAGATGAATGATGATAAGATTCTTTATTTCTATAACATTTCATTGCTTCCATGTGGATACTATACTGTAACAGTTAATGGGAATACGAGTGAGATTTTTAAAGTTACGGACGATGAATGTGAGTTATCAGAAACCAGCCTTATTCAGTATTCAATGAAAGATAATAAGCAGCGTCTTGATGCTGTCTGGTGGATAGATGGGATGCAATACTTTTTTGATTTTCGCGTTCCTGGTGGTTTCAAAGATAACGGATGGACGTTCGGTGTGGATAATGAGCAGTTCGTGGCCTCTGATGAGGATATTGTTGAGCTATTCAGCCACGAATATACAACAGTATTATTCACGCTTGGAAATGGGATGGGATGCCCTGTGTGGTTTGCTGAATTATTGAATCGTGTCTTATGCTGTAATTACGTCTACTTTGATGGTGTTCGATATACCAGAAAGGAAAGTAATGTTCCGGAACTTAACCAGCAAATAGAGGGATTGAAGAGTTTTGTGTTCAATCAAATGTTACAGAAGGTAAGAACGATGAATCCAGTTTTGGAATGGAATAACCAGCTTGCTATGAGGTGTGTACAAAGCGGTGCTTATAGGATAGCAGATGATGAAGGAATGCGTAGTATCAAGTATGGTTCAGAAAGTGGGGTTGCAGAGGTCGGAGCATATATCAATATGACTAAGGCTATTCCTAATACTGGAGTTTCTATTAATAGTGATACTATGGTTACTGTCAACAGTATTCATCACCCAGGTGTTGATGAAAATTCATATTGGGATTTGATTGCAATCAAGACGACTGACATAGATAACAAGTATATTGGTAGAAGAGGTTACGGTAAACTTACAGTTAATGGACTGGATAGACTAAAGAACGATTTGGACAACGGTTCGATAAATTTGCGTGCTGTACTATATAAAGGAGATTCGTATACTAACCTCATTGAAGGGAGTGTAATCAGTAGGGATGGTGTATGTGTCTTGAAAGGTATTAACGGTGGAGATATTGGTGCTCTGAAGGAGTTCCAACTTTATCTTGATAATGTCTATGAGTGCGACATGGATAATCTTGGTATGACCATTGAGCTTGTATGGGTATATGAAAATGATTAAAAAAGAGAATTATGACAGAAACAGAAAAACAACAGATTATTAGCCTTGTGTTACAAGCGTTGAAGACAAACTGTCTTACAATAGAGCAACTGACTGATACAACAGAGCTATCCAAAGATATGTACGTTGAAGTTAGTGGCGGTCGGAAAATATCTATTGATTTACTTTCAAGTACCATTGCTAAAATGGTGAATGGTGATTTTGATGCATTAGTGGAGAATGTCAATAAGATTGCAAAAGATTTATCGGATGGAGACGCCGAGTTATTGAAACGTATAACAGGAGTGTCTGATAAATCCAATCCTTTGACTGACCCATTTAAAAGTATTGGCTCTTTTACTACTATTGGTAGCTTTAAAGATAAATTAAAAACAATGTATTCCGGGGATTCTTCTATTGGGAATTATCGGTGTATTTTGTCTGTTGATTCGTCTAAGATTCCTGTAAATATACAAATTGAACGGTTGGAGCTTAATAAGGTTTGTCAATCATTCACTTCGTGTATACAACTGGCTACCATGTCAGACAATGCCGAAAGTGTATATTTAGGTACAGTTTGTACAATCTCACGAATAGGTATTGTTTCCAATGAGAGTGTTACATGGGGCAAATGGACCTCTGTAATAAATGACTTTGAGGAAAGGATAGGAAAAGCGAACGGTATCGCTCCTTTGAACGAAGAAAGTAAAGTTCCTTCTGAATGTCTGCCTGAACCGTTGTCTCTTGGGGAAGGTGAAGAAGAAGCTTTCCCCGGCAACCGTGGAAAGTCTTTGGAAGATACAATGAAAAATATCCCTTCCGATATAATCAAACCGGGTTCTTTCTCCGTCCTGTCTGACGCTTCCTATCTCAATGTATCTTTCAAAAAAGTGTCCAAAACAACCGGTAAAGAAACGGATGACAGCTTCCGTTTGCCTTCTGCTACCCTTGAACAAGCCGGCCTTTTGTCCGCCGAGGATAAGCAAGCCCTTGAGGATATGAAGAGCGGCACGCCCGCTGATGATGTAACACACCCCATCGTCATTGTTGATGAGATCCGCCCATTGAAAGACGGCTACTATACCCTTGAAACCGCTATTGCTGCCATTGTCTCCTATCAACAGGAATCTGGCGTCAAATATGAGCGAACGGGTCTCATCATTACTTACAAAACAGGCGAGTATGAAATGGAAACCCGGCAGTTCCAGGGTGCTGTGTCCGATTTTGCGACCCCTTCTCTTTGGAAACCCTTCGGGAATGGTGGTGGCGGTTCCGTTTTTGAAACTTCCGATGAACCGGCGGAAGGGGGAAAGGACGCCTTTTCAACTGGTGGCGCCTATGCCTATGTTCCGGCCAACCTCGACGTAAACGTGGAAACAGAAGGCATTGTAAAACTTCAGATGAAGAACGCTGCCGGTGAAACCCTTGGCGATGAAGTGCAGTTCGCTATCGGCACGGGTGGCGGCGGCCAAACTGGTGGTACCATTGTTGCCATTGCTTTCCAGTCGACACCTGTCTATGGTTCTTACGGCTCCACGCTACGAACCTTTGCCGCCATTCGTTCCGTGACCTCGAACGGTGTCGAATCCTCTGACAACCTGATTGAGAAACTGGAACTCGTAGACCGTGAAAGCGGGCTTACCGTCTGGACTGAAACCGTCAACAAAGCATCTTCCGGTGACATGAAGGACTTCTCCTTTGAACTGGACTTCACCACATACTTTACGGCTGCCGGTACTCGGAAATTCAAGCTGATAGCCACTGACGAAAGCGGCAACACCGGTTCCAAGAATGTCAATGTAACAGCTGTTGATATTACCTGTACCTGTGTGCAGGTGCTCAACTATACCCCTGAAACTCTGCTTACTCCGACAACTGAAAGTTTCAGCCTTCCACTCTATAAGTTCGGAAACAATACCTCTGATAAAGGGATCAGTGCCCAGGTTGACATCAAGATTAACGGTGAATGGCAATCCCTGTCTACCGCCGTTGTCAATGACAACTACTCGCACTCTGTCGTAATCCGTCCTGCTTCCCTCGGCCTAGAACACGGCACCTATCCCTTGCGCATCCAAGGAACGGATGTCGCATCCGGAGTGAAAGGAAATGTCATCTACACGGCTGTCATGGTAATTGACCCGAATAGTTCCACACCTCTTGTTGCCTTGAGATACGATGATAAAAACGGTGGAGTAGTCCGACTGTACGAAACCGTAGAACTTGATGTTGCCTGTTATGACCCGTTGGAAATGACTTCACCCGTCAGCGTGAAAGCCAATAACGTGCAGGTAACACAAATTGCTGCCAGTCGTAACAAAACCTATCAGGTCAAACAACAACTGCAGGGCTACAAGGCTGACGGCACCGATACGGTCAACTATACTGCCGTATGCAAGGACGTGACTAGCGAACCTGTCCGGGTGACAGTTAGCGGTTCCGCCATTGACGCCGCCATAAAAGAAGGCGCCATCTATAACTTTGACTTCTCATCCCGTACCAATCAGGAAACCGACCATAGCATTGTCAGTGGTAATTATGAAATGAAAGTGGACGGTGCTAACTGGACTACCAACGGTTTTGGCACATTCCTGGGTGAGAACTGCCTTCGCGTAGCCGAAAATGTGGGCGTGTCATTAAACCATGCCCCGTTTGCCGGCTCGTCCATCGAATCCAACGGTGCCGCCATCCAGTTCGCTTTCGCTTCCAAGAATGTGACCGATGATGACGCCCTGCTCCTTGGCTGTTATGATGAAACGTCCGGTGCCGGCTTCTATGTCACTGGCCGGGTGGTCGGCATCTTCTGTAACAATGGTGTTTCCCGTTGTGAAGAACGCGCCTATCGGCAGGGTGAAAAGATAACTGTAGCCGTGGTTGTTGAACCTGCAAGCAACTACGTCGAACGTGACGGCACACGATATTCCATGATGAAACTCTTCCTCAACGGTGAGGAAGTTGCCTGCCTTGGTTATGTTCCAGGCGGTGGCTCCCTGATTCAGACCAAATATATAACGATGGACGGCAGGCTGGGTGATTTGTACCTTTATTACATGATGGCCTGGAACTCCTATATGGAATGGGCACAGGCGTTCAAGAATTACCTTGTCCGTCTGACCGATACAGAGGTAATGGTGAAGGAATACGCCTTTGAGGACATCCTTAAAAGCCAGACAGCCGAGGGTAGTACCCAAAGCCGCCCGTCAGCTGCCGAAATCTATTCACGCGGTATGCCTTACATTGTCGAATGCCCCTATGAAGGCTCCGATATAGAAGCACTGGACGGCACCACTTCCACTAGTACGAAGATATACATCACGCTCTATTACTTTGACCCCGAACGCCCGTGGCGTAATTTCAAGGCCGTGAGTGTCCAAACCCGCAACCAGGGAACCACCTCTGCCAAACGCCCGGTAAAGAATAAACGCTACTACCTCGCCAAGAGTAAAGGCAAAAACAAGGACACTCGAATCATACTACTTAATCCGGACGATACGACGGAGGAAGGACGCCGTGCAATAGCCTTGGCTGCCATCAACAAAGTACAGGTCGGTGATAATACAATCCCGGTCGATGTCATTACCGTAAAAGTCGATTACTCCGATTCCGGCAATGCGAACGACTGCGGCGCCTGTGAAATGATGAACGTTACATACCGTGCCTTGGGTGGTAACTATATGACACCTGTCCAACGTGCATTTGACGGAACATTTGACAGCGGTGACTTGCATATCGAAGGCTTGCAGATGAACCACTCCACCGCCAATCACCCGGTAGCCACCTATCGGTGTAAGGATAACAGCCTGCAAAACGTCTATTTCCATGCCAAAGGCAACTGGAAAGAAGACAAAGGGGAACAGTTCGCCCTCGGCTTCAAAGATACCCCCGGCTATAACAAAGGTTGCCTGAATTATGGTGACTTCATAGAGTTCTTCGGTACTCCTGACGAAACTTTAGACGCAATTGAGATACGCTTCAAACAGACTGACGGACTCGATACGGACAGCGTGTACCTGCTTTCCCTATATTGCGGTAGTTCGTACCGGATAATGAGGTATCAGGACAGCTCATGGAAAAAGCAGTCCGGTTCCATGAAGTATGAAAACGGCAAATGGAATGTCACCGGTGACGTCCTGAATCCGGTTGAAGGTTTCGAACTTCTTAACTACCAAGGTATGGACTGGTTTCAGGGCGTCGGTTCTGTTCAGGATATGATGGCCATGAAAACGGACAAGTCCTCATGGGTTCAAAAACTCGTGGATAACGGAACTATCTCTGCTGATACCTTCCCGGCATGGACTTACTACTTTGAATCGCTTGTCGATGATGACCAGCTCGCCATTGATTACGCTTTGGGTAAGAAAGTGCCCTATAACCTCTACCGATGGTTGCGCTTCTGTGATTCCTGCGATTACTCCAAAGGCGGAAACTGGCAGAGAACATGGAAGGAAAACCTGTATAAATATGCCTGCCCGGAAAGTGTCTTGAGTTATGACATCTTCACCGACTACCTTGCCGCCACTGACCAACGCGCCAAGAATATGCAGCCGATGTGGTTCCTGGAAGAGTATGCTTCCGTAACAGACGGTGTGTACAGCTCCGAGGATGCCATGCGCATGTACCTGAATAAAATCTATGACTGCGATACGCTCAATAGCAAGGACAACGACGGTGGTTGCACGGTTGACGCCGAGGTGGACCCCAACCGGACGAGCGATGAAACATTCACTAACCCTTATGCCGGCTACGGCTCCGTCCTGTTTAATAACATCTATCTCCAGCAAACAGTGTGGATTGACTCATCCGGTACGGAACTGTCCCTACGTACTGTTGCCGCCGCCATGCGTAACGTTCAGGCGACCATTGACGGCGTCACTCTGCATCCGTTCTCACCCGAAGGAGCTACGCATTTCTTCATTGACAAACGGCTCAAAAAATGGCAGAAACTGGTTAGTTCTTACGATGGTGAACGGAAATACATCTCCTATACAGCCACTTCTGACGCTATCTACTTTTATGCCCTGCAAGGTCTTGGACTTACTGCCCTTCCGTCCTTCATTGAAAGACGTTGGCGTATTCGTGACGGTTATTTCCAAACCGGTGATTTCTTCAGCGGTGTAATTTCTGGGCGCGTATCTTCCAAACCAAACGCCACCATCCGGATTGTCGCCGCTAAAAACGGTTACTTTGGTGTCGGCAATGACGCTAGCGGCAACCTTTCCGAAAGCTGCTTCCTTGAAGCGGGCGAAGAATATGTATTCACCAACTTCTCTCATGAGGAAGGCGCATTGCTATATATCTACCAGGCTGACCGCATGAAGCTGCTCGACTTGTCTGAAATCTCCCTGTCAAGTACGGTGAGCTTCTCCGCCATGCAACTTGTGGAAACCCTTATCTTGGGCTCTGACACCCATACGGAACAATCCATCGGTTCTTACGCACCGCTTACCTCGTTGAACTGCGGCGAAATGCCCTTCCTCGTATCACTCGATATCCGGAACACACAAATCGCTACGCTCGTCACCGACAAATGCCCACGTATCGCCCATATCAATGCGTCCGGTAGCAAACTGGAAAACCTGACACTTGCAGAGACTTCTCCGATTAATGACATCTCTCTTCCAGCAACAATGACAAGCATTCGTTTTGTCGGCCTTCCTGAACTGACCTATACCGGTCTTTCCGCTCCGTCCGGCCTGCAAATCGAATCCATGCCGAACGTCCAACGCCTGCGTCTTGAAACGTCGCCAAAACTTGACGCCATTCAGATGCTCCGTGACGTCCTTGCTTCACAAACGGCATCCCGTAAACTTTCCATGCTCCGTATCTCGAATATGACACTGAAGGCTGACGGTTCCGAGCTTCTTGCCATTCTCGAATATGGAGTCGCCGGTATGGATGAGGACGGTAACAGACAGGATAAACCGGTAGTCAATGGCACGTATGAACTGACAGTTATCCGTGAAACGGATGAAATCGAATCCCTTGAATCCGGCATCGACGGTCTTGTCATCCTTACCGTCATAGATGCCTACATCGACCTGATCAACTGGTTCAATAATGAGTCTTATGGCGGAGAACCGTACTACGATAACGTAACGCTGGACAACATCAATGAAGTCCTTGAATATTATAACGGCGAAACCTACGAAGAATATCTCGAACGCTTCGCTGAAGACAATATGGATATTAATGATTTAATCAACAAGTAACTATGACGAATGAACAAAGCGCAACGCTGCTTCGCTTGAATAAACAGGCACAAGTGGCAGCACTGAACGCCGTGGGCTTCTCGGATGTCACCGAGAATTCCCGCGCATCTGAATTTGGACAACGTATCAAGTGGGCCGCCGGCCTGCTTGATCTGCATCTTGCCTGTAACCGTATTTCTGATAACTCCAAGGCATACTTTACCGCTGCCGAATGGAACTCCCTTACGCTCGCTAATAAGCAACTGTACATCAAACGCGGACTTCGTATCCGTGCCCACGGACACTCCTTCGTAATCGCCGCCCAGGAGTGCTATAATGCCGACATGACTACTACCTTCTATTGGGGCGGTCAGGGTAAAGCCATAGACGGTCTGAATCAAAAAGGACTGGGCGCCATGTACGGCTGCTTCACGGGTGAGGAAGATACCGACCTGATTATCACCGGCCTGAAAGACCAGAACAATAGCGGTGTGATCGGTGCGCCAGCTGCCGAAGCCGCCCGTGCATACCGTGCCTACACTTTGGAAAGTGACGGTATCGAGGATGAATCCAACTGGTTCCTTCCTTCATCTGGCCAAATGCTTCTGATGTACCGCTACCGCGATAAAATCAATGAGATGATGCGTACCTTTTGGAGTAGTGACAGTATGCTGATGACTGATAAATACTACTGGTCATCAACAATTTGGGATACTAACTCCGCCTGGGCGTTCGAACTGAATACCGGGCGTATTACGAATCAAAACAAAAATTCAGCCCTTCTTCATGTGAGAGCTGTTGCTTCCGAATAGTATTAACTTAATATTATACAATAAAATGGATAAAAATATCGCCAACGCCATGCTTCTGCGCTTGAATAAACAAGACCAGATAGAAGCCTTAAAATCAATAGGTTTTACAACCGTGAATGAAAACACCCCCGCAAGCGACATCGCCAAATATATGCAATGGTCAGGTACGCTTCTTGACCTTTCTTTGGCTACGCTCCGGATTGAAGACGGTGAACAAGTCTTTTTCACGGCTTCCGAATGGAACTCCATGAGCGCGAATAATCGCTCCAAGTATATCCGTATCGGCATCCGACTTCGCGCCGAATGCCACCAGTTCATTATCGCCAAAAGCGACTGCGTTGACGCAGGCGGCAATAAAACGTTCAAATGGGGTGGCTACGGAACTGACCTACGCGGCCTGAAAAACTACGGCAGTGGTAACCAAGGACTCTATGATACCTTCGACGGCAAGGAAAATACCGATGTTATAATAGAAACCCTTGCAGGCGTCAAGGACACCCAGGGAACTGTCGGCGCCCCTGCCGCCGAAGTTGCCAGAGCCTATAAAGCCTGTACGCTTGAATCTGACGGAATTGAAGATACAACCGTGTGGAACCTGCCCGCATTGGGTGAACTTATGCTTATGGCCAAGTATAAAACCGAAATCAATGAGCTCATAACTTCTATGTTTGGCAATCAAAATATATTTACAAATGACTGGTATTGGTCTAGTACCGAATATGACGCTTCCAGCAGTTGGAACGTGAACTTCAACAACGGCAACGTCAACACGAACAACCGCCAGAACGCGAACCGGGTTCGTCCCCTCGCCGCAACAGGTAATATAATCTATGACATACTTCTTAGCAGTATTTTCGAAGCATCCGAAGATTGTGCCAGACAGAAAAGAACGAGTACGGATTGTGTTGAGTTTTATAATGATTATCAGTCTGCATTGGTGCGGCTATGGTATTCTATTATTTACGGTGAATATGTACCGGACTTTTCAAAAGTATTCATACGGACTTACCCGGTATATCGGGAGGTTTTTGCCGCCGCTTTCATTGATCGTGTTGTCCATCACTGGATCGCTCTTCGTATCGAGCCGATTTTAGAGGAACGTTTTCGGGAACAAGGGAACGTCTCGAAGAACTGCCGGAAAGGTGAGGGATGTCTGTCTGCCGTGCACTATCTGAATAACATGATAGTCGAGGTCAGTGAGAATTATACTGCCGATGCGTACATTTTCAAAGATGACCTGTTCAGTTTCTTCATGTCTATCTCGAAATCGTTGGTATGGGAAATGCTGAACATATTCGTAAGGGACAATTATAAAGGCGATGATATTGAATGTCTGCTTTACCTTCTAGCCGTTACTATCTTTCATTGTCCACAAAATAAGTGTATCAGACGCTCTCCCGTCTCCATGTGGGACAAACTTCCCAGTAATAAAAGTCTGTTTCATAATGACCCTGACAGGGGAGTGGCTATCGGGAACCTGCCGTCGCAACTCATAGCCAACTTTCTGGCGTCTGTATATGATTATTTCGTGATGGAAATACTGGGATTCATATATTATGTACGCTTTGTTGATGACTTTTGTATCGTAGTGAAATCACCGGAAGAAATATTGTCCAAAGTCCATCTTCTTGATGGTTTCCTGAAAGAACAACTCCTTTTACGGTTGCATCCACGCAAACTGTATCTTCAGCATTATAAAAAAGGAGTCTTGTTTGTAGGGGCGTTCATTTTGCCTGGTAGAATTTATGTATCTAACAGGGTGGTTGGTAACACATATAACGCTGTCAGGAAATTTAATAGAATAGCTGAAAATGGATTTGCAGAAGCGTATGTTGAGAAGTTTGTGAGTACGATGAACTCTTATTATGGCCTGATGAAACACTTTGCAACGTACAATATCCGCCGTAAAATTGCAGCGATGTTGCTTCCTGAATGGTGGGAATATGTTTATATCGAAGGACATTTTGAAAAGTTTGTATTGAAGAATAAATATAACCATAGAAAACAACTAATTAAACATATCAAAAAACATGGATCAAAAAAATATCTTACCGCGTGGGATTGCTAAGCCTATCGAGCAACAGCCGGACGGAACTTGGATTGTACGTCATCACTTCCGGGTGGTTGGTACCAGTGAGAATGGTGAAGAACTGGTAACTTTTGCCAGTTCGGAATATCCCGAGAAACCTACCTTGCAACAGATTCAAAGAAGTATTGACCGTTATCGGGTGTGTCTAACAATGTATGGAGATACAATTTCAGACGAAATAGAAAAGGTTGATCTTTCCGTGTATATGTTTACGGATTAATAGTTCAATCTGTTGGTTGTTTAGGGGTGCTTATCAAGCATCCCTTTTTTATTTATGGAAAAAGTGAAAATTATAATGTCTTGTTTTATAGATATTTATCATAGAATTGATTTCCAAGATTTTCCATTTTTGTAAAACTCGTTATTATACTCAATACATTTGTTCCATACAGAATATTTTATTAATAATTAAACGCTATGAGTATGGGTATAAAAGTATTGTATGATTGGCTTTTGCAATCTAACCGACCGGCACACGTCAAAGCCGGGATGTTCGTCTTTGTTGTAATGCTTGTTTTCTGTTTCCTTCTATTAGGCATTGATTTCTGTAAATCTGCTATTGTTTCTTTAACGACAACCGCCATTGCCGCAATAGTGGTTGAGTACATTCAGAAAAAGTGCGGGTTCATCTTTGATTGGCTTGACGCATTAGCTACTGTTTTGCTTCCTGGGCTGATTACTGTGTTTTCAATATTGGTAGTAACTTTATGATTAATATTATGAGATGGTTATATGAGTTATTTAATGTAGACCAGATACGAATTATTTTCGTTTCGATGTTCAGTTCTCTTCTTGCTTATTTAACGCCGACTAAAGGTTTTCTTATAGCATTAGTTGTAATGTTTGGATTTAATATTTGGTGCGGAATGAGGGCTGATGGTGTTTCAATTATACGTTGTAAAAACTTTAAGTGGGATAAGTTTAAAAATGCCTTGGTCGAACTTCTCCTCTATCTTATAATCATTGAAGTAGTCTTCTCCTTTATGAGCTTGATAGGAGATGGTGAGAACTCATTGTTAGTTATTAAGACTATTACGTATGTATTTTCTTATGTATATCTTCAGAACGCATTTAAGAATCTGATTATTGCTTATCCTAGAAACAAAGGGTTTCGTATAATTTACCATGTAATACGTTTTGAATTTAAGCGGGCTACGCCTACACATGTACAAGGAATTATTGATAGAATCGAAAACGAACTAGATAAAGAGGAAAGATATGAAAATATTGATTGATAACGGTCACGGTAGTAATACTCCGGGTAAGTGTTCTCCAGATGGCAGGTTAAGGGAATACTCCTATACCCGTGAAATTGCTGGGCGTGTAGTATTTGAATTGCGTAAATTAGGTATTGATGCGGAACTGGTCGTGAAAGAGGAAATAGATGTTCCTTTGTCAGAACGTTGTAGGCGAGTGAATGAATATAAGACTTCTGAAGCAATTCTTATTTCTATCCATTGCAATGCAGCCGGTAATGGTTCAAATTGGATGCAAGCACGTGGTTGGGAAGCATGAACCAGTGTGGGACAGACAAAAGCCGATAAGCTGGCTGACTGTCTGTATGCTACTGCTGAAGAATGTTTGTTTGGAATGAAAATACGGAAGGATATGGCAGACGGTGATCCAGATAAGGAGAGTAGTTTTTATATCTTGAAACATACGAACTGTCCGGCTGTTCTGACGGAGAATCTGTTTCAGGATAACAAAGAAGATGTGGATTTCCTGCTGTCAGAGGAGGGGAAACGGACTATTGTTTCTCTTCATGTGAAAGGCATTTGTAAATATCTAGGCATATGAAGTCTCTTCCGTGGATATTAGTCTGTCTATTGTTTGGCGTGATCGTGTGGATGCGTTGTCATCTGCACGATCTGTCAACTGTGTACATTAAGGGAGATACTGTACATGTCCGGGACACAGTAAGAGACACAATACCCAAACCGGCAAAGAGAACTCCAAAGCGTATCGATACGGTATATTTACCTATCTTGATAGATACTACGACTGACAGAACCGTAGAAGGTGATTCAATTCCGGTACTTGTACCTATTGTAAGCAAGGAATATAAAACTGATAATTACCGGGCCATAGTTAGTGGATATAAGCCTAGTCTTGATTTTATGGAGGTGTACAGAGACAAGGAAATTATTACTCTTTCACCTTTACAGAAGAAAAAACGTTGGGGATTAGGCTTACAGACAGGATATAGTTATCCGGGCGGTTGGTATGTTGGGGTGGGAATAAGCTGTAATTTGATTATGTGGTAATGAA
>OGQR01001654.1_pt1 | contig 14904 bp, 21 predicted proteins | sample 1553271 | NCBI WGS metagenome assembly OGQR01 (sample SAMEA2579970, study PRJEB22360) | human gut metagenome | biome: human gut; feature: human-associated habitat; material: faeces | place: Denmark | collected 2008/2010 | reverse complement strand
AGTAGTTGCGCACCGGGCGGGGGGGCGCCACCGGGCGCCAGCCGCTCGAAGAGACGGCCCGCGCCATCCGCGAACGGACACCGGAGGCCGGACGGCGCATCGTCACCCTCACGACCGACCTGGCACGCCTCGGCGCCGCGGAGGAGCTGCACGATTTCACCCGCCGCGAAGGGATCGAGATCGACGTCGTGATCAACAATGCCGGCATCTTCTCCTTCTGCGACATCCTCCATACGCCCCCCGAGCGGATCGAGCGGATCATCCTGCTGCACGACATGACCAACACGCAGTTGTGCCGCCTCTATGCCGCCGACATGGTGCGCCGCGGCTGTCGGGGACACATACTCAACATGTCCTCCTACTCGCTGTGGATGCCCTTCCCGGGGTTGTCGCTCTACAGCGCCTCGAAGGCCTACCTGCGGGCCTTCTCCGTGGCCTTCGCCAAGGAGGTCCGCGAACACGGCATCCGCGTTACGGCCGTCTGCCCGGCCGGCGTGGCCACCGACCTCTATGGACTGACACCCCGCTGGCAGCGGATCGGACTGCGCCTGGGGGTACTCATCTCGGCCGACTCCTGCGCCCGGCGCGGGCTGCGCGCCCTGTGGCGGGGACGCCGCACGATCGTCCCCGACTGGTGGAACCGAATCTGGATTCCGCTGTGCAAACTGCTGCCGATGTGGGTAATCCGACCGTTGAGACGTTACACCATGCAATTTCAGAAATAAGGATGGAAAACATACGAAACGTGGTCTTCGATCTGGGAGGCGTCCTCGTGGATCTGGACATCGACCGCTGCAAGGCGGCATTCCGCAGCCTCGGCATGGAAGCCGTGGCGCAACTGATCGACCCCTGCTACCCGGCCGAGATGATCGGCCGCCTCGAACACGGCGAGATTTCGTTCCACGAAGCCTGCGAGGAGATGCGCCGGCTCGCCGGCCGGCCCGACATTCCCGACGAGCGGATCGCCTGGGCCTACGGAGAGTTCCTCACGGGCGTATCGGCCACGAAGCTGCGGGCCATCGAACGCCTGCGCGACCGCGGGCTGAAGAGCTACGTCCTCTCGAACAACAACCCCGCCTCGATGGAGGTCATCCGCCGGATGTTCCGCTGCGACGGACACGCGATGGAGCACTACTTCGACCGCATCTACCTCTCCTACGAACTCCGCGAGCTGAAGCCCTCGGAGGCAATCTTCCGCAAGATGATCGACGACAGCGGAATGGTCCCGTCCGAGACGCTCTTCATCGACGACGGACAACGCAACGTCGAGGCGGCCCGGCAGATGGGCTTCGCGGTCTACATGCCGGCTCCGGGCGAAGATTTCACCCACCTGCTGGAGAGCCTCTGCGAAGCCTGAGGTCCGATACCCCACACCCGTGCGGGGAATGTTTCGCGGGAAAAGTTTGCCGGAACGGAAAAAAGCGGTATCTTTGCACACCCGGCGGCCGACCGGCAGCCGGAAATTTCGGGGTGTAGCGCAGTCCGGTTAGCGCACCTGCTTTGGGAGCAGGGGGTCACAGGTTCGAATCCTGTTACCCCGACGACTAAAAATCAAGGAGTTACAGCGATTTGTAACTCCTTTTATTTTTCACATTTACACACAATTTACACACAACTTCCCGGATTTTGCAAGTACCTGCACCTCGCAGAACAATGAAATCGGAGCCCTATTTGCTGCAAGGAATCGCACGCGCACGCGCGAAGACGTCGAAAAACTCGCTGGAGTTTTCGTGCTTGCCCCGTGCTTCAAGCACAAAAAACAACCGGGGCCCGTTGAGGATCCCGGTCGCCAAAAGGTTTGCCGTTCTTGCGTCAGTTGTCGAAAGTGTAGCATCTGTTCACCGCAGGGTCGAACGTCGAAAATTCGCCGTCCCTCGCCCACTCCCGGAGAGTATATCGGCCCCTCGGCAAATACCGGGCTCGCCGGATGGCCTCGGCTTCGGAGGGGAACACTCCCAGCAGGTAGCCGTCGATGGTCAGTTCGTAGATCATATTTCCGTGTGATTATCAAGAGTGCACAACCGTTCATTCATAGAGGAAACAGCCAATTTCATAACCTCCTCCATTACAGAATCCATCGCTTTCTCAAAATCTTCGAGGAGCCTATTGGCGCTTTCGGGATAATAGCTCGATTCAACAATGTCTTCAATTTCTCCATATATGTCAGAGAATTTGATATACACCCCCAGGTATCCGGCCGTTTCCTGGCTCAACTTTGCGTTTTTCAAATCTTCGATTGTCATGGCTTTATCTGAATTATTCAACTAACGTACATTTCACATCCTCGATCTCGCGGCCTTTCAACTCGGCCAACTCGCGGCGCAGGTGTTCCACCTCGAAAAACAGCCGCCACGCCTCCGACATTGCGGCCGAAACGTAGGCCGAGATATTCACGATCTCCCGGTAGGGGTTGCCCTCCTGGATCGGGAACAGCCCAAAAAGTAAATCGGAGGCAGGTGTGGCTGTCTTGGTCTCTTTGAGTTTCTCCAGGACATAAGCCCGGACCGTCTCCCGGCACTCGGCGATGATCCGATTGGCATCCTCCCTGGTCGGTTCTGCTTCGATTCTGATAACTTTCTTTTCCATAGTTCAATATATCGTTACAAGGTTTTCCACTTTGAACGACCGCCAACCGGCAGCCTCGATGTCGTAATACTTGACCGTGCGACCATCATCCGGGCGTCCGGTACCCTTGATCGTGGCGGCGATGTCCTGCAACGTACCGCAGGCCCGGCGCAACGTGCCGTCGGCCTTTTCGTAGGCAAAGCGAACGACACCGGCCCGCATCCGGCGGGTAAGCCGATAAAGGCTCCACGCCTTCGAAAGACATACGGAGAAGGTTTTGCCCGTCGTGCGGAACAACGCCCAGGCACGGCGCATGATGTTCGATAAATCGGTTCGTTTCATGGTTATTTTCATTTGGGGCTCTCTGTTACCCCGGCGGCCGGATTACCGCCGGGGGCTTCGTGCCGTGGTGTAATAGCACCTATTCGCGGAAGGTGAGAGAGCTGGATTGTTTGTTAGTTCAACAGTACCTGCAAAGCGTCGGCGAGTTCGGGATATTCGTTGCCCTCTTCATCCCATACGGCCTCGACGGTCGTCTGCTCGCTGACCAGCTCGGGGACCATTTCCCACATCCCGCAGTAGCTGTCACCGCCCCGGACGGCGCGATATTCGGCCTCGTAGTTGACAAAGGCGATATATCCGTTGTGGATGATCTCGAAACCTTCGCTTTCGCCGTCGCACTTAAAGGTGACATAATCGGCGATTTGCTTGGCGAAGTGCTGAATCTCGGTACGGGTTGCGGGAGTCATGGTTGTAACGCTTTAATGTTTCTTCGTTGATGCAAAGATACATCATGTTGATTTGTTACGCAAATTATCTCGCCAAAAAATTATCATCGAGATGTTTTTTTTATCTCAAATAGATCATTATATTGATTTAATCACTACATTTGTCGTGTAACATCATAATGAAACACGTGTATTTATGGAATTAAGAGTAAAGGAACTTTGCAAAGAAAAGGGCCTACAAATGCAGGAGTTGGCCGACAAACTGGGGATAACCCGCATTACTCTAACGCGAAATATTAGCGGAAATCCAACTATTTCTACACTTGAAAATATTGCCACCGCCCTGGGGGTAACGGTTCCGGAGCTGTTCGCCCCGCAGCTGACGAACAGGATCACCTGCCCGCATTGCGGTAAGCCGATCAGAATAGAGAAAGGAGAATAACCTCAACCACACCGACGCTATGGAACTGCAAACCATCCAAAGCAAGATTTACGAAATACGGGGTCAGCGCGTCATGCTGGACCGAGATTTGGCCGAGTTGTACCAAGTTACAACGAGCGCACTGAACCAGGCCGTGAAACGAAACATAAAACGGTTCCCGCCCGACTTCATGTTTCAGCTTACCCATCAGGAATTTGCAAACTTGAAATCACAAATTGTGACATCAAGTTGGGGCGGAGTTCGTAAAATGCCCTATGCATTTACGGAGCAGGGCGTAGCTATGTTGTCCGGATTGCTAAACAGCGACATTGCCATAAACGCAAATATCGCCATTATGCGGGCATTCGTAGCGATGCGCAACTACATCACCACAACCACACAGATAACGGCAGAATTGGCCGAAATTAGGGCAAAGTTGGCATTATTGGAACGAGCCGATGAAGACAATGCCGAGGCCGTGAATGATCTGTCGGAGGATATGCGTCGGGAACTCGACAACATCTACCAGGCAATCGCCGCCCTGTCGGTCAAAACTCCGTCCATTGACACACCCCGCAGGCCGATCGGATACAAACAGACACTCCCGGAAGAGACGAAATAGCAATCGCATCGGCAAACAAGAACAGCCGCCCGTCGAGGTGGCTGTTTCCGTTATTCCCGGATCGTCTGTTTCCCGATGGACTGAATGATGGAGGCGGCCGCCTCGTCTATCGTCACGGTAACAACCGGACCTGGCGGCTGAAGGTTCTGCCCGTTGGTCGTGATGTCCTTGCGGTCGGCCAGGCGGAGAACCCGCGCGACAATGCTCGAATCATATACCCCAGCCAAAGCGCCTTCGAGTTGGTCGGCCTCGATGGCCTCTCGGATAAAGGTCAGCAGCTCCGAAAATTCCGGTTTTGCTTCGTAGTTGTAGAAACTCTCTCTGCTTATTTCCGCGAACCGGCAAAAGCCCGTAAGGGTCAGCGGCCGTTCACACGGGACCGATATGGTCTGTCCTGCCGATACTTTGCTGACATAGATCGGCGTAGTCTTGGCCCATTTCCTGTACTCCTCGAAGACCGCCCAGAAACGTTCGGGAGTGAATTTCCGAGGCCGCCCGATCTTACGGGCGGGATCCTCTGTCTTTTGTACTTTCCTGTTCATGGTCATTTGTATTTTTTACGTCCCAGTTTGCTGATATTGTCCTGCACTTTGACCCTGCGCTGGCCTTTGTTGATATCTACCACCGAAACAACGGGCGTCGGCATATCGAGCAAGACCTCTTTAAGCATCGCCCGCATCCCACGCATTCCATCGCCTCGCTGGGGAAGGTTGGAGACGTTGATGGCGTTTCCGCCGCTGGACACGTTCATGGCCGAGAGCATTGCGCCCCATTCGTTCACGGCATTAGCTGTCATGACTGCCTCGCCGTTGGACAAACGTGCGGGAATGCTGTCCGACGTGCCGGTTCCGGGCCCGCTTACAAGTCCTCCAGCCGCATATTTGGGCACCGAAGCATTCGCAGATTCCGAAGTTAGGCTCTTGACCGTGGAAATTACAGCCCCGATAGCTGCAGCGACGGCGGCAATGGCTACGAGCATCTCGATCCAATGCGAAGAAGAGCTGGCGGCCTTGGCGGTTCCGGTGGCCAAAGCAACACCTCCCTCGGCAAGCGCTTCGCCCTGCTTGGCAGCGATATTGGCAGTCGTGGCCACTGTATTTGCCGCAGTGAGAGCCGTACTGGCCTCGGTCTGTACGTTCTTGGCCTCCATGATTGCCGTAGACACCTGCTCAAGGCTATTCATGGCACGGATAACTCCAAGTAACGAGGAAAGGACGCTCATCATGCGACTGAACGCATTGTCCTGTCCGGCAACCGCATCTCCCAATTCAGACATCGAGGAGGTAAGTTCCCCAACAGCATCGATTCTTCCCTCGGCCAAAGACCTACTGTTTTTAATACCTTGCGTAGCGCCCCTGTTAATCTGATCGTTCGCCTTCTCGATCTGCCTCAAAAGATCGAGCCTCATGGATAAAATATCAGCATCGGATTCTCCCGACTTCTTGAGCGCGTCCGCATTTTGCTCGATGTAGCCCAATTGCTCCTTCAGGATGGATAACATCTCGCGTGCTGCCGCTATCTGACCATCCTCTCCGGGTCCTGCTGCTATCTGTGTCTGCAGAATGCGGACCCGATACTCCTCGGATTTGCTCTTGATGGCATTCTCCAACTCCTTACGGCTGTATTTCCGTTCAATATCCTGTCGGTCCTTCTGATATTTTTCGTCCAGCAAAAGCAACTTCTTATTAAGCGCCTCCCGCTCCATGACCAACGCCTGCCCTTGTTGCACTCCGGCCGTCTTCTCCAACTCGGAGATCTCCGCAAGGCGTTTTTTTGTTTCTGTTATATCCTTGTCGTAATTCTCCCGGAGCGTCTGCAGCTCGTTTTCCCGCGTCTTGTCCCGCATCTGCTGGGTCATGCGCAACACCTCGTCGGCGGCCTTCTGGGCTGTTTTAATTTGCGTGTCGGCTGCTTTGACATCGGCCTGCTGCACTTTGGCTGCAGCTTCGGATCGGGCCTTTGCTGCGGCGGCGGCACTTGCTTTGGCATCCGCTTCGGCTTGTTTGGCAGCGTCGGCCTGTTCCTGTTTCAACTGCTTCACCTGTTCAATGGCTTTATTTCCGGCCTCTATGAAAGCCTTGTACATCGTTTCGGTAACCTCGAAATCCTGCTGCCCAAAAAGGCCTCCACTTCCAGTATACCGTTCCCGCGCGGCATCGTATCTGTTCTGCCAATATTTTAACCCCTCTCGAATACTTGTGTTCAGGGCATCTTCACCACCCGTTGAATAGGTATTCATCAAACTTTCGACAAAGAACCCCTTCTGCTTGTTCTTCTGCGCATCAGGATCGAGCAGGTTGTTGATCCCTTCGATACCGCTGGTGATGAAGTCAATCACCGACTTGATCGTTCCGCGGCTGTTGTAGAACGACAGCACGAAACCCTCCCAGGCGCTTTGCAGCAGTTTGATCGAACCCTCCACGGTATTGAGCCGATCTTCTGCAATTCGTCCCAGCTCTCCGTTTACGTCTTCCAGATTTTCACGCAGGCGACGCAGATTGTCGGAGCCGTTGAGGAAGGTATTGAAGGCCGCCACGCTCCGTTTATCGGTCAGTTCGAGGGTTTCGGCCAGATCGATACCCCGATCCCGAAGTCGCTGCAACCCGGAAACCAGATCGGGCAGCGTGCGCACCGGAGCCCCGAGCGATTGGGCCAGCTTGCCGTTGGCATCGGCCAGGTTGAGCAGGATATTGCGGGTCGCGGTAGCTGCACTCGACGCATCGAAACCCGCATCGGCAAGCGTTCCCAGCAACGCCGCAGTATCCCGCACGCTGAACCCGAAAGTATTGGCCACGGGCGACACGATGGACATCGCGGTTTTGAGGTAGCTGAACGACAACGCCGAGCGGTTTGTAGCAACGGCCAGCGTGGCGAGAACATCTTCCGTGTCGCTGACATTCAGCCCGAAACTCCGCAGCGTAGCACCGGCAAGGGCCGCCGCATCGGGAAGCGAAGCCCCGACCGCCGTAGCGAATTGCAGGACGGGTTTCTGCATCGTCTCGATGGATTGCGTCCCGAATCCCAGTTTGGCGAGCTCCGTCTGCAACTGCGTCACCTGCGAGGCGGTGTATTCGGTCGTGCGGCCCAGTTCCAACGCGGAATCGGTCAGCCGCTTCAACTCGTCGGCATTGGCCCCGACGATCGTTCCGAGGTCAGCATTGGCCTGTTCAAAATCGCGGATCTTCTGAATGCTGTTATTGAGCGAGCTGAACAGACCGCGGATCGCCATCCACGCCGCCGTGATTTTCAAGAAGGCTTTCTGGATACCTCCGGCGTAGTTGCCTACGCTGGAGTGGTAATTGCGAATAGACTCCTCCTGCCGGTTGATCTCTTCGGTTGTCGCTCGAATCTGCCGGACCAGCTCCTGCCCACGGCTCCCCGAACGCTCCGCTGCGCTCAATGCCTCGAATTCCGAAGTCAGCAGCCGAACGCTGGCCCGCATTTGGTTCAGCGATCCGGTTTTTGCGGTGTCCTGCCGGATATTCGACTGCATTTCCCGCGTATATTGCCGAAGGTCCGACTTGAATTTTGTGACGGCCTGGTCGTTCTTGATGATCTCGTTTTTCGTCTGGACCATCATGCGGTCGAACTGCTCCTGTGTAATCTTCCCCTCTTTGAGGCTCTTCCTGTACTCTTCAAGGTCTTGTTTGAGCTGCTTCGTCTCGTTGGAAAGTGCACCAATCGCATTCTGCGATTCGCGCATCTTTTCGATCAGATCGGAATTTTTGATTGTGATCTCGATAATCTTGTGGATCGTGTCCTGTGCCATACGTCTCTATATGGGTTTAGTTGTTATTCGTTTTTCATGCTCACCCAGCGCTCGGTCGCCCGGGTTATACCGCGTTGCCGCTCTTCATCGGAAATCGGATCATCCGATGCAATACGGCCCCATTTCCCGCCGAGGAACTCCGGACCGCCGGAAGCCGTAACGGAGAAGATGCACATCCGACCGTCATGCGCCACGATTCGGAGGCTGTTCCGATGATCTGTCCAAAGATTTGCATTCCTGGCCGGGACCTTGATTTGCCGAATAGCCTCTTTCGTGCCGTCCGGCAGCCGTCGATAGACAATCACCGACAACCGGTCAGCCCCTCGGAAAGGAACTATTCGGGCGATGCCCGACTTCGGGGATTTGGTGTAATAGAGCGATACGACGTATCCGCCCAGCCGGATCTGCCAATCTTCAGCGCCTCCGGCTTCAATCTGTTCCCGAATGCTGGATTCGGGGTAAAATTCCTGTTTCATCTTGTGTTGTTTTTTATGTGTTTTGTCTGTTTTGAGCCTCGATCCCGCCGGGCCCTCATATTCTGGAGCGTCAGTTTGGCCTGCTTGATCCGATGGTTGCGAATCCCGTCGATGATAATCATCAACTCCTCGCGGTTCAACTCGACCGTCCATACCGTATAATCGGCCGTTACGGGGTGGCTCTTTGCTTTTCGTGTCATGGTTCCCGAAAAAAATCACTATCTTTGTTCGGATGGCTGGGGTGATCTTTCGGGGTCGCCCTTTCTATTAGCCCGGTCTCCACCGCCCGGCATTGAATCCGTTGGCCATATAAAAGGCTATTTTGTCTGCCGTGTGCCTTTCATCACCACGCAGGCACAAAGCCGTACCGAAGCCGAATTCTGCGGTTTGCGGATAACATTCGTGTTTTGTTCCGTCCTTACATATCCGCTTCGGAGCCTTGAACACTTCATAGTAGGCCAACCCGTCGGGCGTCGTTCGCTTATAGCAGCACATTCCGTTGGCCTCATTGTGGGCGATTTTCTCGAATATGTCTCCATATTTTGCAAACTCGTCCGTCAATGGATCGTATAATACCCGTTTCTTGTGGGTGTATTCTTTCATGGCTTTATTTTCTTTCGTGTTATGGGCACTTATTCCACCCGGGCAATTTCACGCGGTAAAATCGCGAACCTGTTAGAACGGGTCGGAGCCAGCATCCGGGGTTTCATCCGGACCGTTGTAGTCGGTGAGGTTCGTGACACTCCGATTGAACCGGAAGCAAACCTCCCCGGTGCGGCCGTCCCGCTGTTTGGCAATAATGAACCGCCCGACACCGTGCGAGGAAATAGTCCCATAGCGGCCTGTCTGGATCGTTTGAATGCCGTAATACTCCGGGCGCATGATGAACAGCACCATATCGGCATCCTGCTCGATGGCTCCCGATTCGCGGAGGTCAGACAGCAGTGGCGTTTTGTCAGGCCGTTCCTCAACCTTGCGGGAAAGCTGCGCCAGGATGATAACCGGAATATCCAGCTCTTTGGCCAGTTGTTTGGCCGAGCGCGACATATTGGCTACCTCGCGCTCGCGGCTCTGCTGGCGGTCGTCACCGTCGAGCAGCTGCAGGTAGTCGATCACCACCATCCCGCACTTGCCCCGGCGGTGCATTCTCCGGCATTGCGCCCGTATCTGCGTCATCGATGTGGCCGGGCGGTCGCTGATATGGATCGGCAAAGCCGCGAGTTCGGCCTCAACCCGTTCCAGCGTTCCCCACATCTCGGAGGTGATACTCCCGGCCCGGTAGGCGTTGGCGTCGACATTGCTCCGGCCGATCAGCAACCGATCGGACAACTGCGTGTCGCGCATTTCCAGCGAGAAGAAGCAAACCGGTGTGCCCTGTCGGGCGGCACTGGCCATGAAGTGCAGCGCGGCGGCGCTCTTGCCCATACCGGGACGTCCGGCCACAACGACCAACTGCCCGCCACGCCAGCCGCCTGTATAGGTGTCGAGGCTCCGCAGGCCCGTTGAGGTCCCCACGGGCTGCCCGGAGGCATAGGCCCGGCACCGGCATTCGAGCTGCTGGAGCGATTCCCGGAGGATTGCGCCCAGGGGCCGCAGGTCGTTGGTCGAAGTGGAGCGGTCGCCGATCGCGGAAATCTCCGCCATCGCCCAGTCGAGCACCCCGTCGGGATCGGAGGCCGCGCGGGCCGCCAATTCGTAGCTGAACATCACCAACCGACGGCGGGTCTCGGTGTCTTTCAACTGACGGGCCCAGGATACGCAGTTCACGCCCGTACCGACATCACTCGACAAGCCAACCAGGTAGGACGTCGGGATCCGAGGCTCTTTGTTCGTCGAGGTGCGTAATGCCGAGGCGACGCTCGTCAGGTCTACACTCTTTCCCCGATCATCGAGCGAGAGAATCGTCTCGTAAATGCGACGGTTCATCGGGTCGGCAAAGGTCTCTCCCGTCAGCAGGCTCCGCACATCGGGCAGGTAAGCCGGTTCGAGGATCAGCGCACCCAGCACGGCGCGCTCTAGCTCCGGGGATTCCGGCAGCCCCTGCGCGGGAATATCAGTCGAGGAGTTCATATGGTCGTTGCGTTTCATGGCTTGGTGTGTTTGCGGAAGAGAATTCATGTTTGCGTCGTATCCAGTTTCGGGCAGCGGCTTTCCAATCCTTCATCGGGTTTTTACCGGCTCGCCAGCCGTTCGCTGTGAAATGATCGTAGAAACATTCGGCATCCGTTTCCGTCCCGTGGATAGTCAAGAAAAAGTCTTTTACGGTTTCTATCTCGGGGACGACAAACGCCGTGCGTTTGGCAGTCCCATTACGCGGTTCGTCCGCGCTTTCTTTACTATCGTTAGATAGTTTATTTATTTTACTTTCCTTTACTTTACTAGTTATAACAGCGCTATTCTTTTGCAATAACGGTGTTATAGCGTTGTTATCTCCCCATCGTCGAGCCATACCCAAACGTCCTGCTTCCGAGCGCTTTGCGCGCTTCTCGTTAAAGGCTTGCATCCGGCGATTCAGGCTCTCCGAAAAGAAGATCCGGTCCTCTTTTACCGTGAAAAGTTCATAGTTGTAGACCACCGTTCGCACCTTCTCGGCCGAGGTGTTGTAACGACGTGCCAGGGCAGGGATATTGGCCACGGGATAGGTGTAATCGGGTTGGTCGCGGAGGGTTTCGACCAGCATCCAATAGATGCCGTATCCCTCCATCCCGAGTTGTTCAATCATAAGCACGCATTTGGGGTCATCCTTGGCGTTGCTGTCGTGCGTAAAGTAGTAGCAATCTTTGTTCATACCGCACCGTGGATAAAGTAACGCTTGAACTTCAGAATGCTGTCCCGGACCTTCTCGCGAACCCATACGTCCGATACGTCGATTCCCATATTGCGCAGGTAGCGGATCGTGCTCCGGGGATCGGGAATGCTTAACCGTTCGGCAATCTCAAATGTAGACCACATTCCGCCGCATACAAGTAACGAGAAAACACGAAATTCGCTATTTCTTAAATGATAGATATTACCTTTGTGGAAGACTTCATAAAATGCCCCTGCGCGTCGGCCTTGGACGCCGGGGGCGTGTTGTTTCTCATTCATACCTCCGGCTTTTTATTTACGGTTGGCACTTTCGGCAAGACGCAACGCAGCAGCCGCGCGGCGATCCTCGCGGTGCTCGGTACGGGATTCGATCCAGGCAAGGAGTTCCCGTTTCGAGAACACCGTGCGGCGGCCGAATTTCTTGTAAGGGATAGCCTCTTTGTAGACCAGGTTGTAGAGTGTCGCCCGTGTGGTGGGAATGCCCTGCTCGGTCATAAATCGGGCGGCATCCTCGACATTCATTCCATCGGTCTCGACGGGTTCATTCTTGCGCCGGAAGTCGGCGAGTTTCGGAAGAATCGCGGAAACCTCGTCGGCGACGATGGCGCGAAGTTCCGCGGAAGTTGTGACGATAACGGTATTATCCATTGCGTCGTGAAGTTTTAAAAATTAAACACTGGCCCGCGTCCGGGCTTTAGTGATCAATCACGATGCAAAGGAGCAAACAAAAAGACCGTCAGAGTAATAGTTAGACGGTCTGAAATTACGATTTAGGACGTATTTTTTTTAATTATTTTTCAGATGGTGTTATTCCGATCAACTCCAAATAAGGCGCCGCACCTTTGTACGCAGATCTATTCGGAGTAGTGTAAGAGTAGGTTTTTTCAGCATCGGCCTCAATATTGCCACCTGTAACTGCTTCGATAAAACTTGCCATTCTTGTCTTATCGGTATTACTCGTATTGATCCCAGCTCGACCTAACAGAGTATAAAGCGCTGCAATACGATGCGAGCGTGGCATTAATTTATAGGGTTTGGTTTCTATCCGTTCTTGCTCTTTGGCGACCATTTTACTTCGTAATTTTTCCTCTTTGGATCGAAGCGATTCAAGGTCAACACCATAGATCAACGCTAAATATTCAACCTCTGCCACAAAGTCCCGACCAATTTCTAAAGCACGGGAAATAATATTAAATACATCAACTTGAGGATAATCCTGCTTATTCAAATCAAGGACATCGGGTATCTCTGTCGTACGATCCAACATAATGTAGCCTCGACTCACATAATTTACGCGATATAAACAACATTCTGGGAGATTATTGCGGGAGATAAAATCACGGATAGCCGCAACCCGAGCTTTTCTATAGTCTTTCGTAGTATCATATACCAAATCGAACGGAATTGCATAAGCCAGTTGATTACCCAAATCAGTAAAAAATAAATAGTGAAACATCAGATCATGGAAAAGATGAATACGACGCTCTTGAGTATCTGTCTCATAAAACAGCAATTCAAGGCCTGGCACACACGAACGAATTTTGGGAGTAAGTCTGTCTAAATAACGCGCATCATAATAAGTATTATCTACATTATGCACGTTATATCCGATTTGACTTTCGATCGTCGTGGCTTCTTCTTGAGACCTCATTTGGTCGATCTGCGACAATATGCTTGTGGCCTCCATTACCACACAACGAGCGCCTTCCAATTCGCGCAATGCTTCTCGCAATTCATTGGATGCGATAAGATTTATAAATTTCAATCTCATATCTTTCTAAAATTTCGTTAATATTTCTGCATTCTTTTCCCGCTCCTCGCGTTCGAAACTGGCGAGGTAGTTCTCCGTAGTTTTGAGGTCGCTGTGCCCCAGCGATTCGGAGATATAGGCGATGTTTGCACCCGCCCGCTTCAACACCGTGGCGAACGAGTGCCGGGCCGTATAGGTCGAGATCGGCCCGATGCCGAGCTGTTCGCCCACCTCCTTCATCCGCTTGTTGATCGAATGCGTCAGATCCTTGGTCCGGTTCTTGGTCGTCATGGCATCCTCCCGGCCCGTCAGTATCGGAAAGATGAAGGCATCCGGTCGTTTCGGATTGCCCCAGCGGTCAATGATCTCCTGCATCGGAGGGGTCAGCACTACCCGAATATCGCGCAGCGTGCGGAGCGTGTGCTCGGTCTTTGACCGGATGAAACAGATCTCCCCGTTGACAATATCCCGATACCGCAGCCGTACAAAGTCGGCCACATTGATTCCGTTGCAGAAATAGAGGAACAGCCAGTAATCCCGATAGCGTGCCGTTGTCTGCCGTCCGTCATCGTAGCGGGCAATCTGCCCGATCTGCTCCAATGTAAGGGCCATTTTGCGACCCGTTCCGGCCTGGATGCAATATCGCCCCGGCCCCCGGCCGAACGGATATTGCGCCTCGCGGATAACTCCCTGCTGCTTGGCTATGTTGAGGATTGCCCGAAGCGTTCGCAGATGGATGGCTATTGTGGTCTGCGCCTTGCCCTCCTTTCGTAGGAACAGCGCATATTTCTCCAACCAGGAGACCGTAATGGATTCGAAACGAATACGAGGCCCCGCAAACCGCTCCAGCCCTTTGAGCACGTTGTCGTAAATCAGCATATTGCCGACCTGCTGGGCTTTTCTCAATGCCTCCATCCGAGCCCGGAATGCTGTGTTTACCGTATCCGTGGCAGCTCCTTTCAGTCGGGTGTTGAGAGCATCCAGCGAGAAGCCACCGAGGCGGCCAGTTCCTCGACGGCTGACCGCACAATCTGATAGCTGCTTTCGATGTCCTTGCGAACCGATACCACCGCCCGGGCCTTGGTCGTCGGCATCACCTCCCACTCCTCCGGGGTCAAGTCTTTCCCCGTGGAATAATACCACCGGGCCCGCTTGTAGGTGACGCGAATCTTTACGGGATACTTTCCGGACTTTTTCGGGTGCGCGGTGTCGAGCATCGGGGATACCGTTATGCCGTCCTTTGAGTAGTTCATCTGTGTATAAATTTTGACTTCGGTACACAATTTATACACAAAAATATAAAATCCAGCAAAATAGACAAAAATAAAATGAAATAAAATAGCTATATTTGCATCTGGAATACAGCAATTTACAAAGCCAAAGAAAAACAGACAAAAACCAACAAAAATCGGCAAATTACGCTTTGGGAGCAGGGGGTCACAGGTTCGAATCCTGTTACCCCGACAAAATGAAAGCCAGCCGTTTGCAGTGATGCAGACGGCTGGTTCGCTTTTGGTCCGGCCATGCCGGGCGGGGAAAGGCAAGTCACCGGCAAGAACGGATGCGGACGGCCTGACAGAATGGCCGAACGCACGAGATTTCATGCCCGGAGCTGCGGCCAGCCACAATGGCCGGACGTAAACCGCCCCATGCAGCCGGGCTCAATGGCCCGCCATGCGCGCCACAGCATGGGCCCATGCCGAACGGAAAAAGGCCGCAGGCAGAGGCTCGTCGTAGACCAGCCGGGGTGTGCACTTGGGCTGTT
>OGQR01001646.1_pt1 | contig 14946 bp, 9 predicted proteins | sample 1553271 | NCBI WGS metagenome assembly OGQR01 (sample SAMEA2579970, study PRJEB22360) | human gut metagenome | biome: human gut; feature: human-associated habitat; material: faeces | place: Denmark | collected 2008/2010 | reverse complement strand
CTTCATGCATGATATACACAAAAGCATCCACCGTTTTTCCGGTTTCGGGAACATGCCTTCATCTTTTTTGTACTGTTTCCAGAGAACCGGGATCGCCGCCAGACTGCCGATTGCTGATGCAAGAACGGATGTCGCGTGCATACGCTCTTCCAGATAACCGCCGGTCGTAAACGTCATCAGGATCAGCGCCAGAAGTACGGTTGCTCCGATCAGAAACAGTTCGTACGTCAGAAGCGGTTTTAAAAGACGCCATAGCTTCCGCTGGATAGGAATTACGATTTCCTCCGTTTTTGGCTCTGTTTTCGCTGTCCTTTTTTCTTTTATATTCTCTGCTTTTTTCTCTTTCTGCGCAAAGATTCCTGTTCCACTTTCTCCTCTTGTCAGCCACGGGATACGCTCCGGCTTCATTTTTTTGATGCGGTCGCGTCTTTTCTTCTCTTCTTTCGGATCCTCCGCCAGCAGTTTCAGTTCTTCCGGTGTATCACATACCTTTGCGGCACCTGCTGCCTCGAGTTCTTCTCTTCCGCCGTACCCATACGATACGCCGACACAGAGCAGTCCGTTTTCTCTTGCCCCGATTACGTCATAGCTTCTGTCACCAACCATCACCACGTCGGAACGGCTGTCTTCTGCTCCGAGTCGGCGCAGCGTCTCTGCGATGACTTCTCCTTTGTCGGTTCTGGTTTCGTTCATTTCTGAACCGGTTACTACGGTAAAATACTTTCTGATTTCGAAATGCTCCAGGATCTGCTCCACGTATTTTTCCGGTTTGGACGATGCTACCGCCAGAATTTTTCCCTTCTCTTTCAGATACGCCAGAACCTCCGGGATTCCCTCGTATACTTCATTTTCAAAAATGCCCTCTGCCTCGTACCGCTCCCGGTATTTTGTGATGGCCTGCTGTGCTTCTTCGCAGCCAAGGCCTGCAAAATTCATGAAAGATTCCAGAAGCGGCGGTCCCACGTAACAGTTCAGTTTTTCCAGATCCGGCTCTTCGATGCCAAAGGATGCCAGCGCATACTGTACGCATCTTGTAATTCCAGGACCGGAATCGGTCAGGGTTCCGTCCAGATCAAATAATATCATATCTGACATACTCTTATTTCCTCTTTTACTTTTTTATCGTATGACATGTCTTTTATTCTAGCATATCGAAATTAGAAATACAAACAAAACCGGATCAGGCTATTTTCTGCAGAGTGCACGCAGATAGCGGGTGGTCTGATTCTGAATTTCGGCAATGGCACGAATCAGGTTCCAGAGGCGCCTTAAGGACTGCAAGAGGCGGGTTCCTTTTGGTTTCTGGCTGGTTCTTTGGCTGACAAGTGTGGAAGTTTTTGGTTTCACGTTGACTTCCCACGGTTTCATGGTTCGTACAATGCCGTCTGCGCCACGCACTTTTACAGTGATGCGGTTGTAGCCTTCGGAAAGGCTCTCGGCTTTCAGACAGATTTTGTTTTCTTTCCATTCATATTCGGCTTCGGAGCCATTTACCATGCAGGAAAGAATTTCAGCCGTGTCGGCGGCTCCCTCGAGCAGAATTTCCGGGGTATAACCGGGATCTATTTCGACGCTGGTGTCGGCCGGGCGGATAATCAGGGGGTTCGGCGCTTCGAAATCTTCGTCTGCTATCTGTGATAATACGAAATCGGCGATGATCTGCGGCCGTATTTGAGATGGCTCCTCCCCGGCACTCTTAGATGGAGTTTCGGCAGGCGGAGGACTGCTTTCTTCTGTTTGTAGCGGAATATCATCTGGATCTTGGGTCACCTCCTCGGGCGTGGCTGCAGCAACGGGCAGCTGTTCGTCTGTTTTGAGTTCTTCTTTCTCCGGAGACGATTGCCCGGGCCCCGTTTGTTCCTGCTTTTCTGTGTTTGACTTTCCGGCATCTGGCATTACGGTAGGCTCCTCTTTTTCTGGTGCTTTTGTTTCCGAGGTTTGATTTTCTGACTCTTTTTCGGTTGACGGAGATTCCTGCTTCGTTTCTTCCATATCAGGCTTTTCCGGTTCCGGATCTTCTGGCATCAAATTTTCCGTTCCGGATTTTTCTGAACCTGTATCTTCATAATCTGGTTTTTCTGTGTCCATTTCTCCAAAATCCGTTCTCTCCGAATCTGACTCTTCTGTCTCTGATTCTTTTGTATCTGTTTCTTCACATCCTTCCTCTGATTCCGATTCCCCGGAACCCATATCTCCTGCCTCCGGTAATTCTTCTGGCTTCCCCGATTCTGAATCTTCCGAAATTTCTTCCTCCTCTTCTTCCCACCTTTCCGCTGGTTCTTTCTCCGGATCCGGAATTACCGTCGGGGGAAGCATTTTTTCTTCTCCTTCTGTCTCTTTCTTTCCGGTCTCTGCCGGATCTGTTTTCTCTTCCGGCGGTTCTGGTTCCTGCTCTGGTTTCTCTTCTATAGGCGGTTCTTCTTCTGACTTTTCGTCCGGCAGCAGTTCCTCCGGTCCGGCTTTCCCGTCCGCATCTGTCACATCACTGTTCTCGATGATTTCAGCTTCTAATTCCACGCTTTCCACCGCACTTGCGGCCTCGCCTGTCGTCTGCTGTGTCTCCGCGTGGACTTCGATTCCCTGGACTGCCAGGAATCCTGTCATCATTGCGCATATGGTCTTTTTTCTCATCCTGCTTCCTCCCATCTTTTTCTGATCTGCTGATAAAAAATATCCTCCTCCATTCCCGGAATTTCTGCGGCCTCGTTGAGGTACTGTTCTGCTTTTTCCTGCATGTCGAACTGAAGTGCCAGCTCTGCAGCCCTGAGCAGATTTTTCCGCCGGTTTCCATCCTGTCTGCTGCACAGAAGCCGTTCGTAATAGAGAAAGCTCTCCTGGCACCAGTCCTGTTCTCTTTCCCCATCCCCGGATTTTCCGCCAAGATAGCACGCATCCGCCAGTCTCTGCCAGATAACCGCCTCCCACTGCCCCTCCATATTCTCGCCTGCGGCCTTTTCCAGCACTTCGATTCCTTTCCGCATGGCATCTGTGTCATTTTCACGCGCCAGTTCTTCGGAAAAACTGAAATACATTCCTGCAACAGCAAGATATCTGCGGCAGCGTTTTTCTTTTTCCGGCTCCTGCTGCGTGTCATCATAAAATTCAGCCAGCAATGGCTCCATCTGCATTTTTTCCCTTGCCGCATCATCCGCCAGACAGTATTCCACAAGTTCCTGCTCCACACGCCCCGCCTGACTGAGATGGTCTGCGTTTAAGAACGCTTCCCGCGCTTTCTGGTAGTTCGGCAGACTGCCTTCTTCCACCGGATTTCCGCAGAACCAGAGATCTCCCTGCTCCTCCCATTCGTCTGCCGCCGGAAACTGCCCCCATGGCATCCTGCTGGCAACTGCAGCCGCTCCTCCTGTCAGAAAAGCAAAAACTGCAAAGATCCGCAGAGTCTTCCTGCCTTTTCGCTTTCTTTCCAGCCGCCGCAGTGCCTTTTTGACTTCTCCGGCAGACGCATACCGCTCCTCCGGCTTTTTCTGCATACACTTTTCCATCACCCGCCAGAGTCCTCTTTTCTGCCGCTTTTTCGCATGCTTCGCCATTGCCGCAAGCAGTGCGCCGAGTGCATAAAGATCGGAACGGGCGTCACACTTCCCGTCATACTGCTCCGGCGCTGCATAACCGCGGGTTCCATAACGGACTTCCACACCCGTTTCTTCTGTTCCGGCTGCACCGAAATCCACAAGGTATATTTCACCACGCTCTGTTATCATCACGTTGTCCGGCTTCAGATCCCGGTAGAAAACCGGCGGGTTCTGTGCATGGAGATAACAGAGAATCCCGCTCAGGGCAATTCCCGTTTTCAGAATTTCCCGGCTGGAAAACCGTTCTCCCTTACGCATACGCTGTCCGATAGATTTTCCGTTTACAGCTTCCATCACCAGAAAGCTTTTTGTCCCACTTTCCAGAAGTTCCACCGCACAGGGAATCCCGGGATATGAAAACTTCTGTAAAAGAAACGCTTCCCGGCGCAGTTTTTCCCTGTCACATATACTTACCTTGACTGCATACCGCTTTCCGGATCCAGTTTTCTCTGCAAGATAAACGACAGACGTTGCCCCTCTTCCGAGCACTGACAGCAGGCGATACTTCCCTCCCGGAAGTTCTACTTTTCCAATGATCCCGCCTCCTCTTTTTACGTCAAAGTGTTTGTCAGTCCGATATTCTGTTTTTGTACATGGATATAAATTGAGCCGAATGGCTCTTCGATAGAGTAATATAGAATCGATTTTTCAGGACGAATGTCCAAGCGGATGAAAAATCGTGATGTAAGTATAACACAACAGCCGCCGTTTCCGCAAGAACTACAGAAGTCGACGGCTGCCAAAAAAATCGCCTGTTTTTTATCTATTTTTTCCCTCTTGACGAATCTTACATCCGTTCCGGTGCCGAGAATCCCAGCAGGTCGATGCAGGTCTCAAGTACCTCGCGGACAAGATCCAGCAGTGCCAGGTAAGATGCTTTTCTTGCCTCATCCTGCTCACTTAAGATCTTGGTCTCGTGATAGAAGTGGTTGAACTCGTTTGCAAGCTCGTAGATATAAGCACAGATCTTATGCGGTGCTTTCTCCTCGAATGCGTTCTCCACAACGCCGTTGAAACGGGATACGGAAAGCATCAGAGCTTTCTCGCTGTCGCTCTTCGGTGCCAGAAGTGCGCCTTTCTTCAGTTCATTTCCCTCTTCTTTATATTTTCCGAGGATGGATTTTGTACGAACGATCGTGTACAGGATGTACGGACCGGTGTTTCCCTCGAAGGAAGTAAATCTCTCAACATCGAATACATAATCTTTCGATGCCTGGTTGGACAGGTCACCGTATTTAATAGCAGACAGTCCGACAATCTGTGCCGTTCCTCTTGCATCCGTATCTTTTACGCTGCGGTTCTCCACGATCTTCTGATACATCTCATCGTTGATCTCGCCGATCAGACGCTCCAGACGCATAACGCCGCCCTCACGGGTCTTGAACGGTTTTCCGTCTTTTCCGTTCATGGTACCAAAGCCGATAAAGGAAAGAACGGTATCATCATTCACCAGTTTTGCTTTTCTTGCACAGCGGAAACACTGTACGAAGTGAAGCTCCTGACGTTTGTCTGCCAGATAGCAGATCTCGTCCGGCTTGTACAGTTTCATACGCTGGATGATGGTTGCCAGGTCTGTCGTATCATACAGAGCTGCTCCATCGGATTTTAAGATCATGCACGGCGGGATCTCTTTTGTGTCTGTCTCTTCTTTGACATCAACAACGAGTGCGCCCTGGTCATAATGTGCATAACCATTGTCTTTCAGGTAATCTACCATGTCCGGAATGTACTCCTGTGCATCGGACTCACCCATCCACAGATCGAAATGAACGTCGAGGTTTCCATAGTTCTTTTTCAGATCGGCAACAGAAACGTTCATAATGTGTTTCCAGATCGCACGATATCCTCTTCTGCCCTGCTGCAGCTCTCTCGTTGCCTCGAGTGCACGTTTCTTATAGTCCTCGTCCTCTTTCGATTTGCCGCTTGCGCAAGGATAAATCTCCTCGAGCTCGCTGATCGTAAACGGTGCTTCCTCCGGGTACTCTCCCGTAAAGGACTCATCAAAATAAACAAGCTCCGGATGGCGCTCCTGCAGCTCGGTGATGATCAGTCCCATCTGCAGACCCCAGTCTCCAAGATGAACGTCACCGATCATGTTGTGCCCCATGAAGCGTCCCATACGCTTGATGCTCTCGCCGATGATCGCGGAACGGAGATGGCCGACGTGAAGCGGTTTTGCCACGTTTGCTCCGCCGTAATCTACGATGATGGTTTTCGGATTTTTTGCTTTTTCTACAGAAAGATCTTCATCGTTCTGCATTTTGGAAAGATAATCTGCCAGAAATTCCGGGTTGATTTTCAGGTTGATGAATCCCGGTTTTACGGCTTCAATTTCACCGATCACGCTGTGATCGGTCACTTTTTCTACAACTGCTTCAGCCAGCTGGATCGGTGCTTTGTGGTATGCTTTTGCAGCTGCCATTGCGCCGTTGCACTGGTATTCGCACAGATCCGGGCGGTTGGAAACGGAAACCCTTGCATAGGACGGGTCCATCTCCGCAGCGGTAAAGGCTTTTACCAGCTCTTCCTGGATAAGATCGATCAGTTTTTTCATAATGTTTCCCTCATTTTCTTCTTTACTGCAGAATCATCTGTTCTGCGTTTTGTTTCCGCGCGCTGCGCCGGGCTTCTTCCTCTTCTTTAATGCCGCTTTTCTGATAACAGTACTGGATGATATCTCTTCTTCGGATGATGCCGATGAAGATTCCCTCGTCATCCACAACCGGAACGAAATTCTGCCGCATGGACATCTCGATCAGGTCCTCGATGTTGCTGTTGATGTTGACGGACTCATAATTCCACCGTTTCGGAACCTGCCAGAGCGGGATATCCTCTGCTTCATGGTAATTCAGCAGATACCGTTCTTTTATGATGCGGAGCAGATCTCCTTCCGTCAGTGTTCCCACGTAGCAGCCCTTTTTGTTCAGTACCGGAACCGCCGTGTATTTATGATATTCGATCTTCTCGATGGCCTGCCGAAGTGAGCAGTCGTCATACAGATAAGCCGTTTCACTTTTCGGTGTGATAAAAAACAAAATATTCATTCGCGTATACTCCTTTTCGTTGGTCATACTCTTGTTTGATTATACCATAAACGAATGTGAAATGTCTTTGAATCTTTCTTATATTTTCATAAACATACCGAATCTGAAACTCGAATGCCTCTTTGCTGCGCCGCAAATTGCGCTTATTTTCCAGTATAACCGACTTTCCGCAAAAAGTAAAGATCTTAAGTTTCATCCGCACACGCCGCACAAAAAATCCGCACGGATCCAGCACCTACGCTGTACCCGCACGGATTTTTCAACTCTTTTTTGTTCTATTCTCTTCGCAGCGCATCGATCGGATTCAGGTTCGCTGCTTTTACCGACGGCAGCAGTCCGAATACGATACCGATCACCATGGAGAAGACCACGGAGAAAATGATTGCCGGAATACTGATCGCCACAGGCGTCTGCGATACCCTCGAAATCACCTGTGCCATGATAATGCCGCCCAGCACGCCGAGCAGTCCGCCGATGCTGGTGAGCACCGCCGCCTCGGTCAGGAACTGGAACAGAATTCTGCGTTTTCTTGCTCCGATCGCCTTTTTCAGGCCGATCTCGCTTGTACGTTCCGTTACAGATACCAGCATAATATTCATAACACCGATACCGCCGACCAGAAGCGAAATGCTCGCGATCCAGATCAGCTGCTGGTTCGTGCTCTGGCCTAACTCCTGCAGACTCTTTGCTTTCTCCAGCAGATCCTCTGCCTGATAGGAAAGAGAATCAGTTGTATTGGTCACGGATTCGTTCATGATATCCGCTGTTGTCTTTCCCACCGTGCTCATATCCTCGGTCGTTTTTGCCATCACAACGGCATTTTCCGGTTCATCATACTGGAATACGATCGGCCAGCAGACATCCGGCATCAGCACCAGCGGATAAGATTCCTGATTGTACGTATAGTAGTCATCTCTGGAATTGATGACCGGCTGGAACGAATCGGCTTTTTTGATCACGCCGATCACCGTGAACGGCTCTCCCATGATCTCGATCGTTTTGCCGACCGGCGACTCATCCGGGAAGAGTGTCAGCACTGCGGTATCGTCGAGGAGGACAACTTTGTGGGTCTTCGAGAAATCGCTCTCCACAAAGCCGCGTCCCTGATAAATCTGATATCCGCACGTCGACAGATAATTTTCATCCACTCCAAGCGCCTTCGCACTGTCCAGTGTTGTGTTTCCTTTTGCGATGCCGCTCACATACGTTCTTTCGGTGTAAAACGATGCATTTTCCACCTGATCCTGCTCGCGGATCCGCTTTTTCTGATCATCGGACAGTTTCGACACGCCGCTTGGCAGTCCGTTGTCCATCCAGTAATCGCCGTCGCCCTGCTTTAAGCTGACGGTCACGTTGTTGTTTCCGGCTCCGATCAGGTTCTGTTTGATCTGCTCATTCGTTCCCTTGATCGTGGAGACAATTGAGATGATCGATGCAATTCCGATGATAATACCCAGCATCGTCAGGAAGGAACGCATTTTGTGTGACCAGATTCCCTGAAAGGAAAGTCTTACATTTTCTAACATAATGCGCCTCCTTAACTGTTGTAATAATCCGATGAACTGGATTCCTTCGTGTCTGCGCCTTCCACCACGGTTTTGCCGTACGGAAATGCAATGTAATCCTCTTCGGAAAGACCGCTCTTCACTTCGTAATAACTGCCCCACAGAAGTTTTCCGGTTACCACATTCTGTTTCTTTAATTTATCATTTTCATCCCGGATATAAACGAATTTCTGTCCGTTTTCCTCGCGGATGAATTCTTTGCTGACGTACAGGCCGTTGCCGTTTTCTACATCGTTTCCGACAGTGATTGCAATCTCGATCCAGTCACCGTTTTCAAAACCTTCTCCGCCTTCCGGGATAACGGCTGTGAACGGATAGAAGGAGGCTGGTGTCTCGCTGTACGACATGTAGCTTGTTGTCGGGTACGGAGAAATCTCGGTTACGGTTGCCGCTGCAAAAGCACCCGAAGACCAAGAAGTCACGTTGAGTTCATCGCCGACTTTTACCTGATCGAGATACGTCTCGCTTAAGTAGCCGCGCACGTACAGACCTTCGTTTCCACTGACCTGGATAAAGGCGCTTCCGTCGTTGGACGGGTTTTCTGCATTTCCAACCTTCTTTACCACACCGCTGATCGTCGCTTTTACGGTCTGGGAATCCAGGGATTTCTGCGTATTTTTGACTTTGAGTTCCTCTTCCTTCTGATCCAGCTTCAGATTACGGATCTGGCTTTCTTTTTCGCTGATGGCTTTTTTCAACTCATCTTTTGTGTAGGTCATCTGGGTATCATCACCGGAAGAAGTATTGTTATTTGCGCTGCTTCCTGTGGATGATGTAAAGAGGGACTGTACCGATGCTTTTTCACCGTAGAATACGGTTTTTGCTGTCGTCTGCACTGCTTCCGGCGCATCTTCGCTCTGCGGTTCCGCTTCCGGTTCTGCCGGGGCTTCGGTCGGCGTCGGCGTTTCCGTCGGAACTGGGGTCTCGCTCGGCACCGGAGTTTCTGTTGGAACCGGCTCTGTGGTCGGAATCGGTGTTGTACTTGGTTCCGGGCTGACGGTCGGCTCTGGAGTTACACTCGGTCCCGGCGTAACGCTCGGGGTCGGAGTTACACTTGGTGTCGGGGTAATCGTTCCTTCTTTTACTGCCACATTTGCAGTGCTGACTGCCATGGAAGTACCCTTGTCATTTTTCGCTGTCACTTCTACTGTATAGATTCCGGCATCCTCTTTTGTGATATTTTCTTTTGTGTAAGTATCCTTAAAATCTCCGTCGATTGTCTTTCCGTTGTGTTTCCAGACGTATGTGTAAGTGACATCCGTTTCGGTGTTTTCCGTGGAATCGTCTGCCTCACCGCTTCCATTTCCGGCTTCACCCGGCTGTGTCACATCGTCCTCGGACGGACTCTCGGTTCTATCATCCGTTTTATCGTCGGCTTTCTCATCCGGCTTCTCTTCGGTATCTTTCTTCTCATTGATTCCGATTTTCAGCTTCAGCTCGCCGCCCTCTGCCACCTCTGTGTTGGCAAGCGGCGTGGTGATTTTTATTTCCGGTGCATCCGCCGCTTCGGATTCTTTCAGACTCAGGACTGCTTCATACGAAGTCTCGTATGCTTTCGCAATCTTCGTTCCATCCTGCTCCCACACGGTTTCCAGCGCCTCTGCGGCTTTGTTTTCTTCATGAATCTCCAGGCGGAACCAGTATCCTTCGCTGTCCTCTTCTTTTTTCGTTCCCTTTTCATCCGCGTATCCTGCCATCTGATTCAGGAATCCGCCTGTCAGGACTGTTCCCGGTGCGCAGAGATAGGTGTATGGGTCTTCCTGCGTTCCTTCTCCTTTGTATGGTTTGGAACCAAATACAAGCTTATTCGTACTGCTGTACAGAACAGCATCCTCATACGTCGGCTCCGGTTCCGGGGTCGGAATCGGTTCGTCCGGGAAATCCGGATCGATGGGTTCATCTGGAAAATCCGGGAAATCCGGCTCCACCGGATTCAGCGGCGTATCCGATACCGGTTTTGTCTTTTTCAGCTTTTCCAGTTCTTTTTCACTCTGCTGGATTTTCAGCTTTGTCTGTGCAAGCTGTAACTGCTGCGTTTCCAGATCCAGCTCGATCATGCTGGTATCGTATGTCATCAGCGTGTCTCCGGCATTTACCACATCGCCCTCTTTGACGAGAACCTGGGAAATGGTCTGGCTGTCGGAAAGATAGATGTTCTGGGAAGCCGTCGAGGTGATCTGGCCTTCCATGTTCATGCTGTCTCCCCAGTAACCACTCGTAAAGTCACTGACCGGATACACTTTTACGGTCGTCTTCTGCGCCTGGCGGATGCCGTAACATACGATAACTGACACCGCCCACGGCAACTGCGGTCACAACTGCAATCGCGGCTTTCTTTGCTGCTTTTCCTTTTTTCATGTTTCGGCCACCTCCTTCGATTTCATCATTCCGTCGCGGATCTCCACGGTGCGCTGTGCCATCGATGCGATCTCCGCGTCATGTGTAATCATCAAGATGCTGACGCCCTCGTCGTTCAGGCTCTGGAACAGCTCCATGACCTGCTCGCCGGAATGGGAGTCGAGCGCTCCGGTCGGCTCATCAGCCAGCAGAATTTTCGGATGGTTGACAATCGCTCTTGCAATCGCCACACGCTGTTTCTGTCCGCCGGAGAGCTGGGTCGGTTTGAAACTCATACGGTCGCCGAGCCCCACCCGCTCGAGGGCAATCGCTGCCCGCTCTCTTCTCTCTTTTTTCGGCACGCCCGCGTACGTCAACGGCAGGCATACATTTTCCATTGCGCTCTGTCTTGCAAGGAGTTGGAAGTTCTGGAATACAAAGCCGATTTTCTGCAGGCGGATGTCCGACATCTGATTGTCACTGCATTTGCTGATATCCTGTCCGTCGAGGATCAGCCGTCCGCTCGTCGCCTGGTCGAGACAGCCGACAATATTCATCAGTGTTGTTTTTCCGGAACCGGAAGGACCCATGATCGCAACGTACTCGCCTTCTTCCATGGAGAAGTTGATGTTTTTCAGAACCGGAACCGGGATTTTGCCCTGCATATATTCTTTACAGATATTCTCTAATTCCAGAATCACGGCTGCACCTCCCCGTCATCTGCTGATCCGGCTTCCTGTGTTTCTGCCGGTTCTGCCTCACCATTGTCGGCGCCGCCGATCACGTTCGTTGTATCTTCCTCACCGCTGTACTCTGCGCCGTCCATGGTATTGTCGACCATGCCGTTTTCATCCTGCGTCATACCATCGTCGACCATTCCATCGTCGTTGTCAAGCATACCGTCATCCTCCATTCCGTCATCCTCGCCGCCGGCCGGATTGCTCTGTCCCAGCGAACCATCGGTACTAACAACGGTCTTCATGCCCTCTTCCAGTCCATCCTCCGGGAAGGTGATGGCATCCTCCTCTTTGAGACCATCAGTGATCTGATATTCCATCATATTTTCATCGTGTGTTCCAAGAGTTACACTTCGTTTTTCCAGTTTTCCATTTCCATCATCAGCCCAGACATAAGGATTGCTGTCGATATCGTTGATAAAGTAATCGGACAGCCAGATTCCTGTTTTGACTTCCTGCTGGCCGATATCCGGCTCTACGTAAACGTGCTGGCCGAGCATCAGGCCGTTCGTTCCGTCGAGCTGCACATAAAACGGATAGTTGCTTGACTGCGTCATACTGTCTCCTGAACTGCTGTAAACGTTATTGCTTCCTGTCCGTGCATTTTCCCGATCAATCTTTGTCACGGTTCCAGTCCAGGTCTGATTCTCATCTACACGAGAATGCACGATCACCTGGCTTCCTTCGGTAATCGAACCGTCGCTCATATTCTGTTCATTGATCTGGCCTTTTACACGGAAATCTCCCGTTGCAAGAACGGTCAGGAAGGAATTGTCGGAGTTGTCACCGGAGTAAGCGCCGGCGCTGCTGTCATCGTTGTTGATTGATTTTACAACACCTGCGATTTCGCTGATCACGGTCGCATTGGTGATGTTATTGTTTAATTTATCAATCTCCGCCTGTTTTGATTTTCCTTCATATTCTTTTTTCTTTAAATCCAGCTCCGCTTCCTGAATTTCCAGTGTGATGCTTGCCTGCTGGTCTTTTGATGCCTGCTTTTTGTCTTTGTAAAGCTGGTCGATATTGGTATTCATACTTGAAAGTTCATTGTTTATGCGTTCCAGATCCAGCTGCGCCTGCTCGAGGTCACTCTGGAATTTCTCGGTATCGTAGGAGAACAGCGGTGTTCCGACCTGAACCTCCTGACCGACTTCCACATAAACTTCCTTTACCGTTTTCTCGCTGTTTTTCTCTACCTTCCAGGTATTTTCCGACTCCACAACACCGGCATAGCGGTTTTCCATTCCATTTCCGGTTCCCAGATTGGTCAGGGCTTTTACAGTATTGACATAGACGACGTTATCGTCCTCTTTTGTACTGTTTCCAAGGAAATGCCATGTCACTCCCCCTCCGGCTGCCGCCAGCACTGCGACTGCGCACACAATCGCGATTATTTTTTTCTTCATATGCTTCCTCCCACTTTTCTATTTTACAAATTAATTTTCTGCTTTCCCAAGTTAGTTCTATCGTATCACATTTTGTTTTTTGTTTTCTTACTTTTTCCTTACTCTTTTTTTAGCAAATACTGGCTTTTTCTGAAAATAGATTTTTGTTTTTGTCATTAAAAACCTGCCTCCGTGTTTATGACGGAAAGCAGGTTTTCTTTCGAATCTGTTAGATTTTATTTTTTATGCTACAAGTTTCATCTCCCGCAGAATGCGGTATACGAGATAACAGATCAGCGCTGCACAGACCAGTTTGAACAGAAGCGGAACGACGGCGAACACGATTTTAAATCCAAGCCAGATCACGCCGATCGGGAGAAGAATAGTGGCGCATGCGCCGAGGACTTTTCCTCCAAATTTCAGCAGAAGTCCGACGATCCCAAATAGAATTCCAATTCCGCAGAGCAGACCAAAACAGGTTGCCAGCATGACTAATGTAACTAACATAGTGATTCCTCCTTGTCTTTTTCTCTATGTGTTCCACTTGCTGTGGATGTTTCCGTATCTTTCTTACAAACCATATTGTAGCACTTTTTTCCAGCAAAACAACGGGGAAGACGGGGAAGAATTTCTTAAGTTTTTCTTTACACCGATCGAGTGAAACCTAAAAAAGGACAGACAACGCTGCACTTCTGCAAAATTGTCTGTCCTGTAAATTACAAAATTTTCTTTACTCTTCTGTTGTCTCTTCTTCTGCCTGCGGCTCAACCTCAAGACCAAGCTCTTCCAGCTGTGCTGCGTCAACCGGTGACGGAGCCTCAGTCATCAGACAGGAAGCATCTTTTACTTTCGGGAATGCGATGACGTCGCGGATGCTGTCCTCTTTTGCCATCAGCATAACGAGACGGTCCAGTCCGTAAGCCAGTCCGGCGTGAGGCGGAACTCCGTATTTGAATGCATCCAGAAGGAATCCGAAACGCTCATGTGCCTGTGCTTTTGTGAAGCCAAGCATCTCAAACATCTTCTCCTGCACATCGTTCTGGTGGATACGAACACTTCCTCCGCCGATCTCGGTACCGTTCAGGACGATATCGTAAGCTTTTGCACGAACTGCGCCCGGATCGGTGTCCAGAAGCGGCAGATCCTCGTCCATCGGCATGGTGAACGGGTGATGCATTGCGGTGAAACGGTTCTCCTCATCGGACCACTCCAGAAGCGGGAACTCGGTAATCCATACGAAACGGTACTCGTTCTTGTCGAGCAGTCCCATCTGCTCTGCCAGTTCCAGACGAAGTGCGCCAAGAACGTTCCAAACAATCTTGTTGCGGTCTGCTGCGAAGAGAAGAAGGTCTCCAGCCTGTCCGTCCATGGCTTTGATGAGGGCTTCCATCTGCTCCTCTGTCATAAATTTGGAGAAGGAAGATTTCCAGCTTCCATCCTCATGGATTGCAATGTATGCAAGACCTTTTGCACCGTAACCTTTCGCAAACTCAACGAGCTTGTCGATTTTCTTTCTCGGCATTGCGCCCTGTCCCTTTGCGTTAATACCGCGGACAGAACCGCCGTTTTCAAGTGCGCCCTTAAATACAACGAACTCGGTATCTTTTACGGTCTCGGAAACATCAACCAGTTCCATACCGAAACGCAGGTCCGGTTTGTCGGAACCGAAACGGTTCATAGCCTCTTTCCAGGTCATTCTCTGGATCGGGAGCTGTACCTCAACGCCGAGCACCTCTTTGAACAGGTGTGCCAGCAGTCTCTCATTGACATCGATAACATCATCTACATCAACGAAAGCAAGCTCCATATCGATCTGGGTGAACTCCGGCTGACGGTCGGCACGCAGGTCCTCGTCACGGAAACATTTTACGATCTGGATATAACGGTCATAGCCGGAGCACATCAGAAGCTGTTTGAACAGCTGCGGAGACTGCGGCAGTGCGTAGAAGCTGCCTGGATGAACACGGCTCGGTACCAGGTAATCTCTGGCGCCTTCCGGTGTGGATTTCGTCAGCATCGGGGTTTCGATCTCAAGGAAGCCTTCTTTGGACATGAACTCACGGGTGAGCATTGCCACTTTGCTTCTCATGATCAGGTTTCTCTGGATGTCCGGGCGGCGCAGATCCAGGTAACGGTATTTCAGACGGATATCTTCCTTTGTCTTTGAGTTTTCTTCAATCGGGAACGGAGGTGTCTGTGACTCAGAAAGTACACGAAGTTCGCTAGGGATCACCTCGATCTCACCTGTTGCAATCTTATCATTCACTGCACCGGAACGTCTCTCAACC
>OGQR01001639.1_pt1 | contig 14995 bp, 17 predicted proteins | sample 1553271 | NCBI WGS metagenome assembly OGQR01 (sample SAMEA2579970, study PRJEB22360) | human gut metagenome | biome: human gut; feature: human-associated habitat; material: faeces | place: Denmark | collected 2008/2010 | reverse complement strand
TCACGTCCGCGTACTACGAGACTTACGGGGTGTGAGCCATGGCTAAACCGATCGCCCTCAATGGAAGGGTACAGCATGACCGATAGCGTTAACTTCAACACGTGGGACAGCGGGTACCGCCGAGCTATATACAGCCTTGCGACGTGCAGGCATGAGGCAATCAATTCGGAGCTAACGGAGCCGCACCGTTATGCACGCTACGCTGACCGATATACGTTCGGGCTTGATTTGGTAAAATTTTTAACTGGAAAAACTTACGCTGAAATCGACCGTGATATCAACCTGGTTTATAATAAGGCATACGGCAACGCTGCAAGAGAAGGAAGGGAACAATGAGCAGGCTTATCAAGCGCAAAATCAAGCGCACTACCGCCGAGGTGTACGACGAGAACGGAAAGCGCCTTGGGACTATGGAGGTCGGCGGGCAGGTGTCCGCCCCGCGCATGGCCAACATCGTGCGCCGAGACAAGGGCAACACGCTGTTAACAGTGCGCAACGTCGTAACGAGCTCGGACACCTACGTTATGGACGTGGACGAGTTCGTAGAGCATGCCGAGCGAATGGGCACGATCGAGCCCGAACCTGAACAAGAAGCCGACGGCGAAGAAGCCGTTAGCGAATAGCAAGCCATAAGAAGAAAGGAAACTGAAATGGCTGACGAAATCATGATGATGGATTCCGAGCAGGGTATCGCGAAGAGCGAGGAGATGACTTTCTCCGAGCGGATCATGCAGCACGTTCGCGAAGAAGGCTTCTTCTCCACCTTCCCGACGGACAACCTCGAAGGCCAGAAGCTTCTCTACAAGGCAACGAACGCGAGCAAGCTGCTCCGCGATTTCATGGAAACGCCGCTCGCCATCACTGCGTTCGTCTTCTCGCCGACTAGCGTTACAACCGAGGTCGGCGATGTGGAGCAGGTCATGGGGATTTACCTTATCGATAGCGCAGGAACTGCGTACGTGTCTTCCTCGAACGGGGTTATCCGCTCTGCTATGAACATCATGAGCATGTTCGGCAATCCTGAAGGCTGGTCCGAGCCGCTTACGGTGGTGTGCCGTGAGACCAACACTGCGAAGGGACGCCGTTTCAAGTTCCTCGATGTTCTGTAGCCTAGCGCTGGGCTAGCGTAAGGGGTTGGCGCGGGTCAACCCCTTTTTTATCGCCTGCGCAGGCGCTAGAATATGAGAACGTAGCGCGGATATCAAAAAACAGCGCCCGCCTTGATGACAGGCGGGCGCAAGGAAGAAAGGGGCGAGCCATGGCTAAAAGGAAGCGCAGCAACCTGGATGAGGCCATCGGAAAAGCCTTGCATGGCACGCGTAACAAAGTATACCGCCTGAAAAAGAAAGGCGCAAGCGCGAGCGAGATCGCCGCTATCGACCCGCGAAAAACCGATTGGCGGTCAAGCCGCGGCGGCGCGCCCGGCTCGGCAACGTTGTACGAGCGATACCGCAAGGGCGAGCTGAACACGAGGGAAAAAGGCGAGCTTTTGCGTCAGCTCAAGGACTTCAACGAGCGCGAGAACAGCTACGCTTCCACGGGCGGCGGGCGCTTTATCTCCTCGAAAGCCCGGGAGCGCTTCGGCGCGATGGTAGAGGGCGTGAACAAGACGCGCAAAAGAACGCTCGACAACATCATAAAGGGCGGCGCTTATTATCAGTTCGGCGCGCCTGGTGTGGACGTGGCCAGTATGAGCGAGTGGGATTTCAAGCATTACGTGGCGCGCAACCTCTCACCGATAAAGCGGACCGAGCCGTTTACCTCATCGAAGCAGATCGCCCGCGCAATGCAAACGGTTCTGGGCGCGACGTCCTCGATGCGCGGAGCGCTTAAGAAGAGCGAGAGCTGGCGGCGTGCGGCGCGCAACATGCTCATAGACAACAACCAGCGCGAGCTTGCCGAGGCGATCGGGCGCATGAGCGCCGAAGAATTTTTAGAAATGGCAACCCTTACCGATTTCAACGTTCGCATGACCGACTTTCCTTATCAGGATTATTTTACCGTGCAGGGCCATTCGCGCGAGCGCGGGCTGGCAGCTGCGCAGGACGAGAGCAGCCGCTATATGATCGGCCTTGTCGACAGGTTCTCGCAGAGCAACGCCGCAAAAGATAAGAAGTAGACGATGCGCGAGTATTGCGCCGACTTCGAGACGAACGCCTATATAGACGATTGCCGCGTTTGGGCATGGGGAGCCGCCGAGGTTTGCGAGAACCCCGAAGATACGTTCGAGCACGGTACTTCATTGGATGAGTTTATGGAACATGTGTTCGCCCACCCTGGGCGGTACTGGTTCCACAATCTCAAGTTCGACGGCAGTTTTATAACCTCGTGGCTGCTTGCTCACGGCTACGAGCACACCGAGGACAGGCCGCGCGCCGGGCAGTTCTCCGCGCTCATCGACGATTTAGGCAAGTTTTACTCTATCGCCGTCGGTACCGAAGTGAAGTTCGCCGATAGTTACAAGAAAATAACGATGCCTGTTCGCGCCGTAGCCAAAACATACGGCCTGGAAATGTCAAAAGGCGAGATAGATTACAACGCCTACCGCCCCGTTGGGCACGAGCTCACAAGCGAGGAGCTGGATTACCTTGCGCGCGATGTGCTCATCATGGCGCAAGCTATGAACGTGCGGCTGCTCACGGGCACGAAGCTGACCACTTCAAGCGATTGCCTGGAGATCTTCCGCGACCTCTACGGCAAGAAGCGCTACCGCGCGACGATGCCTGTCATCAACGGCGTTATCGATGCGGGCGCACGCCGCGCTTACCGCGGCGGCTGGGTATACGTCAACCCGAAGCACAAGGGCGAGGACGTGGGGCGAGGTGTTCGCCTCGATGTCAACTCGCTCTACCCCTGGGCGATGCGCTGCAACCCGCTTCCCGTCGGCAACCCCTCTTATTTCGCCGGCAAGCCGAGCCCCACGCCCGAGCGCCCGCTGTGGATTGCAGGGGTCACCATCACGGCAAAGCTCAAGCCCGGCAAGCTGCCTTGCATTCAGCTCAAGGGCTCTTCGATTTTCGGGGAGCGGGAGTACACGGACTCGGTCCCCGAGCCGACGCCGCTTGTCGTGTGCAGCGTCGATTACGAGCTGTGGTGCGAAATGTACGACATCGAGGTTTGGAGCTGGGAGGGGGGTTGGAGCTTCGCGCAGCGCGAGGGCGTGTTCGACGATTATATAGACATCTATATGAAGCAGAAGCAAAACGCGAGAACGCCAGGCGAGCGCGCCGAGTCGAAACTGATGCTGAACGGCCTGTACGGAAAGCTTGCGCAGAAGATCTTGCAGCGCGGGCAAGTCCCCGTTTTGGATGACGAGGGAGTTCTTCGCTTTATCGAAGGCAAGGAAAGCGAACGCGAGCCTGTTTATCTGCCGATGGGCATTTTCATCACGGCGTATGCGCGTAGAAAGACGATTCTCACCGCTTGCGAGTTCGGCGACCGCTTCTGTTACGCGGACACGGACAGCATTCACGCGATCGGGGTGGAGATACCCGAAGACGTCGAGATACACCCGAAGAAGCTGGGAGCCTGGAAGCACGAGGCGACGTTCGAGCGCGCGCGCTTCGTCCGGGCGAAAACATACGTTGAGACGGTGGACGGCGAGGAGGAGTACACCTGCGCAGGCATGTCCCGATCGCTCAAGGATATAATGAGATGGGAGGACTTCAAATGCGGGTTTCAAACGACTGCTTGCCCGTTTTACCATCCTGGAGGCTGTGGCGAGGACTGCGAAACGTGCTATAGTAACACGAGAAACTGGGGGCTTAAACCGACACAGGTTCGCGGCGGCGTCGTGCTTTTGCCTTCGCCGTTCTCGATCAGATAGGGGGCTTGATGATAGCGCTAGACATATCGACACTGGCGGTTCCCGTCGTTTCGGCTATGCTTTCCGCGGCGTGCGCCGCCGTCGGCGTGTACGTTGCCATAATCAAGCGGTTATCCGTGCTTGAGACGAAAATGGACGTGCTGTCCGCCAACGTCGATAAGCATAACAGGGTTATCGAGCGGACTTATCGGCTGGAAACCGACGTCGCGACCGCGTGGAAGCGCCACGACGAGCTAGCCGAGCGAGTCGATAGATTGGAAGATGCGAGAATGGAAGGTTGACCATGATTAACTGGAAGGCGCGATTGAGAAACAAAAACTTTTGGCTGGCGCTTGTCCCCGCGGTGCTGCTGCTTGTGCAGGTGTGCGCCGCGCCGTTCGGGTATGCGTGGGATTTCGCTGTGCTGAACGCGCAGCTTGCCGCGATCGTGAACGCGCTGTTCGCCGTGCTCGCGATTCTGGGCATCGTCGCCGACCCGACCACAAAGGGCATGGGCGACAGCGAGCAGGCGCTTTCTTACGAGAAGCCGAAGGAGGCTTAGGGTATGCACATAGCGATTGCAGGCGGCCATTCCGCCTACGCGCGAGGGGCTAGCGGCTATCTCGACGAGTACGACTGCGACCGCGCTTTCGTTGCGCGGCTTGTGGAGGCTTTCGACAACCAAGGGTGGTACGTCACAGATTGCAGCAACGACGCCGACGGCGTGAAAGAGGAGCTGCGCGAAGAGTGCCGAGCGGCCAACGCGAGCGGGGCGGACCTGTTCATAGCCGTGCATTTCAACGCGGGCGGCGGAACCGGCAGCGAGGTTTGGCACTACCCGTGTTCGAGCGCCGAGACTTGCGCGCGGGACGTGAGCCGCGAGCTCGCAAGGGCTCTGGGATTGCCGAACCGAGGAGCGAAGAGCACCACGGGGCTTTACGTTTTGAACCATACGAGCATGCCGGCCATGCTCATCGAGGTATGTTTCGTGGACACCGAGGCGGACGCGAAAGCCTGGCATTCAACGACGTGGGACGACCTTTGCGGGGCCGTCGTGCGCGGATTGGGCGGAGATTGCGACGAGAAGGAGGAAGACATGTTGACAGAGCATCAGGACAAACTGCTTGCAACCATCTACGAGCAGGTAACGGGCACCTACGACCCGACCGACCGCGGCGTCGACCTCAACGATCACGACCACATCAAGTGGATTGGAAAGACGGTGGCGGACAACGCCGCTGCGATTCAAGCGGTCGGCGCAAAGCTCGACAAGCTCATCGAGAAGCTGGGGCAGATATAGCTCGGGCTTTCCTTATTCCGCTTTCACGACCATGCTGACCCGTGCGAGGAGCGCATGAATCTCGTCCGACTCTGCGGGCGTCGGGCAGATTCCCGCCCTCGCGAGCAAGGCGAGCACTTCGCTGAACAGGCGATCGGCTTCGCGCTGGCGGTTGATCTCCCTTGTGCACATCGCGCGGCGCGCTCGCTCGCCGTCGTCCCAATATAGAGTTGTCTCGATTTCCGCGCTGCGGCGGCGCTTGTCGGGGTTCGCCGTTATCTCGATATAATAAGGAGTCGATATACCGCCGTCATAGGTTGCGCGCATGCTGCCCCTTCTTTCCTTGTCGGTTCAGTCGTGTATAATACAGTATAGCCGAGATTCCGCGAACTGCTGCAAGTAGAGCACGGGGAGCCACTCGCTCGCGCGAGCCCGTACGTGCTCGGCCTATGGCAAAGCTTTTAGCGGTGGTCACGGTAGATCCGGCAACCTTTACCGTGCGCGGGGGAGCCGAGCAAGGCGTAACCCCGCGCACACTTGCATAAGGGAGGCAAACATGGATTTCGCAGCACTGCAGGCAATGCTCGACGCCGACGATTTGGATCTGGGCGGCTTGCGCGACGGGTTGGGCGAGCTATCGAAGGTGAGCGAGGGCGCAAACGCGCGAATCGCCGAGCTTGAGGCCGAAAACTCCGAGCTGTCGCAAAAGTACACCGAGACCGCAGCGAAGCTCTGGGAGATGACGCAGGCGGCGACCGCGCCCGCTGACGAGGGCGAAGGCGAGGGCGACGAGGGCGAAGACGAGGAGCCCGAAAGCGATGAGGAGCTTTTCGGCGACCTTTTCGAGGAAAAGAAATAGGAGAGTGATCGCATATGGAGGGACGGCTCAACGCGTCCAATGTGGACATTTTGAACAGGATTCGCAAATCGGCGAGTCTGGAATACAAAGACCGCGTGCCCGTGGCGACGCAGGCGAACCTCGCCCGCACGGCGCGGACTATTCGCGATTATCCCGTCGTTTGGAACGAGTTCATCGATATCCTCGTGAACCGTATCGGGCTCATGTTGTTCAACGCCTACCAGTTCAATAACCCGCTTGCCCCGTTCAAGTCGGGCATGAGCTGGGGTTCTATCGCGATGGAAGTCGGTAACAACCTCATCGAGGCCGAAAACTACGACCAGCTCGACACGAACCCCTGGACGGCGACGCCCGCCGACGTGGTGGCGAACTACTACGTCCGCAACCGCGCCGATGTGTACGGTGTGCAGACGAACGAGGCGCTTATCGCCGAGGCAGCCGAGAACGAGGGCCAGCTTTCGGGGCTTGTGAACATGATGTTCAACGCGCCGAACCAGTCCGCAGCTTGGGACGAGTACAAGATCATGCTCAACTCGCTTGCCGAGTACGAGAACGGTTCGGGCTTCTACAACATCAACGTTCCCGATCTCGCCACGTCCACCTCGAAGGAAGCGGACGGCAAGACCCTTGTCGAGCTCATCCGCTCTATGTACCTGCGAATGAACGGGTTTTACTCTCGAAAGTTCAACGCCGAGAAGTGCGATAGCATGGCCTCTAACATGATGCTGCTGATCGACAGCACGGTAGCGTCCGCGGTCGATGTGAACGTGCTTTCCGCGGCGTTCAACCTTCCGTTCGCCGAGTTCGTGGGCCGACAGGTGGTTATCGACGAGTGGCCCGACGAGCTTGCGGGCACGCAGGCGATTCTCGCCGACGGCGAGTTTTTCCGCGTGTACGACATCCTGAACAAGTCGGCGTCTATCTACAACCCGAAGACCGACGCAACGTACACCTATCTGCACGTTCGCGGTATCTACGCCACGTCGAAGCAGAGAAACGCCGTTCGTTTCTCGACCGACGCCAACACCGAGGGAGCCGCAACCGTGGGCCGCACCGTTGATTCCGTCGCTATCGCAACCGACCCCGCGGGCGGCGTTGCCAAGCTTGAGCCCGGCCTGGTGGTGCAGCTTGTGCCGACGGTCAGCTATTCCGACAAAGTCACCGACGCCAACGCCTATTTCATCGTGGCGGCGGGCACGGCAGCGCAGGCGGAGGCTGGCAAGCTTTCCGTTATCTTACCCGATACGGGCACCTACGTTGACCGCTTCGGCGCGCTGCACGTGAGCGAGAACAGCGACTACGAGACGATCGTGGTAACCGCCGTCGCAACTCACGACCCGACCAAGAGCGCCAGCATCACGCTCGGCAGCGCTGCAGCCTAGCAGCGCGAGCAGGCTTAAACGGGGCGGGGAAATCCCGCCCCTTTTCGATATGGAGGTGAGACAATGCCGTTTAGCCCGATCGAGTGGCCGACCAACTCGCGCGTGACCTTGTGCAAAGTGCCGTGGGACGCGGCCTATAAAGATGTGGTTCACTTCGGCACCGAACAGGCGCGCGAAGCGTACTTCGATGCTCTCGGCGCGAGCGCCGAGAGCATTCGCCTTGAGAAAATGACCTACCTCAAGCCCCGTGAGCCTGTTAGCGTGAACGTCCCCTATTCGCGCGCGTACCGTTACAACTATCTGCGCGCGGCGAACCCCGGGCTTCCCGCGCCCGGCGAGACGACCCCGCCCGTGCTTTACTATTTCGTCACCAGCGTTTCCTATGTCGCGCCGAACACGACCGCCCTCGAACTGCAGTTGGACGTGTGGACGACCTATGTCTACGGGTGCAGCCTGGCAACGGGGTTCCTTGAGCGCGGGCATCTGCCTATGAAACGGGTTTACGACGCCGACGGCGGGAGCATCGGCGCTATCGAGAGCGGCAACCTGCGGCGCTACTGCACCACGCCCGAGGGGCTGGATGTCGGCAGCGAATACGTCGTCGTCAACCATGAATGGAAAGATATATCCAACGCTTCGGGCGGCGGCTGGAAAGTCCTTATCACGTCGACGGTCGATCTCACGGCAGACTGGGGCACCGCATCAAGCCCCAACCTGGAATGCGCGAAGGGCCAGCGCGTGGACGGGCTTATCGGAGGCTGCAACGTGTATACCATGGCAACGGACAGCTTCCCAACGTTCATGAGCGCGGTCAAAAAAGCACCTTGGGCGGCTAAAGGCATCATCGACATAACCTGCTTCCCGTCGGATTTGCTATCGGACGGGGACGCAGTGAGCCTCGGCGGCGTGCCCGCAAACTACCTAGGAGACACGCCCGACACGTTCGACTGGTTCGACACGGAAAACATTTGGGAGCAGTTGAGCAACGGGATACCCCCGCAATACCGCTGGATGCGGAAGTTCTACTCTTATCCTTACTCGGTCATCGAGTGGACCAACTACCAGGGGTCGCCTCTTCTCCTCAAACCCGAGCTCTGCTCGACCGCCGATGGGAAAATCTACATGCGCGCCACGAGCTGCGCCGCGAGCCCCGGCATGCGCGTCGCCGTGTGGCCCTCGTTGTACGGCGGGGCGCGCGGCTTCAACGACTCCAACCAGGTCATCGTCTACGATTACGCCGACATGGCGGGAACGAAACAGGGGATTATCCGAACAGGCAACAATCTCGATAACGCGGTTTGGTTTCAAGGCTTTCCAAAGTTCACGCTGGTAAACGACGAGGGAACGCTTTCGATTGCGCAGCGCGTCAACACGCTCAACACAAGCTACGCGGGCGCTGGGTGGAGCCTTGCGAAGAGCAACGCCGCGAACCAGCTGGGATTCTCGCAAACGATGCAATCGCTCGACACCGCGAAGAGGAACAAGGATATCCAAAACATAGCCGACGCGGCGGGCGGCGCGCTCTCCGCCGTCGGTTCGCTTGCAAGCGGAAACGTGCTGGGCGCTGCTATGGGCGGGGCGGGCACGGCGATCGGGCTTGTATCGGGCAACATGCAGTTCGCCAACACGCAGAACCTCGCATCCTCGCAGGCTACGCAAAATTACAACCTCGCGAACTGGGCGAACCAAGGGGACTACGAGCAGACCATCGCGCAGATAAACGCGAGCGTGCAGGATGCGGCGCTCACGCAGCCCTCGGTCGCGGGCCAGACGGGCGGCGACGGGTTCAACCTCGCAAACGGGTATATGGGCATCGAGGTTCGATATAAGACGGTGAACGAGCAGATGGCGCGAGTGCTCGGCGACTACTGGGGAAAATACGGCTATGCCGTCCATGAGGTGGTGGACATGTCGCGTTGCCCGCTTAACCAGATGCGCTATTATAGCTACTGGAAGTTTACGGACATCTATATCGAGCAGGCAGAATGCGCCGAGGCCGACAAGGACGCAATCCGAGGCATATTCGCGAAAGGCGTTACCGTGTGGCGCGATCCCGCTCGAATCGGCAACGTTTTGCCTTACAACAACACGCCGAACTAGATAAGGAGGTTGTAACGTGGGCCAGAAGGTAGCGAAATACTACGATGATACCGAGGTTCCCGAGCTGCTCGACATGGCGGCGGGGGCCTCGTACATGCGGCAGATCCACACCGGCGACGAGCGCTACGAGATGTGGCAGTACCGTTTCTGGATGCAGTACCTCGAGGGGATCGCGCTGTCACGCTTCGAGTGGCACGACCTGCCCGCGGGAATCGATTCCCGCGCGGTGGAGTTTATCCTATACCGCTTCGGCGTGGCCGGGCTGTTCATAGACAACGGCGGGTACCTGTTCGCGCAAGCGAGCTACGGCGACGGCATGAACATGTACTACAACCCCAACGAGGTAAACCTAACGTCGCCCGCGGGCGGGTTATGGCAGCGGCACGCGCAGGCCTACGCGGTCGCCGTGGACGGCGAGGAGGTCCCGGTCGTGCTCACCCCCGACGTGGCTGTCTGCTTCGATTCGCTTTTGCGCCGACCGCTGTTCCCGATGCTCAAGAACTACGCGATCCGCCTTGCCGAGATCGATAGGATCGTGCAGGTGAACATGGGGGCGCAGCGCACGCCCTGGATTATCGCAAGCGGCGAGGGCCAGAAGAAGACAGCCGCGCGAATCGTGCGCAAGCTTGAGAACAACGACCAATACATCACCTACAATGCGGCGGGGTTCGACATCGGCGCAGCCGTGCAGGTTCTCCAAACCGAAGCGCCTTATGTGTCGGACGGCCTGCTTTCCGACCAACAGCGTATATTGAACCAGGCGCTGTCCGTTATGGGCGTGGACTGCGACCCGAACGCGCAGAAGCGGGAGCGAAAGGTCTCGTTGGAAGTTTTGCAGAACAACGAGCAGGTTATGCTCGCGCGCCGCAACTTCCAAGGCGCTCGCGACCTGTTTTCCGACGCGTGCGAGCGCGTGTTCGGCATCCGTCCGTACGCAACCTGGGCAGCGCAGCGCGAGTACGAGGATTTGAACGACCTGGGCGGGGTGGGAGATCCTGCCGGGGACGCGAGCAAGGAGGGAACGACCAATGTTGATTACCGATGACGGCCCCACGTTGCACGACTGCGTGGAGCTCTACGGTATGGACTGGCAGCAGACCATGGGCGATTACCCTATTTTCGACGAGGGCAAACGGGAGTGGCTCAACACGAGGATCTACGAGCACTTCGCCTATAGGGAAATCGGGCAGGAGACCCCGTCCGACCATTTCCGTTTGATTAGGCGCACGATGCACGAGATGATGCCGGCGCTCAATCCCATGTTCTCCGTGCTGGATGGGGAGATAGACATATTGGCAGGGTACGCGAGCGCAGGCGAGCACGACAGCGAGGCGCGGCAGCTGTTCTCCGCAACGCCGCAAACGCAGCTGTCGGCCGCCGAGAGCTACGCGACCAACTTAACGGACACCGCGAGCAGCGAAAGCTCGAGAACGTCTGGCCGAAGCATGCCGGCGGGCGACATGCTCACGAGCTGGGCGACCTCGGTCAATAACGCGCTTTACCTCGTGTATAATGGGCTTGAGCCTTGTTATCTGCAGATTTTCGATTAGGAGGTGTGAAAATGAGCGTTATCGAGAGCACAGGCGATTTCGATTTCGCCTATAAAGGCTATCAATACCCGCTACCGCCGACGTGGAAGTACGCTGTTCGGCAGCAAGACCAGATCAATTGGCTTTTACAGGCGCTTCTCAAAGTCAACTACGAGGGTGTGAGCGCCGACTACCTCGCCGAGCAGATTGCGAGTGCGGTGCAGGCCGTCACGAACGGGTACGCAAACGCCGACGCTGCGTTGAAGCAATATCTCGGCTCGCTCATCGCAGCGCTCGAGGACGAGCTATCGAAGCTCGAAGGCGGAATCACCATGCAGCGAAACCCCGTGACGGGCATGCGCGACTACGCCTATCAGGTGAGCAAACAGATGTACGATATGCTTCGCACGTATGCTTGCACGTGGGACGAGCTCGCGAACACGGGCAAGACGTGGGACGAGCTCAAGGCCACGGGGCATAGCTGGTTCGAGGTGGACATGTTCGGCAACATCTATTGGGGGTGTGGCAACCAGCGGGCGAAGTTCACACCGACCGATCGCATCGACGTCGACACCCCTGGCTATACCGAGTAAGGAGCTTAAAATGGCAACATCCCATTACAACTTTCCAACCATCAACGGCACAGACACCATCGACGGCGTGAACGCTATCAACGGGCTCGCGAACTCGGTCGATAGCGCGCTGTTCGGAGTAGCGGGCAAGATCGCCGAAGCCTACACCTTGCCTATCGCGGGGACTACCTCGCTTGGCGGTGTGCGCGGGTCGGGCGACATCTCGGTCAACGCGAGCACGGGGGACATGTCGATCAACGCGAACACCGTGGGGGGCAACGAGCTGCAAACCGGCGCGGTAACGAACAACAAGCTGGCAGCCGGCTCGGTCGGCACCGGCAACCTTATGGCCGACGTTCTGACTATGATGCAGCAAGGCGCGCAAGCTTATACCGCCGTCACCGCAGCTCCGCAACTCTATCGCCTGCCGGATTACACTTCCGGGCAATATCTCACCGGCGGCACAATCTATTCAAACTATGTCGTCAACCCTTCTGCGCACACGTGCCAGCTCAAGATCGACGCGAGCGGGGCCACGTTCAACCTTCCCGCAACGAACACTTCGCTTGACAGCCCGCTTGCCGCGCTCGGCACCATTCCAACGCAGTACTGCCCTGTAAGCGATTACGCCACGCTTATCTGGACTCAGTCAGGAGGCGACGGATACAGCATCGTGTACTTCCTGGGAGTCAGTAAAAGCGGCGCGGTGTCCATCTACCACATCAACAGCTCAAGCGCACGAAGCGGCGAGATGTGGAGCAGGGGGACGATGCTTTACGCGTACGGCGCGCAAGCCGCGTCGTAGGCGGCCGAACGGGGCGGGCAGTGTGCCCGCCCTTTTTAGTTTGGAGGTGAGAACATGCCGACCAGGGACAACACGATCATGTTCGCCATGTACGTTATCGGCGAAGTGGAAAGCAATTGGGATTGGACGGGGGTATACCGTGCCGACCCTATCACGATCGGGATGATGCAGAACTACGGGCAGCGCGCCGAGGTTTGCATAGAGCGCTGCGCAGCCGAAGACCCCGAGGGATATACGGCGTTCAAAGCAGCCGCCCCGAAACTAGCCGCAGCGGTTGAGCAGGATTACGGCTGGAACTGGTGGACGGGCTACTATGTAGACGACGCCGAAGCGGCAGCGTGGCAGACATGGGCGCAGCGTGACAAGAACCACGTTGGGCAGCAAAAGCTCTGGATTGACGACGCAGAGGGCTATATCGAGACGTTGACGGGGTGGGGACTCTCCGAGGACAGGCCGCAAACGCTTGTTTACGCAATGTCTATGTATCATCAGTCCCCGCGCGAGGCGGGCAACGTGATAGGGGCGTGCGGGGGTTCCGCCACGCTCGGCACGATGCACGCGACATGCCTCAACAACGGGATTTTAGGGCGCTACAAAAACCGTTACAACACCGTATGTTCAAGGCTTTCGGATTGGGACGGCGAGAGCGCCCCGCCTGACTTCGGGCAGGTGCAGGACGTGGGCACGGGCAGCGGCGGGCAGAACACGAGCAGCGTCGGGCAGCCAGGCGCGGCTATCACGCGAATTCAGGTAGACAACGGCGTTATGACGCTGTGGGGCACGGGGATCTACGCGAACGGCCTTGCCTGCTATCAATCAGCGCCGAACACCTGGTTACCGAGCATCTCGAAGACAGGCGAGCCGAACCCTGGCACCAACACGGGCGGCGGCTCGTCATCGGGCAACGCGGCCCTAGATGAGATGAGACAGTGGCTTCTCGACCATGTGGGCGCGTTCGCATACTCGCAAGGCGCGGGGCGCATGTCGCCCGAGGAGTCGGGCTATACCGACTGCTCCGCGCTCATGTGGTACGTGTACCACCTCGTGACGGGGGAGAACATAGGTTCCTGGACGGGCGACCAGCAGAACTACGGGGAGATGGTCGCCGAGGGCAGCGGGGACTTGCCGCAGGATGAGATGCGGGTTATGGATCTGGTGTTCTTCAATTGGCGAAGCTATAACGCCTCGTTCGACCATGTGGAAGCCTATATAGGCGGCAACCAGCTTATAGGGCATGGCGGCAATCCGCACATGGGGCCGACGGTCAAGCAGGACGCGAACGCCTACGCCCGCGGTGCGCATGATTGGCGTGTTCGCCGTTACGTCTGATATACTGGGTTATTATGACGAGACAATTTTACAACCCCGCGAAAGCGATCAGCTACGGCGCGCCTCTTACCGCCGTTGTCTCGATGCGCTCTTACGGCAAGACTTACGGGTTCACGAAAGCGGCTATAAAGGACTGGATGCGGGACAGGTCGCAGTTCGTTTACGTGCGCCGCTACGACACCGAGCTGAAGACCAGCGCCCCGAAGATTTTCGACGACATAGCAGCACATGACGAGTTTCCAGGCTACGAATTCAAAATGCAGGGCTACACGGGGCTTGTGCGCAAGAAAACGCCCGACGACTCCGCGAAGTGGGAGGAAATATGCTATTGCATCCCGCTTTCGAAGCAGGCGAGCTATAAGGGCGTGGCCTTCCCGAGGGTAAAGAAAATAATCTTCGATGAGTATATACGTGTGCTAAAGACCCCGCCAGGCTACCTGCGCGACGACATGGGCGCGCTGTTCGACTTGTACAAGACCATTTCGCGCGATCGCGCGAACGTGCACATGTACCTGCTGGGCAACGCTTGCGACCTCACGAACCCGCTGTTTCTGTTCCTGGGTCGCGAGCTCAAGGGCGAGCCGAAAGACGGGTTTAGTTGGTACCGAAATAAAACAGTGCTTGTAGAGTACGCCAAAAACCAACAGTTCGCCGACGAGGAGCGCCAAACGGTTGTAGGCCGTTTGGTCGACGGAACGGCCTATGCAAACGTGATGATCGATGCGAAGTTCGCGAACGCGGGCGAAGAGTTCATAGCCGCGAAGCCTTCTCGTGCCCGCTACCTCTACGGGTTCGACTGGCAGGGCAAGCGGTTCGGGTGCTGGGTCGATGAGCGAAACGGGTATTACTATATAACCCGCAAGCTTCCTAAAGATGCGGACTCGCCGAAGTATCATCTGTTCGCGCTGTCAGCCGAGGACATGCGCCCGAACATGTATATGATCAAGCGGGCTGACCCGTTTATCAAAACCTTGCAACGGCTATATACTATCGGGGTTTGCTTCTTCGATTCGCCGAGCACTCGCGAGCAGTGGCTAAAAATGGTAGGTCTGATCGGGTATAGGTAAAGCGAAGGGGCGAGAGGTTCGCCCCTTCTTTATCGGTTGTTCAGCATTTTCCAACAATTGTCGCAAACTACGCTATCGCCCGATATCCAATGGTTTAACGCTGGCTCTGGGCTTACAGCTACCTGGGCACCGCACACCGCGCACGCTCGATAATCGGGCTCGCTGCTGCGCGCGAACACGGCCCCCGCCGCGAGCACGACGGCGAGGACGATCGCGATCGGTTTAGCCATGGCTCACACCCCGTAAGTCTCGTAGTACGCGGACGTGA
>OGQR01001634.1_pt1 | contig 15019 bp, 12 predicted proteins | sample 1553271 | NCBI WGS metagenome assembly OGQR01 (sample SAMEA2579970, study PRJEB22360) | human gut metagenome | biome: human gut; feature: human-associated habitat; material: faeces | place: Denmark | collected 2008/2010 | reverse complement strand
AGCCGGAATACGATGGCGAATACTGGCCCTTCTTGAAATGATGCCCGATTCCCAAAGCCGCGATCGCGGGATGCAGTCCGGCGTTCGCGGTGCCGGCCTTGCCGTGCACCGGCCACGTGTCCACGTAATCGGGATCGTCCGACCAGTGTTTGCCGGGTTCGACATGCCAGTCCTGTGTGGTGGCGACATACGAGTATTCGTTGCGATGCGTCTCCACATATTCCGCGATACGCTCGGCGACCGCGTTGCCGCCTTCCACGCCGAGTTCTCCGCCCTCGCAGAACGTCGGCTGCACATCCACGATGATCAACGCCTTCGACATGGTCTTCTCCTTGCTGCTTTCGCGATTCGTTTCCGCATCGGCCCGTCCGAGCCGGCGGAATTCCTGCCAGTATACGTTCTTCCACGCTCTAATGCCATGGTGAAGTTCCTATGACGCGAATCTCGAAGGAATGGCGCTTCTACCGATTCCTTGGTGCGAGTCTTGTGAGGCGCTTTTCCGACACGCGGTATCAAGCATTGGCAACATATGGCATAATTGACATTTGGCGGAAAGCCTTACGGCTTTTAACGCCGTTCCCCCATGGTGTAATGGCAGCACACGGGTCTTTGGAACCCTTTGTCTTGGTTCGAGTCCAGGTGGGGGAGCTTGAGGGAGATATGCGGAGGCATGTAGTTATGCCTCCGCATATTTTTTACCAAATATGCTCGGCCGTATTGAGCATAATCAGATTCCCAAGGCGTCGAACATCTCATCGGCCGTATGGAACCTGTGCCGGATGGACTGTCGAATATCTCGCCGTTGGCCAAGCGAATGCGGTGTTCTTCGGTTACGCTCGCCGTGGCGGTTATGCCGGCATACCGGCTTTCCAGCATGTCTCCGCTTGCGAGGATCCCCCGCTTGCAGATCACAATCGATGGCATTCTGTTCGCGCGCGCTTCGGTTCATATCCCGATTGCGTGGAAGCCTGAATAACCTGCTCCCCCGCAATCGGGATATGCCCACACCTGCAATGCGGTATCGGCAAACATCACAACGCCGCTGTTGAAAATCACAAAATCAGGCGAACAGGAATCCCTGGCCGTGATGTTCCGGGTAGGTGTCGAACAGTTCCGCGACGGAACCGTCTTCGAACACGGCGCGGATGGCACTTGCCAGCAACGGCGCAATCGACAGAACAGTCAGACCGTCCCAACGCTTTTCTTCCGGAATCGGCACGGTATCGGTGAGCACGACCTCGCGTGCGCCGCAGTTCTTCAGTCGGTCCACGGCCGGGCCGGACAGCACGCCATGCGTGGCGACGACGGTCACCGACTTGGCTCCGGCATCCTTAAGCACGTTGCATGCGCCGGCGATGGTGCCCGCGGTGTCAATCAGGTCGTCGACAAGCACGCAGTCCTTGCCTGCGACGTCGCCGACCACACGGTTGGCGACCGCCTGGTTCGGGCGGGTGATGTCGCGCGTCTTGTGCACGAAAGCGAGCGGACCGCCGCCGAGACGCTGCGCCCACTGCTCGGCCACGCGAATGCGGCCGGCGTCGGGGGAGACGACGGCGACGTTGTCGAGATGGCCCTGGAAACGATCACGGATGTAGTCGACCAGCACTGGCATGGCCACCAGATGATCGACCGGGCCGTCGAAGAAGCCTTGGGACTGCGCGGCATGCAGATCGACCGACATGATGCGGTCGGCACCGGCGGTCTTCAGCAGGTCGAACACCAGACGGCAGGAGATGGGCTCGCGGCCGCGGTGCTTCTTGTCCTGACGGGAGTAGCCGAGCAACGGGCAGACCGCAGTAATGGAACGGGCCGAGGCGCGCTTCAATGCGTCGATCATGATGAGCTGCTCCATGATCGCCTTGTTGATGGGCTTGTAGTGGCTTTGCAGCACGAACACATCGGCGCCACGCACCGATTCAGTGTAGCGCACGTACATCTCGCCGTTGGCGAAATCGTATGCGGTGGTTTCAAGGACGTCGATGCCGAGCTGCTCGGCGACATCCTCAGCCAACTTCGGATGAATCCTTCCCGTAACGAGAATAAGATTCTTATCGGGCTTTCCTTCAAGGATTGCGCTCACCATGTCTCCCAACGTGTGGTCTCGTTGATGCAGTCTTCAGCATAGCCGTTCTTCACGACCGGTTGGACAACTCAGCGTTGCCTGCCGTTCACCTGCCGCTTGCGATCCATTGTTCGATGGTCTGTCTGACCGCCTTTGCATAGATATCGCTATCCATGCTCGGGTGGATGCCGTCGGAGCCGAGCACCTGCGCGTTCGCGTTGGCTGTGGCATCCCAATCCACCAGCACCACATTGTCCGGATGTGCGGCCGCATAGTCGGCAAGCACCTGGTTGGTAGGTGGAATCCACGTACGGTCTCCGTGGGCATTGACCAGTACCAGCACGCGGTCGGGGCCGATCATATTACGAATCTGGTCCAACTGATCGGGGGTGATTGCCGAATTGGTGCCAAGGCCGATCAACACCCACTGCCGCAGACTGCCGGCGGACAGAGCGTTGCCGATGAGTTCGGGGGCGACCATGATGGAGCGGGAAACGCTCGCGTCGGTCTGAATGCCGGGGAAGACTTCCGAAAGGCCCTGTGATGAGGCCAGCATCACCGAATCGCCTATGGCGGTAATCTGATCGCCGGTGGGCATCTCATGCTTGGGTTTGGGCGGTGCCGGCACGGCATGGCGCAGCAGCACGTGTTCGGTTTTCTGCATACGTTCCAGTTGTGCGGCCTGTTGCTCCAGCTGGATCTGCATGGCGGTTTTCGCAGGTGCATGAGCAATGCCCTGCACGCAGCCGGCCAACGACAGCACCAGGATAACGTCAACGGCAATAACCCGGGCCACATGATTCTTCTTGTTCGTGCGAAGGGGCACCACGACGGATATCACCGAGTGCATTGCCGCCGGTTTCTCCACCATCAGCCAGGAGATCATCACCGCAATGGCGGTGAGCAACGCGGTCATGATGAGAGGCCAAGGCCCTACTGCCTTGAAGATCTTCGGGGCAAGGGCGCTGGAAAGAATCCACAACGGCCAGTGCCACAGGTAAATGCCGTACGAATACTTGCCGAGGGCGGCCAATGGCTTGAACACCATGAGGCTTTGCATCCAGGAATCGTCGGAGATGGTACCGGCAATCAGCAGCACGGACAACAGGCTGGACAATATGATGCCGCCGCGGAAGGCGAATGCATCCTGTTTGCCGATAACCGTCATGGTGACCAAGGCAATCAGGCTGAGGAATGCCAATACCGGTGCCGTCGCATTCCAGATGCGATGCTTTACAGGAATCTGAGGTAACGGAGCCCGGTACGTGGCGGCCGAAGCGCTCGATCTAATGGTGCGGGGCATCGGCACAGCTCCCTGACGAGCGTGGCCCAACTGAGGAGCGGTGACCCACCAGGCGAGAGCCACACCCAGCATCAGGCCCATGCTGTGGGTATCAGTACCGAAGTAGACGCGGGTGGGGTCGCCCTTGGGCACGTACATCACCCACATGGCGATACTGCTGAACGCCGCGAGTCCCAGTGGGATGAGTGAGGGCAGTTTCGTCTGGCGGAGCTTCCACATCAGCCAGACGATGAACGGCACGATGACGTAGAACTGCATGAGCACGCCAATGAACCACAGATGGCGAAACACCTGCGGGTTCATTTGGTCGAAATAGCTTTGGCCTCCGGCAATGGCGTACCAGTTGTAGCAGCCCAGCAGCACGGTGATGACTTGGTCGCGGATGGAAACTAGAATGTCGTGATCGAACAGCCAGCCGACGGAGACGATGACCGGAATCAGCAGAAACAGCGCCGGATAGAGACGTACTGCACGCTTGGGAATATATCGCACGAGATTCAGCGATCCGGTTTTCGCCAGAGAACGAATCAAACTGACGGCAATCAGGAATCCAGAGACGGTGAAGAACACGTCGACTCCGTAGAATCCGCCTGGCAGCCGTTGCTGCATGCAGTGGTACAGCACAATGGCTATCAGCGCTAGTCCTTTAATACCGTCTAAACCCACGAACCGCTTCACGGATAATCCTTCTCTTTCCGTAGTGCTGATGGCATTCCCCGTTCTCTCCAACAAACGGAAAACAAGCCCAGCATGGCCGAGGGGAGAGACAATGCGACAGCAGCGAATCGTCAGGCCGCATGCTGCATGATTACCGGCTTGACGATTCGCGGCATACCGCGCTTATCGGTGGCGCTTACCGGTGATACAGACTCACCCGTTCGTACTTCGGTTCGCAGCACACGTTGATGCCGAGTTTGCGATACAGCGCCTCGTCCGTGGATGAGATGATAACGGAGAAGAAGGCGTCGCAGCCCCGCAACTGTTTGAGCCCGTCGATGACGCGAGCGGCCACAGGACTGGTGGCGCTGGTGATTGACAATGCAATCAGCGTCTCATCCGAGTGCAAGCGTCGGTTCACGCTGTTGAGATGCTCGGTTTTCAGCCGACAGATGGGTTCGATGGCGGCATCGTCGATTACCGGAATGGTTTCGTCAACACCGGTGACGGCCTTGAGCGCGTGCATCAGCAGCGCGCTGGCCGCGCCCAACAGGTCGCCGGTTTTGCCGGTGACCACATGGCCATCGGGCAGCACCATGGCACCAGCCGGGGCACCGGTGGCGGCTTCCTTCTCAAGGGCCACGGCGCGGGCGGGGGAAAGATCGGGGGTCACGCCGGCCCGGTTCATGATGGAGCGCAGCCGCTCCACCTGTTCCTCGCCAGTGCCGGTGCGCTTCAAGTGCACGGCGGCGGCGAAGTAGCGGCGCACGATTTCCAGACGCGCGGCATCGCGGCAGGCATCGTCGTCCACAATGGCGTATCCGGCCATCTTGACGCCCATATCGGTGGGGCTCTGATAGGGGCTTTCGCCCATGATGCGCTCCATCATGGCTTTGAGCACGGGGAATGCTTCGACGTCGCGGTTGTAGTTGACGGTGGTCTCGCCGTACGCCTCCAGATGGAACGGGTCGATGATATTGGCATCGTCGAGGTCGACGGTGGCAGCCTCGTACGCGATGTTGACCGGATGGTTGAGCGGAAGATTCCAGATGGGGAACGTCTCGTATTTGGCATAGCCGGCGTCGATGCCGCGCTGGTGCTCGTGGTAGAGCTGGCTCAGGCACGTGGCGAGTTTGCCGGAGCCAGGGCCGGGCGCGGTGACCACGACGAGCGGCCGGGTGGTCTCGATGTACTCGTTCTTGCCGTATCCGTCGTCTGAAACGATGCGTTCGATGTCGTGCGGGTATCCGGCGATCGGGTAGTGCAGGCGGCAGGTGACGCCGAGTTGCTCGAGGCGGTGGCGGTAGGCGTCGTTCCCCATGGAGGGGGGGGCGGTAGGCGTCGGCGGCGGGCTGATTGGCGTATTGGGTGAGCACTACGGAGCCGACGAGGAAGCCGCGGGAACGGAACACGTCGATGAGTCGCAGCACGTCCTCGTCGTAGGGGATACCGAGGTCGCCGCGGGTCTTGCCTTTTTCGATATGGTTGGCGTTGATGGCGATGACGATTTCCACATCGTCCACCAGACTTTCCAACATGCGGAACTTGGTGTCCGGCTCAAAGCCGGGCAGCACGCGCGAGGCGTGGTAGTCGTCGAAGAGCTTGCCTCCGAATTCCAGATAGAGTTTGCCGCCGAATTGCGCGATGCGCTTTCTGATGTTGGCGGCTTGCAGCTCGATGTATTTTTCGTTGTCGAATCCCTGGCGCATAGAGGTCGGCATCCCTTTCCGAACGACGTCGTAAACGGAAAAATTATACCGGACGTCGTCGGCAACAAAAAATGGGATTCCCCGATGGGGAATCCCATTCGTCATAGAGAGCAATTACTCCCATTCGATGGTCGCCGGCGGCTTGGAGGTGCAATCGAGGACGACGCGGTTGATCTGGCGGCATTCGTTGGTGATGCGCGTGGAGATCGTGGCGAGCACATCGTAGGGGACACGGGACCAGTCGGCGGTCATGGCGTCTTCCGAGCTGACCGGGCGCAGGACGATCGGCGAGCCGTAGGTGCGCTCGTCGCCTTGGACGCCGACAGAGTGAACGTCAGCCAGAAGCACGACCGGGCACTGCCAGATGTCGCGGTCGAGACCGGCCTTGGAGAGTTCCTCGCGGGCGATGGCGTCGGCCTCGCGCAGCAGGTCGAGGCGCTCCTTGGTGATCTCGCCGATGATGCGGATGCCCAGACCCGGGCCCGGGAAGGGCTGACGCCAGACGATTTCGTCGGGCAGACCGAGCTCGGTGCCGATGGCGCGGACCTCGTCCTTGAACAGGGTACGCAGCGGCTCGATGAGCTGGAACTTGATGTCCTTCGGCAAGCCGCCCACGTTGTGGTGCGACTTGATGTTGGCCGCGCCATCGCCGCCGCCGGATTCCACCACATCCGGGTACAGGGTGCCCTGCACGAGGAACTTGACTTCCTTGCCGGAAGCGCCGGCTTCCTCGATGACCTGGCGTTGTGCCTTCTCGAAGGTGCGGATGAACTTCTCGCCGATGATCTTGCGTTTCTTCTCCGGCTCGCTCACGCCCTTGAGCGCGGTGAGGAAGTCCTCGGAAGCATCCACGGCGATGAGCTTGATGCCGGTGGCCTTGACGAAGTCATGCTTGACCTGCTCGGCCTCGCCCTTACGCAACAGACCGTGGTCCACGAACACGCAGGTCAGCTGGTCGCCGATGGCCTTGTGTACCAGAGCGGCGGCCACGGCGGAATCAACGCCGCCGGACAGGCCGCAGATCACCTCGGCGTCGCCGACCTGCTCGCGGATCTTCTTGACTTGATCCTCGATAATCGAGGAGGCATCCCAGTCGTTGGGCAGCGCGGCGCAACGGTGCAGGAAGTTTTCGATAAGCTTCTGGCCAAGCGGGGAGTGCTTGACTTCCGGGTGCCACTGCACACCATAGAGCTTGCGGGATTCGTCCGCCATGGCGGCCACGGGCGCGCCTTCGGTGTGGGCCAGCACTTCGAAGCCGGCCGGGGCCTGTTCGACCGCCACACCGTGGCTCATCCACGTGGTCTGCTCGGCGGGGGAGTCGGCGAGGATGCCGGCGGCGTCGTCGATGGTGGCTGAGGTCTTGCCGTATTCGCCGAGCGCGGCCTTATCCACCTTGCCGCCGAGCTCATAGGCCATGACCTGGAAGCCGTAGCAGATACCAAGCACCGGAACACCGGATTCGAATACCTTGGTGTCTATGGTCGGCGCGCCGGGCTCGAACACGGAGGCCGGGCCGCCAGACAGAATAATCGCCTTCGGATCCTTGGCCAGGATCTCGTCGACCGGCATGGAATGAGGGACCAGCTCGGAGTACACGCCTGCTTCGCGCACGCGGCGGGCGATGAGCTGGGCGTACTGGGCGCCGAAGTCGACGACAAGCACAGGACCGTTTGCCATTGATATTCCCCTAACGTTCATTGGAATTTTACGTGGGCTGAACACCCCTGATTATCACTGGTCAAGGCGACAAGGCCGACACGCAGAGACTATGTGCGCAAATCGAACAAACTACATGCCTGTAGACGGACAACACGCCGATTTCGAACATGGGAAATCGAACGTGCGCTGTTCTAGCCAAATGCTGGATTTCCGCATGCTTCCGCCGTTTTGAAAAAGTATGTTGAAAAAACTAATGTTGACAAACGGTCAGTCGAACCGCACAAATACTGAAATATCCGCAACAATTTCGAACACACCCGCAAGAAATCGTTCAAAAGTCGCGTTGTCCTCGTACCATGACGATTGATTGGGAACGGAAAACCTTGGCACCGCAAGGGTCAGGGACCGTGACCGAACAGAAATAATCAATCGCACGATCACGTGCAGGAGTACAGGAGTACACATGACGAGTCCTGTTATTGGCACCCCTTGGAAGAAGCTCAACGCTCCGGTTTCCGAGGAAGCCCTCGAAGGCGTTGACAAGTACTGGCGCGTTGCCAACTACCTTTCCATCGGCCAGATTTATCTGCGTTCCAACCCGCTGATGAAGGAGCCCTTCACCCGCGAAGATGTGAAGCACCGTCTGGTGGGCCACTGGGGCACTACCCCTGGCCTGAACTTCCTCATCGGCCACATCAACCGTTTCATTGCTGACCACGGCCAGAACACCGTGATCATCATGGGCCCGGGCCACGGCGGCCCGGCCGGTACCGCTCAGTCCTACCTGGACGGCACCTACACCGAGACCTTCCCGAAGATCACCAAGGACGAAGCTGGTCTGCAGAAGTTCTTCCGCCAGTTCTCCTACCCGGGCGGCATCCCGTCCCACTACGCTCCGGAGACCCCGGGCTCCATCCACGAGGGTGGCGAGCTGGGTTACGCTCTGTCCCACGCTTACGGCGCTGTGATGAACAACCCGTCCCTCTTCGTCCCGGCCATCGTCGGCGACGGCGAAGCTGAGACCGGCCCGCTGGCTACCGGCTGGCAGTCCAACAAGCTCGTGAACCCGCGCACCGACGGTATCGTGCTGCCGATCCTGCACCTCAACGGCTACAAGATCGCCAACCCGACCATCCTGTCCCGCATCTCCGACGAAGAGCTCCACGAGTTCTTCCACGGCATGGGTTACGAGCCCTACGAGTTCGTCGCTGGCTTCGATGATGAGGACCACATGTCCATCCACCGTCGCTTCGCCGAGCTGTGGGAGACCATCTGGGACGAGATCTGCGACATCAAGGCCACCGCTCAGACCGACAACGTGCACCGTCCGTTCTACCCGATGCTGATCTTCCGCACCCCGAAGGGCTGGACCTGCCCGAAGTACATCGACGGCAAGAAGACCGAGGGCTCCTGGCGTTCCCACCAGGTGCCGCTGGCTTCCGCCCGCGACACCGAGGCCCACTTCGAGGTTCTCAAGAACTGGCTCGAGTCCTACAAGCCGGAAGAGCTGTTCGACGCCAACGGTGCTGTCAAGGACGACGTCCTTGCCTTCATGCCGAAGGGCGAGCTGCGTATCGGTGCCAACCCGAACGCCAACGGTGGTGTGATCCGCAACGACCTGAAGCTGCCGAACCTCGAGGACTACGAGGTCAAGGAAGTGGCTGAGTACGGCCACGGCTGGGGCCAGCTCGAGGCCACCCGTACCCTGGGTGCCTACACTCGCGACATCATCAAGAACAACCCGCGCGACTTCCGCATCTTCGGACCGGATGAGACCGCTTCCAACCGTCTGCAGGCTTCCTACGAAGTCACCAACAAGCAGTGGGATGCCGGCTACATCTCCGACGAGGTCGACGAGCACATGCACGTCTCCGGCCAGGTCGTTGAGCAGCTGTCCGAGCACCAGATGGAAGGCTTCCTCGAGGCCTACCTGCTGACCGGTCGTCACGGCATCTGGAGCTCCTACGAGTCCTTCGTCCACGTGATCGACTCCATGCTGAACCAGCACGCCAAGTGGCTTGAGGCTACCGTCCGCGAGATTCCGTGGCGCAAGCCGATCGCCTCCATGAACCTGCTGGTCTCCTCCCATGTTTGGCGTCAGGACCACAACGGCTTCTCCCACCAGGATCCGGGTGTCACCTCCGTCCTGCTGAACAAGTGCTTCAACAACGACCACGTGATCGGCATCTACTTCCCGGTGGATTCCAACATGCTGCTGGCCGTCGCCGAGAAGTGCTACAAGTCCACCAACAAGATCAACGCCATCATCGCCGGCAAGCAGCCGGCCGCCACCTGGCTGACCCTGGACGAGGCTCGCGCCGAGCTCGAGAAGGGTGCCGCCGCTTGGGATTGGGCTTCCACCGCCAAGAACAACGATGAGGCCGAGGTCGTGCTTGCCGCCGCCGGCGATGTCCCGACTCAGGAGATCATGGCTGCTTCCGACAAGCTGAAGGAACTGGGCGTCAAGTTCAAGGTTGTGAACGTTGCCGACCTGCTCTCCCTGCAGTCCGCCAAGGAGAACGACGAGGCTCTGACCGACGAGGAGTTCGCCGACATCTTCACCGCCGACAAGCCGGTGCTGTTCGCGTACCACTCCTACGCTCACGACGTGCGTGGCCTGATCTACGACCGTCCGAACCACGACAACTTCAACGTCCACGGCTACGAGGAGGAGGGCTCCACCACCACCCCGTACGACATGGTTCGTGTCAACCGCATCGACCGCTACGAGCTGACCGCTGAGGCTCTGCGCATGATCGACGCCGACAAGTACGCCGACAAGATCGACGAGCTCGAGAAGTTCCGTGATGAGGCCTTCCAGTTCGCCGTCGACAACGGCTACGACCACCCGGACTACACCGACTGGGTGTACTCCGGCGTGAACACCGACAAGAAGGGTGCCGTCACCGCTACCGCCGCTACCGCTGGCGACAACGAGTGATAACACCTCCACGGTGTTGTTAGTTCGCTAACACCAAAGGGCTCGGGATTCGTCCCGAGCCCTTTGCTTATTCATAAGCCCTGTCACGGCGGGGCAGAACAAAGCGAACTGTTGTGATGTTTTAATCGCGTAGCACCCTGAAATGCAGCAGGGCATTGCGCACACCGTCGTGGTCCACATCGTCAGTGATGTAGTCGGCGGCGGCCTTGGGCTCGGCGGTCGCATTGCCCATCGACTGAAAGACCACGTTGAACAGGTTGGCCACCGTGTTGGAGATGTTCAGCGCGGCGACCTAACAGCGTAGGCGAGCATATCCGTGTCATTGCCGCCATCGCCGAAGGCCATGGTCTGCTCGCGCGTGATGCCGTAATGCGCCATGAACCGCTGGATGCCGCGCGGCTTGCCGCCATCGGCCGGAATCAGATCCGTGAAATCCGGATGCCAACGCACCCCGCGCACATTGCTGCACAGTCCCACCAGTTCGGCCTCCAGCTCGGGCCCGACAAAGGGACTGATCTGGAAAGTCTCATGATCCAGCGCGCGGGTGCGCGGGTCCTCGAAATACCGGGTCGGTGCGGTTTTGCCCAGTTTGCTCCACGTGGCGCGAAGCAGATCATTGGACTGGTTGAAGTACACGTAATCCTTCTCGCCGAAATTGCACACCACATCGGGGTGACGGTCCAGCCAGTCGAGAATCACCTCAATATCAGCAGTATCCAAGGCCTGCGAGGCAAAGAAGCCGGTGTCATCAAAACAATACTGCCCATTGAACGCCACCACGCCATCGAACGTCACCGGCATGGTATCCAGCACCACGTGCATCTGTGAAGGCGCGCGGCCCGTGCAAATCAGCACCTTGACGCCTGCGGCCTGCAGCCGGTGAATCGCCTCGATTGTGGAATCCGGCACCGTATGGGTCGTGAAACTGGTGAGCGTGCCATCGATATCGAAGAATACGGCTCGGATATCGGCATTGGCAGTATCGGTAGTCATAGCTTCCATTGTCAAAGCCCCTCTCGACGTGCTTTCCGGCGTGTTCGGCACGCCTATAGCGGGTTATCAAACGCACGAATCCCGGACATTGCATGCGCGCCATAAAAGACACCTATATGGCAATCGGCCATTTTCCGTCACTTTCGCGGTTCAAGCGCGTTATGGTGTTACCCGACATCAATTTTGGAGAGAGGAAATCCAATGACAGCAGCAACCCAGCCGGCAACCCCGGCCGCTCCTAACAATAACGAGCCGGTGCGTGTGAACCACACCGCCCGCAACGTCATCATCACCATCGTGGTCGTGGCGATTATCGCCGTGGCCGCGTTCTTCGGCTACCGCGCGTTTGCCGGTGCCAACGAGTCGTCCGCCAAGGGCAGCAAGGGCAACCCGGTCAAGATCGGCGTGGTCGGCGCTACCAACCCCGAATGGGTCAAGTTCAAGCAGGACGCCGAGAAGGCCGGCATCTACGTCGACATCGTCGACTTCCAGGACTACACCTCCGAAAACCCGGCCCTTGACTCCGGCGAGCTGGACCTCAACGAATTCCAGCACCTGCTCTACTTGGCCAACTACAACGTGAGCAACAAGAAGGACCTGCAGCCCATCGGCGGCACCGCCATCTACCCGCTCGGCGTGTACTCCACCAAGGTCAAGGACATCAAGGACCTGAAGCAGGGCGACACCGTCACCATTCCGAACGACGAAACCAACCAGGCCCGCGCTATCGGCGTGCTCAAGGCCGCCGGTCTCGTGACGCTCAAGGGCGACTGGACCGCCTTCTCCACCCCGGCCTACATCGACGAAGCCAAGAGCAAGGTCAAGGTCACCCCGCTCAAGGCCGAACAGGTGGCCACCACCCTGAAGGACCCGACCATCGCCGCTGGTGTGATCAACAACGACTACGTGGCCGATGCCGGTCTCGACCCGAAGGACGCCATCTACCAGGATGACGCCGAATCCGAAGAGGCTCGCCCCTACATCAACGTGTGGGTGGCCCGCAAGGCGGACGTGAACAACGAGACCTACAAGAAGCTCGTTTCCATCTACCAGCAGAAGGATGTGCTCGACGCCCTGCAGGAGAACTCCGGCGGTACCGCGGTGTTCGCCGACAAGTTCAGCGCCAGCGAGCTGCAAGGCTTCCTGTCCGACATTGAGAAGGATGCCAAGGCCCAGCAGTGAGCCGCGGCTGATACGAGCGCACGACTAGCCTGTCCATAGCCATTACCACCAAGCGGAGCGAGTACCCGAGCCAACAATCGGGATTCGCTCCGCTTCCGTGACCGGACACCAACAACCAGCATCAGGGAGCACTATGAGCGACCCCATCATCACCTTCGACCATGTCGTGAAGGAATTCAAAACACGCGGACGCGGCGCGAACATCGCACGAGCCGTGGATGACGTCAGCCTGACCATCGATCGCGGTGACATCTTCGGCATCATCGGCTATTCCGGTGCAGGCAAATCCACACTGGTCCGGCTTATCAACGCGCTCGAACGACCCACCTCCGGCACTGTGACCGTGCTTGGTACTGATATCACCTCTCTGAGTGAGACCAAGCTGCGGCCCATCCGCCAGAAAATCGGCATGATTTTCCAGCAGTTCAACCTGTTCTCCACCAAAACCGTGGCCCAGAACATCGCCTACCCACTGCAACTCGATCACTGGCGCAAGGACTATCAGGATCGTCGTGTCAACGAACTCCTTGAATTCGTGGGCCTCAGTGAGCACGCAAACAAATACCCTTCGCAGCTGTCCGGCGGCCAGAAGCAGCGCGTCGGCATCGCCCGCGCGCTGGTGCAAGACCCGCTGCTCATCTTGGCCGACGAGCCCATCGCGAGCCTCGATCCGAAATCTTCGAGAACGGTGATGGAACATTTGCGCTGGGCCGCAGATGAGAGGGGGATCGCCTGCTTGGTAAGCCTTCATCAGGTGGAATACGCGCTCGAGTTCTCCGACCGTATCATTGCGGTGTCGGGCGGAAAGCTCGTTTTCGACGGTGCGCCGGATGATCTGACCCCAAGCATCATTGCGTCGGTTTATGGCGAGGAGGATCCCTCGAGCTCGACTGCGGAGTGCTGCTGATGACTCTTCTCAAAAAGCGCGAATGCGCTGGTTGCCAGCCGGCTGGCGAACCGCTCGCAGGCGAGGGGAAGGCGTCGCCCGACCCGCTGTTCTTTCCGAAACGGCACGCGTCCTATGCAGGCATCCTCATCGCCTTCATCGCGGTGACGTTCGTTGCAGGCGGGCATATCGACTTCGGCTTCCTTGATGCTGCCAAGGATTTCCCTGGCGGCTTCGTGTGGTTCGTCGAGCAGTTCATGCCGAACGCCAAAGCGTTCGACCAGATGGGAAAGATAGCCTCTGCGCTCGCTATGACCATCTTGGATGCCATCGCCGCAGGCACGCTCGCCGCGGTCATCGCGTTCATTCTGGCTGTCATCGCCTCGCGCGTATCGGGGGTCGGCGGCCCTGTCCAGATGGTCATCCGCGCGTTTGCGACGGTGCTCCGCAATATCCCGACTGTCGCGTGGGGCTTCATCCTTCTCTTCTCCTTCAAGCAGGCGGAATTCACCGGCTTTCTGGCGCTGTTCTTCAAAAGCCTCGGTTTCCTGACGCGCGCCTTCATCGAGACGATCGACGAGGCGGATGCCGGATCGATCGAGGCGCTCAAGGCAACGGGGGCGTCGAAGCTCCAGATCATCGTGCATGGTGTCTTCCCGTTAAGCCTGACGCAGGTGGTGAGCTGGGTTCTCTACATGATCGAGACGAACTTCCGGGACGCGACGCTCGTCGGCATGCTCACGGGCACGGGAATTGGGTTTGTGTTCAACTGGTATTACCGCACGTTCAAGTATCCCACGGCAGGGTTCGTTATCATCTGCATTGCTGTGGCCGTGATCGTCGTCGAGGCGGTTTCCAACTACGTGCGCCGCCGCATCGGCGCTCCCGACGGTCATTCGGGCGAGATGCGCGCTTCTCGCGGGAAGATTAAGGTGCGCGTGCGCACGGCGTCGGGCACCGTGCTCGCCGTGCTTGTCGCCTTCCTCGCCATCGCGACGACTTACACGATGGTGAACATGGGCTACGGCTCTGCCGACACGATTCAGGCGGCATCCGATCTGGTCGAGTACTTCAAACTCATGTTCTTGTCCCCCTATCTTTCGAACTACACCTGGGCCGACATGTTCGAGGGGCTTGCTGTCACCCTCTGCATCGCGGTGCTGGCGACGGCGGGCGGTGCGCTCATTGCGCTCGTGCTGTCGCTCCTTGCGGCGAGCAACCTGTCGAACAAGCTTGTAAGCAACATCATCAAGACCGTGATGGCTATCATCCGTTCGGTTCCTACGATTATTTGGGTTCTGGTGTTCACCGTTGCCATCGGACTCGGCTCCGAAGCCGCCGTGATTGGCATGATGTTCCACACCGTCTCCTTCCTGACGAAGGCGTTCTCCGAGGCATTCGAGGAGGTCGACCAAGGATCTCTCGAGGCCCTCAGGGCGACGGGCGCGACGTGGTGGCAGCAGATTGCGCGCGGCGTGTTCCCCGACAAGCTCAACGAGATACTGTCGTGGATCTTCATCCGCTTCGAGAACAACTTCGTCGGAGCAGTCACTGTCGGCGCCATCGCGGGCTCGGGCGGCATCGGCTAAAAACTCTTCCCAGCTTCGGAATCTATATTGCGCAGCTG
>OGQR01001622.1_pt1 | contig 15109 bp, 13 predicted proteins | sample 1553271 | NCBI WGS metagenome assembly OGQR01 (sample SAMEA2579970, study PRJEB22360) | human gut metagenome | biome: human gut; feature: human-associated habitat; material: faeces | place: Denmark | collected 2008/2010 | reverse complement strand
TTCAATGTCCGGCACGGTTTCGCCCTGCTCCCACTTGGAGTAGGACTGCCGCGTCACCCCGGCGATTTCCGCCGCCTGCTCCTGCGTCAGCCCCTTAAGGCCGCGCAGCAAAATGAGATTATCGGCGAGCATAAGCTCCACTTCCTTTCTGCATTCAGTATATCGCTGCGCAGTGAAATTTTCCACCAAACAAACGATACATATTTTTCGATTTCATGTTAAGTTAAACTGCCTTGAGGGCATAAATTGTGCCCGAAGCTTTGGCTTCCTGACGCCAAAGCACGGGTCACCTGCTTGCATAAGACCCCATGATGCACGTTCAGAGATCCAGACGCGCCGATGCTGAAACAGGCCGATATCGGCATTGCGATGGGCAGTGTGGGTATGGTCGTTATAATCGTGAAGCTCGTTTTGGATATAATGAACGGCTAATCGCATCTCTTTCTGAATAAAACCACAAGATAACTTGCAGAAAATGCAGACTACTTTTGTTTATATGCGCCTAAAATTAAACAACATATCTTGATTTTGTGGCAAAAACACGCTATACTGGAAGCGATATAAAGAAAAGAGGGCGTGGAAAATGAAACGGAAATTGGAGAGCATGGAAGACCTTTTGCAAGCGGTGGAATACTACGGTTTTCTGCCGTTTTTTCCGAATGACATTCCGGGCTTTTCGGTGGAGGAGATGTGCGCGCCGGCGTATTGGTTCGCTGAAGACCGCGACGGACCTTGGGAGTGGAAAGGCCCGGCGGCGCAGACGAAGCGCTGCGCGTACGGCAAGCTTTTCCGGAAAAAAGCGGGGTTTGTCAGCCGGGAATGGCTGCCGGAGCTCGTAAATTTCCGCCGTGACGGCTATGATTTTGACGCGCGCTGCGATGACGGACTGGTGTTTCACAAGGACGAGGAGCTGTATAACACAGTCCATGCGGAGGGCGAAATTCTCTCAAAATTCCTCAAAAAGAAGCTCGATTACCGCAAAGGCGGCAACACGGGCTTTGAAACGTGCATCACGCGGCTGCAAATGCAGACGTATTTGTGCGTTTCGGATTTTATCCGCCTGAAGGATAAAAACGGCAGGCCCTACGGTTGGGCGGTGGCGCAGTACACGACGCCGGAGCATTTATTCGGGTACGATTATGTGACGTCTGCATATAAGAGCGAACCGAAGGTCTCCGAAGAAAAAATGATTGCACACCTTAAAAACCTGCTTCCGGCGACGGAAGTGCAGATACAAAAATTACTAAAGTAGTTGGGAGGAAAGCGTATGCTTCAACAAGTTATGACAGAGCCGGGCAAGATCATTTTCCGGGAAATTCCCGTGCCGGAAATCGGGGACGGGCAGGTGCTGGTGAAAATTATGGACATCGGCGTTTGCGGCTCGGACATCCACGTGTACCACGGCAAGCATCCGTTCACGAAATACCCCGTGACGCAGGGGCATGAGGTCTCGGGTGAAATTGTAAAGTGCGGTGCGAATGTCGAAGGGCTTACCGTCGGGCAGAAAGTAACGATTGAGCCGCAGGTGTACTGCGGCAAGTGCTATCCGTGCCGACACGGCAAGTACAACCTGTGCGAGGAGCTGAAAGTCATGGGCTTCCAGACGACGGGCACGGCTTCCGAATTTTTTGCGGTGGACGCAAAGAAAGTGACACCAATCCCTAAAAGCATGAGCTTTGAAGAGGGCGCGATGCTGGAGCCGCTTGCGGTGGCAGTGCACGCCGTGCGGCAGATGGGCGACGTGACCGGCATGAACATTGCGGTGCTCGGTGCGGGGACGATCGGCAACCTTGTGGCGCAGGCGGCAAAAGGTCTTGGCGCGGCGAAGGTGATGATTACCGACGTGAGCGACTACCGTTTGGAGAAAGCCAAGGAATGCGGCGTAGACGTTTGCGTGAACACGAAGGGGAAGAACTTCGGCGAGGCGCTCATTGAAGCGTTTGGCCCGGACAAGGCGGACGTCATTTATGACTGCGCGGGCAACAACGTGACGATGGGGCAGGCCATTCAGTATGCGCGCAAGGGCAGCGTGATTGTGCTTGTGGCAGTGTTTGCCGATATGGCGACCGTTGATCTGGCCGTGGCGAACGACCACGAGCTTGACATTAAGAGCACGATGATGTACCGCCACGAGGACTACGTGGGCGCGATAGAGCTGGTGGAAGCGGGCAAAGTGCAGTTAAAGCCGCTTATTTCGAAAATTTTCCCGTTTGCGCAGTACCTTGACGCGTATAAATACATTGACGCGAACCGCGAGACGACGATGAAAGTCATCATTGCCGTGCAGGAAAAATAAACGGAAAAAGACCGGGAAACACGCGCTGTGCTTCCCGGTCGATTTTATGTTGTTGTTTTTACTCAGCCTTCAAACCGCTTTGCGGCGTCTTCGAGCTCTTCGATGATGTGGATGTGCTGCGGGCAGTGCGCTTCGCAGGAACCGCAATGGAGACATTCGCTTGCCTTGCCGCCTTCGCGTGTTGCGGATTCGTAGCCGCTGCGATCGACATTATCCTCGGAGCCGAACTGCTTCTGGTGGTTTACGGCGCGGAAAATGTCCGGGATGTGGATCTGCATGGGACAGTCGTCTACGCAGTACCGGCAGCCGGTACATGGAATAGTGGGAATGGCGTTGAGTTTTTCGACGACGGTTTTCAGCACCTCGTGCTCCTTGCCACTGAGCGGCTCAAAGTGCTCCATGTAGGAGACGTTATCGTCAAGCTGCTCTTTGGTGCTCATACCGGAGAGCACGGTGAGGATGTTATCGAGACCTGCGCAGAAGCGGACAGCCCAAGACGGGATGGAAAGATCAGGATTCTGTGCCTTCATGATGCTCTGAATTTCGTTGTTCATGCCCGCGAGGGAACCGCCCTTGACCGGCTCCATAACGATGATGGGTTTATTGTGCTTGACGGCGACCTCGTAGCACTTTCTGGACTGCACGTTGTCGTTTTCCCAGTCGATGTAGTTGAGCTGGAGCTGTACGAATTCGGCTTCCGGGTGCTTGGTGAGCGCTTCGTCGAGCACTTCCGCGCTGTCGTGGAACGAGAAGCCGCAGTGCTTGATTTTGCCCTGTGCTTTCATCTTGAAAAGGAAGTCCCACGCGCCGATGCGGTCGGCTTTCTCGAACTTCGCTTTGTCCATGGCGTGCAGCAGGTAGTAATCGAAATACTCGACACCTGCGCGTTCCATAGATTCATCGAAAATGCGCTGCATGTCGGCTTCCGTCTCTATGTTGTCCCAAAGGGGTAGCTTTGTGGCAAGCGTGAAGCTGTCACGCGGGTAGCGCTTCACAATGGCTTCGCGCGCTGCGACCTCACTTTTGCCGTTGATGTATACGTATGCGGTGTCAAAATACGTAAAGCCTTTTGCCATGAAAGTATCGACCATGGCTTTCGTCTGCTCCATATCGATCTCGTCGCCGATCATCGGCAGACGCATGAGACCGAAACCGAGCTTTGGGGTCGTATCGCCAAGATAACCAGTGTTCATTTTGAATTCCTCCCGAGAATAGTTGTGCCGTTTCGTACAACACATTAAAGTTTACTGCAAGTTTGATTATATCATAAAACACAGAAATTGCAAGAAGTTTTTTCGAAAATGCAAACACTTTTTACATAAAGTGTGCAAAAGATAAACAAACTTGCAGCGCTTGACGGTATTCTGCTTTTGCAGTACAATAGAAATGTTAAGTTTAAAAGGAGAGCGAGATATGAGCGGGGAGAGACAAAGACGGATTAAGCGGGCCTTGGCAGCGGTTTTCGGTGCTGCGGCTGTGCTTGTCGTTTTGTATATTCTTCGTCCGCCGTGCCTCGTCCGCAAGGTTTTCGGCGTGCTATGTCCTTCCTGCGGAACGACACGGATGATCGCAGCGCTTTTGCAATTGGACTTTGCCGGTGCGTGGGCGCTGAACCCCTTTATGCTGTTCTTTTTGCCGTTTGCGCTCCTTTGGGGCGTTTTGGAAGCGGTGCGGTATGCAAAGGGCAAACCGCCGCTGCTTTTTAAGCGCTTTTCCATTGCGCTGTGGGCGGCGTGGTTCCTCTCGGCGCTCATTTTCGGCGTATGGCGCAACTTCGCTTAATTTCCTTGACAAAGCGACGCTTCGTGTGTAAAATCAAAGCATAGTAAAACCGTATGCTTTTAGTTCTTTTGCGGAGGGATGCAAAATGGCAAAGGAAATCACAAGGGAAGAAGCGTGGGCACTACTCACGGCGTACAACAAAGAGCCGTTCCATTTGAAGCACGGCGAGACCGTGGAGGGCGTGATGCGTTGGTACGCGGAAAAGCACGCTCGACTTGGAGCTTAAATCCGTAAAGAAAAAATACAAGGCGCTCAACTTTGCCGCGGGCTGCTCCCGTGAGGTCATTCAGCGCGGTGCAGATATGCTGGGCCGGACGCTCGACGACCTCATTTCCGACACGATCCTTGCGATGCGCACGCTGGAAAAGCCGCAGGCGGAGTGAGCGACACCGAATAAAGAAAGGCGGAATTTCATGACCGCAAATGAAATTAACGCTTTGGTCGACCGTCTGCGCGAGCAGCGTAACCTCAGCGATGCGGAATTTAAGACGATTTTGGAGACCGACGCCTATGATGCGGCGCTGCAAAAGGCCGCGGACGAGGTGCGTCGCGCGCACTACGGCACGGACGTGTACGTGCGCGGACTCATTGAGTTTACGAATTACTGCAAAAATAACTGTTACTATTGTGGCATCCGTCGGGATAATCGAAACGCGACGCGTTACCGTTTGACGAAAGAGGAGATTCTCTCCTGCTGCGCGGAGGGGTACGACCTCGGCTTTCGCACGTTCGTTTTGCAGGGCGGCGAGGACCCGTTTTACACGGATGACCTCATCTGCGAGATTGTCGCGGCCATCCATGCGCAGCACCCGGACTGCGCCATTACGCTTTCCATCGGCGAAAAGAGTCGCGAAAGCTACCAGAAGTATTTTGATGCGGGCGCAAACCGCTATCTTTTGCGTCACGAGACGGCCGACCCCGAGCATTACGGCAAGCTGCACCCGAATGAATTGAGCGCTTTACACCGGCAAGCATGTCTTTTTGATCTAAAGGACATCGGGTACCAGGTAGGTTCCGGCTTTATGGTGGGTTCGCCGTATCAGACGACAGAGAATCTTATTTCTGACCTGCGCTTTTTGCAGAAGTTGCAGCCGGACATGATCGGCATCGGGCCGTATATCACGCACGCGCAGACGCCGTTTGCAAACGAAAAGAGCGGCTCGCTCGAGCTGACACTGCGGCTTCTCTCAATATTGCGTTTGTTGTTTCCGTATGCGCTTTTGCCGTCTACGACGGCGCTTGGCACCATTCACCCGCAAGGGCGCGAGCTGGGGCTGAAGGCGGGCGGAAACGTTGTGATGCCGAACCTTTCGCCGGTGCGCGTGCGAAAGCTTTATGAGCTGTACGAGAACAAGATCTGTACAGGGGAAGAGGCCGCGCAGTGCCGCGGGTGTCTGGAGCAGCGCGTGAAGTCGGCGGGCTATGAGATCGTCACCGCGCGCGGCGATGTGAAACGATAACGAAAGGGTTTTACCGAAACTATGTGTAAAAAAGCGATCATAGCCATGAGCGGCGGCGTGGATTCCAGTGTGGCGGCGCTGCTTATGAAAGAAAAGGGCTACACCTGCATGGGCGCGACCATGAAGCTGTACCAGAATGAGGACGTTGGTCTGCGCCGCGAGCATACCTGCTGTTCGCTTGATGATGTAGAGGACGCGCGCAGTGTGGCGTATGCGCTTGACATGCCGTACTATGTGTTTAATTTTGCCGACCGCTTCAAAACGGATGTTATCGACAAGTTTGTGCACTCTTATGAAATGGGTGTGACGCCGAACCCGTGCATCGATTGCAACCGCTATTTGAAGTTTGATAAGCTGTTTCAGCGCATGGTTGAGCTGAATTATGATTATGTTGTCACGGGGCATTACGCGCAAATCGATTTTGACGAAAATACGGGGCGGTATCTCCTGAAAAAGGCCGTTGACCACAATAAAGACCAGAGCTATGTGCTGTGGTCGCTGACGCAGGAGCAGCTAAAGCACGTGCAGTTCCCGCTCGGCGGCATGGAGAAGTGTGAAGTGCGCGCGCTTGCAGAGGCGCACAATTTCATCAATGCGAGAAAGCACGACAGTCAGGACATCTGCTTTGTGCAGAACGGCTCATATGCCGATTTCATCGAGCAGTACACGGGCAAAACGTACCCGCCCGGGGATTTTGTGGACACGGATGGCAACGTGCTGGGGCAACACCGCGGCGTGATGCGCTACACGATCGGCCAGCGCAAGGGTCTGGGACTCGCGCTGCCGGCACCGCTGTATGTGAAATCGGTGGATATTGAGAAGAACACCGTGACGCTAAGCCCGGAAAGTGAGCTTTTCAAAAAGGAGCTCACAGCGAGCGGCATTAATTTGATTTCCGTCGCGGAAATCAAGGAGCCGATGCATATTAAGGCGAAGGTGCGCTACCGCCAGCCCGAGCAGTGGGCGACCGTGACGCAGACGGGCCCGGACAGCCTGAAGGTCGTCTTTGACGAGCCGCAGCGCGCCATCACCTGCGGGCAGTCCGTCGTGCTGTACGACGGCGACCGCGTTTTGGGCGGCGGGACGATTGATTCGGTGAAATAAAAAAGCCTGAATAAGCGCTGCTTGGGTATTGTTTTGTGGGGAGGAAAACTCAAATGAATGATGCGAAGAAGCTTTTAGCGGATATGAAAGCGCTGGGGCTCAAAGAGGGTGAGACGGTTTTGGTGCACGCATCGATGAAGGCGTTGGGGACAAAGGAGACGCCGGAGACGGTGCTTGACACGCTGCAAAAGGCGCTGGGGGAAAATGGCACGCTTTTGCTGCCTGCGCTGACGTATGAGAACGTCACGCCGGAGCACCCGGTGTTTGACGCGGACAAAACCGTGCCGTGCATCGGGCTTTTGCCGCGCACGTTTTGGAAAATGCCGGGCGCGGTGCGCAGCGTGCACCCGACGCACTCCGTTTGTGCGCGCGGCAAGCGTGCTGCGGAGCTGACAGCATTGCATGGGGAGGACATCACCCCGGTGGGGAAGAACTCGCCGTTTATGAAGCTGCCGGAGATCGGCGGACGGCTGCTGTTCATCGGCGAGGTGCTTGACTGCTGCACGTTTATGCACGGCGTGGAGGAGCGCTTCGGCACGGACTACGTCTTGACGAAGGAGAAGATCCGCTACGTTGTGAACGGCGAGGAAAAGTACATGTACGGCCACGATTTTAAGGGCTGGGAGACGACGTACCGCCGAGTGAAAGAGATTCTGGACCCCGCAAAAAATGAGATCGTCACGGGGAAGATCGGCGACGCGACGTGCTACCTTATCGACGCGAAAGCGCTTTTGAAGCGCGCAGAGGAAAAGCTGCAGGAAAACCAGCACTGGTTTGTGGTGCCGCGGGAGTAAAACCAAACAGGCATAAAGAAACGACCCGGGACGGAGAAAATTCCGTTGCGGGTCGTTTTTTGTGCTGAAAATTACAAAAAGGCGGCGCTTAAGCTGCGGTAATTCGGAGGGAGACATGTTCATGGCGGCTTTGAAGATGCGCGTGAAATAGCGGACGTTCATGTAGCCGGTGCGTTCAGCGACCTCGTTGACCTTTAAATTTGTTTCTTTGAGCAGCTTTTTGGCCTCCTGCATACGCTTGTCGGTCAAGATCTGCGTGAAGCTTTTGCCTGTGCACTCGCGGATCAGGCGGCTGATGTAGGACGCGTTGCGCCCCACATGGCGGGAGGCTTCCGCAAGGCCGATCGGCTGTGCGTAATTTGTGTTGATATACTCGCACACGGCGCTGACGAGGGAGTTGGAGCGCTCTTTCTGCGCTTCCGAGACTAATGTACACATTTGTGCGAGCCACTTGCGCAGGTATTCGATGCCTGTATCGGGCTGTGTATTGAGGGCGGACAACATGAAGGCCACTTCTTCCGAAAGCGCATACGATTCGCTGCGGTATTCGCGCATGACGAGGCAGACTTTGGAGACGATGAGCAGGAATACGGAATAGACCGTATCCGGCTGTTTTTCCTGTATATCGGCGCGCATTTGGTCGAAATACCGCAGCGCGCCGGCGGTGTTGCCGGCATGTACGCAGGCGGTCAGCGTTTCGATCTGTGGTTCGATCTCCCAATGAATGGTATCGTTTAAAATGTCTTCGTAAAAGAGAAATTCCTGTTTTTTGTTTTCCTGCATGTATTCGAGGCACTCTGAGGTTTGGTGCCGCAGCGTTTGGATGTTGTTCAGCGTAGAGGAAGCCTGACTGATGCCGGCGGAGAGCATGCCGAGAAAATTGCGCCGCGCTTTGGCGTGCAGGTCGCGCAGGAAGCCGAGCAGAGCTTCGTTATCGTCGTAGGGGTCGGGCTTTTCGACGTTCCAGAGCATGAAGACCAAATTGCCGAAAATGTAGGTGATGATGCCGGGCTGCGCTTCCTGCATATACTCATCGACAAGGTGTGTGCAGTAATATTCACTTTCAAGCTGTGCGGCATCCATGGCGGTACGGCAGCACACGGAAACGAGGCGATAGGTTTTGAAATTGAACCCGTAGGCTTCGCGCAGGTCGTCCGCGTTTTGAAACACGCCGCTTCTGAAAAGCAGGTTCTCTACGAACTGGCGGCGGGCGGATTGCAGGTTATCGGAAAAATGTTCCTTGAACACTTTAAACAGGCGCTCGTTTTTCTCGGCGGATTCGATCTCTTTTTGCGCCCGCAGGATGACCGCGATCAGGTTTTCGGAATCGATGGGCTTTAAAAGGTACTCGAAAACGTTGTTTTGAATGGCGGTGCGCGCGTATTCAAAATCCGAGTAGCCGGTGACGAGGATAACTTTGATCTGCGGATAGTGCGTGTGGATGTGGGTGGCGAGCTCCAGGCCGGACATGATCGGCATGCGGATATCGGTGATGACGATCTGGGGCTGCTCTTTTTCAATGCACTCTATGGCGTTTAGTGCGTTTTCTGCGGTGAAAACGGCGCTGAGCGGCAGCCCGGATTGCTCTAAGACGGATTTCAGGCGAGTACGCAGAATGTGTTCATCATCTACAACGAGGATCTTCATGGCGGCAGGTTCCTTTCTGTTTAGGGGGTGGTGATCTGCGGCAGGCGGATCGTGACGCGGGAGCCGCCTGCGGGCAGATTTTGCAGCGTGAGACCGTATTCCGTGCCGTACATCAGGTGGATGCGCTTTTGGATGTTTAAAAGGCCGAGACGGCTTTGCGTTTGGGTATCATCAAGATGATTCTCCGGGCTTTCCCGGAACAGCTGCAAAATGGCTTCCGGGAAACCGACGCCGTTATCGCTTACCGTGAAAATGAGGGCGTCCGGCTCTTCTTTGCCGAGAAGGGCGATCATGCCCTTGCCGAGCAGGGATGAGGTGCCGTGGATGACGGAATTTTCGAGGATGGGCTGCAAGATCAGCTTCGGGATATAAAACTCCATCATTTCTTCCGGGATCTCGTTTAAGAAAATGAGGTTATCCGGGTAGCGCAGCTGCTCTATGAACATATACTCGTTGATGTAGCGGATGTTTTCGCGCACGGTCATGATCTCTTTGCCCTTGATGCTCATGCGCATGATGCTGGCGAGCGCGGTGATGGTCTTTTTGATGTCGTTCGGGCGGTCGAGGTCCACAAGGCCGTTGATGCAGTCTAACGTGTTGTACAGAAAATGCGGGTTGATCTGCGCTTGAAACGCTTTGAGCTCGGCGTTTTTGAGCAGAAGCTCTTTTGTGTATACGGTCTCGATGAGATGGTTGATGCGCAGGATCATATCGTTATAGACCTGCGCGAGGTCGCGGAATTCGTCTTCGCTGTCCACGGTGATGAGCGCGTGCTCATCGGGCGCGGTGGTGTGGCTGACGGTTTCGATGAAGTGGCGGAACTGCCCCGAAAGTGTGCGGGAGACGAGCAAAATCACGGCAAAGATCAGCAGCATGGAAATGAGGATCAGCGTGACCTGCCAGACAAGATTGCGGTTGATGTTTCGGTAGAGCGCCGTTTCGTTGATGATGCTGTATAAGATCCAGTCGTTCGCATCGGACTTGGAGGAATCGATCTGGTACTGCATGCCGTCGGCGGAAAGACGGGCGCTGCCGTTTTGAACGGAGAACAGCTCGTCCTTTGAAAACGGAGAGTCGTTATAGATGATGTCGCCGTTCTGGTCGGCGATGGCGAGCAGGGCATCGGCAGCGCTTTGGTCTTTTGTGCGCACACTGGTCATTTTGTTTAAAAAGCCCAAGTTGAAATCCAGCATAAAAATGCCGATCTTTCGGCCGTAAATGGGGTCTTTGATGAGGCGGGCGATGGTGACGACGCCTTGGTCGAGCTTATCGTATGTATACAAAATGCCGCCGTCCAGCTCTGTGAGCGTATCGGAAAGCGGGAGCAGGCGGGAGATGTAGGCGCTGTACGAATTGCGACCGTCCATGTGCCAGTTGTAAGAATCGAGATGGTTGTTGATGAGCGTGATGCTTTCCACATACACGTTACAGCTGATGATCATGCTGTACATATACTGGGTGATCTCCTTGTTCAGTTCCTCCTGCTGGCTTAAAGAGAGCGTGCTGCGGTTTGTGCGAAACCGTTTTTGAAAAGCGGTATCGAACATGAAAATTTCTGTTTCGGTGCGTAGCTGGTCGAGGTAGCTGTCTACGAGCTGTGTTCTTTGATTGGCGAGCGTTTGCGCCTGTTGATTGACGATGCTTTTCGTTTCATGAAAAGAGACCATATAAACGGATCCGACCGAAAGCAGGTACGTGACCAGAATGACCGGGATGAGGGTATAGGTGAGTTTCTTTTTGATGCTGAGCGATTTTAAAAAACGGTTAAAGGTCTTATATGCCACTGGGTTTATACCCTCTTTCAGCGATTGTTGATACCGTTACGATAGACTAAAAACGCGGTAAAGTCAATAATTTGTGATAAAAAATCTCCTTTAGGTAAAAATTGTTATACAAAACAGCAAAATATGTGACGTTGTGAAACGGAGACGTACGGGCTATAATAAGGGCAAGCAAACCGGCAGACATGATGCAGAATCATGAAATATTGGGGAAGAGCCGGAAAGAAAGGACGGAGGAAGATGAAAGCAAAAAGAATTTTGGCGATGCTTATGGCAGGCGCGCTGCTGCTTGGAACGGCGGCCGGATGCGGAAGCTCGGGAACGACGAGCAGCACTTCTGGCGGTACGGACAGCACGACAACCGGCGGCACAACGGACAACACCGATAACGGCGGTAAATCCGACGCAAAGCTGACGATCTGGGTGTACGGCTGGGAAAAGGCCAGCGCCGATAAGATCCAGGAAGACACGGCGGCATATAAGGAAGCGACCGGCGTGGAAGTGACGGTCGTGCCGATCGCGAGCGACTCTTACAGCACGAAAATTCAGGCGACACTGGCAGGGGGCAACAACCCTGACCTTGCTTTTGTAGACGCAGGCGTGCAGAGCACACAGCTCGCTTCTAAGGGCAAGCTGCTCGCGCTGAAGGAATACGGCGTTGAGGAATACAAGGATAAGTTCTACGATTCCGTTTGGGACACGATGGTCTATAAGGACGACGTTTACGGTCTGCGTATCACCTCTAACAACCTTGCGCTGTTCTACAACAAGGAAATGTTTGCGAACAAGGGCCTTGAAGAGCCGACCGCGGACTGGACTTGGGACGACCTGCGCAATGCAGCGAAGACCCTGACCGACGCGGACAACAACATTTACGGCCTTGACCTGCCGATTTACGATAAGAACGGTGGTTACACTTGGAACTGGCTCCCGTTCCTGTGGCAGAACGGCGGCGAATTCCTGAATGACGACCGTACGGAGGCGGTGTTTAATTCTCCGGAAGGCGTTGAAGCGCTGGAGTTCTGGAAAAAGATGGTACAGGAGGACAAGAGCGTGCCGCTGCAGGCAGCGCCGACCGGCGTCAACCGCTTTACTTCCGGCATCACTGCAATGGTTCTCGACGGCCCGTGGAGCCTGAACACATTCCTCAGCGACCCGGAATTCAAGGATAAGTTCGGCGTAGCACCGCTTCCGCAGAAGAAGACACGGGCGACCGTAGTCGGCGGCGAAGGCGTTGCGGTATTCAGCAACACGAAGTCCCCGCAGGAAGCGTACGATTATCTCGTTCACCTGACCTGCTCCGATTTTGTACAGACCTTCTGGGAGAACTGGATCACCATTCCGCCGCAGCCGGAGTTTAAGGACTTCTATGCAAACAACTCGGAATACGGCCCCTACATTCAGGTTATCTCCGATCAGATGGAGTGTTCCAGAACGCGTCCGTTCACCCCGTCTTGGCCGCAGATTGAAAATACGCTCGGTATTGACCTGCAGTCTTACATGTTTGACAAAGAGGACGACGCACAGGTCGCTTTGGATAAGGCTGCCGAAGATGTGAATAAGATTCTCGCGGACGGAAAGTAAAGAAAACTGCTTGCAGCGGCTATCCGTTCGGGCGCCGCTGCCCATTTTACTAAAGGGGAGGCTGCTTATGGCGCACAGTAGTACGAAGCACAATAAGATCCAAAGAAGAAAAAACTTCTGGGGCTACCTGTTCATTGCCCCGAACTTTATCGGTTTTGTTGTTTTTATGCTGCTTCCGATCCTCATGTCCCTATATTACAGCTTTACGGATTATGACGTGATCACAGAAGCGAATTTTGTTGGATTTGAAAATTACATAAAGCTCTTTCAGGACGATCAATTCATCACGGCACTGCTCAACACGCTTTGGTACTGCGTGCTGACGGTCCCGGCGGGCGTGATCTTAGCTTTGCTGCTGGCGGTGCTGTTTAACAGACAGATCCCCGGCATCGGCGCGTTCCGCACGCTGACGTTCATCCCGGTCATCACCTCCATGGTGGCGGTCTCGCTGATCTGGAGCATGCTGTATGAAGATAACGGTGGCCTTTTGAACACGCTGCTCGGCTATGTGGGCCTGCCGCCGGTGCACTGGCTGACCGACACGAACATGGCGATGATCTCCATTGCGATCATGAGCATTTGGAAGGGCCTCGGCTACAATATGACGATCTTCCTTGCGGGTTTGCAGGGCGTGCCGCACGACTTATATGAGGCGGCGACGATTGACGGCGCGAATTCCGTGCAGAAGTTCTTCAAGATCACCGTGCCGATGATCGGCCCGACGACGTATTTTGTGACCCTGATGTCGCTGATTGGCTCTTTGCAGGTGTTCGACCAGGTGTATATCATGACGAACGGCGGCCCGGTCAACGCGACCAAGACCGTTGCGATGTACCTTTACCAGTACGGCTTCCAGTTCTACAAAATGGGCTATGCGTGCGCCGCGGCGTATGTGCTGTTCATTCTGGTGTTTATTGTTTCGCTCATTCAAAACCGCAGTTCCAAGAACTGGGCGGAGTCATCCATATAAGGAGGTGCAAGGGATATGAGCAGTACCGCAGTTGTTATGAAAAAGAAAAAAAGCAGCGCTGTTTTGCGCAGGGTCTTACTGTATATCGTGTTGATCCTCATTGCCGTTATCATGGTCGTGCCGTTCCTTTGGATGCTTTCCACCTCGCTGAAAACGCAGTATGACGCGGTGAAGATCCCGCCGGTGTGGATCCCGGATCCGCCGCAGTGGGAGAACTATGTGAAGCTCTTTACGGAGCAGCCGATGTTCCAGTTCATGCTGAACACCATTAAGATCGTGTTCTTCGTTGTTTTGGGACAGCTGTTTTTCAGCAGCCTTGCGGCGTATTCGTTTGCGCGCATTTCGTTTAAGGGCAGAAACGTGGTATTCTTCTTCTACATTGCGACGCTGATGGTGCCCGGACAGGTGACGATGATCCCGACATATCTGATGTTTGCAAAGGCGGGCTTGACGGATAACCACTTGGCGCTGATTCTGCCGGCGTTCTTCTCGGCATTCGGTGTGTTCTTGCTTCGGCAGTTCTTTATGTCCTTGCCGCGAGAGCTGGAGGAAGCGGCGGAAATTGACGGCGCAAGCGGCATCCAGCTTGTCACGCGCATTGTTCTTCCGCTGGCGCGCCCCAGTATTTTGGTTACGGCGGTTATGATCTTGATTTATGTCTGGAATGAATATCTCTTTGCAACGACCTTTATGACAGGTGCCGAGAATTATACACTGGCAGCCGGATTGTACTCTTTGCAGGCAACAGAAATGAGCGGAAGCTGGCCCGTTTTTGCAGCAGCCTCGCTGGTAGTCAGCCTGCCGATTCTGATTGTGTTCTTTGCCGTACAGCGTCATATGACCTCCGGCCTAACTGCCGGTGGTGTCAAAGGTTGATTGCCCCAAACAGGGAGATGACACAATGAATTTTGAAGCCATCCAACACATCCCGATGTCACAGCAGGCACACGGGATTGACCCAAACCATGTCGTGTTCCGGCTGCGCGCCGGGCGCGATGATCTAAAGCACTGCACGCTGTTTTATGCAGATCGAGCCTGCCGCCTGACACCGGTTATTTTCTCGTCTGTAGAGATGCAGGTGGAAGCGCAGGACGAATGGTTTGATTACTTCCAAGTCATCTTGGAAAGCCCCTATAAGCGGATCTGTTACTATTTTGAACTTGACGACGGAACGCAGAAGCTGCTGTATTACGGCGATTTCTTTACAGATCACCGCGTGGACGACAGATCGGAATACTACCAGCTGCCGTTTAACCATCCGGCAGACATTGCAGCACCGCCTGCCTGGGCGCAGGATGCAGTGGTTTATAATATCTTCCCGGACAGTTTCGCCACAGGTCGCCGCTTTATCTCTGGCAAATCATCCGAAAAAGAGTGGAACGGCCAAATCACGCGCGGAAAACTCGGCGGAACGCTGCGCGGCGTGATCGAGAATCTGGATTACATTCAAGAACTGGGTGCTACCTGCATTTACATGAATCCGATTTTTGCAGCAGGGGAGTACCACAAGTACGATTTGCTGGATTATCATCACATCGATCCCTGTTTCGGCACAGATGAAGATTTCCGACAGTTGGTCAACGACTGCCATGCACGGGGAATGCGTGTGATTATTGATGGTGTGTTTAACCATGTGGGGTGGAATTTTTTCGCTTTTGATGACGTGGTGCGCAATGGCGAAAACTCAAAAT
>OGQR01001616.1_pt1 | contig 15127 bp, 10 predicted proteins | sample 1553271 | NCBI WGS metagenome assembly OGQR01 (sample SAMEA2579970, study PRJEB22360) | human gut metagenome | biome: human gut; feature: human-associated habitat; material: faeces | place: Denmark | collected 2008/2010 | reverse complement strand
GATGGAGCAATTTCCGGAGGTTACGGTGGAGAGAATTGAATAGTTATTCTGCATTGGCGGTAAGTTTTCGTATATTCGCGGCTCGAAACTATTTAATAATCGTACGATGAATTTTATTTCTAAGCTATTCAAGAAGAACGTATCTGAGGCGGAAGAGGCCGGCAAAGGTTCCGTGGAGGAGTTCGTATCTTTAATCCGTGTATATTATCAAGCCGTTATGGCTGTGAACTTGGGTATCACCAACTTGAACATGCTCGCCGATATGGCTTTGTTCAAACGCATGTTGAAGATACCGACCCAGAATAACAAATTGGGTGTCGCCGAGAAATCCCGTGTGCGCAAGGTGTTGATGGAGGATTACGGCCTAAGCGAGGCTTTCTTCAAGGAGATCGACAGCTCGGTGAAGAAGAACTGCAAGAACCAGAACGATATCAAGACGTATTTCTTCATGTTCCAAGGTTTCTGCAATGACTTGTTCAACTTGCTTGGTAATCTGATGCAGTGGAAGTTCCGCTTCTCCATGCTGGTGAAGAAGTTGCTGTATAATATGACGACGAAGACGGTTCACGAAATCTTGACCAAGTCCGAGTGGAAGGATATCAGCGTGCAGAAGGCCGCGTGGAGCGTGCGTAAGTATGCCGAGAAACTAGGCTACTCCGAGCAATGGATCACGGACTTCGTGTATAACGTCGTGCTTCTGGCGAAAGAGGACCAGAAGAAGGAACTCAAAAAGAACAAGGAAGCATGACCACCGAGCTGCATCCGCTAGGTTTCTTCCTCCCGGAGAATACGAGATTGCTGATGCTGGGAAGTTTCCCGCCTCCAAAAGCTCGTTGGAGCATGGATTTTTATTACCCGAATATCCAGAATGATATGTGGCGCATCCTTGGCTTGATTTTCTATGGGAACAAGGATGCGTTCCTGCGAGACAAGAAGGCGTTCAGCGAGGAGAAGGCGAAGGCTTTCTGCCGGGAGAAGGGGATCGGGATCGGTGATACCGCCATGGAGGTGATCCGCTTGAAAGCGAACGCCTCCGATAAGTTCCTTGAGGTGGTACGGCCGATCGATCCGGAAAAGGTCTTGTCCCAGATACCGGAATGCGTGGCGATCGTGGTAACCGGGCAGAAAGCGATGGATACTCTCCTCTCCGTATTGCCCGGCACGGAGGAGCCGAAAGTGGGCTTCTCGTCGGAATTTTCTTGTATGGGAAGGACGATGAGGCTGTTCCGTATGCCTTCATCCTCTAGAGCTTATCCGAGGCCGTTGGAGGAGAAGGCCGCTATTTACCGGGGGATGTTCGAGACTTTGGGGATGGTGTGAGGCAAGTCTGCCATACAGCATTCCTTGTTTACGCCCCACCTCTTCAAGGAGTGCGGTAAGCTCGGAAACGTCCTATCTGAATGATGTCCAATTATCTCTTTCGTGTATATACATATTTTAAGTACTTGATGCGACATTAGAACAGGAGAAACGTTGCGATATTTGCGACGTTATTCAGTTTAAAACGTCCGATTATGGAGTTTAATGCACGAACTTATTTCCAGTAAGGTACAGTTGTAGCATCTTATCGCCGTAAGATGTATGATCTTACTGTTGTAGGATGTATGATCTTACCGTTGTAAGATGTATCATCTTTCACGGATACTTGACATCTCCTTGTCTTGCGTCTTTTAGCAAAGTGACAGTTTGTAAATTTAAGTCCCGGAGAATCGATTCTTTCGGGCAAAGATGCGGTATGCTCCCGAAAACGAAAGAAAAAAGCGACAATCGATTGGTTGATAGGGCAATGCTGGAAAACGGCCTTTTATTCTAGCGGGATTTATTCATCGTATTTCATGTTTTGGGGGCAGGAAGGGAAGAAAAACGGTGCTACAATAGGGTTATAACAGGGTAAGAATGCCCATTTGCGACTACTCATAACCCTATTCTTGACTACTTACGATGCCCAACGGCAGTATTGGCGTAGCCTAACACGACCAGTTGCGTAGGCTTCCGCCACCTATCGTGTGTGAAAAACGCTCTATTTTAACAAAAAGGGGCACTTCTTGCTACCTCTTTCTCGCTAGTTTGCTAGGTTTGGAAAATAGGTGTGTCAAGGTAAATGCTCTATGGAAATCAAAAAGATGGCGAGAGACCGGTTGGGTTGACGGAAGGATATTTGCTGGAGAGTGGACATGATATAAAAAGAGGCGGATACCTTATGTATGGCCCGCCTCCTTTTTATTTTATGCATGAATAACTAGGGAATAGGGGGATCCTTATTCCCTAAATTATTAGTTTATTCCTTCGCCTTGAAGGCCCAGAAAGTAGCCTCACCCCATTGTGCCGTACCGGAGGCGGCGTAGGTTAAAACAAGGTTCTTGTCGTTCAGAAGCATGATATCGAACTCTGTCGGTTTATAACCGTTTCCATTGATCATGTAAGGGAATAAGATTGCTCCCTCGGATGTGTATAGCTTGCCGATTTCCCAAGAATCACTGGCCGTCATATCAAAGGAGAAAGTTCCTTCGTTGATCGTTTGGGATCCCGTGTTCTTCACGATTTTCTTGCCGCTCAGGATGAAGGTCATGTAAGCGTCCGGAGTTTCCTCGCCTGTAGCTGGAACTTTTAGACCCTCTAATTGTCCGGTAAGATCTGCGGGTGCGCAAGTCCACCAGATGCCGTTCTTGTTCGTAATGAAGTCTTCTGCGTTAGAAGCGGCTTTATAACCAAGGTTACCCCAACAGCCTCCTAAAACCTCGGAATCGTATGTCCAAACCTTCTCTCCATCTCCACAGAGATATGCCCATGCCGGGTCTACATCTACGTAAGTCGTGATGCTGAAAGTCTTTTGAAAAGAGGTGATGCTGCCATCTTGATTTATGGTACGAATCGTGAACGTTTGAGACTCCTCTCCACCGGGAGTTAAGTCAAACGATCCACTTGTTCCAGTGGTCAGGATATTTCCTGAGGGATCAAGTATCTGTACGGTCGTGGATGGATTTGTAGCGTATGTAAATTTGTTTTGACATTAGGGTAGCGGCCTGTTCCAATTGCGCTTCAGTCATACTCGCTGCTATGGAGCCTTCTTCCTCTACCGTAGGATCGCAGGCGGTGAGGAGCATCGCGAAAAGTGAGATAACTATACTATATTTCTTCATGATTTTCTAATTAAAAGTTTGACCTTATTGAAATCGTTTTTACCATCGGTTATATTGGCTGTCTGAACCTTCCCAACCGGCGTTCTGGGTGATGCTGCCGTTCGACATATCCACCTCGCTCTCCGGTATCTTGAAGAATCCGGCGGTAGCGTTATATCGTGTGGCGTAGCCACCTCCGTGGGCTTTGTTAGAGTCCTCTTGGCCATTGGTGTATATCTTCACGTTGGTCTGCTTTTCCAATGCGGCGGCGGCTATGTGCCAGCGACGGATATCATTCCAGCGGATACTCTCAAAAGCGAGTTCCCAACGACGTTCGTTTTGCAGGGCTTGGAGTGAGTAAGACGAGATGGGGCTCAAGCCTGCTCTCTCTCGAACCCGGTTGATTCCGTCCGTGTTCTCTTTCAGCTCGGATTGCATTAGTAATACATCGGCGAAACGGATAAGCACAAGGTCGTGGATATTGTTCAGCTGTAAATTCTCGGAACCCTGTGCCCAGCCGTCAGTCCCGTACATTAGGTTCTCGAAGCATACGGAGTACGTGTCTCCATTTTTAGCGGCAACAGGGAGCCACTTCTTGGAGAGGTATCCGGTCTCTTGGATAAACTCACCACCGCCGCCGAATGCCCATCCTTGCTCGGTCCAAGCGGCGCAATCCGAAATGGAGGCGTCACGGCGTTTGTCGTTAGGCTCGGAACTTTTCCAATCGCTTACGAGGTTCGGGGCGGCGGGTCCTGCTCCCCAGCCTTGCCCGAAGGGGAAGGACTCGGCCACGCCTGCCATGCCGCGTACGCCGAAGTGTAGGGCGAAGTTATTCGCGTAACCAATGCTTGTGCTCCAGTCGGCTAATTTGTTGTATTTGATAGCGAACAAAGTCTCCGGATTCACGGCGTTGTCATCTTCCACCCATTTCAGGCCCTGTCCGGTGGTATAGTCGTAATCTTCTACCGTAAACCGGTTTGTATAGGCCCAAAGGTTGCGGAAGTCCGACGTGACCAGCGAGTAACCAGAATTGTTCACGCAATCGTCGATGTAGCCGATCACTTGGTCTTTCGTCAGTGTGGAACCGTCGGGCAAAGCCACGGAAGTCAACGGTGAGTAAGTGGTGCTGGTAAGCGCGGCCAAATCCTCGCCATTGCAATACATGCCTGTATAGAATAACCAAGCACGGCCCAACATGGCTTCGGCGGTGTATTTATCGACATGTCCGTCCGTCTTGCGAGTGGCGGGCATAATTTCCGCTGCATCACGCAGGTCTTGTAGGATTTGTCCCCATAGCTCAGCGGCGGTCGGTTGGCTTGGCTCAACGGATTGTGAGGTGATAGTGAGAGGAACACGACCGTACATGGAGGCCAGCTCGTAATAATAGAAAGCGCGTAGGAATTTCGCTTCTCCCTCTATCTGGTTCTTGTCGGATTCTGCCAGTTGGATATTTTCAATACCATCCAGCAAGGAGTTCGCACGGTTAATACCTTGGTAACGGTCTTTCCAGAATTGTTGGGTCATGTCTTGCTTGGAGTTCAGCAACATATCCAGAGATTGCATATGCAAGTCGTTTGGACCTCCGCCCCCTAGACAATCGTCGCTGGCCAGCATAGCGGCATAAAGGAAAGAGCACTCAGGTGTGGCGGACACTTGGTTCAAGTTCTGATAGATACCGGCTAACGCTTGTGTGGCATCCTCGGTCGTAGCGGGAAAGTTCTCGCTACTTTTTGTTACGTAATCCTCGGCATCCAGCGTACAAGAGGTGATTCCCCCCATGATCGAGGCCGCAATACCGATTAAATATATTGTTTTTTTCATCTTGATAATCAATTATTAGAATTTGACATTAACTCCTACCATATAGGTTCTCGCTTGGGGGTAGTTACCTACATCCACGCCCGTTACCCAGCTCTCTTTATCGTTGAGAGCGGTTCCGCACTCTGGATCCATTCCTTTATAACCTGTGAAGGTAAAGAGGTTTTGGGCGGAGACATACAAGCGAAGCTGCTGGAATTTGCAACTTTTCCATAGACGTTTGATGTCGTAGCCTAGGGTTACGTTTTGGATACGGAAATAGTCTGCGTCGTCCACGTAAATATCGGAAATGTTGATATGGTTCACGGTGTTACCGGGCAACAGGATCGGGTATCGGTTGGATGTTCCCTCGCCATGCCAGTAATTGTAGACGTTGCTGCTATAGTTATCGAACTGTCCGTTACCAAACTTACGATACGTGTGGGCAACCTGCATGCCGAACGCTCCGTAAGTGGAGATGTTCAAGTCAAAGCCTTTCCAGCTAAAATCTAGATTCAAGCCCATCGTGAGGTCTGGATGAGGATTACCGATCTCCGTCTTATCGCTGTCGTTGATCACGCCATCGCCATTGACATCGACAAATTTCAAGTCACCCGGGGCTATCGAGGTGCCTTGCAGGGAGTTAGAGGCATCCCCACCGCAATTCTGCTCAAGATAGACCTGTATATCCGCTTGATTTTGCATCACGCCATCGGTCTTATAGCCCCAGAAGTAACCGATAGGATGTCCTTCTTCCATACGGGCCATATAGGTGGTTCCCTCGGACAGAAGAGCGTTACCTCCATTTACGTAATGAGTACCGTTATTAACTTCTGTTACCTCATTCTTGTTATGCGCGAGGTTCAAGCCGATGCCATAGCTAAAGTCTGAGCCTACCTCATCCCTCCAATTTAAGGCAAGCTCGATACCCGTGTTCTTAACTGTACCGGCATTTGCGACCATGGAAGAGAAACCGTTGATTGAAGATACGGGTACGTCGATCAGCAAATCTTTTGTTTTCTTACTATACCAATCGAAGTTTGCGTTTAACCGGCCGTTCAAGAAGCGTGCGTCTAAACCTACGTTCGTCTGCTCCGATGTTTCCCATGTAATCTCGTTATTGGGTAACAAAGAGGGGTAAGCGCCTTGGGTTCCTCCGTTTTTATTATTATTGAAGGAATAAAGTCCTAAATCACCGAACGCGTATGTGGAGGCGTATTTGTACGCTCCAATATTCTCGTTACCATTTTGTCCCCAACTGGCGCGAACCTTCAAGAAATCCATCCAGTTTTTCGTGTTTTCCATCCAGCTCTCGTTACTCATCACCCAACCTGCGGAGAATGAGGGGAAGTAACCCCAGCGATGACCGCTGGAGAAATTGGAGGAACCATCGGCACGGACAATCGCGCTAAACATATAAGTTTCCTTGAGGTCGTAGTTGATACGGCCGAAATAGGATAGGATGGAGTGATCATCCACGGGATATCCTCCCACTATACCAGCGGTACGACCGGAGAAGTTGTTGAAGTAAGCATGCGAGAAATCTCCGAAGATGCTGGTCGTGGCGTGTCCTTCGATGGTTTCCGACATATTATTACCTTCTCTGGAATACTCTGTACCGACCAATACGTCGAAATGATTCTCCTTTACGTCGAAAGCATAGCTCAATGTATGTGTCATACCCCAATTCCAACCGATGGTCATATTCTCGTCCAGATAATCATCCGTATTCTGGTCGTTGTTATTATTTTTATAGATGCCGTTGTATGCTTTGTAGAGGCTGGAGTTCTGTTTGTAATAGACTTGGCCTTTATACTTCAAATCCTTTAACGGCTGTATCTCTATATAACCGATGGCGCTAAGATTGTGGTTCCGGCTTTTATTATTGCCACTGGTGGTATTTAACAAGGTGTTCATCGGGTTATTGATGTATTGGTTGAGCCCGAGTAAACCCATTGATCCGGATCCTTGCGCGATCAAGTCGTCGTAGTCGAATAACTCTCCTTGGCTATTGTATAATGGAACCAATGGATTGGCTCCCATCATGCTATAGATGCTGTTGGAGTATTGGTTACCGATTTGGATACCTTGGTTGGATGTGTGTTGGTAATATACGTTCTCACCGAATTTTATGATATCCAGATCCTTGTTTTTCCAAAGGATATGCTCGGAATTTAAACGAATGGTGAAGCGGCTGTAGTCGGATTTAACCGGACCACCGAAAATACCGTCTTGATACTGATAACCTACGCCAGTAGAGAACTTGGAGAGCTCTGAACCTCCGGTCACGTTCACGGAGTGAGATGTGGTTATCGCGTTCTTGTTGCGAAGTAACTCCAGCCAGTTCGTACCCGGGTTGGAACCGTTTTGATAGGATTCCAGTAAATCTGCGTCTAGGTATTGTGACCAATTGAAGGGCGATACGCCGGCGTTGAAGTTGATCTGGTCTTGAACGGCCATGTATTCTTTGGCGGTAAGCATATCCGGCATCTTTACTACATTCTGCCAACCGATGTTGCCGTCATAGGATACTTGCACTTTTCCTTCTTTACCTTGTTTTGTGGTAACCAAGATAACACCATTCGCCGCACGGGCACCATAGATGGCGGAGGAAGCGGCATCCTTTAATACGTCGATACGCTCGATATCGGCAGGGTTCAAGGAATTGATATCGCCCCCGGCCACACCATCAATAACATAGATAGGAGCCGTATCTCCATTCGTACCGGCACCACGGATGTTTACTTTAAATCCGTCACCCGGCTGACCGGAAGAAGCCACGATATTGACACCCGGGCTTTGATTCTGTAATGCGCTTAGTGGGCTGATCGTATTACGTTTAGCGACTTCATCGCCTTTTACCTCTACGGTCGCACCTGTCACCAACTTTTTCTTTTGTACACCATAGCCTACTACCACTACCTCGTCCAAGCTCTGTGAGTCCTCTTTCAAGGTGATCTGTAAGTCGGATGTTTGGGCGGTTACGGGAATCTCTTGGGTCATATAACCAATGTAGGAGATCTCTATGATAGAGCCGGGGGCGGCCTCTAAGCTGAACTTACCATCCAAATCGGTTATCACTCCGTTCGTCGTTCCCTTTACGATAACATTGGCACCGATGACTTCCATTCCTGTTGCGTCTTTCACGGTACCAGTGATTCTTTTTGTTTGTTGCATGACTTCCATCGAAGTACTAGGGGCGGCTAACATTTGTGGTATGCCACCTAGCTGGAAGGCCATACATGCGCCTAAAAACAGCGTCGTTTTCTTAATTGTTGAATTCATTATTTTTTACATTAAATCATATAAGGCTAAACTAAAATTCATTTACTCAATAGGGTCATTAGCGGTTAACTGCTAAAAACATTAGATTTTCGGTCCTTCCTCATAGGCAATTGTTTTTTGTTGTTAATATGTATTGTTAATTTCTGTCGCAAAATTACGTCGGATCCCAAGTGCGTTCAAATACTATTTTATCCAAGAATAATACTTTTTTGCCGGAGTGTATTTTTAACACATCGATGGGGTAGCCGTAGGCATGAAAGCCTTTGTGACTGGTCGCAAAGATAGATGTGTGAAGGAAAAGAGAAGGGGGGATTTTGTATAGAAATAGGGGGGGATATGTATTTATCCCTGTTAAAAAGGTCTCTTATACAATGATTTTTGTCTTTTTGTAGTTATCCCGGAACTCTTTGGGAGAGCAGTTTTTCTTTTTCTTAAAGATACGGTTGAAGTTCGAGAGGTTATTGAAGCCGCAGTCATAACAAATCTCCGCGATGGATCGTTGCGTGTCCACCAGCATGCGGGCGGCGTAACCGATACGGATATCGGTGATATAGTCGGAGAGGGTCTTCCCGGTCCTCAACTTGAAGAAACGGCTGAAAGCGGAAGGGGCCATACCTACGAGTTCAGCCAGTAGGTTCAGGCGGATATCCTGTTGGTATCGCTCGTTGATGTAATTTTGTACTTTTTGGATACGACGACTCTCGGAATGTATATCCGTTATTTTAGCGAACGAGGAACTAGCCAATACTTTGTAGTCCTCCTCGATGGAAAGCTCATACAAGATGGTCAAGAAGTTGATGACCGCATAAAAACTTTGCTCCTCGGAAACCAGCTTTTCCAGTAAATGGTAAACCTTCAAGATGGAAGACATCGGGAAACTGATGCCGCGTTGAGCTTTCTCCAACATTTTCCGGATACTGTTGAATTGGTTTTTCTCCAATATATTATTCCCGAAGAGATTGGGAGAGAACTGGATCGTGATCTCATGGATCAGAGGCGATTTACATGCGTTCTGCTCCCAGACATGTTCCAGTTCTTTCCCGGTTATCAATACTAACTCGTATTCTCCGATCACTTCCGCGGAATCACCGACCACACGCCTTACCCCCGGAGCGTGCTCAATGAAATTGAGCTCGTACTCCAAGTGGCAATGGATCGGATAGGTAAATTCTGTCTTACGTCGGTCTACGATGTAGAAGCAATCCTTTTCCGATAGTGGGGTTATTTCGTGGATAATGTCCATGTTTAGCTGACTGTTGATAGTTGACAATTGACAGTTAATGAACCTCGGTCAGCTCTATGACCTTGCTACGGGCATGAGCCGTAGAGAACACGTTCATTCCTATTTTCATCAAGAAATCTCCGCTGAAGGTACCTCCGTCGGTAACCAAGGTCGATTTCTGGCCCGGCATGAGGTTTATCTCTTGTACCTTATATTTCTTATTCGGGTCCAATCCTTGTAGCTTTACGGGGAAAGTCTTTTCTCCGAAGCGAGGGTGGATATCATAAGCGAATAGGACGGATTTGCTTTTTGCCTTATCCACGTACATCACGGATGAATGGTTGGTCTCGTAGGGGGAAACAAGACGGTAGAGATCGCCGTCGAGGATTGTGCCCTTTAGACGTTTGTAGTTGGCAACCGCTTCTTGGCAATATTTCATCTCGTCTTCGTTCATTTCCTTCAAGCTGATATCGAAGCCCATCTTACACATCATGGCCACGTCGGTACGGAACTTGATGGAGGTATTCTTGTTCCAGCTAGTCACGTGGGCGCACATTGCCTTTGCCGGGAAGAACTGGGAGAATCCCCATTGGATATACAAACGCTCGATCGGATCGGTGTTGTCGCTGCACCAGAATTCCGTGAAGTATTTCAATGCCTCGTAATCACAGCGGGCTCCACCACCGGAACAAAGCATGATTGGTAGGTGAGGGTATTTTTCGGCTACCCGTTTGAATACGTTATAGACTCCTCGTACATGATCGATATATAATTGATTCTGTTTCTCCTTGAGGTAAGGAGAATAGACATTGGTAATCGGGCTGTTGCAATCCCATTTGAAGAAAGCCAGATCCGGATTCTCGGTCATGATATTATCCACTACGCTGAATACGTAATCCTGTACTTTCGGGTTACTTAAGTCCAAGACAAGTTGATTGCGGTAGTAATAAGTCTCACGATTCGGTAGATGGATCGCCCAATCCGGGTGTTTCTCGAAAAGTTCGCTCTTGGGGTTTACCATCTCCGGCTCGATCCAGATACCGAATTTCACGCCGGCATCTTTAGCGGTCTGCACCAGATGAGGAATGCCGTTCGGCAACTTATCGTGTGTAACCTCCCAATCGCCCAATCCGGCCTTATCGTTTTGACGAGGGTATTTATTAGCGAACCAACCATCATCCAGCAAAAACATATCTACACCTAGATGCTTGGCTTCTTTCATTAGTTCCTCCAATTTCTTCTCGTTGAAATTGAAACCGGTCGATTCCCAGTTGTTCAGTAGGGTAAGGCGATCGCCTTTACCATCCTTGATCTGGTAATTACGTGCCCAATCATGGATATCACGACTGGCTTTTCCGGTTCCTTGGTTACTCAACGTAAAGATAAACTCAGGGGTGACGAACCATTCGTTCGGCTTCAATTCATAGGCGGACGCATAGGGATTGATGCCGGAGATGACACGAAGGTTACCGGCGTTGTCTACCTCGAACGTAAAGCGGTAGTTTCCAGTCCAACCGATCGTTCCCATTAAAACATCTCCTGTATTCTCGCTGGCCGGGGCACCTAACCCAATCTCAAAAAACGGGTAAGCGTGCATAGCGGCACGGGAGCCTAGTTTCGTATCGATAATCTTTTTCCCGAATTTCAAGTCTTGGCTGCTCATCTGTACTTCCTTGGCCCAGTCACCGCTAAACTCGGTCAATACATAGCGAGGACTCTCGAAATAAAGCATATTGGAAGCGTATTGGGTAATCGTGACCGGTTTTTTCTCCATATGACGAATCTCGGTCCAAGCCTTGATGACGTTTTCTTTAGCGAAAGTTACATAATGCAATTTAGCCTCCACTGGGTATACGTCGTCTTTCAGAGAGATGATTGTCTCCGTAACGTTATTGTCTAGTTTCTTGGATTCGCTGGAAACATACTTGAATATACTGGTCATGTTCCCGTCGTTGTGCTGGATGGCGAAAGCCGGTTCGAAATAATCCTCCGCTCCTGAACAAGGATACACTTCCCATCCACGGGTTGATACGCTGCCATCCGTTCCGGCTTGGATATTCCATGAGAGGTTCTCAAATTCGGATTCGTTTACTAATTTATTTCCCAGATAAGTTTGGTAGAGCCGTCCGTTGGGGGCTACTTGTAAAATCAAGTCCGTCTCGTTGGTCGAGATTAAGATCATCTTTTGATCGGCGGCTTTTACGAATGGCAAACAAAAACACAAAAGGATAACTGTAAGTAATAGATTTTTCATGGTAAATTATTTGAATGTGTAAATAGTAGAGACGTAGCGTGCCACGCCTCTACTAGAATACATATTGTAATTAATTCTGCTCTTTCAGGATCACGTCGTGAGCGCCACCCTCAACGATACTTGTAGAGGAGACAAGCGTGATCTTGGCATGCTGCTGCAACTCTTGGATAGAGATGGAACCGCAGCTACACATCGTAGCGATCATCTTACCCAATGTTACGTTTAAATTATCTTTCAATTTTCCGGCATACGGTACATAGCTGTCCACGCCTTCCTCGAATTTCAAGGACTCGTTTCCACCCATGTCATAGCGCTGCCAGTTCTTCGCACGGTTAGATCCCTCACCCCAATACTCCTTCACGAAGTTGTTTCCGATTTTCATCTTCTTCGTAGGAGACTCGTCGAAGCGGGCGAAATAACGGCCCATCATCAGGAAGTCGGCACCCATAGCCAACGCTAATACCATATGGTAATCGTGTACCAAGCCACCATCGCTACAGATAGGGATATAAACGCCGTGTCTCTTGAAATACTCGTCACGAGCTTTCGCTACGTCGATCAAGGCGGTAGCCTGTCCGCGACCGATACCTTTCTGCTCACGGGTGATACAGATGGAACCACCACCGATACCTACCTTGATGAAATCCGCTCCGGCGTCAGCCAAGTAGTTGAAACCATCTTGGTCAACCACGTTTCCGGCACCAACCAGTACCTTGTCTCCGTAGGTATCCTTGATCCAGTGCAAGGTCTCGTACTGCCATTCGGAATAGCCGTCGGAAGAGTCGATACACAATACGTCAACGCCAGCCTCTACCAATGCCGGAACACGTTCCTTATAGTCGCGGGTGTTGATACCGGCACCTACTAATAATTTCTTATCTCCGCCGGATAACTCTTTCGGATTCTCACGGTGGCTATCGTAGTCCTTGCGGAATACGAAGTATTGAAGCTTCTGATCCTTGTCGATGATTGGCAATGTATTCAACTTATGATCCCAGATAATCTGGTTCGCCTCTTTCAAGGTCATGCCTAGCTCGCCAACGATTAGTTTAGCGAACGGGGTCATGAAATCTTTCACCTTCATGTCGATCGGGTCTTTGCCTTCACGGTAATCGCGACTGGTTACCATACCTAGCAATTTGCCGTTAGGCGTACCGTCATCTGTTACACCAATCGTAGAATGTTCTGTCCGGCGGACTAGCTCAAGCACGTCGGCCAAGGTATTCTCGGGCGTAAGGTTAGAGTCGCTGATAACGAATCCGGCCTTGAATTTCTTTACTTTGCGAACCATATCCGCTTGGCTCTCGATCGGTTGCGAGCCGAAGATGAAGGAAAGTCCTCCGTTGCGAGCCAACTCGATTGCCAGTTTAGGGCCGGAAACCGATTGCATGATCGCGGAAACGAAAGGAATATTTAATTCAATAGCGGATTTCTCGCCAGACTTGAATTTCACAAGCGGCGTTTTCAATGAAACGTTTGCGGGAATACATTCTTTGGTGGTTAAACCGGGAATAAGTAAATACTCACCAAATGTTCTCGATACATCGTTTAAGTAGATTGCCATAAGATTTTATATTTACAGGATGAGTTTTTTTAATTGCGCAAAAGTAGCGATTTCTGTTCATATATGAATCACATGTTTACATGAAATGTTCGAAATATGCGTCACGCAACATTTATAGTTATGGATTTGTTATTAATGTAGATTTAAAAAGGAGGAAAATATGAGAGTTGTAGTTGATAAGGCTCAATCCAGAGGGTATGCGAATCACGGTTGGTTGAAAACACATCACACGTTTAGTTTTGCTAATTATTACAATCCGGAAAGGGTTCATTTCGGGATGCTACGTGTATTGAATGATGATTCCGTGGCGCCGGGTGAGGGATTCGATATGCATCCACATAAGAATATGGAGGTTATCTCCATCCCGTTAAAGGGATATTTACGCCATGGGGATAGCATAAAGAATAGCGAGGTGATTACGCCGGGAGATATTCAGGTGATGAGCGCCGGTACCGGTATCGTGCATAGTGAGTTCAACGACAGCGGTAATGAACAATTGGAGTTCTTGCAAATATGGGTATTTCCCCGTGAGGAGAATACCAAGCCTCATTATGCCAGTTATGACGTGCGTCCGGTTACTTCGGAAAAGAATAAGTTGTCCTTGATCATCGCTCCGGATGGTAGCGCTCCTGCGTCGATCAACCAAGACGCTTGGTTCTCTTTAGGAAACCTAGATGCCGGTCAAGTAAAGGAGTATAAGCTACATAGTGAAAATAATGGGGTTTATTTATTCGTGATCGACGGAGAGGTGGAGGTAAGTAATACGATCCTGTCTAAGCGTGACGGGGCCGGATTCTGGGAAACCAATAGCATTACGATAGAAGTCTTGAAGCACGCTAAAGTTCTTTTGATAGAAGTTCCGATGATGAAATAAATGTTGATAGGTTAGTGCTGGCGGGTATCTTAATAGTTGATGTAACAAAGCTATTAGGGTACCCGCTCTTTCCTTTTAATGTTTTATCGGTTTATCCGTGAAGTAATCGATCATCTGTAAGATCGCCCGGCTACAAGCTGGACAGAATGGAGCGTAATCACGCATCATACAGTGATCCATCGGGCGATAAATGCCTTTAGCGATGTAACCGCCTCCCTCGAATACGCCTGCCTTATCCTTATGGGCGTCATCTAATGGGGTAGGTATCGGTGTATTAGTCGGTAGAAGATCTTTCCATTTAGCATCGAAGTTAACCAAGGTCGTGATGTTCGGTTCCCAAGGCTCGTACTTCAAATTATAAAAATCTTGATAAGCGACCTCGGAACTGAAGTATTCATCGGCTAGGCCGGCGAAACTATGTCCGAACTCGTGAACGAATACGACTGGGGTACGTGGGTTATCGGCGGTTCCCATGGCATAAAAATTATACATACCGCCACCACCGTAAGCGTCCGTGTTTACCAAGATGAAGATTGCGTCGCAAGGAGCGTTCCATACGGCGTCACGTATAGACTTCATATCCGGGGTGGTTAAATAGCGATCTACCCCAAACGTATAATAACCGGAATTCAATGCGGTATTCTTGAATATACCTTTACCGGATACATCTGTTCCCGATTCTTCCGAAACGGCATCTACCGCCCAGACATTGAAATCTTCCCGGCGAGTGTCATAAGGCGGGGTCTTAAACAATGCCTCCGTAAAACGTTTGGCATCAGCTACAAATTTCTCTTGCTCGTCCGCCGTATAACCTTCCGCTAAGAATACGAGGTCTACTTTCCCGGAGGAATCCCCGTTATATTGGATTTTTGTGATCCGGTTTTCCTTGAGTTTCCCCCGGTCAATAAAAATACTGGCCGGATCAATCTCTTGTTTCAATAAAGGATGGAACTGCATGTCGGCCTTGTCTCTTGCCGTAATCTCAATGATGACAGGAGCTTTCGGATAGGGG
>OGQR01001609.1_pt1 | contig 15165 bp, 20 predicted proteins | sample 1553271 | NCBI WGS metagenome assembly OGQR01 (sample SAMEA2579970, study PRJEB22360) | human gut metagenome | biome: human gut; feature: human-associated habitat; material: faeces | place: Denmark | collected 2008/2010 | reverse complement strand
GCCGCCGGAGCGGTGCTTAAGCCGCAAGGCGGGAATTGTGCGGTGTTGCCTTAGATCCAAGGGCAGAGCCGGGCAAACAAAAAAGACCTATCCGCCCAGCACCTGCACACAGCATGCAGGTGAACCCTGTGCGGATAAGTCTCGTCATTTCAAGTAGTGCCAGAGCCTTTGCTGTTAGCTCATTGTGTTGGCAAAACTGCACGGCTGCTCTTGCCCAGTGCCGCGCCGACTACTCCCTTATTGCCTGAATAGTGTACCATGCGGAAAATTTGTTGTCAATGCGTTAGTTATTGCTAACCGCTAAAATCCCGGTCATTTTCCGGGTTTTGCCACAAAAATGGGTGTGCTGCACCGCAAAATCAGCCCTGCTGCGCTCCAAGGAGCAATGCAGGCAGAAATAACCGGAATCTTTACCGCCCCCTTGCGCAATGGCGGCTGATAGGGTAAAATAAAAAGACGAAAAAACAAAGAAACAGGGGATATTATGCAATACAAAGTTCTGGCACTGGATCTGGATGGCACACTGACCAACAATGCCAAAGTCATTACCCCACGCACCAAAGCTGCCCTGCAGGCAGCGGCGGACCGCGGCGTGCGCATTGTGCTGGCCAGCGGCCGCCCCACCGTGGGCATTGAGCCGCTTGCCAAAGAGCTGGAGCTGGACCGCCGCGGCGGCTGCATCCTGAGCTATAACGGCGGTAAGATCATTGACTGCAAAACCGGCGAAACGCTGGTACAGCATGAGTTCCCGCCGGAGCTGATCGACCCGGTGTGCACCTTTGCCCGCTACTGGAACGTGATGCCGCTGACCTATGATGCCAAAGGCATTGTGACCGAGGATGCCGCCAACCCCTATGTTGGCGAGGAAGCCCGCATCAACAAAATCCCGGCCCGTCAGGTGGAAAACCTGCCCGCCGAGATCCAGTGGCCTATCAACAAGCTGCTGCTGGTTGGCGACCCCGTGGATATGCCCCATGTGGAGGAGCTGATGCAGCAAAAGTTTGCGGGCAAGCTTTCCATCTACCGCTCGGCGCCGTTCTTTATTGAAACGATGCCCCTGGGGGTGGAAAAGTCCGCCTCGCTGGCACTGCTGCTGAAAAACATGGGCCTTGGCCCCGAAAACCTGATGGCCTGCGGCGATGGCTGGAACGACCTGCCCATGATCCGCTATGCGGGCATGGGCGTTGCCATGGGCAATGCTGTGCCGGAAGTAAAACAGGCAGCCAAATACGTCACTGCAGATAATGAGCATGACGGGGTAGGGCTGGCCGTTGAAAAATTCATCTTGGAGGACCCGCAGTGAACCTGATCGTTTTTGACTTGGAATGGAACATGGGCAATGCGCCCAAAACCTTTAATTATCATGGGGCGGAGCTGACCCTGCGGGGTGAGATCATCCAGATCGGTGCAGTGCGGGTGGACGAGAATGGCGATGTACTGGATACCTTTGAGATGACCCTGCGCCCCCGCATTTTCCGCAAGCTGCATTGGCGCATTGCGGAGGTGACTGGCCTGAGCCAGGGCAATCTGGAAGCCGGGGTGCCCATTGCCGAAGGCCTGCGGCGGTTCCAGGAATGGGCCGGCCCCGACGCCGAATTTGCCGAGTGGGGCCTGGACGATGTGCCGGTGCTGAAGCAGAACCTGTTCCTTTATAATATGGACGAAAGCTGGCCCACCCGCTGGTATGACCTGCAGCAGATTTTTTTGAAAAATTTCCCCCGCGGGGAAGGCGAGGGCCTGACGCTGGAAAGCGTGGTGGACCGCCTTGGCATTGAGCGTGACGGCGATTTCCACAATGCGCTGGACGATGCCCTGTACACCACAAAAATCTGCCGCCGCCTGCCGCTGGCCCAGGGCATTGCCGAATACCCGGACCCCGCCGCCCAGCTGACAGCCGCCCTGCTGAACAATACCGATACCGAAACGTACGATATCCAAACCTACTTTGACCGTCTGGACCACGATGCCTACAAAAATGACCCTGCGCTGTATCAGGCGGGCTGCCCGTTCTGCGGCAAGCCGCTGGTGCTGAACGATATCTGGCTCAAGCGCGGCAACACCGGTTATTATACCGAAGCCACCTGCCCGGACCACGGCCCGTGGTTCCTGCGCTTTAAGCTGAACCGCCGCGACGGCCTGCATTGGAACTTTGCCCGCTGCATTGAGACCGTGCGCCCCGAAAGCTATGCCCGCTATAAAAAACTGGAAAAATCCCAGCGCGAGCGCATCCGCATGAAAACGGAACGTGCTGGAAAGAAAACCCAGGAATAAAAATAAAACGCTCCCCGCCCTGTGCATAAGAGAACTGCATGGAGAGGGGAGCATTTTGTAATGAATAAAGAATAAATAATAAAGAAGAATGGTGGTGGGCGCTGCGCGCCTTTTTTGGATATTAGGCGCGATGCAGGATAAAGAGTGCGCTCCGGGTGGGGGCGCTTACTTACTTCATTTTGCCGATGTAGACGAGGTAGGAGTAGATGTAAATCCAGGCGGAGCCGCCAAAGACAACGGCCAGCAGCAGGATCATGGTGGCGGCATCGCCCAAAATGGTGGCCAGCAGTGAAATTACAATCAAAGCAGCACCCATAACAACAAACACAATGCCGCCCATGCGCTGGGTGCGGTTCCAGTTGTGTTCGTTGTTCAGCGCCCAGGGCGTTTTGCAGCCGAACATATAGTTCTGCTTGATGCGCGGCATATAGTTGCCCAAAAAGATGAACAGCCCCCCGCAGCCGCCGCAGACCAGAATACCGACCAGGCTGCTGCCTTCCGGAATCAAGCCGAACACGCTCAGCTCCGAAAACCAGCTCATAGCTGACATAAATATTGTAAGGGCAGTGAGGGAGGCGTTCCAGACGCCCTTGAACTTTTCATAATTCTGGTGTTTGGGGTCAATGCGGGGCAGCACTGCCATCAAAATCAGCATCAGGGCGGGCAGGGCTGCCATAATCAGCACAGTGGATTTTGGCCCCCAGCCGTTGGCCTGGCCGTCCGCGCCCCAGTGGGTGGGCACAACATCCGGCAGGGAGCCATAAAAGCAGAGGTGCGCCGCAAAGTTGATGGCGCAAAAAATCAGCAGCCCCCAAAACAGTTTATTTCGTTTCATCATCAGGTCCACCTTTCACAAAGCCAAAATCGAAAAACCACTTAACAGCTTCCTGGAACACGGTCAGGTTCAGGCAGTACACAATGTTCTGGCCGCGGCGCTCATCCGTTACCAGCCCGGCATTTTTCAAAATGTTCAGGTGGTGGCTTACGGATGGCTTTGCCATATCAAAGTGCGCAGCAATATCACCGGCACTCATCTCGCCTTCGCTCAACAGTTCCAAAATGCGCCGCCGGGTGGGGTCCCCCAAAGCCTTAAACGCATCGCCTACCATAGGTCAGCTTTCCTCCTTATCTGATAACGTCTGCTGTTCCGGTTCTTGCAATGCACAATACTGCTTTTTGGCGTAAGCCGCGCAGCCCAGGCAGAGCACCAGCAGCAGTGCTTCCACCAGCCAGGTACTGTGCAGCACGCCGCACTGGAATAAAGCGGCGGGAACATCGAACAGCGCATGCAGCGCCACCGCCAATCCCAGATACCCGGCCTTGCGCTGCCGGACAGCCCGGAATACAACCACCGAGAGGGAAATGTGCAGCGTCATGGCAATCGCGCGTTCAGCCAGCCCCAGCAGCAGATTGGCGGCCCCAAAGCTGGCAACGGCGGCGATCTGTGCCTGTACCTGGTCCAGCTGCGCGCCGGTCAGCCCATTGGTTATGGTTTCAATGCTGCCGCTGTTGACAAGCTGCGCAATCGCAATATTATTGATGGCGGTGAGCCCCAGAACCAGGATTGCCTCGATCCCGCCGTGGCCGATGCCATAGGTTACGGCGTCCCGCCGGTTGGTATAGCGCTTGAGCAGAAAGCGAAACGCAAGATAGCGCCCGACTTCCTCAAACACGCCCGCCAGCAGGCAGCCGATCAGGGTGTAAGCCCACGCATGGGTCAGCACATACTGCGAAACGCCGGTGCCGCCGCCAAAGAAAATAGCCTTGGGCACACCTTCCAGTACCTGGGCGAAAACAACGAAGGTCACCGCGCCGACAACAGCAGGAAACAGCTTTGCCCCCCGGCAGAATTTGAACTTCCATACCAAAAGAACCAGAACCGGCAGCCCGATACCGGCTGCGGCGGCCAAGGCGCTCCACAAAATGGTCTGCAAAGAAATCATCGTGCTCATACCATATATCCTTTCAGAAAAACACAAGAATTATATATTTAGATAAACGTCTAAATATTATGGCCCTAATATACCACCCGCACACGGCTTTGTCAAGCGGGCGCGGGTGGTACGGTTAAAACTTAATGGTCAGGGGGCAGCCAAACAGCTTGGGCAGCTTAGGCAACGTTGTCGATCTGGTTCTGCATCACAATGTCATGCAGAATGTTGGTTTTCACGTAGTTTTCGCCGTAAGCGTTCACATAGCTGGTCATATCGGTGGAGCCAAAGTAGCGGGAGAACTCAGCGTTCAGAATGTCGGTATCGCATACAATGTTGTTCTTCTCCGCCAAAGCCTGCATGATCAGGATCTGCTTGATCATGTTCTGCTTGGAGCTTTCGCTGTTTTCCAGGTATTCATCCACACTGCTGTAACCGGACTGGCTCAGCATGGTCTCCAGCGAAACGCCGCGCATCTGGGCGTACAGGTACGGCTGGTACAGCACGGTATTGGTGAAATACTGCTGCACATCTTCGGGCAGGGTATCGGTATTGACTTCGGCAGCATCGTACAGCTGGCCGTACAGCTCATTGGCTTCCTGACTGAACAGCAGGCTGTTGCTGACAAAAGTTTTCAGCTCAGCCACATTGTTCATGCCCATGGACTCGGCCAGGTTGCTGCTGACCCAATCATCAGTCAGGTCGGGGGTCACATCCTCGTTGATGTAGTTCAGCGTGGTGGCGAACACTGCGTCCTTGCCGGCCAGGTTGGTGGCCTGGTAGTCATCCGGGAAGGTGACATTCACATCAAAGGTTTCGCCGGGCATGTGGCCAACGATCTGATCCTCGAAGCCGTCAATAAAGGTGCCGCTGCCCAGGGTCAGGTCATAATCGCTGCCGGTGCCGCCGTCAAAGGCAACGCCGTCAATGGAACCGGCAAAGTCAATGTTCACAGTGTCACCGTTTTCGGCGGCGCGGTTGGTGATCTCGTTGGTGGTCTTATAGTTGGAAAGAATGTTGCTGGAAATGTAATCGTCAATATCACTGTCGCTCACGGTGGTGGCATCGTCCGAAAGGGTAAAGCTCTCAGTATCCGGCAGCGTGACGTAATCCAGCGCGGTGATGCCTTTCAGGTAGCCGTTCTCGTCATAGGCATCACTGAAAGAAAAATCAGCCAGATAAGAATAATCATCGGCGGCGCTTTCTGCGGTAGCGTCGTCAGGAACAGTGCTTTCACTGGCAGCTTCGCTGGAAGCTGCGCTCTCGGCGGTTGCTTCGCTGGAGGATGCGCTGGAACTGCAGGCAGTCAGGCCAAAAACCATGCCGCATGCCAGCAGGCTGGCAGCAGCGCGGGTTAGGTTGGTGTTTTTCATGGGTTGTCTCCTGTCTTTTTTGAAAAAATACATCGCGTACCGCAGCAGGGAAAAATACCCCCGTCAAAAGCGGATACTTTTCTATTATACAGCTTTTTTGCAAAAAGTACAGCCCTGCATTCACAAAAGGGAAGCGGGTGTGTTATAATACCCGTGGAAGAGCATCCAATGTTCTGCCATGGGCGGCAGACCTGCTGCCCGGATATCCTTATATAAGGAAAGGAACAGAACCCTATGGAAAAAGAAAAAATCGCGCGCATCAATGCGCTGGCTCATAAAGCAAAAACTTCTGGCCTGACGGAAGCCGAACTGGCGGAGCGTGACGCCCTGCGGCAGGAATACCTGGCCGATATCCGCGCATCCATGATTGACCAGCTGGAGCACACCACGGTGATTGAGCCGGACGGCACCCGCCGCAAGCTGCAGGTGCGCCACTGATCCCCTGTTCAAAGTGGCGGCCCGGCTGGCGCGGGGCTGTGTGGTTTGCACAAAATTGTGCCAGGGTATTGGAATTTGCAAGCGGGTTTGCTATAATATAGCTGGCGGCGAATCCCGGCTACAAGAAATCAGTCAGCCACCCGGCAGACTGAACGGAAAAGGCTGTACATTTTGCCAAAGCGAGGTTATTTTTCATGCTTACTGCAATTACCGGTATCAATTGGGGCGACGAGGGCAAAGGCCGTATGGTGGACCTGCTCTGCCGCGATTATGACATCGTTGCCCGTTACCAGGGCGGCGACAACGCCGGCCACACCGTCAAAAACGAGCGCGGCAAGTTCGTACTGAACCTGGTGCCCTCCGGCATCCTGCACCCCAGCATTGTCTGTGTTATGGGCGGCGGTATGGTCATTGACCCGGAACATCTCGAAAAAGAGATCGCCGACCTGCGCGAACAGGGTGTTAAGATTACCCCGGACAACCTGAAAATTTCTGACCGTGCTACCATCACCATGCCGTTCCATGTGGAGCAGGATGGTCTGGAGGAGGCCCGCCTTGCCAAAACGGGCGCACAGTTTGGTTCCACCAAGCGCGGCATTGCTTACACCTATGGTGATAAGTACATGAAGAAAACCCTGCGCATGGGCGATTTGGTCCACATGGATGCCGGTGTGCGCAAGCGCCTGGAAACCCTGGTGGAATCCAAGAACCTGACCATGGTCAACATTTATAACCAGAAGCCTGTCAGCGTGGACGATATGTGGAACTGGTGCAAGCACTTCCAGGAAGTGTTCGGCGCTTACATCTGCGATGTCGGCCAGTACCTGGCAGATGCTGACGATGCCGGCAAGAAGATCATGTTTGAGGCCCAGCTGGGAGCCCTGCGTGATATCGACTACGGCATTTATCCCTACACCACTTCCTCCAACACCATCGGCGCTTATGCACCCATCGGCGCTGGCATCCCCGGCCGCAAGCTGAACAAGTCCATCGGTATCATGAAGGCTTATTCTTCCTGCGTGGGCGACGGCCCCTTTACCACCGAGCTGGCTATGACCGAGGAAGAAAAGCACCTGCTGCGTGAAGCCGGCCATGAATACGGCGCTGCCACCGGCCGCCCGCGCCGCGTTGGCCCGTTTGATGTGGTTGCTTCCCGTTACGGCGTTCAGTGCCAGGGCTGTGACGAGCTGGCCCTGACCCTGTTTGACGTTCTGGATTATATGGAAGAAGTTCCCGTTGTTGCCCAGTACAAGCTGGCTGACGGCACTGTGACCGACCGCTTCCCGACCGGCAAGACTTTGGACGATGCACAGCCGGTTGTCGTCAAGCTGCCGGGCTGGCACTGCGATATCACCTCCGTGCGCAAGTACGAGGACCTGCCGGAAGCTGCCCGCGGCTATGTGGAATATCTGGAAAAGGCCGTTGGCTGCAAGATCAAGTATATCTCCGTTGGCCCGGAGCGCGATGCCTGCATCATTCGTGACTGATCTGCATAAGATGGTCAGCAGGAACGTTGCTTGAACCTGAAATGATAAATGGCGGACCCCCATCGGTCCGCCATTTTTGTAAATTATCTGTCTGTGGGTTTTGTCGGATACAACGCCCCAGCAGGAAACTTCAATTCCGAATATCCATATCTGTAGGGGAAGGGAAGAGCAATTCTTGACAAAACTTCTGATCAGACTTTTTATCCGTGATCCGGCCAATATTCAGGACCGCACCGTGCGCACTGCTTACGGCAACCTGGCCTGCATGGTGGGGATTGTGTGCAATGTGCTGCTGTTTGCGGGCAAGTTTACGGTGGGCACCCTGTTTGGCAGTATGGCCATTGCGGCGGACGCATTGAACAATCTGTCCGATGCAAGCTCCAACGTGGTCAGCCTGGTGGGCTTCCGCCTGGGGTCAAACCCTGCCGATGATGAGCACCCTTACGGCCATGCACGGTACGAATACCTGGCGGGGCTGGCGGTTTCGGTCATGATACTGGTCATCGGCATTGAGCTGCTGAAAGAAAGCTTCCTCAAGGTGCTGCACCCCACGCCGGTCACCCTTAGCGCACTGACCATAGCGGTGCTGGTGGTGTCCATCCTGGTCAAACTGTGGATGAGCAGCTTCAACCGCAGCGTTGGCAGCCGCATCAAGTCCGAAACGCTCATGGCCACTGCGGCGGATGCCCGCAACGATGTGGTTACCACTGCCGCGGTTCTGGCCGCTACCATTCTGGCTCACCTGACTGGCATTGACCGCATTGATGGCCTGATGGGTGTTGGCGTGGCGCTGTTTATCCTGTGGAGCGGCGTCGGCCTGGTGCGGGATACCATCAGCCCGCTGCTGGGCGCGGCCCCTGACCCGGAACTGATCGATTACATTGAGAAAAAAGCCCTAAGTTACCCCGGTGTGCTGGGCATCCATGATTTGATGGTGCATGATTACGGGCCCGGCAGCAAGCTGGTCAGCTTCCATATTGAGCTTTCCGCCGACAGTGATGTGATGAAAAGCCATGACCTGATCGACTCTATCGAGCGGGATTTTCAGGTGCATGACCATCTGCTGGTCACGATCCACTTTGACCCTGTTGTGACGGATGACCCGCATATCAACGAACTGCGGAAATTCTTGAAAGAACAGCTGGCTGAAATTGCGCCGGAAGCGGATATCCATGACCTGCGCATTGTGCCCGGCCCCACCCATACCAATGTGATTTTTGATTGTGCTGTGCCCGCAGACTGGCTGGCCGCCAAGGACCATCGCGCCAACAAAATCCCGGCTGCTTTGCGCAAAGCGGTATCGGACCGCTGGCCGGACCATTTCTGCGTGATCCAGCTGGAACCGATTTATGCAAAACTGAAATAAAAACAAAATCAATACAGGAATACGAACAAAGGAGCAACTACCATGGATTACAATGCCGCCGCACTTGAAATGCACGCAAAATACCCCGGCAAGCTGACGGTCAACAGCCTGTTTGAAGTCAAGGACCGTGACGCCTTGTCCACTGCCTACACCCCCGGCGTTGCGGAGCCCTGCCGCCAGATCAAGGCGAACCCGGACGATGTGTATAAATACACCTTCAAGGGCCGCACCGTGGCAGTTGTCACAAACGGTACTGCTGTGCTGGGCCTGGGCAACATCGGCCCCGAAGCTGGTCTGCCGGTCATGGAAGGCAAGTGCGTTCTGTTTAAGGAGTTCGGCGGTGTCGATGCGTTCCCCATCTGCCTGAATGCTTCCACCCGCGAGGAAGTTATTGCCGCTGTCAAGGCCATCGCTCCGACTTTTGGCGGCATCAACCTGGAGGATATCCGCAGCCCGGAGTGCTTTGATATTGAAGCGGAGTTGGAGCGCGACCTGGATATCCCTGTATTCCATGACGACCAGCACGGCACCGCGATTATCGTGCTGGCCGGCGTGCTCAACGCCCTCAAGGTTGTTGGCAAGCGGCTGGAAGATGTCAAGATCGTGCAGAACGGCCCCGGCGCTGCCGGTACGGCCATCATCAAGATGCTGCAGGTTGCCGGTGCCAAAAACATTGTTGCTGTGGATGAACACGGTATCCTGTACCCCGGCCGCCCGGCGGGCCTTGCCGACCATAAGGAACGGCTGGCAACCGTGACCAACCCCGAACACCTGACCGGCACCCTGGCCGATGCTGTGCGCGGTGCAGATGTCTTTATCGGCACCTCCGTTGCCGGTGCGCTGACCACCGAGATGGCCGCCACCATGGCACCGGATGCCATTGTGTTCGCCATGGCCAACCCTAACCCGGAGATCATGCCCGATGCCGCCAAGGCAGCCGGTGTGCGGGTCATCGGCACCGGCCGCAGCGATTTTCCCAACCAGGTCAACAATGTTCTGGCGTTCCCCGGCATCTTCAAGGGCGCACTTTCCGTCCGCGCACGGGACATCAACCCCCAGATGAAGATGGCCGCCGCGAAGGCCATCGCCGGCCTGATCCCGGAGGACGAGCTGAACGAGGAAAACATTCTGCCCAAGGCCTTTGACCCGCGTGTGGCACCGGCTGTGGCTGACGCTGTGGCGCAAGCTGCACGGGAAAGCGGCGTGGCGCGGGTATGAGCATCCGGGAAGTAAACGCCGTCGCCATTACCGATGCGGTGGAAGAACTGTGCATCCGCGCCAACACCCAGCTGCCGCCGGATGTGAAGCAGGCGCTGGATAACGCCCATGCCGCCGAACCCTGGCCGCTGGCCCGCCAGACGCTGGAACTGCTGCAGCAGAACCTTTGCGTTGCTGCAGAAAAAGACCTGCCGATCTGCCAGGATACCGGCATGGCCTGTGTGTTCATCGAGCTGGGCCAGGATGTGCATATCAACGGCAATCTGGACGAAGCTGTGAACGAGGGCGTGCGCCGCGGCTATGAGAAAGCCTACCTGCGCAAGTCCATCACCGCGGACCCCTTGCAGCGCGTGAACACGGGGGATAACACCCCGGCGTTTTTAACGGTACATCTTGTGCCGGGGGATGTCTGCAAAATTACCGTAGCCCCTAAGGGCGCAGGCAGCGAGAATATGAGCCGCCTGACCATGCTCAAACCTGCCGATGGCGTGCAGGGCGTAAAAGACTTTGTGATGGAAACCGTCAAGCAGGCGGGGGCCAACCCCTGCCCGCCCATTGTGCTGGGCATTGGCATTGGCGGCAGCTTTGATAAATGCGCAGCTCTGGCCAAAAAGGCACTGCTGCGCTCGCTGGACCAGCCCAACGCGGACCCCTATTATGCCGCGCTGGAAAAAGAGCTGTTGGATGCCATCAATGCAACCGGCTTTGGCCCGCAGGGCTTTGGCGGTGCAACCACCTGCCTGGGCGTCTGCATTGAACAGCTGCCCACCCATGTGGCCTGCCTGCCGGTGGCAGTCAACGTAAGCTGCCACGTTACCCGCCGCGCCAGCGCTGAGGTGTAAGGACTTTTTACGGGCATTGTTGTCCCTTCTTTGAAAAGAAGGAAGCAGAAACTTTGAGCAATATAGGAATAAACGGTGGAAAAGAACTGCGAAACAATGAAATATGGGCAACATCAACTGCGAAATGCGATGTGAGCTAAGCCACCAAAACAGGGGAAACAGCATCATAACATGCTGCCCCAAAGCAAGACACAAATTTTTAAGGAAGAGATCAAATTGGCAAACAAACCGCAAATTGATATCCCACTGGGGGAACCGGCTCAGCATAAACCGGGCAGTAAAATCGATATCTCCTTGGATGACGACCAGCCGCCCAAGCTGCAGCCGGACCCGGCACCGGGGCAGATTTTGCAAACTGAAATGGAAATTGTAAACCGCCACCATGAGGAAGTCAGGGAGCAGCACCGCCGCGCGCGCGTGCAGCAGGAGGGGTAATTTTTATATGCAGGTACGTTTAACAACGCCGCTTACACGGCAGGAGCTTGCCCCGCTGCACGCGGGGGATACCGTGCTGCTGACCGGCACCGTATATACCGCCCGCGATGCCGCCCACGCCCGTATGAACGAAGCGCTGGACCGTGGGGAGCCGCTGCCGTTCGATATCAAAGGCGCGGCCATCTATTATGTCGGCCCCACACCGGAGCGCCCCGGCTGTGCCATTGGTGCGGCGGGTCCCACGACATCCGGCCGCATGGATAAGTTTACCCCGCGCCTGCTGGATTTGGGTCTTGCCTGTATGATCGGCAAGGGCAAGCGGGATGAAGCCGTAAAGGCCGCCGTTGTGCGCAACGGTGCTGTGTACCTGGCAGCCATTGGCGGGGCAGGTGCCCTGATGGCTGGCAGCGTAAAAAGCTGCAAGATCATCGCCTGGCCGGACCTTGGGTGCGAGGCTGTCCGCCGCCTGGAAGTGGTGGATATGCCCCTTACCGTTCTGCTGGATGCCCATGGCGGCGACCTGTACCAGTCTGGCCCGCAGGCATACCTGCAAAGTCTGACCTGATACGAAGCCTAATATGACCCGTCTGCCTGCATTGACAAAAAGCGTGATACCTGCTAAAATACAAAGGTATTTTGAGCGGATATGGCGGAATTGGCAGACGCGCTGGTTTTAGGGTCCAGTGTCTACGACGTGCAGGTTCAAGTCCTGTTATCCGCATTTACAGAATTGACGTTGAAACGCTTGTTTCAACGTCTTTTTTGTTGCCCTGACCGCATATTTGACCGCACTTGTTAGGCGTTGTTCAGAATTTTCAAAAAAGTCCCTTCGACGGCCTCCGCTGTGGCCTCTGCCTCGCCGGTCAGAATGTGGCCGTACACTCCAAATGTGTCCATGTCAAGACTGTGGCCCACAAGGCCTTTGACCTCCCCGACGGGCAGTGTCTTAACCACAGACACAAAGGTGTGGCGCAGCTCGTAGGGGGTCACTTTGGTCAAGCCGTTGGCGGTGCAGTAGGCTTTCCAGCGCTTATAATAGTGCTGTTCGTTGGTAATGCAAAACACGCTGTCCTGGTGCCCGGTGATCTCCCGCTGATCTTCCAGCACCCGCCGGGCCATGGCAGACAGGACAAAGGACCGGACGGCGTTCTGGTTCTTGCCCTTGGTGATCTCTCCGCGCACGTTGACGGCCCGCTGCACGTGGATGGTGTTGCCCTGTATGTCAGGCCATTGCAGGCCCATAAGCTCACCGGGGCGCAGGCCTGTGAGCACCTGGAAGCGATAGGCGTTTATGTAGTCATCGGTCACGGTCTGATCTTTGTACAGTGTGGTGTCCACATTGAACAAGGTCAGCAGGTCGGCAGGCTGCAAAACCTTTTTGCCTTTGAGCCGGGCACCGGCAGGCACGCGCAGGCCCTCCGGGTTGAATGTGGTCAGCTTGGCAGCCCGGCAGAACTTGCACAGGGCACGCAGGTCAGAGCACAGGCAGGATAGTGTCTTTTTAGACAGTCCTGCCGCATAGGCCTTATTGACAATGTTCTGCAAGTCCTGTTCTGTCAGGGCAGACAACTTCTTGTTGCCTATGTTCGGTTCTATCCAGCACCGCCAGCGCGTGGCGATGTTGCGGCAGTTGCCCTCGCTGGTCGTCTCTTGCTGTGCTGCATACCACAGGCCATAGGCCTGGCGCACGCGCATGGTGGTGTCAGTTACACCGGTTTGCAGCCACTTGTCAGCCTTGGCATTTGCTTCACGCTGCCCAGTGCGGCCCGGTGTGGAGCTGTAAAAGCTCTTGCGGGTCCCGTCTTTCTGGACGTCAATCCGCCAACGGGTGCCCGTCCACTTGGCTGTGTTGGTTCTGGTGGTCATTGTCGGGGATCCTCCTTTACAAGCCTTTGCAGATAGCGAATATATTCATCTTTCTGTTCCTTGGTCAGCGTGTGCAGTAGCTTAAGAAACTCTTCCTCGCGCTCGGTCAGGTTCATTGTGGTATCCCTCCCTGTTGGGCTGCGTAGTAGGCGCGTAGCTCCTCGGCGTACTTTGGGCGGTTGCGTTCCGCACGCTTGCCGCTGATTTCTCCAGCGTGAAAGATTGCGCCCAGCATCCCGTAAAATACTGCATACTGTTCCTCGGTTTGAAACTCGCAGCGGTATGCCGTGGCCACAGCCTTTACTAATTCCAGTGTGCCCGGGGTCAGGTTGTGGCGATTCCATAGAACTTCCACAGGGCTGATGTTAATTTCTTCCTGCATTATTGTGTTACCTCCTGTTTGTCCTGCCATCATCAGCACCGGGGCGGACAGTCCCCGGCGGACCCTCCACGGTCTGGAGGGTTTCGGCTCAGTCATAGATGTGTTCTTTGACTTCCACCAGGCAGCGATACCCGGCCACATGGTCAGACAGAAAGCTTTCCGCAAACCGTGCGGCCTTTATCAAGCTGCTGGTAATGACGTTTATTGTGGTGTGGTTGCCGTTCTGCGTTTCATAGGTGACTTCATATTCAAGCATTGCTTTGTGCCTCCCTGTTTTGCTTTGGTGATTCTATTATATGCCTGTATGTGCATACATGCAATGCACAGAACACACAAATATACATGCCTGTATGAGCATATAGATTGGCTGTTTTGCATAGTTGTGTATACATGCAAATTGCGGTATTATAAGCTTGTATATCTATGCGTATGTAGGGAGGTGACAGCATGGGAGGAAAAACCAGCGCAGCCAGTCATAACAAATACATGGCAAAAGCATATGACCGTGTGAACTTGATTCTGCGTAAAGATGCCCCACAGAATAAAGCCGCAGTGCAGGCGGCAGCAGATGCCGCCGGGGAAAGCCTGAACGCTTATATCGTGGGCGCAGTGGCGCAGCGTATGGACCGCGACGCCAGCGCCCCACAGAGCGGCAAGGGCGATTTGTCGCCAGAGGTGGAGCACATGTTGGAGTAAGGCAGCGGACGCACCACAGGGGCGCGCAGCAGCCTTTGCGTGAATGGAGGGTGTGTTTGTGATACCTAAAGAACTTGACGTCGTTCTTTTGAATGATGGGCGGGAGGTCGTAATCCTGGAAGTTTTCGATTCAGGCGCAGCTTTTTATGTAGAGTGCCCAGACTCCACCACGGGCGACAGTGACTTCTTTGTGGTCACTCTGGCACAGATTAAAACAATTATTTGGCACGCATAGCACATGCTAAAAAGCGGAATGCCGCCAGCACCCCGAAAACGGGCCTAGAATCAACGCAAGACGAAAACGACAAACTGCCCACATGAAACACAAAATGCCCCACGGCGCACAGTCCCAAGCGCTGTGGGGCATTGTTATGCTGTGCGGTTGTATGTTCCATGGCGTGCATCGCCATTGCGGTGCTATGCTGTCCGGTTATTTCAGAGCTTTGGAAAGCAATTCGTCCAGATCATCCGCCACAATGTGGAAATAATGGCAGTGTTGCCGGGCGGCCTCTTCCACACTAGTGACGATCACTTTACCCGCCGGGGTGCGGCAGCAGATTTGCAAGGGCTCCCGGCGGATATCCTCGACTTGCTCCAGCAGCTTTTCAACTTTCATCTGGCAGCCCTCACAGAGTGGCCCACGGTTCTGCATCGCGGGCGATCATGTTCCAATAAGCATCCCCGCGGGCCGGGTTGGTGGGATCTGCTTCAAGCACAGCATTGCAGCGCTTGATAAATTCATCAAACAGCTTGATGCGGTCAGCGGCAGATTTATAATATTTCTTGGCATAGGGGGCAATGCCGCCGTTACGGTTGCCGGAGTCGACAGCCGCCAGCCGCCGCGGGGGGGAAGAACAGCG
>OGQR01001578.1_pt1 | contig 15406 bp, 16 predicted proteins | sample 1553271 | NCBI WGS metagenome assembly OGQR01 (sample SAMEA2579970, study PRJEB22360) | human gut metagenome | biome: human gut; feature: human-associated habitat; material: faeces | place: Denmark | collected 2008/2010 | reverse complement strand
GGTCGGGACGGAGATGCCGACGCGCTTAGCGCGCCGGGCCAATTCGGGTATGCGGCGGCCGGCGGCTCGGCGTTTTCAGCGCAGCGGCCTATCTGCCGCATATTTTTCCCCCGCGTTATACGCACGACCGCCTCCGCGCATACGCCAAGCCGGCACACAGTATGTCTATCGGTCAAAAACTGAGGTTGTAACGATGAAGGCTGGGTTTTCATGCATCGCTGGCCTTGAAACTAAAATTCTTTTCGATATATCCTTTCGCGCGGCGCCCCAAACGAAAAACGATGTCCCCTGCCTTCAGTTCCGCGGCCAAAAACGATTCTTCTTGGATTTGCGTAAGGGAAATTTCGTCAGGCGCAAAGGCGTAACACCCCAAATCCTTTTCTCTATTGGAAAAACCGTATTTTAAGTTCGCGGCGATTCGAAGCTCGTTTTCGGTAACATAAATGCAAACATCGTGATTCTTAAATGCTTTATCGCTTGATTCATAGCATTTGGTCACAACACAAGGCTCCTTCCAGCCGTAAAATTCCCGCAGGGACGTCAAGCTTTCCTCAAAAGCCTGTCGCTTTCGAGCCGCCGACTTTTTCTGTGCCTTCTCTGCGATGGGAGAACTGACAAGATGGCCGAACAAAACGGAAACGACCAACGCCCCAACGCCTAATAGAAGCTTTCCGGCAATCAGCAAAATAAAGAGAAAAGGATTCTTGGGAACAGGGATTTGTGCAATCAGAAACCCGCAGCCAACGAAAGCCGCAAGAGAGACGAGCGCAAACAAAGCGTTTGCCGCATAATGCAATCCCTTACCTTGGCGGTCGTTTTTCTTTTCTTGCTCTGCAAAACATACGTCTTGCGCGACCGTTTCCCGATTTACTGCTTTTGGATTAGCGCATTTGAAATAGCGCATCCTTTTTCCTTCCCTTCGCGATGCAGCCCCGGTTCGGTGACAAAATGGATTTTTGCGTGTTGTCAAAATCCCGTTTGCTCCTTGCCGACTCGGATGCGATTTTCATGTTGGACAAATCTTTTGTCGTTTGGTTTAACGTTTCAAAAAACCTTGCTCTTACATATTTTAGCCGATTCTGATTCATATTCCGGCAAGGCAAACGACGCTTTCGACGTGAGTTTCATTGTCCAAACTGATTTCCATATCTTCCTCAATAATCGGACGCTTGATTTTCATCGATTTAAGCCACTAACCATTTTGCTGACGATCCTCGTAAATATGGACTTCGGAGAGTAGGGATTCCATAAGCTGTCGTCTCTCCGCCTCATCCATAACAGCGTACAGCTTTTCAAAATAAATCAAGACCTTGTAGATGTTCTCGGCAATGGGCTTTGCTGCTTCTATTGCCATCTTCTTCGCTCTGGCATATCAGTATCCTCGATTTTATCATACATCCTGTTAAGACGGTCATCAAGGGCCGCCTTGCGCTTTATGCGGTGCTTGTCGTCCGGGACAAGTGAATCCATTTCTTCTATCAGCTTTGACTTGGCAGAATAAGGTCGTGGAGAATGTCTTTTTGCAGACGGTACTGCAATACATCTCTGCCGTTTTCTAAAAGAAAATCAATGGATTTTGAGAGGAGCATGGCGGATATACTCCTTTTTCTGTGCAAACAATTCCGTTATACGATATCCGCCAGCGAATGCCCGACACCAGCAACGATTTTGTATGTATGCGGGAAACCGCGTGACACAAGATGTCTGTGCAGAACCTCGGCATCACAATACAGAGGATCATTCGTACCAACCCGCAGTTCCAAACAAAATGCATCCTTCGGTGTTCTGTCAAACCATGCAATCAGATTTTTATCCGATTCCCAGTTTGTCTGCAGCATCCCCCGATAAAGTTCTTCTGCCCGCTCTACGGAAACGTATGGAGTCATAAAATCCTTATGATAATAATGATGAAATGTTCCGGCATAAGCAATCACATCGGTAAACATCCCGGGATGCTTGCACGCATATCAGACCGCCATACCTCCGCCCATAGAAAAGCCAGATACCGTTCTTGTTCCTGTTACTCTGTAATTTTGTTCGATTTCAGGAATCAGCTCCTCAAAAAACATCCGTTCTACAGGTAAATCTTCTACATCAGCCAATTCAGGCGAAATGTTTGGAAACACAAATATAGTATCACTATTTTGATATATCGACTCCATTACATCGACATTTGAACACTCATGTCCTTGCCAACCATGAAAATGGTAATGAACAGGATATCTTCTCATACTAACAGAATAATCATCAGGTGTATAAATGCAATAACCGATAGCGTGATTATATATATGACTGAAAAAGGTAGCATGGCGAACATTCTTTGGTAAATATTCCGGAATGTTAATGTATTGCATAAATCAGTTCCTCCTTATTGTGTATAAATTTTTAATATCTGGCCGCCCTTGCCAAAGAGCGATTCATAAGGACACGTTCTCCATAATTATTTCTGCAACTTGTTCTGGCGAAAGATTTGTTGTATCTATTGTCGGATAATCATAATTATCATAAAAATGGAACGTATTTTTCATTCCTCGCTTGACACGTTCATCATCTCTCTTATCATTGACGGCTCGCTGAATGTTTTCCTCATACTCACATTTTAATACAACAATGTGTTCATCAAAGATTATTCCTTCATCTCTTAGTCTGTGTATCACTTCATCATAAATAGATTTTCTTTCACCATGAAAACCATAAGGGAAAATAACGGTTTCTATATCAGTACATAATAGATAATTTCTAAACAAACATAAGATATTGTCGGTTACAGTTTTCTTAGTCGCTTCAGTAAATTGAAAGGGGTTGATGGCTCTACACCAATCTGCGTCAACATATGCACTATTCGGGCACGTTTGTAATAATGCATTTGATGTTGTTGTTTTTCCAACTCCGTTCGCACCAATAATCGTAATCAATCTTTTGCCCATTCCTATAATTCCTTTCCCATAAAACGAGAAGGCATCTTGCCATAGTTTACGATTCGAATTGCCTCAACGATTTCGTTCTTGTGACACTCGGCATCCGGCAGATCACACACAATATCATTGAGATCATACGGACCATTCCTAAAATGCCCGACAGATGCTCCGTGAAATTCACCATCAATCAGAAGATACTGCAGGGGCTCATGGTCATATTCAAGACCTTCGGTAAGTACCTTAGCCATTTCCTTCAAAAGGTGCTCGTGCGCCTTATAAATGAAGTCATTCCGATGAATCGCATAAACGAAGTTCATAATCTTAGGCTCGTAATTTTTGAGCAGCTTGGCATCATTCTTCAGCATATAGCCTGCGTCTGACGAAACCAATATACCTTCGGTAACCAGCTCGCCGACTGCCAGCTTAATTTCTTTTTCGGGAAGCTTGTAGAATGATTTTGCCATAGCTGTATCAAACCACACGATCCTATATGCAAATCGCTGTAGTACAATTTTGAGTGCTTCCAGTCTGGTATATCTATTCGAATCTACTTTTGGGAACATCTCTACGAACTTATACCAGCCACGATCCCATTCACCATCATACTGGTCCTCATAAATGAGAAAGGCTTCCTGCAGGCGATGAAGAATCGGTGTGATCTGCTTTACAAGCATACCGGTTTCTTCTTTGATCTGCTGAATATTAAATGGACCGGCCTTTTCAATAAGTTCAAGGATCTGTAGTTGCTCCATAGTTGGTTTTGTAAGTGGCTTCCGATAATCAGTTTGTGATCCAACTGACGATGTCGATTGAACTCTATGTCGTTGAAATCAGCACGGAACATAAGCGTTGGAGGTTGTCCAAAGCCATTCCAGTACACGTTTTGTCCAGGCTGAGTGTCTCGATATAACTTTATGTATTCGTCTTCATCCGCCTTTTTACTGAAGCATTGGCGCTCCATACGAAGAGAGATTATTTTCGCATCCATTTTATTTCTTTCCTTTCAACTCGGAATATCAATGCTTGCACTGCTCGATTCTCGCTCCCTGGGGAGTGTCGCCATGCTCAGGATCACAGGAATACTGCATTAGAAACTCGCAAGGGATGTCTGGGCATTCACCGCAGTGTACAATACCTTTGTCCTAACAACACACTGCAACGGGGCATTCACCGTGGAACGGGTGCCCATTTGTTTCTATACAACCACCGCAACCGCAAGTCTTCTTATATTCACATCCGGTGCAGTGTAATCCGCATCTTGAATCAATCATATCGTACTTCCAAAACCATTTTATAGAGTGTAATGTGTAACATCCTTAAATTATGCCGAAGTGCTTCAATGCCGCTTTGATTGCTTTCTCTTTTTCCGGCGGACACTGGGGCTGTCTGGAATCCTCAGATTTGGGCAAGTTGTAGTTTTTGCCGACCTCAATCCCGCATTTTCTCTTAATCTGTGAAATATACAGATTAGATACCTTTAATCCACTATGCTCCAACACATACTCCTTGATCTGTGCATAGGTTGCTCCATCTTGAAATTCAGACATATCCATATCTTCCAAATAGAACTCAACCCGAATCTTTTTCGAGTCGACCTCGCCCTTGGAAAGCAAGACAACCGTCTCAACAGTACTTTCATTGTCCCAACAAAGTTCCGTTGTCTCCCTGTCGTTAAAATACACCGGAAAACGGAACTTAATGTGCTTCAGGAATCTGCCATCTGGCTGCTCCTGCTCGTAAATGTCCACCCTTTCTACAAAGCTGTTAAGAAATTCTTTCTTTTCCAGATCGGTGAACTTATCATATAGTTTATCAAAATACAGTAGAAATTGATAGACGTTTTCTTCTGATATTTTCTGTTGCTTAATATTCAGCAAGCGGTTCTTGACTTCCTCTATACTGTTTTCCACACCTTCAATTTCATCGTACAGCCGATATAGGCGAGTTTCCATGTCCTGATATTTCTTTTCATAGAATTTATCTGTAATATCCAGACTGTCCATCTGCTGTCCAAGTCTTGCTTTTGCCCCTGTCAGCTGCTTGTGCTGCTTTTCTAATCCTTCAATCTCTTTTTCGATTGCTTCCGTATCTACTCTGGAACCAATCTTGTTTCGGATTGCTTCCTCAAATTTCGGATTCTGCACCAGCTTCCGAATAACTTCTGCTACTGCATCATTAACCTTATCTTCGTTCCATTGTCTGTGATAATCACACTTATGACCATCTACTAATCGCCGATGCTTACAGGCATAATAAAAATAATCTTTGTAAAAGGTTCCGTCTTTCTTTTTCTTACGGTTTACATTTCCGTACATTCCACTTCCACATAACGGACATTTCAAAATTCCCGATAGAATATGTTCATGATCCAGGCTATGTGTCTTTTCATACCTTACTCCTGTTTTTACTCTTTTCTGATGTGCCAGCTCCCAGTCTGTCTCTGAAATGATTCCTTCATGGATACCATCATGTAACATATAATTTTCCTGTTTTACAATACGATATTCATTTCTTGTTCCAGAAACTTTCTCATTCTTTCTTCTTCCATAAGCCAGCTTTCCGCAGTAAACCGGATTATCCAGAACTCCTTTCACAAATGAAGTTGCAAATGCATCTAATGTATTGTTCTGTCGCTTTTTCTTTTTATATCCATGCTGATTGAGCCATGCGGCAATCGCTGCAATTCCCATATTGGTATGAATGAATTTATCATAGATCAGACCAATAATTTCTGCTTCATCTTCTGCAATTTGTAATTCGCCATTTATCAGTTCATAGCCATATGGGGCAAAACCGCCGTTCCATTTACCTTCTCTTGCTTTCTGTTTGCGTCCTTCCATTGTCTGTACAAGGATATTCTCTCGTTCAATTTCTGCCACTGCAGATAAGACAGAAATCATCAATTTTCCGCTGTCCTTCGAACTGTCAATCCCATCTTCCACGCAGATTAGATTTACACCAAAGTCCTGCATCCTCTGTAATGAATTCAAAACGTCTGCCGCATTACGACCAAATCTGGAAAGTTTAAATACAAGAACAAACTGTATATCGTCTGTTCCATTTTCAATATTATCCAGCATTCTCTGAAATTCAGGTCTGCCCTCTACACTTTTTCCAGATTTTCCTTCATCTGAATACTCGTTCACGATTTCCATGTTCTGAAATTCTGCGTATCTCTTAAGTTTTTCTCTCTGAGCATCCAGACTGTAACCATCTACCTGCATGGTTGTGGATACCCTGATATAGATATCACATTTTATCTTTTTATTCTTCATAATTACCCTCGTAAATTCAACTCTATTTCGTTGTCCCAACTTTATTTTAATACTTGTTCCAACTATTTTCAATACCTATTTTTCCTGTTGACTCATTTTCTTTCTAAACGTATAATAAATATATAGCAACAAACATTTTTTCTGACGAAAATATTGTTTACTTACCGGAAGCGTCTAACAAATGTCCGGTTTGAAAATAATTCAAAAGATATTTTATTTTTAATATTGTGTTTTTATCAAACATTACATATACTATAAAGACACATGAAGCCAGAAAAGAGGAGGTGTTCATATGGCTACTTCAAGCATCACCCATAATTTTGTCGTATCCAATCCCAAAAGCGTAAAGCGCTTTGTTGCAGCGATTGATGAAACCGATCGTGACCGCACGCCAAAGCAGGCACTTCCCGGACGTCAGTTAACAAACCCACAGGAAATCTTAGCTTTAATGTCAAAAAGGAAGAAACAACATGTCTGATAAATATTTTACCGTTAATATTCGGGCATATTTGGATAAAGACGAACCGACATATATCGGAGAGGAAAGTCTTTACGACTTGCTCTCCGATTTTTCTTGTCCCAAAAATCCCGATGTAGAATACTTTTTATTACATAATGCGATTGAATTTACAAAGAAAGATCAGTCCATTACTTATCTGGTATTTGATGCAGATGATGCTTCTTTAGTTGGATATTTTTCGCTTACAGTAAAGCCTATCTCTGTCCGTGCTTCAAATATTAGCAAAACAATGGCAAAGAAACTTTCCCGTGTCAGTATTCTGAATGAAGAGACACAGTCCTATACCACAGCAGCCTACCTGATTGCTCAGTTGGGAAAGAACTACTCTCTCCCAAAAGAGAAACAAATTCCAGGGAATATTCTTTTGGGATTTGCACTGGAGACCATATCTGAACTCAAGTATTCAGTAGGTGGTGTTATGGAATTTCTTAAATGTGAAGATAATGAATTTCTTTTGAATTTTTATACACAGAATCATTTCAAACCATTCGATATCCGTACAACCGCTTCACAGAATAATGAACCACATACCTTGCATCAGCTCCTGAAATTTATCTGAGCTTGCATATCTAAGCATAAAAAAGCAACAGCCCGATTTACATTTGTATTTCAGGAAACTGCCGCTTCTTTTTCTTCCTTATTCTGTTGTTCTTCCTCCAACTCCCGGAGGACTTCATCGCCGTACTTATCAATCATCCGTACCAGAAAATCAATGCACCGCTCAAATTCAATATTCTGTTGCATAAGCTCCTCCTGTCATTGTTTTAATCTGAGCTTATTTTACAGAATTTTTTCATAAACAACATTGAACCGGAATTGACCGTAAATTGAGAAAATCATGTGTCGGAAATCCCTCTTTATCTTGAAACGAATGTATGTTCGTGATATGATATACTTATTTAAAACCTGTTCACTTAATTTAATCTATAGAAAAGAGGAAATGCCTATTGGATCGTTGTGATTTTAGTTCGATAATAACATATTTAAAAAACCAAATCAGTGAAAGCAATCAGATGAGCCAGCCTGAATTTTTATACGAAATATTTGAAGATTTTTTAGACAGTCCTGAAAACAAAGAATTTACTCTGGATAATGGTCTGGTTTGCCGCTGGATGACAGGTCAGGCGAAAATCAGTCCCAAAATATCTTCTTTTTATGCAAGACAAAGCAATCAGGAAAAACTGGCGGAAACCATACACCGGAATATTCTTCCGCTAATGGCAGACTACAGCAGAACACTTCAAGATATTTATACCTTATTTATCCATGATTCTTCAATTTCTGAATCCAAAAAAGCAGAACTAGCTCCTCTATACAAACCTGTCGATTTACGTCTGCTGTTTTTGGCAAAACTGATTTCTTTCGGTATGGAACGCCCGTTTATTAAACGTGATACCAAAAATCAGAAATTGATCGCAGGTGGTTCCCTCTCACCAATGGTACTGGATTATATTATGGATAGTGAAGTCCCAAGACCATGCCGACATTTTGTAGGGAGAGAAGATGAAACAACAGAATTACATTCCCTTCTGGAAGATAATAGCAAAGTATTTCTTTACGGAATTGCCGGAATCGGAAAAAGCGAACTGGCAAAATCCTATGCAAAGTACTATAAAAAGCATTACACAAACATCCTGTATTTTGAATATGTCGGAGATTTACATCAGTCTGTTACGGACATGGATTTTGCTGATGATTTACCGGAAGATACCGAAGAAGAACATTTCCGAAAACACAACCGTTTCCTTCGTTCTTTGAAAGATGATACTTTAATCATCATAGACAATTTCAATGCAACCGCAACACAGGACTCCTTTTTGTCTGTAATGTTAAAATACCGCTGCCGGATTCTTTTTACAACAAGAAGCAAATTCGATTGTTACTGTACCCTGCACTTAAAAGAGATTAAAGAATCATCCAGCCTGTTTCAACTGGTATCTTCCTTTTATTCGGAAGCAGAAGAACATCGGTCACTTGTAGATGAAATCATAGAAACTGTTCATCGTCATACTTTCGCCGTAGAACTAGCAGCAAAACTTCTGGAAAATGGAATTTTAGCTCCGCAGCAATTACTAGAAAAGCTTCAAAAAGAAAAGGCTTCTCTCGAAAATGATGACAAAATCAAAGCCTTCAAAGACGGACAGAGCAGTAACGCAACCTACTATTGCCATATTCACACCCTGTTTTCCCTCTATTCTCTCTCCCAGGAGCAAAAGGGAATCATGCGTAATCTGTGCTTTCTTCCTTCTGCTGGTATCTCCGCACGGCTTTGGGCTGAATGGCTTCAATTAAGAAATTTAAATGATATCAACGATCTGATTGAGACAGGTTTTGTACAGTCAAGTCTCCGGCATACTATTTCTCTGCATCCAATGATTCAGGAAATTACAGTTTCCGAGACCGCCCCTTCTGTTACAAGCTGCCACACGTTATTGGATTCTCTGCAAAAAATATGTTTGATGCATGGCATTGAAGTTAGCTATTATAAAAAATTATTTCAAACAGCAGAAAACATCATGCTATTCATTGAAAAGGATGATATTCCCCAATACCTGTTATTTTTAGAAGATGTTTTTCCATATATGGAGAAGTACCACTATCAAAAGGGCATGAAAAAAATCATCCAGGAACTACAGCATTTTGTAAAAGCAAGTATTTACGGAACTGCTTCAGACTGTGCCTTACTATTGGATTATCAGGCAACGATGGAAACAAAAACAGAAAAAGCGATAAAATTAGAAAAAGAAGCCCTTGCTCAAATAAAAGAAACCACAAAAGAAAATGCCCACCTTGTTTCCAACCTCCATTCCAATCTTGGGGGGCTTTACCGAATCAACGGACAGCTTGATCTGGCTAAAAATCACATGGAAATGGGTATTTCTCTTCTAGAACAATACCAGCTTCTTTACACTAATGACAGTATTCCCCAGATTAATAATTACGCTGTCCTATTAACTGAAATGCAAGAACCTGCCCTTGCCCTGTCTACTCTTCAGAAATTAGCACAGATAATCAAAGAATATAATTCAAACCACTGTCTGGACTATGCCCTGGTGCAGGAATCCATCGGTAGTATTTGCCTGATCACTGCAAACATTCAACAAGCGAAAACCCATTTAAAAAAAGCCTTGAAAATTTACGAGAATATATGGGCAGATGAACCTGAATTGATTGAAGAAAAATATAAAAAAATTCAGGAATTGTATCCACAAGCCGGAATTACTCTGGCAAAAAGTATTCTTCCCGTCAAACACTAACGGTTCCTATGAATACTTGTAAAATATATTACCGCAATAATGTAAACGCCTAGTCTTGGAGTGTTGATCTCAAAACTAGGCGCTTATTCATTCATTTCCATTTTTTCTTTGCCATCAAGTATTAAAACACTAAATGCCATATTCTTTGAAATATAATCATCAAATGTTGAAAACCATATCTATATACAAGAAAAGCAAATAATAGAAAAATTATTACTAATATAATAATGATCACTTTCCATTTTTTTGACACTTTTCGCTCCTCCTATCTCAAATTTTTTATTGTCTACTTAAATTGATAACTCTGTCAGCAGAATCAGCCACATCATTATCATGAGTAACACAAATGATAGTTTTTCCATTTTTTTTAATTTCTTTGAATATTTCTATAATCTCATTTTTATTTTTATAGTCTAAATTTCCGGTAGGCTCATCTGCTAATACTAACTCATAAGGCTTTAACAGCATCCTTGCTATTGCTACTTTCTGTTGCTCTCCCCCACTTAATTGATAGACTTTTTTATTTAAATAAGCAGAATCCAGTCTGACCCTCTTCATAATTTCATTTATATCTTTTTCATCCTGTTTTCCATTTTCATATTTAAGTATATTTTTAGATATATTGATATTCTCCCGAACCGTTTTGTCATTCATTAACAAATAGTCTTGAAATATATATCCAAAAAAATTTCTTCTCAGCTTTAATATCTCCCTGGGGGTAAAATGGGTTTTATCATTTATACTTACTTCTCCACAGTCTGGTTTATCCAGTAAACCAATGAGATTTAATAATGTTGTTTTCCCGGCACCACTCTCTCCTGTTATACAAACATACTCGTTGTTACTGACAGACAGCGTCACGTCTGATAAAACAACTCGTTTGTCAAAACTTTTATAAATTTTTGATAATTTTATCATTTAAATTCTCCTCTTATGAACTGAGCCTCACCTTTCGCAAGCAAATACTTATTGACTATTCTAACCACAAAATAGTCTATAAGCAGCAACCCTCCAAGTATGACAACCATATATAATGGTAGCCGTTTATAGACAATTACTATGAACGGTATTACGCCTATATTTACAAGCAGGTTTGTCCGAAACAGAGATTTATAAATATAAATAAACGGATACCCGTATAACGATTTTATAATAAGCTCCCGAAAGTACAGCTTATAATAAAAGTATGTAATCACTATCATAAACATAATCAGGAACAAAAATATAATTATAATATTTAATACTAACTGTCCGATCTTGTTTTCCAAATACTGGATTTCTTCTCCTTTTTTATCATACAATGATGCCACTGAATTTAATTCATTAGCATCATACCTTTCAGTTATGGAACTAATTTCTTTCAAAACATTATCTACATCTTTAGACTCCACAAATACGCCACTTCCTACATACGATCCCAAATTAGAAGCATCTATATTTTCTGTATACACAGTAACGATGGTGTCTTCAATTGTATTCATGCTATCTCCGGCATATGGGTTATATGTAAAATACTTCTGATTGTTTTCTATATAGATGATATTGATATTTAAATCATCTATATCTTTATGAATCTCTGTTTTATTGCCAGCCATTCTATACATATTTGTCACTGTGACTCTTTGAAAATAGAACCAATCTTTAAATGAGTTCTCTATAACTCTTTCATATTTTTTATATTTTTGAGGCACTAATATATTTAAAACATCACCATCTATATCTATCATATCAACAACATTTTTTCCATTAACAGATTTAATTTCATGCCTTTTCAAATAATTCTTATCAACTACGATATTTCGTCCATAAGGAGAGTATAAATCCTCCTCATTTTCTAAATCACACAAATAAGTATAGTCATAATTATCATCAGCAACATTTGAACGCTCGAAATTACGTGTGCTGATAATAAATACTTTATCCAAATCACTTAAATCTTGATATACCTTTAAGATTTTATTGTTTAGTATATCTTCAGCGACTAAATCACTATAATTAAACGGTGAATAGATTTCCTGTAAGTTAAAAAGGCTTTTGGTATCACTCCATACCGTTAAACTATCTAAATTTTTGTCCAGCTCCTTTTTCTCTTCAAAAGAGTTATTTATAAAGAGAAATATCAAAAAAAGTAAAAAAACTCTTAAAATATTTGATATAATCATCACCTTTGACATTATCTGTCTTCTTTTATTGTCTACAGCAATAAAAAAGAATATAAAGATAATATTCGATAAAAGAATTAATAAAGATATGATAATTATATTTAATTGTATCATCTCACAGATAACTTGAAGTAATGGATTAGAAAGACCAAACTTAAATATAATCCCACCAGCCAGTAATCCGTTCAGAAGGAGGGATAAAAACAAAGGTATATAAACAAATTTATTTAATGTGTAATAGGTTTGTAGATATGTATATCCCCATAATCTGTAAATAGTAAATTCTTTTCTGCTTCTTGAATAATAAAAAAATAAAATTAATACAAATAAAAAAACGTAAAGAGTAAAGACTGGCCAAAAATTTATGTTTGTATAAATAAATCTCGTATTTTCGGTAATATTTGGTAGTGAATATTGAATCTCGCACTCCTCTTTAAGTTCATCTGAGAGCTTTTGGATTATTCTTTCATTCTTAGTATTGACATATAATAAATTTTTAAACCCCACATTAAGAAGTTCTTTAAAATCATGTACCTTTATTTTTCTGTCCGAAAAGATATTAGGGACAACCAAAACTTCGTTATATGTCTCTTTCATCGTAGAATATATGTCTTTTCTAGTTGAATTCAAAAAGCTATATTGTGCAATTTCAACATTATTCGTTTTAGAAAACTCATTTATTTTTAACAAAACGTCTGATAAATCTTTGCCAGTATAAAGTTCAAAAGATATAGTAGTCTTATCATATAATATTTTATCGATAGTATTTTGATTAATATGCAAAAATGAAAAGATATTAATCACTATTGTCATAACAGTTAGCAATATTACGACCTTTTTTCCCACGCACCCAGCCTCACTATTCTACATATTTAAAGATTTCTCTTTTGGCTTTCATAGCTTTTATGACTATAATAACCATATTTCAATTTCAAAATAGTATTATTTGTCAGCACAATATTAGAAATCAAATACATTGGGCTACAATTATATAAACCATTACATCGAAGAACTACTTCAAAATAAGAAAAATCTTCTACTTGAATAATTCGATGTCATATATTAGTGGAAAGTCATGGCGGTTTCATACATTGTGTGTAGTTTGCAATCGGATAACAAAGCGTCTAATGTTTTAATTCAACAGACAAATAGTTAACTCCTCTTAGAGGTAAACTTTTTATCTAGTGCTTGCGTAACTTTTATTATTAATAATTGTTTGAGGGATAAAATCACTTCGTGCAGTAATTCCTTTGGATGTCCAAGCACTTCGAGATGATACACCATCTCCATTTAGAGCAGTACATCTATGTTCTTTGGAGGAATGATCATAATTAGCTCTATATGTTCTTCCATTTCTCCACGTGGTCCAAAGCGTCCCTCCTGCAACACTGGTATAGTTATCTTCAATATCACCTCTGGCATTAGGATTGGAACAATGCACCTCTATTCCTATTCCTTCTTCAGCATTAAACAACAATTGAGGACTGGCAAAAGCTGTTGTTCCTACTGTTACTACTGAAAGCATTGTAGCAGCTATAAAAGTTGATAATTTTTTAAATTTTCTATTTTGCATAAATACAACCTCCTCTTCTCGTTTAATCTTTTTTATCCGTCCAACTATTATTCTAAGCTCTACAAGTACATAAACCGCCAGTTAAATACGATTAGTTTTGTTACAACTCAACAAACCAAATCCAACTTTCCACTTTTTATAGTACAATTTTACCACTTATATAGATAACATGTCAACATTCAATGAGCGTTTATAATAAAGAGATGCAGGGCTATAAAAACTAAAAAAATTGCTCTATTTTTCAATTTCAACTCAATTTCCCCTCAATGTCTTTTGCTTCCGATTTTCGTATGCTTATCTCACAGCAAAGCAGTACCACACCGGTACAACCTGCTGAATCAATCAATACGAAAATGGAGGTATTTTTATGCGAGAACTCAGAAACACCAAAATCATTGCTGTAGATCATGGCTATGGCAATATGAAAACAGCAAACACCGTCACGCCAACCGGAATCAAAGCCTATGAAACAGAACCAATCTTCACCGGAAATATTCTGGAATATAACGGCATTTACTACCGGATTGGCGAAGGACACAAAGAATTTATCCCGGATAAAGCCCTGGATGAAGAATATTATCTTCTGACCTTGATGGCTGTCGCAAGGGAACTAAAAGTCTTTTCCATCCGTGAAGCAGATGTTCATCTGGCTGCCGGACTTCCTCTGACATGGATCAGAAACCAGCGAGAAGCATTCCGTTCTTATCTGCTTCAGAATCCGGAAGTTCATTACCGCTTCAATGGCAAAGATTATCACATTCATTTTGTTGGATGCAGTCTTTATCCACAGGGATATCCGGCTATTGTAAATCAGCTCGGAAACTTCAAGGGAACTAATCTCCTTGTAGATATTGGTAATGGAACCATGAACATTCTGTATATCAACAATAAGAAAGCTCAAGAAAGTCGATGTTGGACAGAAAAGCTCGGTGTAAATCAATGCATGATTGCAGCAAAAAACGCTGTTCTGGACAAATTTGGAGTAAAAATCGAGGAATCTACCGTAGAGCAGGTTCTCCGGTTTGGAACTGCTGATATTTCCACTCCTTATCTGGATTGTATTACTTCCATTGCCAGACAATATGTCTCAGATATTTTTGCCACACTTCGCAAATATGAATACAATCCAGATCTGATGCGTCTGTATGTGGTCGGTGGCGGAGGATGTCTGCTCCGTAACTTTGGAACGTATGACAAATCACGAGTTAGCATCATTGAGGATATCTGTGCCACTGCCAAAGGTTATGAATCTCTGGCTTATATGAGCCTGAAAAGGAGGGGATAAGCCATGCAGAATAATATTCGCAACACAAATCTACGATTCAATCTGAATAAGGAACAACAACGAAAAGCCTGGGAATATTTGCAGACCATGAACCGGCAGGAATTTAAGTCATACAGTCAGGCAATTTCCATTGCGCTGGTAGATTATTTTGATCGTCACTATCGTACACAGGATGACCCTTATCTGGAAACAAGAGAACGCGAAGAACTATTTATCCAACAGATTATAACGGCAGTAGAAAGCAGCCTGAAACAGTCATTACCGCTTTTTCTTTCAGGACTGACTGCCGGTATAGCTCAAAGGGAGCCCCGAATCAGGGCGCCCTTTCCAACACCTGAAAATTCACAGCCAGATAGTGATATAGACTGGGATTTTCTTGGAGAATAAACCCTTTTGATTGGAGGTGAACACATGAC
>OGQR01001575.1_pt1 | contig 15432 bp, 14 predicted proteins | sample 1553271 | NCBI WGS metagenome assembly OGQR01 (sample SAMEA2579970, study PRJEB22360) | human gut metagenome | biome: human gut; feature: human-associated habitat; material: faeces | place: Denmark | collected 2008/2010 | reverse complement strand
TGCCATGCAGGACTTGCCACCATTCATCAGATACTCATGAACAGCCTTGAATCCTTCCCTGCCATAGTAATCGTCCGCATTGATCACAATAAAGGGAGTCTTGATAACCTTCTTTGCAGCAAGTACAGCCTGTCCGGTTCCCCACGGCTTTGTACGACCTTCCGGTAAAGTTCCCGGAATATCCTTAATATCCTGGAAAACATAGTCTACAGTTACATCATGAGCGGAGCAGACAGAAGCAATACGATCACCAATGACCTCTTTAAACTCCTTCTCAATATCCTTACGGATAATAAATACTACATGGTTGAATCCAGCCTCAATCGCATCATGGATTGAGTAGTCCATGATGATATGGTCAGTATCATCGACCGGTTCCAATTGCTTTATTCCTGTTCCAAATCGGCTTCCGATTCCGGCCGCCATGATAAGTAATGTTGTTTTCATATTTTTTTCATACCTTTTACTAACAATGTTCTTTTACCATAAATTTCGTTCTTCACATCTCAGCCGACCAGAATGGATCGTTGCCTACTGCTCACCACGAAGAGGTGTGTGATTATCTGAGCAGCTACCGTGTGGATTTCCACACGGCTTTATTTTGCCGAACATAGACACAAGTTCGACAGCATTCGACTTTTTAGTCATATTTTGTTCATTTTGCGTTTACAGTTTAGTACCAGGGGTCTGGCACTTAAATCCAAAAAAAATAACCAAACCACTGCCACAATTCCAAGGCTTAAAAGAATCTTATACGGAACTGGCCATTCTTCTGGCGCTATTTCGCTTAAAGATGCAAATGTACCCACAATTCCAAGCAATGAAAAAACACCAGTCGTCCATCTACATGCTAACTTAGCAATATATTTCTTATTAAGCCACGCTTTTTTCATTTCAATCACCTCCATATAAATAACTTAGTACCGGGGGTTTGGCACCCGGTATTTCCTTATTTTGCCAAATATTGTAGGCAAAATCGTTCGACACCTTTCGACTTTTTAGTCATATTTTGTTCATTTTGCGTTTACAGTTTAGTACCAGGGTCGTAGTACCTGGGGTCTGGCACCTGGAGCTAAACTTCGCGTGTGTAGACCTTCTTAATACAAATCAAGTACTCTTTCGATCTTTTGTTTTTTTTCAACTATCATTCTTGAAACAAATTGCTCATAACTCTCATCTGGATAAAATGGATTAGGTTCCACCACTTTCTCTCTGAACGCACTCAAGTCTGCAAGCGATTTCCATAGTGAACTCAGCCCCTTATAGAATACATGTTCTTTTTCAATATTTTCGTAGAGAACTTTTAATTGTTTTAGGTGTTCTTCTAATTGAAGCGGCTCTCCATTTAATGGGTGTAAATAATTCAAACGTCTATTAAACATTGCATGCAATTCTTCTTCATTTGCAATCTCACAAGAAGTTCCACGTCTAACATATATCGTATTCTGTTTAAGTGATCCACTATCCCTCTTAGATAAAAAGGGAATATATTTTGGAATATCTTCTACAACCAACATTTGAAAATTCTTATTATTTAATGCTTCATATTCTGACGTATTATAAGAAAAATCATAAATTTCATATTTCAAATTTGACGATATAAAATTCTTTATACCATTAGATATAACAGCTTTATCCTTGATTTCTGGTAAACCATCAATCCGTATGCTTTTATCTTCGTTTTCTGCCACTCCAAATACAATAAAACCACCTTGAGAATTTGCCAATGCTAACATTTCTTTTGCCAAAGCGGCATCTTCGATCCACTGACTTTTGAAGTCAATAGCATTATGTTCCCCCATCTGTGCATGCAAGAAGTTTCTAAATTCCTCAAGTGTGGGTTCTTGTAATAATCTGTATACCTGATCCTTTAATTGTTTTGGAAATTCCATAAGTATTCTCCCCATCCTTTTAGTATATTTGTTAACGGTGCCTGACCCCAATGTCACTCCCAAAAATGAGGTCACTGTCTACGCATCCACTATTGAGCGTTTACCTTTAACCCGTTAGAGTTTAGTACCAGGGGTCTGGCACTTGGAACATCATTCTCTATAATTTCGGCATTTTTCTTGCCAATGAAGCTTCCCTTGAAAAGCAAAAACAGCAGCTTGAAATAGAACAGCAACACCAATCTCAAAATAAGTACCATTATCAGGTTGATTTTTCTTCTGCTTTAAGAATTGCAAGAAAATATTTTTGGCATGATTCAAGAACAGAAAAAAATATCATTCACCTGATAATTAAATACGTTCATGCTGTAAAGGAAGAACTGCGCCAATTTTCACGCCCCTTACGCGGTATTGGTGCAGTTCATTTTGCTTTTCGATAAGCCTTTTTAACCGAATATCCTCTATGTTGCGGACTATTTTTATTCTTTTAATCCGTTTATTTCGTATACTCTTTTTTTGCTGCTTTGCCTCATAAATAGCTTTTTTGGTACTTTTGAAAAAACTCAATTACAAATCGAACGTTTTCTCGAACATCTAGCTAAATGACATTGCCTGGGCCATACAGTTTTACAGACGTTTTCTTGCCTTCATGGTCCCACAGTACATCAATCCGCCTATCACTCCGCCGACTGTGTTATAGAAGATGTCTGATAGCTGAAACGTTCCCAAGCGAAGCAATAATTGCAACATCTCTATGCTTATCGAAAAGATAAATGCTTTTTTACCGCTTTGCCACAGTATCTTCTTCCAGCCGTTTCCTATCTTTTCTTCGAATGTCCACATCACTACCGCTGAAAACGGTACCATCATGATTACGTTCTCGATGCACTCCGTTGTTAGCTTCTGTTCGCCATTCACAGTCTCCCAGATGCCCCAGCCGCCCATGACATCGGATAAAGGATTCATCCACAGCTGACGGTTTAACAGGGTTCGGAACAGAATAAGTGAAGTCAAAAAGGCCAAGAAGAATAGTTTCCGAAAGAACACGCTCTCTTTAAACTTCTGATACCATGTCACTATGGCGTTCTTCCAGCCTTTGCCGGCTTCTTGAGGTTCATAAGCATATAGATAGAAAAACATGGCTAGGAAGGAAAGCAGGAGTGAAAACCCAAACGGCTCATACAGAGCAGTCAGGATGTTTGTGATGATCTTTCCGAGTAAATCAATCGATTCTTTCATCATCGTTTACAGGTCACTGAACAGGTCAGCCTTATACACGCCGTTCTCCAGCATCTTCTTGAAGCTGTCCTTTACAGCTGCGACATCTTCATGGTAGGTCATGCCGTACCAGGTGTCGTTGGTCTTCAGAACTTTCACAGACATTTTACCCTGTTCCAGCAGTTCACCGATGAAGATAGGAATCAGATACTCTGCTTTCAGAGGATTGCCCGGAACTTCCTTCTCGAAGAACTCTTTGAAGCCCTTCTCCAGCACATCCAAAAAATCAGGAGTCAAGCCCCACATATTCATAGATACCAGAGAATTTACATCCACAGCCACTCCGTCTGTTTCTGCTCCAGTTGCAGTCTTTACAATATTCTTGGTTTCTACAACTTCGGTCAAGTTTCCCTTCTCGTCCATCTTACAGATACCGCGAGTCACACCGCCATTATCGGACAGAGTGTTCTTCAGCACAAAGCCTGCCATGCAGGACGTTCCGCCGTTCACCAGATCTATGACCATTTCTTTGTCCACTCATGCCTTTTTACTTCACTTTTTCTTTTTCTTCTTTTTGTCTTTGCTGTCTGGCTCCTGACCATATCCATAACCGTAACCATAGCCATAACCATAACCGTAGCCATAACCGTTTGGATCAGCACCTACCTTATTTAATACAGCTCCTATTACCTTAACTCCGGCATAGTCAAGCTGCTTTTTCATACGAACTGCCTCTGTGCGCTCTGTAACTGCCTGCTCTAAGACTATTACTGTACCATCACAGCGCTTGCTGACGATTGCACCATCGATAACGGCATTGATTGGAGGCGTATCTACAATAACGTAGTCGTAGGACTGCTTTAATGCATCTAACAGTTCACCAAATAAATCGTCAGTTAAAAGCTCACTTGGATTTGGTGCAACAGCACCTGTAAAAATCATGTCCATGTATGGATTATCTGTCTGGTAAACGATATCTTCTAAACGGCAGTTTCCACAAAGGTATTCTGTCAGTCCGACAACCTGCTCATTAATCTGGTAACGGCGAAGTGTCTTTGATTTACGGATATCGCAGTCTACATATACTGTTGTCTTATTGAGTGCTGCAAGGCTCTTTGCTAACTGCACTGCTACGGAAGATTTACCTTCCTCTTTGCGTGAGCTGGTGATGGAGATTACCTTAATTCCATTTCCGCTCAGCTGAATATTTCCACGAAGGATATTGATGGCCTCCTGTGCTGCATATGGAAGATCTGCAATCTGAGGATATACTGTAATGTTGCGTGCAGTACCTCCAAGCTTTTGTACGGAATCGATCATTTTCTCTCCTCCTTTCCAAAATTCTTTGCATATGGAATACTAGAAAGAAGCGGAACTCCAAGATAACGCTCCACATCGTCTTCGGATTTGATTGTGGTATCCATGAGCATACGTACAATTAAAATACCTGCTGCCAGTACAAATCCAAGCATAGCACCGAGTACGATGTACTTCGCCATGGATGGCTTCTGTGTAACTACGGCACGAACAACGGACTCATCGATGACAGACGGCATACCGTTTCCTACAATCTGATTGATCTGCTCAACACTTACGTTTAACAGGGAGTTTGCAATGTTGCGGCTCATCTCCGGATCCATTGTTGTTACGCTGATGCTGATAACGTGGCTGGAATCTGGGTTTGTAACACCGACAAGATCTCCTAACTGCTTGTAGTCCATATCCAGTCCCAGCTCATCGATTACACGTTCCAAAACGGTACGGCTCTTGATTATGTACGCATAGTCCTCTGTCAGCGCTGAGCTTAACTGCAGCTCGGAAAATGACAGAAGGGATTCGCTGCTGGTAATGTAAAGACTTGCCTCTGCGCGGTAAGTTGTCTCAAGCAGAAACGTACAGTAGGCACCACCAAGAACGGAGCCTGCTAAAATTGCCACAAATAATAGCTTCCATTTGTGAAGCAGCAGGTGGAATACCTCTACTAAATCAATCACGTCCTGCGGCTGCGGCTGTGAACGGCTGACTTTCTTTTCCATCTCCATAGATGAAATCTCTCCTTTTTACTAAATTTAATCGGTTCAATAGGTTGGTATTTGTAAACAAAACTCAGGAGACAGTATGTTGAACACTGTCTCCTTGCGATTGACACTCACCATTGTCCCTTATTTTATTATGCTACTTTTCACATTTTCTGTCAATAATGTTTTTCGGCAATCTATAACGTTTTTCCTTAAAATTTACCATAAATCAGCCAGATCATAAATCAGCTTTTCTGTCTTGTCCCATCCAAGGCATGGATCGGTGATGGATTTTCCATAGCAGTGCTCTTCTACCTTCTGGCTGCCGTCCTCTAAATAGCTTTCGATCATGAGTCCCTTTACAAACTTATGAAGATCTGGTGATATGTGGCAGCTATGCATAACGTCTTTGCTGATTCGAATCTGCTCTTCGTACTGCTTGCCGGAGTTTGAATGGTTTGTATCGATGATTACTCCCATGTTTGACAGATTTCTCTTTTGATACTGCTCGTAGAGATTTCTGATATCTTCATAGTGATAATTTGGCATGTTGTTTCCAAATTTGTCTACGTAGCCGCGAAGGATTGCATGGGTGTATGGGTTGCCGTGGCTCTTTACTTCCCAGCCTCTGTAGAGGAATGTGTGGCTGTTTTGTGCTGCCACTATGGAATTTAACATGACGCTGATATCACCGCCTGTCGGGTTTTTCATGCCGACAGGAATCTCAAGTCCTGATGCTGTGAGACGATGCTGCTGGTTTTCTACTGAACGTGCACCTACGGCAACATATGAAAGAAGATCTGACAGATAACGATGGTTTTCCGGGTAGAGCATTTCGTCTGCACATGTAAAGCCTGTCTCTTCGATTGCACGCTTATGCATCTCTCGGATTGAGATGATGCCCTTTAGCATATCTTCCTTTTTCTCCGGGTCTGGCTGATGAAGCATACCCTTGTAGCCTGTACCTACTGTACGCGGCTTGTTTGTGTAGATACGCGGAATAATAAAGATCTTATCCTTTACCTTTTCCTGTACGTTTACTAAGCGTCCAATATATTCTAATACGGCATCTTCTCTGTCAGCTGAACATGGTCCGATGACGAGGATCAGCTTATCGTTTTTGCCTTCGAAGATGGCGCGGATCTTGGCGTCTCTTTCTGCTTTGATTTTCTGGATTTTATCGCTGGCAGGAAATTCTTCCTTTAACTCCTTTGGAGTCGGAAGCTTTCTGTAAAATTCCATGTTCATAGTGGTTTCTCCTTTTTCTTTGTCTTTCTTGTTTTTACTTTTACGCGTTGGTGCTTTCAAGTATTAAAGTTTATCACAGGTTCGAAGTTTTGTCAAGAGACGCACTCCCCCTACTTTATGATCATATTCTTCGTTTGCCCATTCTATTATGCGTCCGTCTCTTTTTCGTATGAGCTGAAGAAATAATTTTGTTTGCTGTGATTGCTGCGTCCATACTTCTTGCAAAATAGGGCTTTCTATAACAGTATCTGTGCCGCTGTTCCATGTGCGCGGATCACTTTTGATTTCAAAGGCTTTGACGTTTTCGTTGTTTTCTGTAAGGATCAGTCTGCAGACTGCCTCTTCGCACAGATTGGCGAAGCCGGTATTTTTAATTGTAAGTGTGATTACATTTTTAGATATCTTAACCTGTGTAACAGTAAATCGGTATCCCATATGACGTCCAATATAGTCGTATTCACTTATCTCTTCGCCATTCCACATAATACGATGTGCCTTCCAGTCATCTAGTACTTCTTTACTGTAGATACTGTTTAGGTAGCTGACATGCATCTTTGCAAGGTCTGCCACTACCTGATTCCAGTCAAGTGTCCTTTGTGGGTAATCTGTATTGCCTGAGCTTTCTGATACAGTGTTCATCCCACCAAGCACCTCTCCTCCGCAAAAGCTTTGCTGCATAAAGCTTTGCTGCCATGAAAGCTCGTCTTCACGTGCCCAAGATGTCTTTTCTCTTTCGCTGTTTTCAGGCAATGCACTTTTCCGTACTGTGCCGTATGTGCCTAGATCTGTCTCTGATCCAAATATAGCGTCATTAAAGAGTGTGAAGTTTATATTAGATGCTGTCTTTTGGCAGCTAAGCTGCCTTAATTGTACCGGCTTTCTAACTGCGATAGGGCAACTGCCTTTAGTGGCCTCTAAAAATGTATCAGATAGTTCTTTCATTCGTGCTTCACTTAGAAATTTGGAGCCATGCATCTCGCCCCAGCTGCCGACAAAAAGTCCCTGATGAACTAGAATCTTTCCAGGCAGGCTCTTCTTTTCACCCATATGCTCACATATGATGCTTCCTAACTGCTTCATATGACTTTTGACGATCTTGATTGATGATGGCTCATTTTCCATTCCTCGTCCTTTTGTATCGTAGACGATGCGAAGAATTATTCCTTTATCGTGCTCTTCAAAGAAGGTGAGGATACTAGAAAAACATTCAAGTGCTTCCTTTGGAATTTGCTCACAGCCACGAAACTCATGAATATCAATGAGAAGAAGAACAAGCTCTTCTTCCTCACAATCTATATAAAGAAAGTTTTCTTTTGAGAGATCAAAGGTGTAAATATGATACCAGCCACAGCCTGGATTTTTAAGAGCACGCGTGCTCTCTTTTAGTTGTATGTCTGCGTCTTTGTTTTTGTCAAAGGCAAGATGTTTTTTCAGCCATGTTATCACTTTCTTTCCCCCGGATATCTTTTTTTTTCCATGAAGAAGGATACCATACTTACTTTTTTTAATCAACAAATTATGATTTTAATTATGCTATTTATAAAAAAAGGATAAAATATGTTAAGTTTAGATTAAATTCGCACCTTGTCGTTTGATTTTTTTTGTGATACGCTTAGCAGGATAAAAATTTCTTTATCACATTTATCATTGACAGAGGCTGGGAGGTTATTATGGAATTGACTTCAGACGAATTTTTTGAGAGGCTGCTGTTATCTTACAGCGACTACTTTGATATCATCCGTGATACCTCTTACAAGGATCTTTCAGTTGCGGCTGAGGCTGCTTTTCATTCTTTTTCTGAAAAGTATGTCTTGGTCAAAAAAGCTCAGCTGTGGGCCGCTGAAGCTCACGAATATGTCTTCTTTATAAGAATTGGCCATTTGGATGAGGAGACTTTTCGCACTTACAACGATGCACTGCTTGAGGAAGGCTTGTCACGTGTGGAACCGAAAAAGGACCACATGTACACCTATGTGTCTGTCGTTTTTCTGGCAGAGTCTATAGCCCCTGAAGTGCCTAAGCTTATTAAAAAGACACGCTGTCACAGAGACTATCGCATGTCGCTTTATGGTTGGATGGATTACCGTATCGCAGCATATGACTGTACTTCGAAAAGGATTTACACAAACTGGGCGGGACGACCGCTAAAGCAGACCCTCCTCTCTGTCACGAAAAAAAGGAGGAAACACAAATGAACGCAGTTGTACTTCTCGTAGTAGGCGTTGCCATTTTAGTTGCTGGTTACATCTTCTATGGCGGATGGCTGGCAAAGCAGTGGGGACTTGGTGAGAATAAGGAAGAGACTCCTGCTCACACAATGGAGGATGGTCAGGATTATGTTCCGGCTAAGGCTCCTGTCCTTATGGGACATCACTTTTCATCTATCGCTGGTGCAGGACCTATAAACGGACCTATTCAGGCCGCTGTTTTTGGCTGGATTCCTGTTATGCTGTGGGTTTTGATCGGCGGTATCTTCTTCGGTGCTACTCATGACTTTGGTGCATTATTTGCATCATTAAGAAATAAGGGTCAGTCAATCGGTGAGATCATCGAAACTTCTATTGGCAAGCGTGCAAAGAGACTTTTCTTAACATTTGCTTACCTGACACTTATTCTTGTTGTAGCTGCATTTGCTTCTATCGTTGCAAACACTTTTAAGGCTACCTATACTGCTGATGGTGCAGTTGATGTTGCAGCCAGCTCCGCAAATGCTTCTACTGCTATGATTTCTATTCTGTTTATCGTAGTTGCCATTGCTTTTGGTTTCTTTGTTTACAGAAAAAATGTACATATCGCAATCGCTACTGTAATCGGTGTTGCTGTTATTATTGCCTGTATGGCAATTGGTCTGAACTGGCATCCGCTTTACTTAAGTGGTGATACATGGATGATCATTGTTGGTATCTATATTGCTATCGCATCTGTTACACCTGTATGGATTTTACTTCAGCCAAGAGATTATTTAAGCTCTTTCTTACTGTATGGCATGATGATCGTCGCTGTTATTGGAATCTTCGGTGCTCATCCGACAATTGATATTCCGGCTTTTACCAGCTTCGTTGATAAGGGTACTGTTGGTTCTGGTGTTTCTCTTGGAACTATGTTCCCGGCATTGTTTGTTACTATTGCATGTGGTGCAATCTCTGGTTTCCATTCATTAGTTGCTTCTGGTACTACTTCTAAGCAGCTTGATAAGGAAAAGGATGCTCTTCCGATTGCATACGGCGGCATGTTAATTGAGTGTGTACTTGCAATCATCTCCGTATGTGCTGTTGGCTATATCTGGAGTGAGTATGTTCCAGGCGGAATCGTAACTCCTACCGCTGTATTTGCTACTGGTATCTCACGTATGTGCGCAAAGATTCCATTTTTAGCTGGTGCAGAGAGTGTTATCTACTCACTGTTAATCCTTGCTGTTTCTGCATTCTGTCTGACTTCACTTGATACTGCAACTCGTCTTGCAAGATATATGTTCCAGGAGTTCTGGTTAGCACCTGGTGAGACATACAAGGACGCTACAGGCGTTAAGAGAGTCTTAACAGATCCATATTTTGCTACAATTATTACAGTAGTTCTTGGCATTGCACTTGGTATGACAGGTTATGCAAAGATTTGGGCATTGTTCGGTGCATCCAACCAGCTGCTTGCTGCACTTGGTCTGTTAGCTGTAGCTGCATGGCTCGGTAAAGTCGGCAAAAACAATAAGATGCTCATCATCCCAATGGCATTTATGCTTATCGTAACAGTAATCTCACTTCTTCAGACCATCTACGCAAACGTCACAAACGCAGTCGATATGTGGAGCTGGATCCGTGCAATAATCGGAAGCTTACTTGTTCTTCTGTCACTCGTTCTTGCAAAAGAAGGCTGCCAGACATTGTTCAAGAAGAAGGCGTAATTGCTTCGTGTATGTTGTTTAAAAAAAGACCTCCCGAGGGAGGTCTTTTTTGTTACTGTTTACTATGTTACGAATGCCCTTCGGTGTAATGGTTTAAGCCATTCACCTTAGGGCTTTGTTACATGGCATCACTGAATCGATGTTACAAATTACTTCTTGATTAACAAGCTCTTTCCTGTCATTTCTTTTGGCTGTTCCATTCCCATCAGCTCGATCAGTGTCGGTGCGATATCTGCTAAGCAGCCGCCTTCGCGTAAGGTGTACTCTGGATCTGCATTTACAAGGATGAACGGTACTGGGTTTGTTGTATGAGCGGTGAATGGCTCGCCTGTCTCATAGTCGATTAACTGCTCTGCATTTCCGTGGTCTGCACAGATGAAGAGCTGTCCGTTTACTTCCTTGATTGCTGCTACTGCCTTTCCTACGCACTCGTCTACTGTCTCTACTGCCTTGATTGCTGCAGCCTGTACACCAGTATGACCTACCATATCCGGGTTTGCGAAGTTGATGATGATCACGTCATATTTCTCTGACTTAATTGCCTCTACAAGCTTATCGCATACCTGATATGCGCTCATCTCTGGCTGTAAATCGTATGTTGCAACCTTCGGGGACTTTACAAGGATACGATCCTCGCCTTCATTTGGCTGCTCTACACCGCCATTGAAGAAGAAGGTAACGTGTGCATACTTCTCAGTCTCTGCGATTCTTGCCTGCTTTAAGCCATTCTCTGCTAAAAACTCACCGAAGGTATGGGTGATTTCTTCCTTATTGAATGCTACAAGCTTGTTCGGGATTGTTGTATCGTAATCGGTGAAGCAAACGTAGGTTACGTCTGGTCTTGCATCTCCGCGATTAAATCCAGTAAACTCGTTGTCGCAGAATACGTGTGTCATCTCTCTTGCACGGTCTGGGCGGAAGTTGAAGAAGATTACGGAATCCTTATCCTGAATCTTACCTACTGCCTCGCCGTCCTTTGCTACTACTGTCGGTACAACGAACTCGTCTGTAACACCCTCATCGTAGGATGCCTGAATTGCGCATGCGCCACACTTTGCCTGCTTGCCCTCGCCGAAACGAAGTGCACGGTAAGCCTTCTCGACACGATCCCAACGGTTATCTCTATCCATTGCGTAATAACGACCCATAACGGATGCTACCTGACCTACGCCAAGCTCTTCGCACTTGTCCATAAGTGCAGTTACATATTCCTTGCCTGATGCCGGCGGTGTGTCACGGCCGTCTAAGAAGCAGTGAATAAATACCTTGTCTAAGCCCTGACGCTTTGCAAACTCAAGCAGACCATAGATGTGGTTGATGTGGCTGTGAACACCACCATCTGATACAAGACCCATCAGATGAAGTGCGGAACCATTCTCCTTGCAGTTCTTTGCCGCTGCGAGGAATGCCTCGTTTTCAAAGAAATCGCCGTCCTGAATGGACTTTGTGATGCGGGTCAGCTCCTGATATACGATGCGACCTGCACCCATATTTAAATGACCTACCTCGGAGTTACCCATCTGGCCTTCCGGAAGACCTACTGCCATTCCGCTTGCCTGTCCCTCTACGAATGGGCAGTTTGCCATCAGATCGTCCATAACAGGTGTATTTGCCTGCTTTACAGCATTGCCTTCTACTTTGTCATTCAGGCCATAGCCGTCAAGAATCATTAATACGGTTGGTTTCTTCTTGCTCATAATATTCCTTTCGTGCCGGCATTCGCTTTCAAAAAGCTTTTACGAATTTCGAAAAAATCCTTAGAAAGCGCTGGCTCTGCCTTACAAAAAGCAGAGCCAGAGCCGGAAATATTTACTTATTAATTACTTGTTGTAATTTACAATCTTTCCAAAATCCGGCTTTAAGGATGCGCCGCCTACAAGACCGCCATCGATATCCGGCTGTGCGAACAGCTCTGGTGCACTTGCTGCACTTACGCTGCCGCCGTACTGGATACGGATTGCTGCTGCAGTTGCCTCGTCATACACCTCTGCGATGCATGCGCGGATTGCGCCGCAAACTTCCTGTGCCTGCTCGGTTGTTGCAACCTTACCAGTTCCGATTGCCCAGATTGGCTCGTAAGCGATTACTGCGCTTGCTGCCTGCTCTGCAGTTACGTTCTGGAAAGCGATCTTGATCTGCTGACGGATCCAGTCGAGGGTGATACCCTGCTCTCTCTGAGTCAGAGTCTCTCCACAGCAGATGATTGGTGTAAGACCGTACTCGAAAGCCTTTAAAACCTTCTTGTTTACAGTCTCATCTGTCTCTGCAAAGTACTCTCTTCTCTCGGAATGTCCGATGATGACATACTTTACACCGATATCGGTAAGCATAGCCGGAGCGATCTCTCCTGTGTATGCACCCTTATCCTCAAAGTACATGTTCTCAGCACCAACCTGAATGTTGGTTCCCTTTGTTGCTTCCATAACCGGTACTAAATCGATAGCCGGTACGCAGAATACAACATCTACTTCGTCATTTACTACTAAAGGCTTTAATGTGTTTACCAGCTCTACTGCCTGAGAAGGTGTCATGTTCATCTTCCAGTTGCCGGCAATAATCTTCTTTCTTGCCATTTTTTTGTTCCTCACATTTCTTTTCTTTGATTTTCTTAAGCTTATCAATCCTTATCGTCAGCTGCTGCTACGCCTGGAAGCTCCTTACCCTCAAGGAACTCAAGGGAAGCGCCGCCGCCGGTAGAAATGTGGCTCATCTTATCAGCAAATCCTAACTGATTTACTGCTGCTGCGGAATCTCCGCCGCCGATGATGGTGATTGCATCTGTCTCTGCCAGAGCCTTTGCTACTGCAATGGTACCCTTTGCAAGAGTCGGGTTCTCGAATACGCCCATCGGTCCGTTCCAAACAACAGTCTTTGCGGACTTAACAGCCTCTGCGTAAAGCTCTGCTGTCTTAGTTCCGATATCAAGACCTTCCTTGTCAGCCGGAATCTGATCAGACGGTACTACAGTTACATCGATTGGTCCATCGATTGGATCCGGGAAGTTGTCAGCTACAGTGCTGTCTACCGGAAGAAGCAGCTTCTTGCCAAGCTTCTCTGCCTTCTCCATCATCTCCTTGCAGTACTCAAGCTTGGTATCGTCTACTAAGGACTTACCAATTTCCTTGCCCTGAGCCTTTAAGAAGGTGAATGCCATACCACCACCGATGATTAAGGTATCGCACTTCTCAAGCAGGTTGGAGATAACGTTTAACTTATCTGCTACCTTTGCTCCACCAAGGATTGCTACAAACGGACGAACCGGATTCTCTACAGCATTTCCTAAGAATGCGATTTCCTTCTCCATCAGATAACCAACTGCGTTTGTGCCGCCCTTAGCGCTGATGAACTTGGTAACGCCTGCTACAGATGCGTGTGCTCTGTGTGCGGAACCAAATGCGTCACATACATAATCGTCTGCTAAATCTGCTAACTCCTTGGAGAACTCCTCACCGTTCTTTGTCTCCTCAGCACCGCGGAAACGGGTATTCTGAAGAAGAACTACATCTCCGTCCTTCATTTCAGCTACAGCCTTTGTTGCAGCCTCGCCAGTTACGTGGTAATCGGATACGAATACAACCGGCTTTCCTAACTTCTCGGACAGTCTCTCTGCTACTGGAGCTAAGGACTCCTTCTCATTCGGGCCATTCTTTACCTTGCCTAAGTGAGAGCAAAGGATTACCTTTGCGCCGCCGTCGATCAGCTTCTGGATGGTCGGCAGTGCAGCCTTAATACGGGTATCATCAGTAATCTTGCCGTCCTTTAACGGTACATTGAAATCACAACGAACAAGAACTCTTCTTCCCTGCAGGTTCTTAAGATCGTCAACAGTCTTCTTTAACATGGAATTTTCTCCCTTCTGATTACGGGGCAGTTTGCTGCCCTCGTATTAAAAAGAGGCCCGGTCCTTTCAGACCGGACCCCGTAGGTCTTTGCGCTTAAGCGAAACTTATGCTAACTCAGCGAAGTACTTAATTGTACGAACCATCTGGCTAGTATAGGAGTTCTCGTTGTCATACCAAGAAACAACCTGTACCTGATACAGATCATCACCAAGCTTGGAAACCATAGTCTGGGTAGAATCGAACAGAGAACCAAATCTCATACCGATAACGTCGGAAGATACGATCGGATCAGTGTTGTAACCGAAGGACTCGGAAGCTGCTGCCTTCATAGCTGCGTTGATACCCTCAACGGTAACATCGCTGCCCTTAACAACTGCAACAAGGATAGTGGTGGAACCTGTCGGAACCGGAACACGCTGTGCGGAACCGATCAGCTTGCCGTTTAACTCTGGGATAACCAGGCCGATTGCCTTAGCTGCACCAGTAGAGTTTGGAACGATGTTAGCTGCACCAGCACGTGCTCTTCTTAAGTCACCCTTTCTGTGCGGTCCATCGAGGATCATCTGATCTCCGGTGTAAGCATGGATGGTGGACATGATACCGCTCTGGATTGGAGCGTAATCGTTCAGAGCCTTAGCCATTGGTGCTAAGCAGTTTGTTGTACAGGAAGCTGCGGAGATGATGTTATCCTCAGCGGTCAGAGTCTTCTCATTTACAGAGTAAACGATAGTCTTCAGATCGTTTCCAGCCGGAGCGGAGATAACAACCTTCTTTGCACCAGCATCGATATGAGCCTGTGCCTTAGCCTTGGAAGTATAGAATCCAGTACACTCAAGAACTACATCTACACCGATCTCTCCCCACGGAAGCTCAGCTGCGTTTGCCATCTTATAGATAGTGATCTTCTTTCCGCAAACTTCGATGTAATCGTCTCCTGCTACTACAGAATCAGCGTACTGATACTTTCCCTGTGCTGTATCATACTTTAACAGGTGAGCCAGCATAGCCGGGCTTGTTAAATCGTTGATTGCTACTACCTCATAACCTTCAGCGTTGAACATCTGTCTGAAAGCAAGACGGCCAATACGGCCAAAACCATTAATTGCAACTTTTACTGCCATGATTTTTAATTCCTCCTAAAGAAATTTATTAGATTATATTATCACATAATTGCTTTGTTAAAATATAATCAATTACTGATATTTTACCTTATCCCGACAAATATATCAAGTGTTTTTCTTTCTTTTTCTTGTTTTTTTTTTAATTAGTTGGTTTGGATTGACTTTTATATGTAGACAGCGTATTCTTTTTACTGAAAC
>OGQR01001551.1_pt1 | contig 15586 bp, 10 predicted proteins | sample 1553271 | NCBI WGS metagenome assembly OGQR01 (sample SAMEA2579970, study PRJEB22360) | human gut metagenome | biome: human gut; feature: human-associated habitat; material: faeces | place: Denmark | collected 2008/2010 | reverse complement strand
CGGCCGTCATGGCCGCCGACGGCCGCCTCGTGCGGACGCGCCTGACCGATATGGGGCGTTTCCGCTGGACCGAAGGGCTGATCTGTCTCAACGACGTTCCCTTCGGCGAGCTGCTCGAACGTTTCAGCGACTACTACGACATCCGCATCCTGCTGAAAAATCCCAAACTCTACGACGTGCGCTGTACGGGCAAGTTCCGACAGAGCGACGGCATCGACTACTCGCTGCATGTGTTGCAGCGCTTCGTCAACTTCCGTTACACGCACGACGAAGAGCGGCATACGATCGAAATCCGATAAACGCCGTCTGCCGGACGGCGGAACATGAAACCGATTGAAAAACCAACGTTTTCGTTAAGCCGAGCGCAGAGCCGAACTTGTTCAGGCTATGCCGAGGCGAGAAAACGAAGAGAGAAAATCAACGTTTTCGTTAAGCCGAGCGCAGAGCCGAACTTGTTCAAGCTATGCCGAGGCGAGAAAACGAAGAATGAAATTCAACCTGAACTCCCGATAGCCTATGAAGTAGAACGATCCCGAAAAAAAGAGACGGAGCGATGCGCCAACACCGCCCCGTCCGGCAGACTAACACCTGCGACTTACCTATCCAAGTATTAATCTTTTATTCTGCAAAAGTATGAATAAAAACGCCAGTGTCGGCATCCCGATGAAAAAAATATGCGGGCGCCTGACCAGAATCCTGTGTACCTGTGCGGTTTTCGTGTCGCTGACAGGTGCGGCCTACGCCCAGAGCGCTCCGGTGACGCTCGACAGGAAAAAAGCTCCCGTCAGGGAGATTCTCAACGAAATCGAACGGCAGACCGACTACCTGTTCGTATACAGCAGCGAACAGGTCGATTTCAGCGTCTCGGTAACCGCGCACGACGAACCCGTGCAGACGGTGCTCCGACGTATCTTCGAGGGCACGCCGATCCGTTTCACGCTCGAAGGAAAACATATCGTGCTGCGCAGGCAGCCTCAAACGGCCGCGAACGCCGCCGCGGCTTCGCCTGCGAAACAGACCGTCACGGGTACGGTGACCGATACGGCCGGCAAACCCGTCGTCGGCGCCACGGTGCTCGTCAAGGGCGGCACCGTCGGTACGACGACCGATGTCGACGGACGCTTCTCGCTCACGATCCCCGCCGGCAGTCCGCTCGAAGTGTCGTTCCTGGGCTATGCCCGGCAGGAGATCGCCACGGCCGGCCGCACGTCGCTCGATATCCGTCTGGAAGAGGACGCCGCGACGCTCGACGAAGTGGTGGTCGTGGGCTACGGTACGATGAAGCGGCGCAATTTGGTCGGAGCCGTGGATCAGGTCGACAGCCGGGTGATCGGAGACCGCTCGAACGGCAATCTGGCGCGCTCGCTTCAAGGCGAGCTGCCGGGCCTGAACATCTCCTTCTCCGACAGCAAGCCGTCGCGTTCGGCGTCGTTCAACGTCCGCGGCGAGACTTCGATCGGAGCGGGCGGCAATGCGCTGGTGCTCATCGACGGCGTGGAGGGCAGCATGGATGCGATCAACCCGCAGGACGTGGAGTCGGTCTCGGTGCTCAAAGATGCCTCGTCGACGGCCGTATACGGTGCGCGCGGCGCCTTCGGCGTGGTGCTGGTCACGACCAAGAGCCCCAAGCGGGGTGCCCCCGAGATCAACTACAACGGTTCGGTCACCTTCAACCGCCGTACGGTGATTCCCGACGTCATCACCGACGGCCTGACGTGGGTCAACTGGTGGAAGGATTCGTACAACGGTTATTACAACGGCTCGAAATCCCTGCTCAGCCATATCGACAGTACGGTGCCCTATTCGGAGGCGATCTATCAGGAGTTGATCCGGCGGCAGGCCGACCCGTCGCTTTCGCGGACCACGACGTTGGAGGGCGATTCGATGTTCGGATGGGCCTACATGGAGTCGACCGACTGGCTGGACCTGTTCTACAAGGACTGGAACCTCTCGCACGAGCACAACCTCTCGATTTCGGGCGGCAACGAGAATGCCGATTATTATGTGTCGGGCCGTTTCTACGACATGGACGGTATCTACCGCGTCGGCGACGAATCCTACAAGAAATACGATCTGCGTGCCAAGGGTTCGCTGAAAATCCGCCCCTGGTTCAAGGTGACGAACAACACCTCGCTGGCGATCATCGACCAGCACGAACCCAAGCACTCGCGCAACAATTTCGCCGTGCAGCGCGCGATCAACCATGCCGCCATGCCGCTCTCGCCGGTGAAGAATCCCGACGGCTCGTGGACGACGGCCGCCGCCATTTCGGGCTACGCCGCCTTCTCGGAGGGAACCTCCTACCGCAACAACGACTATGTCTATTTCCGCAACAAACTCTCGGCCGATATCGACATCGTCAAGGAGGTGTTGAAAGTGCAGGCCGACTACTCCTACAACTATACGACCCGCAAACGGATCGACGTTCAGAATCCGGTCAAATATTCGAAGAAGCCGGGCGTCTATCTGCTCGAATCGGAGTCGGCCGGTGCGTCGCTGTCGCAGGTGGACTACGACACGCGCTACCAGGCGGCCAACGCCTACCTGACCTATACGCCCAAACTCGGCGCCGACCACGATCTGACGGTGCTGGCCGGCTGGAATATCGAGGATCAGGTCTACAAGACGCTCACCGTTTCGCGCACGGGTTTCGTCACGCCTAACAAGCCCTCGTTCTCGCTGATGAACGGCGTGGCGGAGAATCCCACGGCGGGTGGAAACGCCTGGTCGTACGTCGGCGCCTTCTACCGTGTCAATTACGGCTACAAGGGGAAGTATCTGGTCGAGGTGAGCGGCCGCTACGACGGATCGTCGAAATTCCCGATCCACTCCAAATGGGGCTTCTTCCCCTCGGCGTCGGTGGCGTGGCGCATCTCCGACGAGCCGTGGATGGGCTGGTCGCGCCGCGCGCTCGACAACGCCAAGATCCGCCTTTCGGCCGGTTCGATGGGCAACGGCAACGTGAGTCCCTATTCGTATACCTCCGAGATGACGGTCTCGACGGCCGACGACATCGTACTGGGCGGGTCGTATCCCTCCTATACGTCGGTGGGCAGTACGGTGCCCGTGTCGCTGACGTGGGAGAAGTCGACGACCTACGACGTCGGCCTCGACCTCGATTTCTTCAACAACCGTCTCTCGGTCAGCGGCGACTACTATCGCCGCTACACCACCGACATGTATACGGCCAGCGTCGCGCTTCCGGCCGTCTACGGAACGGGTTCGCCGAAGGGTAACAATGCCGAGATGAAGACCGACGGCTGGGAGCTGTCGCTCTCGTGGCGAGACTCGTTCAAACTGGGCGGAAAACCGTTCGATTACAGCATCAAGGCGATGGTGTGGGACAGCAAGTCTGTCATTACCAAGTATGTCAACGATACCGGTTCGCTGGGAACCGTCAAAGGCTTTATCGAGAACGGCGGTTCGCCCTCCTCCTACTATGTCGGCATGACCGTCGGCGAGATCTGGGGGTACACCGTGGCCGGGCTGTTCCGAGATCAGGCGGACATCGACTCTTCGGCCATTCACGACTTCGTACAGGCGTCGGACAAGGTGACGCGCCCCGGGCAGGTCAAGATCGCCGATCTGGACGGCAACGGCTTCATCGATCCGGGCAATTTCGCCGTCGACGACCACGGCGACCTGCGCATCATCGGCAACCAGTCGCCGCGTTACCGCTACGGCGTGAATCTCTCAGCCCGCTGGAACGGCATCGGATTGTCGGTCTTCCTGCAAGGCGTCGGCGCGCGGGACTGGTATCCGGGTTCCGATGCGGGCATGTTCTGGGGAAAATACGGCCGGCCGTTCTTCGCGCTCATACCGAGCATCCATAACTACACGGACGACATGTACAGCGCCGAGCGCAACAACTGGGATACGGCCTACTGGCCCCGCATGACGACCTACCAGTCGAACGGGACGAAGAACTGGACGCGTCTGCTCGAAATCCCCAATACGCGCTACATCCAGAGCGCGGCCTACCTGCGCGTGAAGAATATCCAGCTCGACTATTCGTTCCCGAAGCACATCTGTTCGGCCATTCGGCTGCAAGGGCTGAAAATCTACGTGAACGCCGAAAATCTCTTCACCTTCACGCCGCTGCACAAGTACGCTCCCAACTTCGATCCCGAAGGGCTGTCCTACGACTCGGACTTCGCATCCGCAGCGGACGGATACACCTATCCGATCCTGAAAAGCGTGACCGTCGGGGTCAACATCACATTCTAACGCAAGGAGGACTATACAATGAAAAACCATATCGCAATTCTGATCGGTGCGCTGGCTCTCTGTTCGTGCGAAGACTATCTGACGCAGGAGAACCCCAATAAAATCGAGAGCGAGTACTACTTTACCGACGAATCGTCGCTCGAAATCTATACCAACGGTTTCATCCGCAGCTTCGCCACGGCGATCAAGAGCTTCGTCGACGGCGACAAGAACGCCGACACGCACTCGTGGGACGGTCAGGCCGCCTATTTCATGGACAACTATTCGGCCGACGACGCGACCAACTGGACGACGAGCAACTGGTCGCAGCTGCGTTCGATCAACTACTATCTCGACAATATGCGCAATGCGGTGGCTTCGGACGCGATCCTCGACCATTACGAGGGCGTGGGGCGTTTCTTCCGCGCGCTGTTCTACATCGACAAGGTGCAGACCTTCGGGGCGGTTCCGTGGTACGACACGTCGATCGACGCGACCGACCAGGAGGCGCTCTTCAAGGATCGCGACAACCGTGAATTCGTCGCATCCAAAATCCTCGAAGATCTCGACTACGCCTGCACCTACTGCCTGACCTCGGACAAATACAGGGTGCGCGCGTCGTACATCCACCGTTACGTGGCCCTCGCTCTCAAAGCGCGTTTCTGCCTCTACGAAGGGACGATGCGCAAGTATCACGCGGTCGACCCGTCGACCGGACGGGCGTGGACGAAGGACGAGAGCCGGTTCTATCTCGGCGAGTGCGTCAAGGCCTGCGAGGCGATCATGGGCGACGGCGTCTATAAACTCACGGACGACCCTGCGAAGCGGCAGACGCAGTATCGCGACATGTTCACCAACGCCGATGCCTGCGGCGTCTATACCGACGAGTTCATCTGGGCGCGCGACTACGACATCGATTTGAAGGTGACCTATGCGATCAACAACTACATGGTCAATCCGCAGCACGCCAACTACGCCTTCACGCGGCAGTTCATCGACACCTATCTGATGACCGACGGTACGCCCTTCACGAGCAAGTATCCCGATTACGACGACCTCGACCTCGTGGCCGAGTGCACGGATCGCGACTACCGTCTCGCACAGACGATCCGCACGCCGGGTTTCACGCGCGACGGCGGCACGACGCAGTGGGCTCCCGACGTGACCTTCTCGAAAACGGGCTATCAACCGATCAAGTGGCTCACCGACGATTCGTCGAAGGATACGAACACCTCCAAGTGCGACAACGACGTGCCGTTGATGCGCTACGCCGAGGTGCTGCTCAACTATGCCGAAGCGAAGGCCGAACTGAACGAAATGTCGGAGGAAGTGTGGAACAAGACGATCAAGCCGCTGCGCGAACGTGCGGGAGTGACGAGCATCTATCCCACGACGGCCGATCCCTACATGGTCGAGTATTTCCAGAATCAGGTGACCGATCCTTTCATCCTGGAGGTGCGCCGCGAACGGGGAATCGAACTTACGATGGAAAACGTACGTTACGACGACATCATCCGCTGGCATCAGGGCGAGTTGTTCGCGCGGCCGTGGAAAGGCATCTGGATTGCGGCGTCGGAGACACCGATCGACCTCAACGGCGACGGCGTCAACGACTGCATCGTCACGTCGGACCCCAACAACAAGTCGCCGCTCAAAATCCTTTTCATCGACGGCGCTTCCGAAGCGGGGCACAAGCTTTCGCAGGGTACGTCGGGCAATATTCTGCCCGCTACGGCCATCGAGCGCAAGTGGCACGACTATAAGTATGTGAAACCGATTCCGACTACCGCTTTGCAGGAGAACCCCAACCTCACGCAAAACCCCGAATGGTAGTCTGCGTTTAATCCTTAAAACCGAATATCCATGAACCTATTCCATAAAATCGGGCTGGCGGTCGCCGCTTCGGCTGCGCTCTTTGCGGCGTGTTCTTCCGACGACGATCCCTTTTTCGCCCGCGAGAACGATTACCTTACTTTCGACTGTAACGAACAGACGGTCGAGCAGAGCCTCCAATGCGACGGCGCGTGGAGCATCGACTACGACGGCAACGACGACTGGATCGCCGTCACGCCCGACAGCGGCGTCGGCAACGGCGAATTGGACTTCATTACGGTCGGCGTGGCCTACAACCGGGGCGGCGAGCGCACGGGTACGATCTATATCGATTTCGCCGGACACGCCTATCCTATCCATATCACGCAGGGTGCCTGCGACTTCGCCTACGGAGCACTCTCGTCGGCGGGCACGCTGGTGCGGGGTGTCGAGAGCGATTTCACGCTGATCCTCGCTTATGCGAACGCCAACGGCGACGAATCCGTTGCTCTGAGCTGCCGGATGACGGGCGCTTCGGAGGGACTCGTGGCGGCCGACTGTACGTTCGATAAGTTCCAGAAGGGCAGCGGCACGATTACGATGCCTGTGACCGGCGTGCCGGCGCAGACGGGCGAAGTCTTCTTCGAACTGCTCGTCGACGGCGAGTCGAAAGGCACGGTCAAGAGTACCGTCGTGGCCGATCCCTCGTCGATCGTCGGCGGATTCCCCGTCTGGTGGGATTTTTCGTCCGAGAGCAAACCGACGTTGATGGCGGATCCGCACAATTACAGTTGGGGAGCCGGTTCGCAGTATCCCTGCGAGGATTCTGCCCCTTCGACCGACCACAAGTATCTCGATTGGAGCGATCGCGGCGGCTATCTCACCGTCGTCTGCTCGACGGCCAGCGGTTGGGGCTACGGCGAAGGCCACTGCTACATGAAGGGGTTGCAGAAGGACGACTATTGGCTCATGGCCTTCCCTGTGAAGAACCTCAAAGAGGGAACGCGCATCGCTTTCGAGGCGGCCGTCGGCTGTTCGGGGTCGGGCGCACGCTACTATGCGTTGGAGTATTCGGCCGACGGGACGAACTGGTTCCTGGCCGAAGGCGCCGAAACCGTCACGGGAGTCGACGGGTCGACGGGGCCGGCGCACTATACGGTGATGACCGACCAGGCGCTTCCCAACGACAAGACGCCTGCATGCGGTTGGGCCAGCTATACCTTCCCCGTCGAAGGGTGTTCCGTGACCGACGGCCTGTTCTACGTGCGTCTGCGCGTCTCGCTCGACATTCGCCTGAACGCTTCGGCCACTACTTACACCATCTCCAAGACGGGCTCCGAACGGCTCAAAGGGATCGTCAAGGTGTCGCTTCCCGAATAACAAACGTCCGGGCGGAGCGGACCGGTTCCGCTCCGTCCGGTAACGTCGAATGAAAAAACCTGATATAAAACGATGAAAACGATCAATCGCATGGTTTTGCTGCTGGCGACGCTCTTCGCAGCGATCGGTTGCAGCGACGACGACAAGGAGCTCGTGATGTACTCCCTGCGTTTCGAACCCAACAGCATCACGCTCGGTATCGGGAAGAGCTACCGTCTCGTGCCGATCTCCGATCCCTTCTACGACGACGTACAATACGAATGGAAATCGGTCGACGAACGGGTGGCCACCGTCGACCAGTCGGGAGTGGTGACGGGCGTCAGTGCCGGTTCGACCGAGGTACGCGCCTTCTACGGCGACAACCGGTTGGCGCGGTGCCTGGTTTCGGTGGTGGAGAGCACCTCGTCGCTGCCCGATCCGACGGCGGCCCTGTCGGAGGGGCTGTCGCAGCAGATGATCTTTTCGAGCAATCAGCTGCCCTACAAGGGGACGATCATGCAGTGCTTCGACTTTTACGACGAGAACGGCTACATCTATTATACGCAGAGCGTCGGCGACACGAAGACCGGCAACAGGTGGATGGTGGCGCTGGGACGCCAGAAACGCAACGAAGCCCCGTCGGACGACTACATGAAACTCCAATGGTTCGGTCATGGCACGCTGCTCGTGGCCGAGCGGGCCGACGACGGCGACTACGTGTGGGTGAACTCCAACGGCACGCTTTCGGGAACGGACTACACCAACAACCTCACCTTCTCGCGCATCCGCTACCAGAAGGGCGCGGTGCTGAGCCACTACGCCGGCGACACGTTCTACATGAGCGAGTATGTCGACGCCGCGGGTACGACGTGGATGGTGCGCGACGTGCAGCCTTCGATCGACTTCGTGAACCGCCGTCTGCTTATCGGCTGCCGCACGACGGACATGCGCCACAACGTGATCTACGACCTCGACGCCGTGCTGGCGCTCGGCAAGGAGACGGTAGAGATCACCCGCACGTGGGGTGGTGAAACGGCTGCCGAGGGCGTCACCGAGAAGAAGACCGAGACGACCTCGGTCGAGGTACGCAATCTCAACCGCCTGACGCCGCTCGGATCGTTCCGTCTGCCCAGCTATCTCAATACGGGCCAGACGCACCAGGTCTATTCGTACAGCCACCAGGGACAGGCCGTGTGGGGCGACTACGTTTATTGGTACGAAGGACAGGCGATCCAGCAGACGGGCGAGTTGTACGACGGTTCGGTGGCCTATGTGGCCGTGTTCGACTATACCGGCAAACTGGTCTGCCCCCGCACGCGGGTGGCCGCCTGCTCCGACTTCCCGAGCCTGAGCACGTTGCTCGATGCGAAGAACTGCTATTGCGAAGGCGAGGGGATGCAGCTCAAACAGGGGCGGAAGCTCTATCTGGGCATTGCGACCCATACGTCAGCTGCGTCGGGCAACCGACTGGCGTCGATCCTGCAATACGAATGCGACGTCGAATAGCGGTCGGCTGCGACATTTTGCTATTTTTGGCTTGGCCTTAGATACTTCGTCTCGGCATAATCAAGCTGACGCTTGCTTCTGCGCTCGACTTTTGCTATCTTTGCCTTAGCTGCTTCTGTATTCGACTTTTCCTAATCTTTGTCCTGCCCGCGCCGCCGTCGGAGAACGGCGGCGGGCGGGGTGAAGAACGATAACCGATAACTATGAAGAACCCCGTTATGAAAAAAACGTTGTTGCTCGCGTTTGCGGCGCTCTGCTTCGTGCAGAGTGCGCTGGCGTGGGGCAAGTCGGGCCACGACGCCGTGGCCTACATCGCCGAGACGCATCTGACCAAACGTGCGAAAGCCGTGATCGAACGGTATCTGGGCCATTCGATCGTCTACGACGCGTCGTGGATGGACGACTACCGTGCCGAACCCGGTTACGAGATGACCAACTGGTGGCACGTGGATTACGGCAAGGGCGAACCCACGAAGGATGCCGCCGGCAACCCACTCGAACCCAATGTGCTGCGTGAACTGAACCGTGCGATCGAACGGTTGAGGGATTACCGTAATCTCGACGATTCGACCGTCGTGGTCAACCTGCGCTACGTGATCCATCTGGTAGGCGACATGCACTGTCCGTCGCACGTCAACTACCAGCAGAGCCGTATGCGCGTGCTCTTCTACGGCGTCGATACGCAGTACCATGCACTCTTCGACGGCGGTATCCTCGACCGCAAGCACCGCTGGGGCTACATGGAATACAAACACCAGCTCGACCGTTATTCACGGCGGGAGCGGGAAGCATTGGCTGCCGGTACGCCCGACGACTGGTTCGCCGAGAGCCGGCGCGAGTGTGCGGTCATCTACGACTGGGCCGCACCCGGCGACAAGTTGGGCCTGTCCTTCTGCAACAAAGCGATCGGTTTGTTGGATCACCAGCTCATCAAGGCTTCGTACCGGCTGGCCAAGGTGCTCAACGAACTGTTCGGTTAAACAATACTCTCTTTAATCTTCTTTTCTCGGGCTCCAACACCCGGCCTCCCCCGGAATCAGCGTGCAGTGCTGTTTTCGGGGGAAGGTATTTGTCCGGTCGCAGTCGGACCGACTCGGAAGCGTGCCTGCTGAACACGTCGATACGGAACATCGGCTGGCTGCCGCGGTTTTTAGAGGTGGTATTTGGAAATGCGGGGGCGAATCGCTACCTTTGGAGGGTCGAAATCAAACAGCAACAGCATAAGCCCATGAAAGCTACCTATCTCGGACTGGAACTCGACAGCCCGATCGTCGTGAGCAGTTCGCCCTATACGGCGACGCTCGCCAATATCGAGAAGTGCGCCGCCGCCGGAGCGGGCGCGGTGGTTCTGAAATCGATCTTCGAGGAGCAGATCCTGCACCACGCCGCTTCGCTCGAACAATATTCCGATTCGCCCTACGGCGATGCGGGCGACTATCTGCAACGTTATCTGGGCGAGGATTACAAAGCGGGATTTCTGCAACTGATCGCCGATGCGCGGCGTGCGACGCGGATTCCCGTCATCGCCAGCATCAACTGCGTAGCCGCGGGCGAAGAGTGGATCGAATACGCCGCCGCGATGGCCCGGGCCGGAGCCTCGGCGCTCGAACTGAACATCTTCATCCAGCCCGTCGACGCCGCACGTTCGTCGCAGGAGCTCGAACGGCTCTATGTGACGATCGCCCAGCGTGTCTGCGCCGAGGTGAAGATTCCCGTTTCGGTCAAACTCGCGATGCGTTTCACGAACGTCGTGGCGATGGCCGCCGCGTTGGAGAGCGTCGGGGTGAAGGGTGCGGTGCTGTTCAACCGTTTCTTCGAACCGGACGTGGATGTCGAGCGGATGACCTTCGTCGAAGGGTCGCCTTACAGCGAAGCGTCGGAGTTGCGCAACGTATTGCGCACGACGGCTATCTGCGTCGGTGCGCTGCCGCGTATGGATTTCGCCGTTTCGACGGGCGTGCACGACGGCGAGGCGGCGGTCAAGGCGCTTCTGTGCGGTGCTGCGGCCGTCGAGGTCTGCACGGCGATCCACCGCGAAGGTTTCGACGTGATCGCGCGCATGAATGAGTGGATCGACGCCTGGGCGGCGCGTCACGGCATCACGGCGCTCGACGAATTCAAGGGCCGGCTCGGTTTCGGCAAGAGCGACTCGGAGTTTTTCCAGCGCGTGCAGTACATGAAGTATTTCCCCGGAAAGGATTGATTTTTCCGGACAAGGCAGCGGGGCGGAACTCTGTCGAGAGTTCCGCCCCGCATTGTTACTTGTCGGGATCGTACTCCCGTGCCAGTCCGCCCTCGCCCGTCTCCTTGTAGATCGAGGGAAGGTCGTGCCCCGTCTGTTTCATCACCTCGACCACGCGGTCGAACGAGACGCGGTGTCCGCCGTCGGTGAAGGCCGAATAGAGGTTGGCGTCGAGCGCGCGGGCCGCAGCGTAGGCGTTGCGTTCGATGCAGGGGATCTGCACCAGGCCGCATACGGGATCGCAGGTCATGCCCAGATGGTGTTCGAGCCCCATTTCGGCGGCATACTCGATCTGCGAGGGGCTGCCTCCGAAAAGCTGGTTGGCTGCGGCGGCCACCATGGCGCAGGCGACGCCCACCTCGCCCTGGCAACCCACTTCGGCGCCCGAGATCGAGGCGTTGTGTTTGACGACGTTGCCGAACAGGCCGGCCGTGGCCAACGCGCGGTAGATGCGTGCGTCGGAGAAACCGCGGCTCTTTTGAAGATGGTACAACACGGCCGGCACCACGCCGCTCGACCCGCAGGTCGGGGCCGTCACGATCCGTCCGCCCGAAGCGTTCTCTTCGGCTACGGCCAATGCGTAGGCGAAGACCAGACCGCGCGATTGAAGGCTCTGCTTGTAGCCCGAAGCGCGCACATGGTAGGTCGCGGCGCGGCGCGTGAGGTGCAGCGGACCGGGCAGGACGCCTTCGTGGTCGAGCCCCCGCTCGACGCTTTCGCGCATCGCCTGCCAGATTTCGGCCAGGTAGTCCCAGATGTCGTCCGACTCGCACTCCTCGACATATTCCCAATAGGTGCGGCCCGTGCGGCGGCACCAGGCGAGGATTTCGTCGAGCGTGTTCATTTCGTAAATCTCCTCCGCCTGCCGCGGCGGTACGCCCTCTTCGGCCAGCTCGCCGCCGCCGATGCTGTAAACCGTCCATGTGTCGGTGGGGGTGCCGGCGGTGTCGAGCGCCTGGAAACGCATTCCGTTGGGATGGAAGGGAAGGAACTCGCGTGCCTGCCATACGATGTCGACGGGGGCGGTCGGCAGCAGCGTGTCGATAATGGCGCGGTCGGTCATGTGGCCGCGGCCCGTCGCGGCGAGGCTTCCGTAGAGCGTCACGCGGAACGCCGCCGCTTCGGGATGGCGTGCGAGGAACTGTTCGGCGGCGCGGCGGGGCGCCATGGTGTGGCTGCTCGAAGGGCCGGTGCCGATACGGTAGAGTTCTTTGATGCTTTTCATGCGGCAAAGATACGATTAAGCCGAGGGCAAAAGCAAATAAAATTTACTTTTTGCCGAGACGGAATATCTACGGCGCAGCCAAAGTACGATTTTCCTTTGTCAGTCCGCGGCCGCTCTTCGATTGCAGCCGATCGCATTTACCGCCTTTTGTCACCGAAAGGCGGTGCCAAAAGTGTCCGCAGGGCACCTCCGTCGGGATCGGACAGCGGTTCTCACTGAGCGGGCGCAAAACGACGTTCAGCAGGCGAGCGCGGAGGCCGTTCGCGGACTTTGCCGAGCCGCCGTAGTCGAAGCTGCGCAATCCTTTGCGCCGCAACGACGCAGTCTTTCGTGATCGTTCTGCGAGGTGCGCGGCGAATTCCCGCGCATTTTCGCCTCGCGGTCTTCGGTGCCCCTTTTCGACGGAAAGAGCTGAGGTGTCCTTTCCGAAAAGCGGTCGCCTGCTGCGGTCAGAATCCGTATTTGCTGCGGTACTGCGTGGCGGTGATCTTTTCGCGCTGCCGGAAGAAGGCCGAAAACTGGCTGACGTTCTCGAATCCCAGCTCGGCGGCGATCTCCGAAACGGTGCGGTCGGTCGTGGTGAGCAGCTCCCGGGCCTTGTTGTGGCGCAGTTGCAACTGGTATTGCGCCGGGGCGATGCCCACGTAGGCGCGGAACGTACGGCGGAACCACGTGTAGCCGATGTTGAGCCGCCGCGCGATCTCTTCGGGCGGGAGGTTGTCGCCGATGTGGCGGCGCATCATTTCGCGGGCGCGGTTGATCTTCTCGACGATCGGGTTGTCGAGGTATTGCAGGTTGTCGCGTTTGAAGAGCACCGAACCCAGCAGGTGAAGCACGATGCCCGTGACGAGCTGCTGGAAGCCTTTGCGCTCCTCCTCGGCCGAGCGGATGATCTCCTGATAACAGCTCACGATGCCGGCGCTGTGGCCGATGTGCAGCAGCGGCGTCTTCGGCGAAAAGAAGCCTTCCGCCACGCGGCGGTCGATGTTCTCGCCGCGGAATCCCACCCACCACTCCTCCCAGCCCGTTTCGGGGTCGGGTGCGTAGGTGTGCCATTCGTCGGGGAAGAGCATCACCACCGTGCCGGCCTTCACGGGCGCGGCGGGCGAGGAGGCCGAGCGGAATTCGCCCTGTCCCGAGACGATGTAGAGCAGTTGGTATTCGCCGAGCACACGCCCCCGCGAGCGGGTGAACGAGTAGCTGTCGGGATGCTGCGTCAGGGGATAGGGGCTGCCGGGCGGAACGTTCTGGTACCCCGCCGTGGTGCAGACGATGCCCCACCGCTCGTCGTGGTCGGTGACGGGCAGGTAGTGGACGATGCTTTGCGGGAAAGAGCCCATAACGTGTCAGATTTGAAAAGTAATTTGTCAAATGTTATAACAAAGATAATACTTTCTTCGGTATTTTTGTATCAAATAAAGACTCTAACCTCAAACCGCTTTTTCACGTTATGCAAAAAAATATAATCGGTGTCGACCTGGGCGCTACCAGCGGTCGGGTGATTCTGGCCCGTGCGGGGGACGACCGGCTCCGAATGGAGGAGCTGCACCGTTTTCCGAACCGTATGCGGGAGATCGACGGCCGCTTCTATTGGGACATTCACGCCCTCTACGAGGAGATTCTGAGGGGATTGAGCGTCGCGGGCGGCCGCGGCGAACGGATCGACTCGATCGGCATCGATACGTGGGGCGTCGATTTCGCCTGCGTGGATCCCGACGGCGATCTGCTGGGGCTTCCGCGCGCCTACCGCGATCCCTATACCGACGGAGTGCCGGAAGAGTTTTTCCGTACGGTGCCTCGCGAAAGCGTCTATGCGAAGACGGGCATTCAGGTGATGAATTTCAATTCGCTCTACCAACTCTACGCACTCAACCGCGAGCACAGCCCCGCGCTGGCGGCCGCCGAGCATGTGCTCTTCATGCCCGACGCGCTGTCGTACCTGCTTACGGGCGAACAGGTGTGCGAATATACGATCCTCTCCACCTCGCAGCTGATGAATCCCCGCACGCGGGAGCTGGACGGGGAGCTGTTGCGTGCGGCCGGTGTCGACGCATCGCTGTTCGCCCGGCGTGTGATGCCCGGCGAGCGTGTCGGCGTGCTGCGCGACGAGGTGGCGCGCCGCACGGGACTGGGACGTGTGGAGGTCTTCGCCGTGGCGGGACACGATACCGCTTCGGCCATCGCCGCCGTGCCCGCCGCCGACGAGCGCTTCGCCTATCTCTCGTCGGGCACGTGGTCGCTCATGGGTATCGAGTTGCCCGCTCCGGTCATCACGGAGGAGTCGTGCGCGATGAACTTCACCAACGAGGGCGGCGTGGACGGTACGACGCGGTTCCTGAAAAACATCACCGGCATGTGGTTGTTGGAGGAGTGCCGCCGCATCTGGGCGAAGGAGGGGCGTACCTATACCTATGCCGAGATCATGCAGCAACCCCGTGTCTGGAAACAGCAGTACGACCGGACAGCCGTGTGCTGATCGTGAACCACTGTTCCAACGTGACAGGCTGTGTGCAGGATATGGAGATGATCCGGGAATTTGTAAAGAGACATGGACTGATCCTGATCGTGGATGTGTCGCAGAGTGCTGGCTGTATCCCTGTTGATGCAGATAAATGGGAAGCAGATGCGCTTATTTTTACAGGCCACAAAAGCCTGATGGGAATTCAGGGAACCGGCGGATTTTATGTCAGGAGCGGAATTGAGCTGAAGCCTCTGAAATATGGGGGAACCGGAAGAAACAGCGCACAGCTTACCTACGAGAACAAAGATTATGAGTATGAGGTAGGAACTCAGAACATGCCGGGAATCACAGGACTTCTGGCTGGGGCGGAGTTTATTGAGCAGACAGGACTTGCGGCAATTATGGAAAAAGAAGATCGTCTGATGGAAATGCTTTATTGTGGTCTGGAACAGATAGAGGGTGTAAGGATCTACGGAAACCATGACGTATGCAGAGGACCTGTGATGAGCCTGAATTTTCAGGGACTGAAAGCTTCGGATGCTGCGTATATTCTGGAAAGCGGATATGGGATCATTGTCCGTTCAGGGCTTCACTGTTCGCCATTGATCCATAAGGCAATGGGAACAGAAGAGGGCGGAACTGTGAGAGTAAGTGTTTCGTGGTTTACGGAGGAGAAGGATATAAAGGAATTTTTAGGAGCTGCGAAGGAAATAGCAGCATCTGTGGCACGGAATATTTAGCAGGCAAGTTACAGAGCAAATTTATACGGATGTAT
>OGQR01001548.1_pt1 | contig 15596 bp, 9 predicted proteins | sample 1553271 | NCBI WGS metagenome assembly OGQR01 (sample SAMEA2579970, study PRJEB22360) | human gut metagenome | biome: human gut; feature: human-associated habitat; material: faeces | place: Denmark | collected 2008/2010 | reverse complement strand
AACACCCCTTCTTGTATATGAGTCTAGTGCTCGTTCTTCGTCTCGCTTTGTCCATCCGTATTGTCGGTATCATCGATGTCGAATCCGCCCATGAGTACGAAACGCTTCAACATATTGGTGGCGCGCATACGCACCTTGAACACCGGCAATGCCTTGTGATCATGCTGCTCAAAGAAGGCTTTTGCCCGTTGCACGTCAAGCGAGGAACGCAGTGCATCGAAACGTCCGAACTCGTTGATGTTCGCCTCGTCTATACGTTTGGCAAGGAATTCCTCGACCACCGATCTGTTGACACCCAATCGATCGACCAGTTTGTCGACTTGCTCATTCTTCTCGCGTGCAGCATAGCGCGTGATGTAATCACGTAGCGTCATACCGGCTTCGACCTCCACGTCGCCACGCTCCACGTCATGCAGGAACAGTTCAGCGAGTCGTTGTTCATCCCGCGAGAGCGCGGCAAAGGACCGGTGCAGCTGCGCAGACATCTCTGCCAACTCCGGGCTATTCTCCTTGAGCGCCTTCAGCCATTTATCGAAGTTGGCATTCATGTAATCGGTATCGATGAGTCCGGTATCAATTTCGGTGAGGTAACCATCCAGTTCATATGGCGCTTCAGGATTATCGTTCACATCATCATCTGGGTCACTACCGCGATCGCTATTGCCATCGAACAGTTCTTTATAGCGTTGCGCAAGAATGAGGTACGTACGTTCGTCAATTTGAGGACGCACCACTTCAGACTCGCCATGCTCATCATTGTCCTCATTCGTATCGTCAGTATCCGTGCTATCGACCTTGTATTCCGTGGTGCTCCAGTCAAAGCCCTGCACTTTCGCCGCTTCAAGGTACCGATTCAGTTCCACGAACTCCTTGGCAAACTTACGTCTAGCCTCTACCGACTCCGGCAGCTGCATAAGGTCCGATTCTCCGCTGTCTGAGAATACGTCGAGAATCTCACGGTACCGAGTATCCATGGATTTCACATTCGCTGGCAATTTCTGTACGAACAGGTCGAGCGGTCGATCACCCGAATACAGTTTCACAGCTGCCTCGATGAAACCATGCATGGTGTACGGCTTACGGTAATAGCGGATGACGCCAAACGGCTTATCTGGGCCAAACAGACGATTCGTACGACTGAACGCCTGAATGATGCTTTCGTAGTCGATAATCTTATCGAGATACAGCGTATTCACCCATTTCGAGTCGAACCCAGTGAGCATCTGGTCTACGACAATGAGCAAATCAAGCTGCTGGCTGCGGTTCGTTGCTATACCACCATACGGACTCTTGTGCGACAGTCGCGAAGAAATATCCTTCTTCATCGCCGGCCATGTAGGAATGACGAATTCTTTGCCGAACGCCTCGTTGTAATCGGTGATGATTTCGGTCAGCGCATCCTCTTTGTCTGTCGCTCCTTCGTTGTTGTCGATATTGGGATCGAACAACGCCGTCACATGCAACTTGGGTGCCTGCTGCTTGAACAAGTGATAATAGTTGACAGCTTCAGGAATGGAACTGGCAGCGAGCATCGCATGGAATTTGCCCGCATGGCTGAGCACCGGGAACTGTTCAAGAATGTCCGAGACCACCATACTCGGGTGCGGAGAGTCGATACCATATTGGTCTCGTCCCAGGAAATCCTCGATGCCACTGATGCGGTTCCCGGCACCATCAACCATCGGACCCATGGGGACCTCAGACTTATCCATGTAATGCTGGAATACTTTGGCCTTGACCGAGTCGGCGAGCGCATCTTCCGCACTCTCCGCCTTCGCCTTGTCGAGAGCCACGGCACGTCTGACTTCAGAATCCTTGTACGTGGTCACCATGTACGGGTCGAACCCGAGCACATTATGGTCGCGAATGCCGTCGGCAATGCTGTATCGGTGCAAACAGCGGCCGAATACCATGGCAGTGGTGGAATTCTTCTTTTGGTTCTCATCCAGAATGGGTGTGCCGGTGAAGCCGAAGAACAGCGCATTCGGGAAGGAACGACGGATGTCCTGCAACATGTCGCCGAATGTGGAACGATGGCATTCGTCCACAATAAAAACGATACGTCGTGCAGCCAGCTGATCCAGCCACGCCTGGGTGACGCCCCGCTCCCCTGCTTTCACGTTGCTCATCTTCTGGATTGAGGTGACGATCAGGGTGTCGTTGACATTGGTGCTGTTGAGTTTGTCCCGCAAAACGCCGGTGTTCTCAGTACCTTGTACTTCCGTCTCACTGTCAGCAAAACTGCGGTATTCCTTCAGTGATTGGGTGCCTAGCTCGATGCGGTCCATAAGGAACACGACTTTATCGGCGTCATGCGAATCAGCTATGAGTTGTGCCGATTTGAAGCTGGTCATGGTTTTTCCGGAACCGGTAGTGTGCCATACATAGCCGCCTGGTCGTCCCGGAGTAGTTGGCCGCTGTTCCCAATCGCATTTGCGCACCACGTCAGAGATGGCGTTCGCAGCGATGTACTGGTAGCTGCGCAGCACCTTGAGGCATCCGTCTGCCGAGTCGGCGATGGTGTAGAAGCCGATGAGCTGATGCGCCATGGGAATGGACAACAGCCCCGCAGTGCCGGAAGTACCGCCGATGAACAGCTTCCATTCGTCTTTGCCGGGGTTTTGCCCGCCGCAGATAGGCTCGTTGTTGTAGTCAGCCCAATGGAAGTAATAGCTTGGATTGAATTTGTCTACGCCCGGATTGGCGAAGTAGACGGCGTCATCGGGGTTCATGGCTACAAAAATCTGTACGAGTCGGAACAGGCCGGTGAATACGCCTTCGTGTGTGTACTTTTCAATCTGATTGGTTGCTTGGCTGACCGGTATGCCACTTTTCTTAAGCTCGATATGAATCAATGGCATGCCATTGATGAGAAGCACGAGGTCGCCGCGCCGCGAGTTCAACATCTTGTTCTTGGCGGGATAGACCGGTTGCTGAGCAATCTGATAGGTGCTTTTGCCGCCTGCGATTTCCTTGCGGTCATAGATGTAGAGGCTGATTTCCTTGCCGAAATGCGCCACATCTTCTTTGTTGTCACGCGTGATGGACACGGTACGCCCATTGACGAACGAATTGAGCGCAAGCGGGGTTCGTAGGGTCTCAATCTGCTCGATTATCTGTGCCATTTCCCCGTCTGTCAGCGGGTATTTGCCAAGCCTGTCTATGTCGTTGTTGTTGCGGTACAGGATGCCTTTCCAATTGTCGAGCAGATCCTGTTCGGTTGGATAGCGCAAGACGCCATCCTTCCATCCATGCTGCTTAAGCACGGTAATGACGTTGTCCTCGAACACCGATTCGCTATCGAATATCACGATTCTTCTCTCCCTCGGACTTCCCAGTGTCCTGCTTTTCGCGAGCCGACGCGCTTGAGTAATCCACGCCCAATGAGTATTTCAGCATCTCTTCGCACAGTCGCTGATGAAACTCCCGCAGCACGAGCCATATCCTCGTATGTTGTACTGGGATTCCTTTCCACGAAACGAAGAACAGTTCGCTGTCTCTCGGTTATCTGCTCACTTGGACCGTTTAACTGCTCATTATTGTCAGTTATCTGCTCACTTGGACCGTTTAACTGCTCATTATTGTCAATTATCTGCTCATTGTGAGCGGACTTGGCATCCGATTCCAGCATAAGCGTGAGTATCGTACGATCAGCCTCGCCGAATTTTTCCTCAATCCGTGGTTCGGGAAGTCCTGCATTCGCCCATGTGGCAAACACATCAGGAACACCAGTACCGGCTCGCTCCCCCACATCGATGAGGCTGAACATCTTCATAATCAGTCCGTTGCGCGGATCAGATACTCCGCCAAGGCGCATTTGCTCAACGCCCGTTCGGATATCACCAGGATTCTCGAAAACCAATTTATCGGGTGTGCGTCTGACCACCACTCCACGCACGCCATAATAATCGGCGTTGAACAAGCAGTTGGCCAGCGCCTCGCGAACCGCCTTATGCATGGGAGTGTCGTCAACACGAAAGATACCGTTAAGTTTGAAGGGGGTCTTCAGAGACTCGGCAAGCTTACGATTCACACGGAAAAAGAAATCAAAGAGGTTGCCCGACCACATGCCATCGCCGGAATGAACACGATCGGTCCAACGAATCGCCGGGTCTAGGGTCTCCTGATAGTCAAGAAAGTAATGGGGACATTCGCGCACGATGTCATAGTCGTTGCCGAACATGAGCAAACCGCCGAATGTGGGATGGAGCTTACCATCTTCACGGCTCACCATTGCCGCACCAACCGCACGCAGGAAACGCTCGTCATCAAGATCAGTCCAGGAACTGCCCTGACGTGCCGCACGGAAACGGGTGCGATACGCCCGCACCGTATCCGCATTGAAATCGGCAACAGTGAGATCGTCCAGCACCTTGGAATCCATCGTCTCGGTTCCCTGATCTCGGAGCATTGCCGAAATCTCCTGCCGCGTGCAACGATAGTCACCTTCACCGCGCCGGCGGTAGGTTCCCTCAAAGAGATTGTCGTTGATATGCACGGGACGTTCGTCGCGTGGAGCACGCGGAACATGAATAGCCACCACCATGCCATCATCCGCTTCGAGCACTTCGACTTCCGATTCGATGGGCAGCACGGCGCTTACCTTGGATCGATTGCTGACCGTATTCCAAAAATCCTGACGAAGGTGCTCCACCTCGGCTGACGTAAGCCCGACTGTTTCGAAGGTACCGTCTTCACGTTCCTTGACGCCGAGCAGAATGACGCCGCCATAGGTGTTGGCGAAGGCGGAATAGGTCTCCCACATACTGCGCGGGAGACCGCCCTTTGCTGCCTTCGCCTCAATCCGATTATTCTCGCGATATGAGGCAAGCTTCGCGATATCGAACGTCTCCATTACGCCCCCTCCCCTCACACGAACATCTTGTCAAGCAAGGATTTCTTGATATTCTGCAGCAATTCCAACTTACGCTGATGAAGGGTGATGAGGTCGTCGAGACGGGAAAAGAAGGAGCCTATAGCATGTTGTTCACTTGAAGATGGAACTGGGATTGGCATTTCAAAGAATGTCGCATCACCGATTGAGAACCTATCTGATCTGGCTCCCGAATTACCTTCCAGCTTCATGAAACCATGCCAGCCATTTGTCTTGAAGAAGTGGCTGAGATAAGTTCCATCGACTGCATCTGTAAGCCTGAATACAGTGTAGAGAGGAGACATAACTCCGTGTATTCCCAACGTATTCCTACGGATTGGGCCAACAGGCGCTGTTGCGGAGATGCGAGGGTTGTACACGAAATCCCCTGGAGCAATGACATAATAACCAGCAATGTTGGATTCCTTGGCGACAGCGTGGTCGAAGAACTCGGTTTGATTAATTACACCGTATTCTGCAGAGTTGGTAAGAACCTCGGTGATGTTTCCATCAAGATTTTTTTCTGTCACCTTATCGGCAATCTCGCCCAACTTACGCTGTTCCCAAGGGTCAGTAAAACCAGCAAAGCGAATCGCAGGAACTTTCGCCTGTTCAGTCATCATTCGCCTCCCAACAGGGTCTTCAGCTCAGCAATACCGGCCATGTCGAACTCATTTCCGGTCAGCTGACCAAGCATATTGCCAAGTTCTGCCTCAGCCTGCTCGATTTGCTCGCATACATCGGAGTAGGTAGTCGAGTACTTATCGTTCAACGCATTCACCGATGCAATCAACTCATCAACAGCCGTCTGAGGAAGCTCCTCAAGTTTGTGCTGCAATGGTTCCACCCACTTGGCAGCGAGCAAGTCATCAGCTTGCTCATCGCTTAATCCTTCAATAACGGCCCGGGTCTTTTCATCAAGCGCTGAGCGGAGATTCTTAACGTTCTTTTTGACTTCACGCTCCTCATCAAACAACCGTTGCGCATTCACAAGGGCACGGTCAAAATCAGTCTCAGGATCCCTCCCAATCGATTTCACCGCTTTCTTCAACTCAGTGGCAACGAAAGAATCTCCATCCTCGCTGACAGCATCGGTCGAATTCTTGTCGTCTTCATCCAGATTTTCAAGAATGTCAGCGATTTCGCTGCTAATCTCAGTCAATCGGGATTCATATGTGCCGATTTCTGCAAGGTCAGCACTCAGCAGTTTTTCTTGTACAAGGTCGAACGGCAGAATATGTCCGGCCCAGCCGTCCTGCACTTCGACATCCTTGCCGCTTTTCTTTTTGACGACCATGTTGGCGTCAACCTTGCGAACGGCGTCATGGCCTTCGCTCTGTATGGTTTCAAGGTCGTTGGCGATGGTCTTCTGCCAGCTGTCATCAAGCACCTGATATGCCGTATAGGCATCTACGAGTGGTACGTCGGCCAAACGATGCAGCAGGTCATTTGCCAGAACTTCCTCCTCGGCGGCAATGCTCACGTTGACGGCATTACCGACCAGTTCGCCACGTAGATATGAGGGATAATCGGTGAAAACCTCACGATAACGCTGGATATAGGCACTCACACCAGAATCAGCATTCACCGCCTCACGAACATCTTGCACAGCGAGCTTAGCCGAATGACCATTCTCCTCCGCGAAGAGACGTTGGCGCAATCCCGGAAACACATTCCAATACTTGTTGAGCGCATCGATGTCCTGCTTGGGGATACCGCCAAACATAGTGGAATACACGTCCCAACTTTCGGCGGTTTCGGAGGAATCCACATATCGAGGAATGTTGAGGTTGTAATCGTTCTGCCGAATCTCGTCAAGGCTGACCAAACGACTGAACTTATCGACATCACGATTCTCCGACACCGTATCCACGATGCGTTTGATATCGCTCGCACGCAGCTTGTTGTTCTTACCGTCCTTAGCGAAATACTTGGAGGCATCCACAACAAGCACATGGTCATCGTTGCGGTGCTTGCGCAGCACCATCACGATAGTGGGAATGCCCGTGCCAAAGAAGATGTTCGCTGGCAGTCCGATGATGGCCTGAATATGGTGGTTCTCCACTAGATTCCGGCGAATAGTGCCCTCTTCACCACCACGGAACAGCACGCCGTGCGGCAACACGATGGTCATAATGCCGTCGTCGCGCAGATGGTAGAGATCGTGCAGCAAGAAGGCATAATCAGCCTTGGACTTGGGAGCGATGCCATATTCGAAGCGGATATCTTCACCCGGTTCCGGCGGCTCCCAGTTCTGGGAGTAAGGAGGATTCGAAACCACGGCATCTACAAACAGCGGCTCATAGGTTTCGTCCTTGGTCTCGTCGGTATCGAACCACGGCCAGTCGCTCTTTAATGTGTCACCGTTGCGGGTCACGATATTGTCCGGCAGTATACCGCGCATGACGAGGTTCATGCGTGTGAGGTTGTAGGTATTCTCCTTGAGTTCCTGCGCATAATATTTGATGTCATTCGGATTGCCATTGCGGCGGGCCACAGCTTGACCAATATGAATCAACAACGAGCCTGAGCCACTTGTGGGGTCATAAATGTTGATTTCTTCACGACCAGCAAGATGCCAGGCCACTATTTCGCTCATGAGCTGAGAAACTTCGCTCGGCGTGTAGAACTCACCGGCCTTCTTACCCGCATTGGAAGCGAAGTTGCTAATCAGATATTCGTAAATGAAGCCGAGGGTATCGTAATCCTGCCGGCTGTCCATCGGAATGTCCTTGATGAGGTAGATGAGGTCGCGAGCGGCCTTGCTACGGCTTTTCTCATCGGTACCGAGCTTGGATAGACCAGTCTGCAACGTGTCGAAGATGCCGGCGAACACACGCTTGCGGGCTGGATCGATGTTGCGTTCAAAAGCGGAAAGCGCATCACGTACGTCGGCGATGGTGAAATCGCTTTGGCTGGCAATCCATGTGGAGAACAGGTTGTCGTAGGAGATAAAGTAGCCGCACAGATCACGTACATACTGCACGGTCTCGGCATCATTCTCATCCAAGCCCTTGAGATCTTCATCTCCCCAGTCTTCAGCACGAAGACGCGCAACTTCCGTCTCTGAAAGGAACTTATAGAAGATAAAGCCAAGGATATAGTCTTTGTATTCATTCGCCTCGATCTTGGAACGCATCTTGTTGGCAGATTCCCAGATTTTGGCGGCAAGCTGCTGCTTATTCATTCATATGCTCCTTGTGCCCTAAGCTCTTTCATTACTCTTCATCAACGTATTCATTGAAAACGTCACTGTCCACGGCTTTGATTTCGTAAATCTTCCGCGTGCTGACACCGAATCCATGTTCAATCATCAGTTGCGCAAGCTTATGCCCATCAATAAGAATGATGTGCTGCCTCTTCGCATAGGTAATCGCCTTTTCCGTGAATCTTGCAGTGGTGACAAACAGCCCTTTGCCTCCGCGCCCAGTAATAGCACCTACGAATGCTTGAATATCTGGTCTGCCAACGGATTTATCTTCGGCATAACGTTTGGCCTGAACATAAATCAGATCAAAACCAAGCTTGTCTTCCATGATGATTCCATCTATGCCTTCGTCCCCCGAGATTGGCGTCATCTGGCTTGCGGAGTCGAAAGCTCCATACCCCATTTTTGCCATCAGATCAAGAACAAACCGTTCAAACGCAATCGGAGAGAGCTTGAGCACCTCTGAGAGCAAGTCATCGGCAAGCCGCATGTTGATTGATGAGAATGCACGGTCAAGTGCCTCATCTGGAGTTTCCTCGGACGAATAAGCTTCGCTTTTCTTCTCCAGGCCGCCATCGACCGTCGTATGCGTCGAAGAATCACCATTCAGATTCTTGAAAGACCGGAATGACTCATAACGTTCCAGATAATCATTATCTATCTGCGCACCCGAAGCAAGGGCCTCTTTGCCGGGTCTCGTTATGCGATATGTACCACGTTTGGGACTTTCTATGAGTCCGGCTTTCTTAAGGTACGTTCTAGCCCAACTAATGCGGCCATTGAGGACACGCGAACGGCCGCTAGGTAGCAGACGGCTGCGTTCTCCTTCTGTCACTGCAAACTCATCAGCAAGTAACGTTAGCATCTCACCAGATGCATGAATCTTGCCATCAGAGAGAATGCGAAGCATCGGAACGAAAAACTCGTCATATCTGGGAATTGTCATTGTCCGCCTTCGTTCCGTTACAGTCGTTTATCAATGATACGGCAAACATCACGGAAATACGCCTCCGCTTGGGAACAGCGTAAGTTGGGCGAATTGTTTGATTACGAACAGCCTCAGCCATATATTGTGAGGGGAACTGAGTATGACGATTCCTTCCCCACACCAGTTTTGACTGCCGGTCAAAGTTTCGTTCTGGGATACACAAATGAGAAGCAGGGGATTAAGATGGCGAGCCCTGAGCATCCCGTTATCATTTTTGATGATTTTACGACTTCGAGCCATTTTGTTGATTTCCCCTTTAAAGTCAAGAGTTCTGCTATAAAACTGCTGACTCTTCGCGACAAAAACGAAGACATTCATTTTGCATACCAGGTACTGCAAAATATTGCCTACACGCCTGTGGGCCATGAGAGGCACTGGATTTCTAAATTCGCGACTTTCGCAACTCTCATGCCGGAGTGTAAATCCGAGATGCAGGCAATCGGGCATTTCATGTCAAACCTTGATGGCCTCATCACCCTTCATCAGCGTAAGCGTCTGTGGTTTGCTAAATAAGGGTGGATAGGGCTCTCATCACGATGTCAACGTCTTTGTTCTCCAATTCACGGATGACATGCAGATATGTTTCCTGCGTTGTGTTCATGCTTGCATGCCCCAGTCTCTTGGACACGCTCGCAATTGAAACGCCAGCAAACAGCAGCAATGAGGCATGGGTATGTCTCAAGCCGTGAATCGAGATCACGGGTACTCCGGATTGTTTGCAATGCCGGGCCAGAATACCGTTTGCGGTCGAGTTGTACACCTTACCGTTCACGAAGATAGGCTTGTCGTCAGGCAAGTTCTTCAGCAGGACGGACAATTGCATGATGAGTTGCCAATCAAGTTGTACTTTACGCACCGAAGAAGCATTTTTTGTTGGAACAAAGCCACCTCCGTTCTTGTAATTCCAAGTCTTATTGACAGACAAAGTCTGGTGGACGAAATCAAAGTCATCAGGAGTAAGACCCAATGCTTCGGAGAAACGTAAACCGGTTTTTGCCACCAGCAATATCAGCCAGTCCCAGTTAGGTATCGGGTCAAGCTTCAAGTCAGCAAGGACAGCATGAAGTTCGAATTGGTTAAGATATTTCGTCTTCTTTTGTCTCGGCTGCTTCCCTTTGATGATTGCTTTTCGAGTGGGATCTCTTTGAATTAGGCCCTCATCAACAGCATCAAGAATGGCCCCTTTCAGTTGGTGATGAAAATCCATCGTTGTTTGATGTTCATGATGTTCGGCGTATCCATTGATGAGTTTCTGATAACTCACACGATCGAACTCAGAAAGCTTAAGATCAGGGATAAGCTTTCTCAGCCACGCCTGTGTGAGTTTGTATTTCTTCATCGTCACCTCCCGAATCGCGCCTTCCTTGTAGACGTCGACCCATTGCGAGTAGTAATCGCAGAATGACATTTCTTCGTTTATTGTGTTTATGACCACACGGGGCTCCTTTGCCGAATAGATAGACGCTTACGCTGATGAAGGGTGATGAGGTCGTCGAGACGGGAAAAGAAGGAGCCTATAGCATGTTGTTCACTTGAAGATGGAACTGGGATTGGCATTTCAAAGAATGTCGCATCACCGATTGAGAACCTATCTGATCTGGCTCCCGAATTACCTTCCAGCTTCATGAAACCATGCCAGCCATTTGTCTTGAAGAAGTGGCTGAGATAAGTTCCATCGACTGCATCTGTAAGCCTGAATACAGTGTAGAGAGGAGACATAACTCCGTGTATTCCCAACGTATTCCTACGGATTGGGCCAACAGGCGCTGTTGCGGAGATGCGAGGGTTGTACACGAAATCCCCTGGAGCAATGACATAATAACCAGCAATGTTGGATTCCTTGGCGACAGCGTGGTCGAAGAACTCGGTTTGATTAATTACACCGTATTCTGCAGAGTTGGTAAGAACCTCGGTGATGTTTCCATCAAGATTTTTTTCTGTCACCTTATCGGCAATCTCGCCCAACTTACGCTGTTCCCAAGGGTCAGTAAAACCAGCAAAGCGAATTTCGGGTACAGATTCGCCATCCTTCGGGAACATTTTTTCAAGCATCGATTTTTTGAAGATGACGAGCTTGTCATACTTACGCTGATGAAGGGTGATGAGGGAGTCAAGTCGGGAGAAGAAGGAACCGATAGCCTGCTGTTCGGCCTTTGAAGGTACTGTTGTCTCAACTTCCTTGAGCACTCCCACGGCTAAACCCGGCTGAGCAGATTGGCCCGAATATCGTCCTAAGTCCATACACCCCAGAAGATGAGCCAGAAAACGCGTATCATGCAGGAAATTTGCCTTGACAGCTACCGCGTGTTCAGTGAAATAGGCCTTTCCCACTGCAGTATTGACATTCCCGCATAACGCACCTTGACGACCTATAAGGGCATAAAAACCGTCATGGTTGTATTGTTTTGCGTATCCGCGTAAACCGTTGCCCCCATACACGGGGTATGGTCCAGATCCAAGTATTTCTTCGGCAGAAATGAAGTCGCCACTTTGAAACTCGGAGGACAGCTCACCCAACTTACGCTGTTCCCAAGCGGGCATCGGCACTAGATGAAGCAGGGTAGACGGGATACGAGTGGCTGGCCGAACATACGCAATACATCTACCGGCGACTTGGACACTACCATTTCCGCTGTTAGCCACACTTATCGCGATAAGTGTAGCTAACGACGATTGGAGCGACACCTTACAAGCCATGAGAGGTATAACCGTTCCCTTCTATTTTGAAAAACTTGAATAAGTTAGATTTTTTCAAAATAGGGATGCGTCGAAAAGACGCATAAACGCACGAAAAATGCGGGCATCCGACATGCAGTGTTCATTGAATCACTGTATATCGGATGCCCGCAATCGTTTCAAGCCGATTGAAGAGCCTTAGCTCAGCCGCCCATCAGCATCACGCCTTAACAACCTCTACGATCAGCTCGGCACCTTCCTTCACCTCGAAGGAGGTCGCCAGCGTCTCGTGGGCGATCAGGTCGCGGAACTGCTCGACCTTGGCCACGTCGTCAGCAGGCACGGTCAGCACCAGCGAGATGCGGTCCGCGATGTCCAGATCGGCAGCCTTACGTGCGTCCTGCACAGAACGAATCACGTCGCGGGCGTAGCCCTCGGCCAGCAGATCGGCATCCAGCGCGGTGTCGAGGATTACGAAGCCACCGGTCGGCAGCGAGGCGGAGACCGAAGCGGCGGCCTCGGTGGCGTTCTCCTCCTCCACACGGTTGATCAGCTCGTACTCGCCTTCGACCAGCGCAAGGTCGCCGGACGGCGTGGAGACCACCGGCGCACCGGACGCAGCATCGACATGCCAGTCGCCGGACTTGGAGGCCTTGATGGCGAACTGCACCTGCTTGCCGAGGCGCGGACCCGCCGCACGGGCATTCACACGCAGCTCGTGAACAATCTTCAGACCGTGGGCGGAGGCATCCTGCAGCGTCGAGAACTCAATATTCTTGATATTAAGTTCAGACTTCAGCAACTCGTCGTATGCCTTGACGGCGTCCACGTTCTCGACCACCACGGTGAGCTTGGAAAGCGGCTGGCGCACGCGGATCTTGGCGGCCTTGCGCAGGGACAGGGTGCCGGAGACGACCTCACGCACCTTCTCCATCGCGTCCACCAGAGCCGGATCGTCGACCAGCACACGGCCGAGTTCGGTGTCTTCACCGGTCTTCTCGTCCACCACGAACGGCCAATCGGCCAGGTGCACGGACTCGCCACCGGTCAGGCCGCGCCACACGGACTCGGCCTCCATCGGGGCGAGCGGCGCGAGCACGCGCATGAACGCCTCCAGCACGGTATACAGCGTGTTGAACGCGGTGGCATCTTCGTTCCAGAAGCGGTCGCGGGTGTTGCGGATATACCAGTTGGTGAGCACGTCGATGAAGTCGGAGACCGCATCGCAGGCGTCGGAAATCGCGAACTCGTTCAGCGACTTCTCGGCGGCCAGCACCAGGCGGCGGGTACGGGCCAGCAGGTAGCGGTCCATCTCCGGCAGACCGGCGACCTCGTCCGCGCGCAGCTGGCGGGCGTCGAATCCGGCCCCGCCGTTGGCCGCGTTGGCGTACAAGGTGAAGAAGTAGTAGGAGCTCCACACCGGCAACATGACCTGGCGCACGGTGTCGCGGATGCCATCGGCGGTGACGATCAGGTTGCCGCCGCGCAGAATCGGCGAAGACATAAGGAACCAGCGCATGGCGTCGGAACCGTACTTGTCAAACACGCCGTTCACGTCCGGGTAGTTGCGCAAGTGCTTAGACATCTTCTGGCCGTCGGAGCCGAGCACGATGCCGTGGCAGATCACGTTCTTGAACGCCGGGCGGTCGAACAGGGCGGTCGCCATGACGTGCAGCAGGTAGAACCAGCCGCGGGTCTGGCCGATGTATTCCACGATGTAGTCGGCCGGGAAGTGCTGCTCGAACTTCTCCTTGTTCTCGAACGGGTAGTGGAACTGCGCGAACGACATGGAACCGGACTCGAACCAGCAGTCGAGTACATCGGAAATACGGTGCATGTGCGACTTGCCGGTCGGGTCGTCCGGGTTGACGCGGACCAGGTTGTCGATCCACGGACGGTGCATGTTGATGTTGCCGTCCTTGTCGCGCGGGTAGTCACCGAAGTCGGCCTTGAGCTCTTCGAGAGAACCGTAAACGTCCACACGCGGGTACTTCGGATCGTCACTCACCCACACCGGAATCGGGGAACCCCAGAAGCGGTTGCGGGAGATGGACCAGTCGCGCGCGTTGGCGAGCCACTTGCCGAACTGGCCGTCCTTGACGTTACCCGGGATCCAGTTGATCTGCTGGTTCAATTCCAGCAGACGCGGCTTGATCTTGGTCACGGACACGAACCAGGAGGAGACCGGCTTGTAGATCAGCGGGGTGGCGCAGCGCCAGCAGTGCGGGTAGGAGTGCACGTAGCTCTTCTCCTGGAAGAGGATCGCGCGGCGCTCTTCCGGGATGGAAGCGAGCGGGCCGTCGCCGGCGCGCAGGTTGCGCAGGATCGGCAGGTTGGCGTCGAACACGAAATCGCCCTCGTAGTCGGGGCACTGCGCGGTGAAGCGGCAGCCATCGTCGAGCACGTCGGTGCTCTTGATGCCCTTGGCATTCAGCGTATTCATATCGTCCTCACCGTAGGGAGCCTGGTGAACCAGGCCGGTACCTTCGACGGTGTCGACGTAGTCGGCAGTGAAGATCGTGTAGCCGTTCGGGCCGGGCACGTGGCCTTCGGATTCGGCCTCGTCACCCGCGAAGTACGGGAAGACCGGGTAGTAGCGTCGGCCTGCCAGCTCGGAGCCCTTGAGTTCGCGCACGACCTCGTAATTCTCGCCGAGTTCCTTCTCATAGTGCGGCAGCAAATCCTTGCCGAGGTAGAACTTCTTGCCAGCGAACTTGCCTTCGGTCGGGCGGACCTCGACGTAGTCGATGTCGGCGCCGACCACGATGGCGAAGTTGGTGGGCACGGTCCACGGGGTGGTGGTCCAGAAGACGGCGTAGGCGTCGTCCTCATCGCGCATCTTGACGGCCACGGACACGGTGGTGTCCTGGCGGTCCTGGTACACGTCGGCGTCCATGCGCAGCTCGTGCGCACTCAACGGCGTGCGGTCCTTCGGGCAGTACGGCAGCACGCGGTAGCCCTGGTAGGCCAGGCCCTTGTCGTAGAGCTGCTTGAAGGCCCACATCACGGATTCCATGTACGGGATGTTCAGGGTCTTGTAGCCGTGCTCGAAGTCCACCCAACGGGCCTGACGATGCACGTAGTTCTGCCATTCGTTGGTGTACTTCAGCACGGAAGCGCGGCAGGCGTCGTTGAACTTGTCGATGCCCATCTTCTCGATCTGGTCGACCGAGTCGATGCCGAGTTCCTTCTGCGCCTCAAGCTCGGCGGGCAGGCCGTGGGTGTCCCAGCCGAACACGCGGTTGACCTTGCGGCCCTTCATGGTCTGGTAGCGCGGGATCACGTCCTTGGCGTAGCCGGTCAGCAGGTGGCCGTAGTGCGGCAGACCGTTCGCAAAAGGCGGGCCATCGAAGAACACGAATTCGTTCTGGCTGTGGTCGCCGGAAGGGTTGCGTTCAACGGACTTCTGGAAGGTGTCGTCCTTGTCCCAGTAGTCGAGAACGGTCTCCTCCATGTCGGGGAAGCTGGGGTTCGGCGCGACGTGCGCGGTCTCGCCGCCCTCGTTCGCCTTGGGATATACGTTTTCGCTCACCGTAAATCTCCTGTTAGTACTGTGCACTGGTCCTACAGGAGCGTCATTGATGGCGATTGCCGGGCGCCGACGTGTGCCGGCTGGGTTCACGAATGTCACGTACCGAACCGTGGGGCCGATCGCGTCAATCGCCTCGCAGCCGGAACTGACTGTGTTCCGCCCGGAACAGCCCTGTCTGCCGTTCCTGCCTACGAGGACGATGACGGGCGCTGGTATGCGCTCCGCACCGCGGTACCACCTCGCTTATCGCACCGGTTGCGCCGCTCCGAACTGTTGCACTCGGAGCCGCGAGCCTGCGCGACCGCTTGTGTTCGGCTGT
>OGQR01001547.1_pt1 | contig 15615 bp, 6 predicted proteins | sample 1553271 | NCBI WGS metagenome assembly OGQR01 (sample SAMEA2579970, study PRJEB22360) | human gut metagenome | biome: human gut; feature: human-associated habitat; material: faeces | place: Denmark | collected 2008/2010 | reverse complement strand
GTTATGAAAAAGATTGCATACTTACTATTAACCATATCGTTTTGCGGACTTACAGCCTGCAAAACCGGAACAAAAAAAGGAGGAAATATGGACAACGAAACGTTGGTTAAGATTGAAACAACCTTGGGAGACATCAAGGTTAAGTTGTATAACGAGACGCCTAAACATCGTGATAATTTCATTAAACTGGCGGAAGAGGGTGTTTATGAAGGAACGCTGTTCCATCGTGTTATCAAAGATTTCATGATTCAGGCAGGTGATCCGGATTCAAAGAATGCACCGAAAGGAAAGATGCTGGGAGCAGGAGATGTGGGTTACACACTTCCGGCTGAGTTTGTATATCCGAAGTATTTTCACAAAAAAGGTGCTTTGTCGGCTGCCCGTCAGGGAGACAATGTGAATCCGAAGAAGGAATCTTCCGGTTGCCAGTTCTATATTGTAACAGGTAAAGTCTACAATGATTCCACTTTGCTGGGCATGGAAAGCCAGATGAATGAAAATAAGATCAATGTTATTTTCAATACATTGGCTCAGAAGCATATGAAGGAAATCTATAAGATGCGGAAAGAGAACGATGAAAACGGTCTCTATGAATTGCAGGAAAAACTTTTTGCGCAGGCTCAGGAAGAAGCTGCCAAGCAACCGGAATTTCATTTCACACCGGAGCAGGTCGAGGCTTACACGACAGTAGGAGGTACTCCGCATTTGGACGGCGAATATACGGTCTTCGGCGAAGTGGTAGAAGGGATGGATATTGTGGATAAAATCCAGCAGGTGAAAACCGACCGTAGCGACCGCCCCGAAGAAGACGTGAAAATAGTAAAAGTAGAAGTACTAGATTAAGTAGAATGAAGATTAACAGGCATATTCTGGATAATGGGTTGCGTTTGGTACACTCGCAGGACGAAAGTACACAGATGGTAGCTCTTAATATATTATATAATGTGGGAGCACGCGACGAACATCCCGAACATACCGGCTTCGCCCATTTGTTCGAACACTTGATGTTCGGAGGTTCGGTGAATATCCCCGATTATGATATGCCGCTGCAACTGGCAGGCGGTGAGAATAATGCCTGGACCAATAATGACATCACCAATTACTACCTCACTGTACCCCGGCAAAATGTAGAAACCGGTTTTTGGCTGGAATCTGACCGTATGCTGAGCCTCGATTTCAGTGGGCGGAGTCTGGAAGTACAGCGTGGAGTAGTAATGGAAGAATTCAAGCAACGTTGCTTGAATCAGCCTTATGGAGATGTTGGTCATCTTTTGCGCCCTTTGGCATACCGGACACATACTTATCAGTGGCCTACCATTGGGAAAGATTTGTCGCATATAGCCAATGCGACACTGGAAGAAGTGAAAGCATTCTTCTTCCGTTTCTATGCCCCGAACAATGCAATCTTGGCTGTAACGGGGAATATTGCTTTTGAAGAAGCAGTCGCATTGACGGAGAAATGGTTTGGGCCTATCCCTCGCAGGGAGGTTCCTCAACGGAATCTTCCGCAGGAACCGGAACAGACGGAAGAAAGGCGGTTGACGGTAGAGCGAAACGTACCCCTTGATTCTTTATTCATGGCGTATCATATGTGCAGCCATGATCATCCGGATTATTATGCTTTTGATATATTGTCGGATTTGTTGAGTAACGGTCGTTCCAGTCGTTTGAATCAGCATCTGGTGCAACAAAAGCAACTGTTTTCAAGTATTGACGCTTATATCTCCGGTAGTGTGGATGCCGGATTATTCCATATCTCCGGCAAACCTTCGGCAGGTGTATCGCTGGAACAGGCGGAAGCGGCTGTGCGTGAAGAACTGGAGCGTTTGCAACAAGAACCTGTAGACGAACAGGAACTGGAAAAAGTAAAGAATAAATTCGAATCGACACAGATATTCGGCAATATCAATTATTTGAATGTCGCTACCAATCTGGCATGGTTCGAACTGTTAGGCAGAGCGGAAGACATGGAAAAGGAAGTGGACCGTTATCGCGCTGTTACTGCCGGACAGTTGCAAAGAGTTGCCCAGTCTGCTTTCCGGAAAGAGAATGGAGTGATACTTTATTATAAAAAACAAGTGTCCTGATTCTCTCCTTTGGAGTGGGACATTTAATAGAGGCAACATCGGGATGCAAAGTTGCCGGGATATGCGATTAACTACGGAAAAATAAATGAGAAATATCTATAGTATATATAAGGAACATTACAAGGCACTGCTCTCTCTCGGATTGCCCATTGTAATCGGGCAAATAGGAGTTATCGTGCTTGGTTTTGCCGATACGTTGATGATTGGACACCATAGTACGATAGAACTGGGTGCTGCCTCCTTCGTTAATAATGTATTCAATCTGGTGATTATTTTCAGCACAGGTTTCTCGTATGGGCTGACTCCTATTGTAGGAGGCTTGTATGGAACTCATCAGTATGCTCCGGCAGGACAGGCATTGCGCAACAGTTTGCTGGCAAATTTATTGGTAGCATTCTTACTCACAATTGCTATGACTGTCCTTTACTTCAATGTGGAGAATCTGGGGCAGCCGGAGGAACTTATTCCTCTGATTAAACCTTATTATCTGGTTCTGCTGGCTTCACTTGTCTTTGTGATGCTTTTCAATGGCTTCAAGCAGTTTACGGATGGAATTACGGACACTAAAACTGCCATGTGGATATTGCTCGGTGGAAACGTACTGAATATCATTGGTAATTATATCCTGATATACGGAAAGCTGGGCTTGCCGGAAATGGGTTTGCTGGGTGCCGGTATCAGTACGCTGTTCTCGCGTATCGTGATGGTGATCGTGTTTGTTATTATCTTTATGCGGAGTCCGCGTTTTCTTCGTTTTAAACTCGGCTTTTATCGTTTGGGATGGTCTAAAGCTATCTTCGGACGTTTAAATTCTCTGGGCTGGCCGATTGCTTTTCAGATGGGGATGGAGACAGCTTCGTTCAGTTTGAGTGCGGTGATGATTGGCTGGTTGGGCACGATTGCACTGGCTTCTCATCAGGTCATGCTGGCCATTTCTCAGTTTACTTTCATGATGTATTATGGGATGGGGGCTGCTGTGGCTGTCCGTGTGAGTAACTTTAACGGGCAGGGCGATATACTCAATGTACGTCGTTCGGCTTATGCCGGTTTTCATCTGATGATGGCGTTGGGTGTTGTGCTTTCTTCTATTGTATTCCTTTGCCGCAATTATTTGGGAGGCTGGTTTACCGACAGCACCGAGGTGGCGGCTATGGTGACTTCACTGATTTTCCCATTCCTGGTATATCAGTTTGGCGATGGATTGCAGATTACCTTTGCCAATGCTTTGCGTGGAATTTCAGATGTGAAATTAATGATGCTGATTGCCTTCATTGCTTATTTTCTCATTTCGCTTCCGGTCGGTTACTTCTGCGGATTTGTGCTGGAATGGGGGATAATAGGTGTCTGGATGGCATTTCCTTTTGGGTTGACCAGTGCCGGTCTGATGTTATGGTGGCGTTTCCATCAGAAGACGAAACTTCCGTCCCCGATTCAAAATAAATAATTCAAAATCTTTATTTGCCTATGGCTTCCTTCCGCTTCACCAAACTGAAAATAACCATTGGCTATATTTTGCTGTTGGCGATTCTTCTTTTTTCTCTGGTGTTTGTGCATCAGGAAATGGAAACACTGTCGGCTGCAGACGATCAGCAGAATCTGAGAACAGACAGTCTGCTGACCCTTCTTCACGAAAAGGACCAGAATACCCTTCAGATGCTGCGGGTATTGAGCGAGGCGAATGACAGCTTGCTTTCCGCTTCAGAAATTGAAGAAATCATCTCCGAACAGCAGGATTCGGTGATTACCCAGCAACGGGTACAGCATCGGGTCATTACCAAACGCGATTCTTTGATAACTACCCCCAAAAAGAAAGGCTTTTTCAAACGCTTGGGGGAAGTGTTCGCACCTTCTAAAAAAGATACTGCCGTGTTGGTCAACACTTCTCTGGAAGTGGCTACCGATACAATTCTGGAACCTGTTAAGTCGGCGGATTCTCTTCAGCATAAGATTCGCATGGCTACCGAAGAGAAACGCTTGCAACGGCGAAGAACGATCCGGCGTACCAGTACGAGGTATCAGCGGATGAACACACAGTTGACCGCAAGAATGGATAGCCTGATTAAGGGGTATGAGGAGAAAATGACTGAACGTGCCCGTCAGGATGCGGCACTTCAGCAGGAGGTGAGGATGCGTTCGGCAAGCATCATTGCAGGCATCGCTATTGGTGCTGTATTCCTGTCTGCTTTTTTTCTGATTCTGATCATGCGGGATATCACTCGCAGCAATCGTTATCGAAGCCAGCTTGAAGAAGCGAATAAGCGGGCGGAAGATTTGCTTGTCGCCCGTGAAAAGCTGATGCTTGCTATTACCCATGACTTCAAGGCACCGTTGGGCTCTATCATGGGATATACGGAATTGCTGTCCCGGCTGACCGAAGATGAACGGCAACGATTCTACCTGGACAATATGAAGAGCTCTTCGGAACATTTACTGAAGTTAGTAAGCGACTTGCTTGATTTTCACCGTCTCGATCTTAATAAGGCAGAAGTGAACCGGATTGTTTTTAATCCGTCCCAGCTATTTGAGGAAATCCGTGTTTGCTTTGAACCGCTGACAGCGGCAAAAGGCTTGGTATTGCAATGTCATATTGCTCCGGAGCTATCGGAGAAGTATATCAGTGACCCTTTGCGCATTCAGCAGATCGTGAATAATCTCTTGTCCAATGCTGTGAAATTCACTCAGCAGGGTGAGATAACGTTATCTGTCAGTTATGATGCTTCGAAGCTGACCATTGCGGTCTCGGATACCGGAAAAGGCATGGCGTCAGAAGATCGGGAACGTATTTTTCAGGAATTTACCCGCCTTCCCGGTGCGCAAGGAGAAGAAGGATTCGGGCTGGGATTGTCTATCGTACATAAGTTGGTTCTTCTGCTTGAAGGTACCATCGATGTGCAAAGTACCTTGGGAAAAGGAAGTTGCTTCACTGTCGTGTTGCCACTCTTTCCGGTAGGTAAGTCGATTGTGGAGAATAAGCCTTTTGGAAGCAGAATCAGAAAAATACCGGCAGGTGCAGAGGTTCCCGGAGAGGATGCTTCTTCTGAAGAGAATACATTGAACGAAGAAACAGACGCTATCCCACCTATGAAGGTTATCCGTGTGCTTCTGATTGATGATGATAAGATTCAGCTGAACCTGACTGCTGCCATGCTGAAGCAACATGGCATTGATGCAGTCTGTTGTGAGCAATTGGAGGAACTGACAGAACAATTGCGTTCTTCAACTTTTGATGTACTGCTGACTGATATACAGATGCCTGCCATCAACGGTTTTGATCTGGTAAAATTATTGCGTGCCTCTAATATCCCTCAGGCCCGTAATATTCCGGTAATTGCTGTCACGGCACGCAGTGAAATGGATGAAAAGGCGTTGCATGAACATGGCTTTGCCGGATGCCTGCACAAACCTTTTACAGTAAAAGAACTGTTGCTGACCTTGAATGAAGGTCAGATGGCGGCTGATGAGGCACATATAACACACGATATGCAACTGACAGCAGATGCACTACCTGAAGAGAATCCCTTGACAGAGATTGATTCAAAGCGTGAAAGTGCTCATCCTTCATTCAATTTCTCTGCACTTACCGCCTTCTCGGAAGATGACCCGGAAGCAGCACGTTCCATTATCCGGACTTTTGTCGAAGAGACCGGAAAGAATGCCGAACGGATGCAGCAGGCATTGGTTGACAGGGAGGTGGACGGAATTGCCGCCATGGCTCATAAACTGCTTCCTCTTTTTATTTTAATAGGTGCTTCTGAGTCAGTTGCTCCATTAAAATGGCTGGAGTCTTGTCGTGGAGAAGCGTTCTCCGGTGATATAGAAAAGACTGCGTTGGAAGCGTTGGAGGCAGTTCGCAAAGTAATTCGCGCTGCTGAAGATTATGGTCTGGAGGCACGTTAGATCTCAGCTACTATGTGCTTCAGATTAAGCTCCCGGTGTATGATCTGTGCCACTCCGTTGTCACACTTGTGCCAAGGGCTTGGCACGGTTGTGCCAAAGGCGTGGCACAGTTGTGCCAAAGGCGCGGCACAGACATAGGCTAGTAGTAAAAAGAGAAGATGTCGCTGGTTTTCTCACATTTTAGCTCTTCGACAAACCTTTTTTCAAAGTAATTTGTTTACTTTGTATCACTTTTACACTGACACATCCTGCATGAAACGAAAATGGATAAGACGGGTGAGCTGGATATTGCTTACTCCTATAATACTTTTTGTAATACTAATGGTATTACTTTATATACCTCCTGTTCAGAATCTTTTGCGACGGGAGGTTACTGCGTATGCTTCTAAGGCAACCGGAATGCAGATTCAGGTAGAACGGATAGACCTTCGTTTTCCGTTAAATCTGTTGGTACGGGGAGTGGAAGTCATACAGCAGCCGGATACTTTATTGTCTTTGGAAAGCCTGAATGTTCGCGTACAGGCATGGCCGTTATTAAAGGGAAAAGTAGAAGTGGACGATGTCACTTTGAGTCAGGTGGCGGTTAATTCTGCCGACCTGATAGAAGGAATGCAGATAAAAGGCGTTCTGGGACGTTTCTTCCTGCAAAGTCATGGAGTCGATTTATCTAATGAAACAGCAGTTGTCAACCGGGCGGAGTTATCCGATACCCATATACAACTCTTGATGAATGATACCACGACTGCTCCCAAAGATACGACGGCGTCCGCGCCTGTGAATTGGAAGGTGGACCTTCATCAGCTGAAGTTGAAGAATATATCATTCGATATGCAACTGCCTGCCGATTCCCTGAAGATGTCAGCCTATATAGGTGAAGCGACTGTTGACGATGCCAAAGCGGATTTAAAGAACCAGTTCTATGGGTTGAGGCAGTTTCTTTTGTCGGGTGCCTCTGCCAGTTATGATACCGGAGAAGCCGGGCCGACAGAAGGTTTTGACGCTTCCCATATGGCAGTCCGGAACATCCGTATCGGTCTGGACTCGTTGCTCTATGAAGGCAGAAACATGAATGCCGTCATTCGCGAAATAACCATGGAAGAACGTTCGGGACTGAGCATTACGTCGCTGACAGGACGACTCTTTTCTAATGATTCTATTATCCGTATTCCTGATTTGAAGCTGCAAACTCCTCATTCAGAGATCAATTTATCCGCCCAGACTTATTGGGAACTTGTGAACATTCCGACGACAGGCCGTTTATCCGCCAATTTTAGTGCCTATATAGGCAAGGAAGACGTCATGCTTTTTGCCGGCGGATTGCCTCAGACGTTCAAAGAAGCATATCCGTTCCGTCCGTTAGTGGTGCGTGCCGGTACGGATGGAAATCTGAAAGAAATGCAGATTTCACGTTTCACTGTAGATCTGCCGGGTGCTTTCTCGCTGAAAGGAGGAGGTATTTTGGAGAACCTGACAGACAGTTTGAGGCGTTCGGGTACTATTGGTCTGGATATGGTCACTCAAAATCTGAACTTTCTGACGGGACTGACCGGAGTGACACCCGATGGCTCTCTGGTGGTTCCCGATAGTATGAGCCTTAAAATGAAGATGGAGATGAACGGACCTCAGTACAAGGCAAAGCTTGACCTTAAAGAAGGTAAAGGCAGCATGAATGTAAATGCTGCATTAAATAGCTTGACAGAGGTCTATACAGCTGACTTAAAAATAAATGACCTGCAGCTTCATAATTTCCTTCCGAAAGACTCAATCTATGAACTGTCTCTTTCGGCAGATGCTGCTGGTAGAGGATTGGATGTTATGTCTTTCCATTCTTTTGCCAAGCTGAATCTCTCCTTGGATCAACTTCATTATGCCCGCTACCATCTTTCAAATGTCCATTTGACGGGAAATCTCAAAGGCACTTTGGCGACGGCTCAGCTTACCAGTGACAATGAACTTCTGAAAATGACTGCTGATGCAGAATATAATTTAGCTCACAGTTATCCGGATGGAAAAGTAACCGTTGACGTCACCCAGCTTGATTTGCACGAACTGGGGCTTATACCGAAGCCGATGAAGCGTCCGCTGGCATTCAATTTAAGCGGAGAGGCACGGCAGAACCGTGTTTTCACCCATTTCACATCCGGTGATATGAAACTGAATCTGAGTGCCCGTGCCGGTGTATATCCGCTGATTCGTCAGTCTACCCGTTTTGTCGACGTGCTGATGAAACAGATAGATGAAAAGTTATTGGATCATGCTGCTTTGCGTGAGGCATTGCCGTCCGCCATTTTCTCTTTCTCGGCAGGGAAGGAGAATCCGTTGGCATATTATATGGCAATGAAAAATATATCTTTCCATGATGCCTCCATGAAATTTGGCACAGCCCCCGATTGGGGAATCAATGGAAAAGCAGCCATTCACGCCTTGAAAGTGGATACCTTGCAGTTGGATACTGTCTTCTTCACGGTCAAGCAAGATACCACCCGCATGAACCTGCGTGCCGGAGTCATTAACGGACCGAAGAATCCCCAATTCTCTTTCACTACGATTCTGACAGGAGAGATTCGTGACCGTGATGCCGAACTGATAGCAGAATATAAGAATGGAAAAGGAGAAACCGGTGTATTGCTTGGTGTCAATGCCCGTCCGCTGGTTGGAGGACGCGGGAAAGGAGACGGACTGGCTTTTACGCTGATTCCGGCAGAACCGATTATTGCATTCCGTAAATTTCATTTCAATGAGAATCACAACTGGATATATCTGCATAAGAATATGCGTGTCTACGCCAATGTGGATATGTGGGATGATGAAGGCATGGGATTCCGTGTCCATTCGGTAGAGGGGGATACGGTTTCTTTACAGAATATTGATGTTGAAATCCGGAGAATCCGTCTGGATGAAATAACGAGCGTACTGCCTTATTTCCCCGAAATAACCGGATTATTCTCAGCCGAAGCACACTACATACAGACGGAAAAAGACCTTCAGCTTTCTGCGGAAGCCTCAATTGATGAACTGACTTATGAACGCCAGCGTATTGGTGATGTCACTCTGGGAGCTACGTGGTTACCGGGTGAGCAGGGAAAGCAGTATCTGAACGCTTATCTGAATCATGATAAAGTAGAAGTACTGGTAGCAGACGGTAAGCTGCTCCCTACTTCGACGGGTAAGGATAGCCTGGAAGTAAATACGACACTGGAACACTTCCCGCTGCATATAGCCAATGTCTTTATCCCCGACGAACTTGTTACGCTTGCCGGTGATATGGACGGAGAACTGAGCATTACGGGCAGTACCGAACAACCTTTAATCAACGGCGAACTGATACTGGACAGCGTATCTGTCCTGTCACGCCAGTATGGTGCTAACTTCCTGTTTGATAACCGCCCTGTACAGTTGAAGAACAATCGTCTGATCTTTGATAAGTTCGCCATTTACACCACAGGAAAGAATCCGTTTACGATTGACGGTTATGTCGACTTCCGGGATATGTCCCGCCCGATGGCAAGTCTGAACCTGTTGGCGGAGAACTATACCTTATTGAATGCGAAGCGCACCCGTGAGAGCCTTGTCTACGGAAAGGTATTCGCTGATTTGCGGGCAACTATAAAAGGACCATTGGACGGGTTGAATATGCGTGGCAATCTGAATCTGTTAGGCAACACGGACGTTTCCTATGTGCTGACCGATTCACCGTTGACTGTGCAGGACCGTCTGGGAAGTCTGGTGACATTTACTTCATTCAGCGATACCACCACAGTTGTCCGCCAGGAAGTGCCTACGGTGTCTTTGGGAGGGCTGGATATGGTAATGATGGTTCATATTGACCCTTCTGTCCGCGTGAAAGTGGATTTGGATGCAAGCAATGATAACCGTGTCGAGCTGGAAGGAGGCGGTGATCTTTCGATGAAGTATACTCCGCAGGGCGACCTGACCCTGACCGGACGTTACACCCTGAGCGGTGGATTGATGAAGTATTCCTTGCCTATCATTGCTGTCAAAGAATTTGCCATTGATAACGGCAGTTACGTAGAATGGACCGGAAACCCGATGGACCCCATGCTGAACTTCAAGGCGACCGACCGTATCCGTGCTTCCGTGTCCGAAGGAGAGAATGGAGGAACGCGAATGGTTAACTTTGATGTTTCCATTGTCGTGAAGAACCGGCTGGATAATCTTTCTTTTGCGTTTGATGTAGCAGCTCCGGAAGATGCGACCATACAGAATGAACTGACTGCTATGGGAGCAGAAGAGCGGGGAAAACAGGCGCTTTATATCATGTTGATGAAAACTTATCTCGGCACCGGACCGATTGGCGGCGGAGGGGGCGGCCTCGGCAAGTTGAATATGGGTTCTGCCCTGAATTCCGTGTTGAGCAGTCAGATAAACTCGCTGATGGGTAACCTGAAGAATGCAAGCGTTTCTGTAGGTGTCGAAGATCATGATGCCTCGGATACTGGCGGCAAGCGTACGGACTATAGTTTCCGTTATTCACAACGCCTCTTTAACAACCGTTTCCAGATTGTGATCGGCGGTAAGGTATCTACAGGAGAGAATGCGACGAATGATGCCGAGTCCTTCATTGATAATATCTCTTTGGAATATCGTCTGGATCGTACGGGAACCCGTTATGTCCGTTTATTCTATGATAAAAACTACGAAAGTGTACTCGAAGGGGAGATTACGGAAACCGGAGTCGGTCTGGTACTTCGCAAGAAACTGGACAAACTCAGTGAACTGTTCATCTTTAAGAAAAAGAAGTAAGAATGAAAGATATACGTATTAACATATTAGCAGGCTGGCTGATCAGTGTAGTCTTGTTTTCGGCTTGTTCGGTGACGAAACATCTGCCCGAAGGTGAAATTCTCTATACCGGAGGAAAAACGGTGGTTGTCAATAAATCATCGACACGGGTTGGCGAAACAGCTTTGACGGAAATCAATGCAGCTTTGGCCAAAACTCCCAGTACTACCTTGCTGGGAGGCTTTCTGCCTATTCCTTTTAAAATGTGGATGTATAACGACTTTGTGAAGTATAAGAAAGGATTCGGCAAATGGATGTTTAACCGCTTTGCCGCCAATCCTCCCGTGTTTATTTCTACGGTCAATCCCGAAGTGCGTGTCAAGGTAGCTACCAATCTGCTCCGTGATTATGGATATTTCAATGGAAAGGTGACTTGCGAAACATTGGTTGATAAGAAAGACAGTCTGAAAGCAAGTCTTCTCTATACGGTAGATATGAAGAATCCTTATTTTATTGATACCGTTTATTATCAGCGTTTCACTCCCCAGACTCTGAAGATTATGGAACGTGGGCGTCGTATGTCCTACATTACCCCCGGCGAACAGTTTAATGTGGTCGATTTGGATGAAGAACGTTCCCGCATCAGTGCTCTTTTGCGTAACCGCGGATATTTTTTCTTCCGTCCGGATTATATGACTTATCAGGCGGACACCACTTTAGTGCCCGGCGGTCATATCAGCCTTCGCCTGATTCCTGTTCCGGGTTTGCCTACTGCTGCCCAACGTGCTTATTATGTGGGAGACGCTTCGGTATATCTTTTCGGAAAGAATGGAGAAGCTCCTAACGACAGTATCTTGTATAAGAATCTGAATATCCACTATTATGATAAGTTGCGGGTTCGTCCTAATATGCTTTATCGGTGGATGAATTATCAACAATTTGTGCGGAGCAAACAGATGAGAGCTTCCAACCGTACTCGCCTTTATAGCCAGTACCGTCAGGAACAGGTTCAGGAGAAACTGAGCCAGCTGGGTATATTCAGCTATCTTGATATGCAATATGCTCCCAGAGATACGACAGCCGCTTGTGATACGCTGGATGTCACTATGCAGGCTACGTTTGCCAAACCGCTGGATGCAGAACTGGAACTGAACGTGGTAACGAAGAGTAATGACCAGACTGGCCCCGGTGCTTCTTTTGGTGTCACCCGTAATAATGTATTCGGAGGTGGCGAAAGCTGGAATGTCAAATTGAAAGGATCTTACGAATGGCAAACCGGAGGCGGAGAGAAGAGCTCGCTGATGAACAGTTGGGAAATGGGACTTTCTACCTCTCTGACTTTTCCGAGAGTCGTTTTCCCGCATTTGGGTAAACGGGAATTTGACTTCCCCGCTACGACGACTTTCCGTTTGTATATCAATCAGTTGAACCGGGCTAAATACTATAAACTGCTGTCCTTCGGGGGCAATGCTACATACGATTTCCAGCCTTCCCGTACCAGCAGGCACAGTATTACCCCTTTTAAACTGACATTTAATGTCTTGCAGCATCAGTCTGAGGATTTTAAAGAAATAGCTGAAGCTAATCCTGCACTGTATGTCAGTCTTAGGAACCAGTTTATTCCGGCGATGGAATATACGTATACGTATGACAATGCTTCGGTCCGCCGGATAAAGAACCCTATCTGGTGGCAGTCTACCGTCACTTCGGCGGGTAATATCACTTCCCTTATTTACCGTGCTTTTGGCAAGCCGTTCAATGAAGAGGATAAGAGTTTGCTGGGGGCTCCGTTTGCACAGTTTGTGAAGTTGAATACGGAGTTGCGTCATTTGTGGAACATAGATAAGAATAATGCGATAGCCAGCCGCATGGCAGTAGGTGCACTGTTTACTTATGGCAATGCCACGATAGCTCCCTATAGTGAACAATTTTATGTAGGTGGTGCCAATAGTATCCGTGCTTTTACAGTGCGCAGCGTCGGTCCGGGCGGTTATCATCCGGAAGAGGGAAAATATTCCTATCTCGATCAGACAGGAACCTTCCGTTTTGAGGCGAACGTGGAATATCGTTTCCGCATTTTCAAGAGTTTTTGGGGAGCCACTTTTCTGGATGCCGGAAACGTGTGGTTATTGCGTAAGGACAGGAAACTTTTAGCTGATGGAACAGAAGCACGCCCCAATTCACAACTTCGTCTGAAAACTTTTCCTAAACAAATCGCTTTGGGAACCGGTGTCGGTATCCGTTATGACATGGATATTCTTGTATTCCGTCTCGACTTTGGTATTCCTCTGCATCTGCCTTATGATACGGACCGTAGCGGTTATTATAATGTAACCGGAGCTTTCTTAAAGAATTTGGGAATACATTTTGCTATCGGTTACCCGTTCTAGTGAATGATTTTTGTACGATATTAGTGAAGAATGATTGATATTTGTCCTGTTGGATTCAACTATTTTCGTAAATTTGCAACGAAATCTGATGCCGTTGACATCACTAACCTTTTAATATTACACAATTTATGAAACCAACTTTATTCTTATTGGCTGCTGGTATGGGTAGCCGTTATGGAGGCTTGAAACAATTGGACGGACTGGGTCCGAATGGCGAAACTATTATGGATTACTCTATCTATGATGCTATCAATGCCGGTTTTGGTAAGCTTGTATTTGTAATCCGCAAAGATTTTGAACAGGATTTCCGCGAAAAGATTATTTCTAAATACGAAGGCCATATTCCTTGCGAATTGGTATTCCAGTCTATCAATGATCTTCCGGAAGGCTTCACATGTCCGGCAGACCGTACAAAACCATGGGGTACAAACCATGCGGTAATGATGGGAGCTGATGTGATTAGTGAACCGTTTGCGGTAATCAACTGTGATGACTTCTATGGTCGTGACTCATTTCAGGTAATGGGCAAATTCCTGTCTGCTCTTCCCGAAAACTCCAAGAACGTTTATTCAATGGTAGGCTTCCGTGTAGGAAATACCTTGAGCGAAAGCGGTACGGTATCTCGCGGTATCTGCGGTACAGATGCCAACAACTTGCTGACTTCAGTTGTTGAGCGTACGAAGATTCAACGTATGGACGGAGAAGTAAAATATATCGATGATAACGGTGAATGGACCGCTACTCCTGATACAACTCCGGTAAGTATGAATTTCTGGGGCTTTACTCCCGACTACTTTGCCTATAGCCAAGAGTTCTTCAAAACATTCCTGAGCGATCCGAAGAACATGGAGAACCTGAAGAGCGAATTCTTTATCCCATTGATGGTGGATAAATTGATCAATGACGGAACTGCAACTGTGGAAGTTCTGGATACTACCAGCAAATGGTTTGGTGTGACTTATCCGGAAGACCGTCAGAGCGTAGTAGATAAGATTCAGGCATTGGTAGATGCCGGTGAATATCCTGCTAAGTTGTTCTAAAGAAGAGCCATTGATTAAGATAGAGAGCAGCCATTCATAAGAATGACTGCTTTTTTTGTTTTTCATAACGTATCATACTAAGTAGTATCTAATAAATATTCAGTATCTTTGCAGTCCAAAATGTTATAAATCAGAAGCAGAAGTGATTTCAGTAGAAGGATTATCAGTAGAATTTAATGCGACGCCGCTTTTTGAGGACGTCAGCTATGTAATTAATAAGAAAGACCGCATTGCATTGGTCGGAAAAAATGGTGCCGGCAAATCAACCATGCTGAAGATATTGGCAGGGTTGGAGGCACCGACACGCGGAGCGGGAGCCCATCATCAAGATGTAACCATAGGATATTTGCCACAGGTCATGATTCTTTCCGACAACCGGACGGTGATGGGAGAGGCAGAACTGGCATTCGAACATATATTTGAGCTTCAGACGAAGTTGGAACGGATGAATCAGGAATTGGCCGAACGTACAGACTATGATTCGGAAGAATATCATCAGTTGATAGATCGTTTCACGCATGAAAACGACCGGTTTCTGATGATGGGCGGTACGAACTTTCAGGCGGAAATCGAACGGACACTTCTTGGATTGGGATTCAGCCGGGAAGATTTTGAACGCCCTACTTCGGAGTTTTCCGGTGGATGGCGTATGCGTATCGAATTGGCAAAACTGCTTTTACGTCGCCCGGACGTGCTTTTGCTCGATGAGCCGACCAATCACCTTGATATTGAAAGTATCCAATGGTTGGAAAACTTTTTGTCTACACGTGCCAATGCAGTCGTATTAGTCAGCCACGACCGTGCTTTCCTGAATAATGTAACGACTCGTACCATCGAAATCACTTGCGGTCAGATTTACGACTACAAAGTGAAGTACGATGAGTTTGTAGTCCTGCGTAAAGAACGCCGTGAACAGCAACTCCGTGCCTATGAGAATCAACAGAAACAGATACAGGACACCGAAGATTTTATCGAACGTTTCCGCTATAAAGCAACTAAAGCCGTACAGGTACAGAGCCGTATCAAGCAGCTGGAGAAAATAGAGCGCATAGAGGTAGATGAAGAAGATAATTCCGCCCTTCGTCTCAAATTTGTCTGTTCCAGCCGTAGTGGTAATTATCCCGTTATCTGTGAGGATGTCAGGAAAGCATACGGTGCTCATGTTGTTTTTCACGATGTCAACCTCACCATCAATCGGGGGGAGAAGGTGGCATTCGTAGGAAAGAATGGTGAAGGAAAATCTACCCTGGTAAAGTGTATTATGGGAGTAATTACCGATTATGAAGGTAAACTTACCATCGGACATAATGTGCAGATCGGTTATTTTGCTCAGAACCAGGCACAGATGTTGGATGAGAATCTGACGGTATTCGATACGATAGACCGTGTGGCAACCGGAGATATTCGCCTTAAAATCCGCGATATTCTCGGCGCCTTTATGTTTGGCGGCGAAGCTTC
>OGQR01001545.1_pt1 | contig 15621 bp, 10 predicted proteins | sample 1553271 | NCBI WGS metagenome assembly OGQR01 (sample SAMEA2579970, study PRJEB22360) | human gut metagenome | biome: human gut; feature: human-associated habitat; material: faeces | place: Denmark | collected 2008/2010 | reverse complement strand
AAGAACAACACAGAGGTGACGGCAACAGCGAAAGATCCGGGTGGTAATGAAAGTGACCCAGTCAGTGTGATGGCAAAAGCACAGAAAGGTAGCGTCATTAATTCCATTACCTTCACTGATAGTTTAACTGATGAAACCGATGATAAACATGATTTTACTAATACAGGTGATCTGAAGGGCAGTACGCCTTCTATCATGACATTTCCGTATGGTGAATCAGATGATAGGTATACGACTAACTATGTTGGTAATGTTCAGTCCTCAAAAACAAAATTTATAAATCTTGCAACAGGGTTAACGAATGATACTACGCCAACTATATTAATATCTCTTGATAAGGAGCTGAATAATAATCAACATATTGAAATTACACGTTATAAAGTTGATGTTGATAACGATAATATATTGTATGAAGTAGTTGATGAGATAATCCCTAGTGAACATGTGGATATTAAAGGAAAAAATATTATTGTTAAAGATCAACTGGAGCATACCTATAGTCAATATTATAAATATGAGTTTGTCATAAAAGATAATGTTGATGGTAAAGAATCTGTGACTTCGGAGAAAGAGTTTTACTTCCTGTTAGATACAGATGTTGAAGCATTTGATATTCACAAAATTGATAAAACTAAAGACAATATATTATTTTCCGGTACAGGTGAAAATAATACGCAAGTGATGATTAAATATAAAACAGAACGTGGGGAGGAAAAAAATATAAAAGTAGTTGTTGATGACACAGGAAAGTATGAAATAAATCTAAATGGCTGGGACATCAAGGATGCAGATGGCGCTGAAGTAAAAATTGTTGATTCTGCTGGTAACGTTAAATCAGGAAACTTATATAATATCGCGCGTTTGTATGTGGATATGAATACAAACAAAGCTATAACGCTGGATTCGGCTTATAATATAATTGGCTCTCAGAAAGAAGGAACCGATCCTGCTAAAGCTCTTATCATGTCAGATGATAATGACTGGGTGTATATTGGTGGAGGGATATCTCCCCATATAGGGGATCAGAATCCAGGCTCTGACAACAACATTGATATGGCTGGCGGTGATGATATTCTGTCATCTGTTGGTGCAGTTTTGGATGGAGCCAATATTAATATGGGTGATGGAGATGATAAACTATATACGCAGGATGGTTTCGCTTCTTCAGGTACCCGAAATATTATTATGGGAGACGGGAATGACGTTATTTCTGTTGATAATTCATTTGGTGGAAAAAATACCATTTCTTTAGGAGAGGGAAACAACTTATTTATTGTTGGTAACTATGTAAATAGTATTGCTGAAAATGATATTACGGCTGGTAGTGGTGATGACAGAATAGAAATTGGTACAAATCTGGATGGTAAAAACAAAATTGATCTTGGGGATGGTGACAACACTATTCAGGTTGGAGGATACATAACCAACTCACATACCATTACTGGGAATAGTGGTGATGATATTATCTATGTCGCTACAAATATAGATGGTTCTGGCTCATTTAATTTAGGTGAAGGTAATAACAACTTTATAGTCGGAGGATATATCCAGGGGAAAAACACAATTGAGATGGGTTCCGGTGATGATACGGTTTCTGTTTCCACTCGTATTGCAGATAATGTTAAAATCCAACTTAATGCCGGGGATGACAGTGTGTATGCAGGTGGATTGTTAAACAAGGCAATTGTTGACCTCGGGGATGGGGATGATGTCGTCACATTGAGTGGAATATCAGATAATGGTAAGCGTAATAATATGGAGGAGTTAGTATCCACTAATGCAATGCTTACAGGAGGGGAAGGAAACGATACTCTGAAGATTAATGGTTCTTTCAAATTGTTAAATATGAAAAATATATCTGGGTTTGAAACTATTGATCTTGGGGAAAGTTCAGAGAATCATCTGGATGTCGGTATAAAATCGGATATGCTGGATATTTCATCGTCATCTGGGGTGAAAATTTTTACTATCATGGGTGGGGCGGGAAATACAGTTGATTTAGGTAAGGCAAATATAACGTCTCACAATTCAGTAGAACAAGGAAATTATGCTGATTCATGGTATAAAGGAGATACTGTGGACGGATACACAACGTATACTCCTGTAGGTGATAAATCTGTTGAACTCCATATCCAACAGGATATATTAGTAATATAATTTTAATAGCATAAAAGTGGTCGCATATGTGACCACTTTTATTTGTTGGCTTTAGTTATTTCAGGTTTTATTAAGAAAGAAGCTAATAATATACATCATGTTGTTATTTGTTGGTTTAATGTTAACATGTATGATAAAAATCATGTGGGACGGGCATGTGCCCCTCCCTTTCCTTTATTATGTCTGATAATGAAACGCTAAAATTATTTTTGTTTGTAGACTGTGTTATATGCTTTATGGAAAAGTAGTATTTTGATTTATGTGAAGATGAGCTGAACTCGATTTATCAGAGGCAAGTTGTCTTTATGTTATAAGTGTTTTAACCTTATCGGAAGTATAATTTATATGCCAGAAAAATATTCACCTGATGATCAGAGCAGTACTATTGATCCATATTTAATTACTTCTGTTCGTCAGACCTTGGAAGAACAAGGTGCAGCATTACAAAACTTGTCTAAACAACTGGATTCCGGGCAGTACCAGTGTGTCCTTAATTTGATAATGAACTGTAAAGGGCACGTTATTCTTTCGGGAATGGGTAAATCAGGGCATGTCGGTCGTAAAATGTCAGCGACGCTGGCCTCTACCGGTACCCCGAGTTTCTTTATTCATCCTGCAGAAGCGTTCCATGGCGATCTGGGTATGATTACGCCCTGCGATCTTTTGATCCTTATTTCTGCCAGCGGTGAAACGGATGAAATCCTCAAGCTAGTTCCTTCACTGAAAAATTTCGGCAACCGAATTATCGCCATTACCAATAATGGAAATTCCACGCTGGCGAAAAATGCTGATGCCGTGCTGGAACTCCATATGGCGAATGAAACCTGCCCGAATAATCTTGCACCAACAACGTCTACCACCCTGACCATGGCGATCGGCGATGCGCTGGCGATTGCCATGATCCACCAACGCAAATTTATGCCGAATGATTTTGCGCGCTATCACCCGGGCGGTTCATTAGGTCGTCGCCTGCTGACCCGCGTTGCTGATGTCATGCAGCATGATGTTCCTGCGGTACAGCTGGATGCGTCATTTAAAACCGTGATTCAACGTATCACCAGCGGATGCCAGGGAATGGTGATGGTAGAAGACGCAGAAGGTGGGCTGGCGGGCATTATAACCGACGGTGACCTGCGTCGCTTTATGGAAAAAGAGGATTCTCTGACATCCGCTACGGCTGCGCAGATGATGACACGTGAACCGCTGACGCTACCGGAAGACACCATGATCATTGAAGCGGAAGAAAAAATGCAAAAGCACCGCGTCTCAACGTTATTGGTGACCAACAAGGCAAATAAAGTCACTGGCCTTGTGCGCATTTTCGACTAATTAAGCAACGGGGTTTGAGAGGTTAGTCTCTCATTGAGTTTGTGCCCCACTGGAACTTTGATAATCGTTACATGTTGATAAAAGTGAAGTCTGCCGTATCCTGGATGCGTGCTCATCTGTCTGCCATCTCACTGTCAGATATCCAAAAACACCTGGTGAAAATCATCATTCTGGCACCGATGGCGGTGCTGCTGATCTATCTGGCTATCTTCAGCCAGCCTCGCTATATGAGCGAGTCGAAAGTCGCCATTAAACGCTCGGATGATTTAAACAGCGGCAGCCTGAATTTTGGTCTGCTTCTGGGTGCCTCTAACCCCAGTTCCGCAGAAGATGCGTTGTATCTGAAAGAGTACATCAACTCGCCGGATATGCTGGCGGCGCTGGATAAACAACTAAATTTTCGTGAAGCGTTCAGCCACAGCGGGCTCGATTTTCTTAATCATCTTAGCAAGGATGAAACCGCAGAAGGCTTCCTGAAGTACTACAAGGACCGTATCAACGTCTCGTATGACGATAAAACCGGATTACTGAATATTCAGACGCAGGGCTTTAGCCCGGAGTTTGCGCTTAAGTTTAACCAGACCGTGCTGAAAGAGTCAGAGCGCTTTATCAATGAGATGTCACATCGCATCGCGCGTGACCAGCTTGCCTTTGCAGAAACGGAGATGGAAAAGGCACGCCAGCGTCTGGACGCCAGCAAAGCGGAATTGCTCTCTTATCAGGACAACAACAACGTTCTGGATCCACAGGCACAGGCACAGGCGGCGAGCACGTTAGTCAATACGCTGATGGGCCAGAAGATCCAGATGGAAGCGGATCTGCGTAACTTGCTGACGTATCTGCGTGAGGACGCCCCGCAAGTGGTGAGTGCGCGTAATGCGATTCAGTCATTACAGGCACAAATCGATGAAGAAAAAAGCAAAATCACTGCACCACAGGGTGACAAGCTAAACCGTATGGCGGTGGATTTTGAAGAAATCAAATCAAAAGTTGAGTTCAACACCGAGCTCTACAAACTGACCCTGACCTCCATTGAAAAGACCCGTGTAGAAGCAGCTCGTAAGCTCAAGGTGCTGTCAGTGATCAGTTCGCCACAGTTGCCGCAGGAATCGTCTTTTCCAAATATCCCTTATTTGATCGCCTGCTGGTTACTGGTGTGCTGCCTGCTGTTCGGCACCCTGAAACTGTTGCTGGCTGTCATTGAAGATCACCGAGACTAACGCTGTCGCTGAATGAGTTTGTGATGAAATTATTTAAATCAATTTTACTGATTGCCGCCTGTCACGCGGCGCAGGCCAGCGCGGCCATTGATATTAGCGCTGACCCAAACCTGACAGGAGCCGCGCCGCTTACCGGTATTCTGAACGGACAGAAGTCGGATACGCAAAACATGAGCGGCTTCGACAATACCCCACCGCCCGCACCGCCGGTGGTAATGAGCCGTATGTTTGGTGCTCAACTTTTCAACGGCACCAGCGCGGATAGCGGTGCGACGGTAGGATTCAACCCTGACTATATTCTGAATCCGGGTGATAGCATTCAGGTTCGCTTGTGGGGTGCGTTCACCTTTGATGGTGCGTTACAGGTTGATCCCAAAGGTAATATTTTCCTGCCGAACGTTGGTCCGGTGAAAGTTGCTGGCGTCAGTAATAGTCAGCTAAATGCCCTGGTCACATCCAAAGTGAAGGAAGTATACCAGTCCAACGTCAACGTCTACGCCTCCTTATTACAGGCGCAGCCAGTAAAAGTGTACGTGACCGGATTTGTGCGTAATCCTGGTCTGTATGGCGGTGTGACGTCTGATTCGTTACTCAATTATCTGATCAAGGCTGGCGGCGTTGATCCAGAGCGCGGAAGTTACGTTGATATTGTGGTCAAGCGCGGTAACCGCGTGCGCTCCAACGTCAACCTGTACGACTTCCTGCTGAACGGCAAACTGGGGCTTTCGCAGTTCGCCGATGGTGACACCATCATCGTCGGGCCGCGTCAGCATACTTTCAGCGTTCAGGGCGATGTCTTTAACAGCTACGACTTTGAGTTCCGCGAAAGCAGCATTCCCGTAACGGAAGCTTTAAGCTGGGCGCGCCCTAAGCCTGGCGCGACTCACATTACGATTATGCGTAAACAGGGGCTGCAAAAACGCAGCGAATACTATCCGATCAGTTCTGCGCCAGGTCGTATGTTGCAAAATGGCGATACCTTAATCGTGAGCACTGACCGCTATGCCGGTACCATTCAGGTTCGGGTTGAAGGCGCGCACTCCGGTGAACATGCCATGGTACTGCCTTATGGTTCCACTATGCGTGCGGTTCTGGAAAAAGTCCGCCCGAACAGCATGTCGCAGATGAACGCGGTTCAGCTTTATCGCCCATCAGTGGCTCAGCGTCAGAAAGAGATGCTGAATCTCTCGCTGCAAAAACTGGAGGAAGCATCACTTTCTGCCCAGTCCTCCACCAAAGAAGAAGCCAGCCTGCGAATGCAGGAAGCACAACTGATCAGCCGCTTTGTGGCGAAAGCACGCACCGTGGTTCCGAAAGGTGAAGTGATCCTCAACGAATCCAATATTGATTCTGTTCTGCTTGAAGATGGCGACGTCATCAATATTCCGGAGAAAACATCGCTGGTTATGGTTCATGGCGAAGTGCTGTTCCCGAACGCGGTGAGCTGGCAGAAGGGTATGACCACCGAGGATTACATCGAGAAATGTGGTGGCCTGACGCAAAAATCGGGTAACGCCAGAATTATCGTCATTCGTCAGAACGGTGCTGCCGTCAACGCGGAAGACGTGGATTCACTCAAGCCGGGCGATGAGATTATGGTTCTGCCGAAATATGAATCGAAAAATATTGAAGTTACCCGTGGTATTTCCACAATCCTCTATCAGCTGGCGGTGGGTGCAAAAGTGATTCTGTCTTTGTAAGGAGTTGAGATGAGCAAAGCAGTTATTGTCATCCCGGCTCGCTATGGCTCCTCGCGCCTGCCGGGTAAGCCACTGCTCGATATTGTTGGTAAACCGATGATCCAGCATGTTTACGAGCGTGCGTTACAGGTGGCGGGCGTCGCAGAAGTTTGGGTGGCAACAGACGATCAGCGTGTTGAAAAGGCCGTGCAGGCATTTGGCGGGAAAGCCATCATGACGCGCAACGATCATGAATCCGGCACCGATCGGCTGGTCGAGGTGATGCATAAAGTCGAGGCAGATATCTACATTAACCTGCAGGGCGACGAACCAATGATTCGCCCGCGGGATGTAGAAACGCTGTTACAAGGAATGCGTGATGACCCCGCGTTGCCAGTGGCAACGCTATGCCACGCGATTTCTGCCGAAGAAGCGGCTGAGCCAAGCACGGTAAAAGTGGTGGTAAATACCCACCAGGATGCGCTTTATTTCAGCCGTTCGCCGATTCCGTATCCGCGTAATGCTGAAAAAGCGCGCTACCTGAAACACGTTGGTATTTACGCTTATCGTCGCGATGTGCTGCAAAACTACAGCCAGTTACCGGAGTCCATGCCAGAGCAGGCAGAATCACTGGAGCAGCTGCGGTTAATGAGCGCGGGGATCAACATCCGCACATTTGAGGTTGCCGCAACCGGTCCGGGCGTCGACACCCCAGCATGCCTGGAAAAAGTGCGCGCCCTGATGGCACAGGAACTGGCTGAAAACGCATGATTGGCATTTTCTCGTCCGGTATCTGGCGTATTCCGCATCTGGAGAAATTTCTGGCGCAACCGTGCCAGAAACTTTCTCTGCTGCGCCCTGTTCCGCAAGAAGTTGATGCTATCGCCGTGTGGGGACATCGTCCCAGCGCGGCAAAACCGGTCGCCATCGCCAAAGCAGCGGGAAAACCCGTCATCCGTCTGGAAGATGGATTTGTGCGTTCGCTGGATCTTAGCGTCAATGGTGCGCCGCCGCTTTCTCTCGTGGTGGATGATTGTGGCATTTACTACGATGCCAGCAAGCCTTCAGCACTGGAGAAACTGGTACAGGATAAAGCCGGAAATACAGCTCTGATAAGTAAGGCCAGAGAGGCGATGCACACCATCGTGACCGGGGATTTGTCGAAATATAACCTGGCGCCTGCGTTTGTGGCTGATGAGTCAGAATGTTCAGACATCGTTCTGGTTGTCGATCAGACATTTAATGATATGTCAGTGACGTATGGTAATGCTGGTCAGAATGAGTTTTCTGCCATGCTGGAGGCCGCGATGGCGGAAAATCCTCAAGCGACAATTTGGGTGAAGGTGCACCCAGATGTACTGAAAGGAAAGAAAACAGGTTATTTCGCCGATCTGCGCGCCACGCAACGAGTACGTTTGATTACGGAGAATATCAGTCCGCAGTCGCTGTTGCGACATATTTCCAGAGTTTACGTCGTGACCTCCCAATACGGCTTTGAGGCCTTACTGGCAGGAAAACCAGTGACATGCTTCGGTCAACCCTGGTATGCAGGCTGGGGCTTAACGGACGATCGTCATCCGCAGTCGGCTTTGTTATCTGCCCGACGCGGTTCTGTCACGCTGGAAGAACTTTTTGCCGCAGCATACCTGCGTTACTGTCGCTATATCGACCCACTAACGGGGGCAGCAAGTGACCTGTTTACCGTACTGCAATGGCTGCAATTACTGCGCAACCATCAGCAACAGCGTAATGGCTATTTATGGGCGCCAGGCTTAACGCTGTGGAAGTCAGCAATCCTGAAACCTTTCTTGCGTACCGCGACAAACAGGCTGAGTTATTCACGTCGCTGTACTGCTGCCACCGCCTGCGTGGTATGGGGTGTAAAAGGAGAACAGCAATGGCAGGTCGAAGCGCAGCGAAAATCACTGCCATTATGGCGAATGGAAGATGGTTTTCTGCGTTCATCCGGACTTGGCTCGGACCTGCTGCCATCGCTATCGCTGGTGCTGGATAAACGCGGAATTTACTATGACGCCACGCGCCCCAGCGACCTGGAAGTGCTGCTTAATCACAGCCAGTTAACGCTGGCGCAGCAGATGCGAGCTGAGAAGTTGCGGCAACGACTGGTTGAAAGCAAACTGAGTAAGTACAACCTGGGAGCCGATTTCTCTCTGCCTGCCGAAGCCAAAGGTAAAAAAGTTATCCTGGTGCCGGGTCAGGTAGAGGACGATTCCTCTATTAAAACAGGCACTATCTCAATTAAGAGCAACCTTGAGTTATTACGCACAGTACGCGAGCGTAATCCGCACGCCTACATTATTTATAAACCGCACCCGGATGTACTGGTGGGGAATCGCAAGGGCGATATTCCGGCAGAACTGATTGCTGAACTTGCTGATTATCAGGCACTGGACGCAGATATTATTCAATGCATTCAGCACGCAGATGAAGTGCATACCATGACGTCGCTGTCGGGGTTTGAAGCGTTATTACATGGTAAGCACGTACATTGTTACGGCCTGCCCTTCTATGCTGGTTGGGGTTTAACCTTCGATGAACATCACTGCGGGCGTCGTGAGCGAGAATTAACGTTAGCGGATTTGCTATATCAGGCGCTGATTGTTTATCCAACTTATATCCACCCAACACGGCTACAACCTATTACTGTTGAAGAGGCAGCGGAATATTTGATCCAGACGTCGCGCAAGCCGATGTTTATTACCCGAAAAAAAGCGGGATGGGTAATACGCTATTACCGCAAATTAATTATGTTCTGCAAGGTTAGATTTGGCTAAACAATTTCATAGTTGACTATTACGCAAATTATTTATGCAAGGTAATGCACTAACCGTTTTATTATCCGGTAAAAAATATCTGCTATTGCAGGGACCGATGGGACCCTTTTTCAGTGATGTAGCCGAGTGGCTGGAGTCATTAGGCCGTAACGCTGTGAATGTTGTATTCAATGGAGGGGATTGTTTTTACTGTCGCCACCGACATTATCAGGCTTACTACCAGACACCGAAAGAGTTTCCCGGTTGGTTACGGGATCTCCACCGGCAATATGACTTTGATACCATCCTCTGCTTTGGTGACTGCCGCCCATTACACAAGGAAGCAAAATATTGGGCAAAGTCGAAAGGTATCCGCTTTCTGGCATTTGAGGAAGGGTATTTACGCCCGCAGTTTATTACCGTTGAAGAAGGCGGAGTTAACGCATATTCATCGCTACCGCGCGATCCGGATTTTTATCGTAAGTTACCAGATATGCCTGCGCCGCACGTTGAGAACTTAAAACCTTCAACGATGAAACGTATAGGTCATGCGATGTGGTATTACCTGATGGGCTGGCATTACCGCCATGAGTTCCCTCGCTACCGCCACCATAAATCGTTTTCCCCCTGGTATGAAGCACGTTGCTGGGTTCGTTCATACTGGCGCAAGCAACTTTACAAGGTAACACAGCGTAAGGTATTGCCGAGGTTAATGAACGAGTTGGACCAACTTTATTATCTTGCCGTTTTGCAGGTATATAACGATAGCCAGATTCGTAACCACAGTAATTATAACGATGTGCGTGACTATATTAATGAAGTCATGTACTCATTTTCACGTAAAGCGCCGAAAGAAAGTTATTTGGTGATCAAACATCATCCGATGGATCGTGGTCACAGACTCTATCGACCATTAATTAAGCGGTTGAGTAAGGAATATGGCTTAGGTGGGAGAGTCATTTATGTGCACGATCTCCCGATGCCGGGACTATTACGCCATGCAAAAGCGGTGGTGACAATTAACAGTACGGTGGGAATCTCTGCACTGATTCATAACAAACCACTTAAAGTGATGGGCAATGCCCTCTACGACATCAAGGGCTTGACATATCAAGGGCATTTACACCAGTTCTGGCAGGCTGATTTTAAACCAGATATGAAACTGTTTAAGAAGTTTCGTGGATATATATTGATGAAGACACAGCTTAATGCAGTTTATTATGGGATTTTTAATTTTAGAAAAATAACGAATTAATAAAACATCTATAATACAAACAACGGTTGTTGTATATTATTTATTGAATTCAATCATTTTTATACTTAATGTTTTTGTAAATAATAAGTTGACTGTGTTGTACTATATTAATATAGGCGTTTATATTCATATCTTTAAGAGTAAGCTATTAGATGTAAATTACTTTGGTCAGGTCCTTCACAGCAGAAACAGAATGTCATGAAAGATAAATTTACGCAGTCACTTGATCAACTGCTTAGTTTTGCGTCTTAAAGGATTGTAACTATGGCAACTGTGGAGCGAAAAATCATTGGGCACGGGAAAAGTGCGGTCATATAGAAAAGTGCTCTCTATTCAGCATCTCATGGTTTATCAGCGAAGACAGAAAAAAATTATAACGATGCGCAGGAATTTGTGGAGGTTTGCTAATATAGAGCGATTCGAGCATCCCTCGTTAAATCTCTCGAACCGCAGTATATTCAGACATTTTTAAAATACGCCAGATGATTACGACAGAAAGAACACAACATATAATTCATGTTCGCTGTCCTCTTGCTGAATACGGAATTGTCTTCAATAAAGGTGCTACACATTATGGTGAGAGCTACCACGGTTTCTTGAGGATGCAGAAAATGGATTTACCGATATCGTGCAATTTTGTATCGGTAGTATGTCCGACTCATGTCTCATGGATAATGAACCATATATTATAACTGCGGGTAGAAAAATGCGCATCTAACGACTTTGCCTGGACGTGTCGATTAACTGTTCCTGGGTTTGCTACTCTTGTCAGTCAGACGATAAAAGTGAGCATAAATATATAGGATTACATATCAAGTGAAAAGAAGTGGATTTGAAGTTCAGAAGGTGACAGTAGAGGCATTATTTCTACGAGAAATACGAACACGTTTTGGTAAGTTTCGTCTGGGATATCTGTGGGCAATCCTGGAACCCGCTGCTCATTTGCTGGTGCTGTTAGGTATTTTTGGCTATATTATGCATCGTACGATGCCAGGTATCTCGTTCCCGGTATTTTTACTTAATGGTTTGATTCCCTTTTTTATCTTTAATAGTATCAGTAATCGGTCTGTGGAAGCTATTGATGCAAACCAGGGGCTTTTTAATTATCGGCCAGTAAAGCCCATGGATACAATAATAGCCAGAACCCTGCTTGAGACACTAATTTACATTATAGTTTATGTGTTGCTTATGCTTATTGTCTGGATGTCAGGAGAATATTTTGAAATAATAAGTTTATTACAACTGGTACTTGTATGGACTCTTCTGATTATTATTTCATGTAGTGTCGGATTAATATTTATGGTCGTTGGTAAAACTTTCCCTGAAATGCAAAAGATTCTACCGATATTTCTTAAACCGCTGTATTTCATTTCCTGTATCATGTTCCCTCTACATTCGATCCCACAGCAATACTGGACATATCTACTCTGGAACCCATTAGTCCATGTCGTAGAGTTAAGTCGTGAGGCAGTTATGCCGGGCTATATCAGCGAAGGCGTGAGTTTGAACTATCTGGCAATGTTCACTCTGGTCACCCTGTTCATCGGTCTGGCGCTATACCGAACGCGTGAAGAGGCAATGCTGACATCATGATTAAGATTGAGAATCTGACGAAGTCATATCGCACGTCAACAGGTCGACACTATGTGTTTAAGGATTTAAATATCGAACTCCCTTCAGGAAAAAGTGTTGCCTTTATTGGTCGTAATGGTGCAGGTAAATCAACTTTACTGAGAATGATTGGCGGTATTGACCGCCCCGATAGAGGAAAGATCATCACCAATAAAACGATATCATGGCCCATTGGGCTCGCCGGTGGATTCCAGGGCAGTTTAACCGGGCGAGAAAACGTAAAATTTGTTGCACGGTTATATGCGAAGCCAGAAGAACTGAAAGATAAAATTGAGTTTGTCGAAGAATTTGCCGAACTCGGTAAGTACTTTGATATGCCGATCAAAACTTACTCATCTGGTATGCGATCTCGCCTGGGTTTTGGTTTAAGCATGGCATTTAAGTTTGATTATTATATTGTCGATGAAGTAACGGCAGTCGGTGATGCCAGGTTTAAAGAAAAATGTGCACATTACTTTAAAGAAAGGCATAAAGAGTCTAGTTTTTTAATGGTTTCTCATAGTTTAAATTCTTTGAAAGAGTATTGCGATGTGGTTATATATATTAAAAGTTTTAATGAAGTAAAATACTACAGTGTAGTAACTGATGCGCTGGCAGAATATATTATCGACACTAAAATACAAGTATAAACTTTCCAAGTAACAAGGCGTTATTATGTCTATAATTGTAAATCATGTTATGTCTTCTGATATAGTAAGTGGAATATTTACAGATCTTCTCTCTTATTACAAAAGATATTGTGATAGAGATATATCAATTGTTGAAAGTAGCAACGCTATTGATAATGCTGATGTCTATCACTATCATCGGCCTCATTTAGAAAGCAGACTTAAGGAAAACTCAGTAGTAACAATACATCATGACTTGTATGATACAGACCCATGGTTGGATTATGATAAGTTTCATCCCCGTTATATGGAAGCAAAAAAAATACTGTGCCTTAACTCCTCTCAGCAAAATTATTTAAACAATAAAGGCTTAATGAATACTGAAATTATACCACATGGTTACAATTCTGACATCTTTTGCTCAGTAGGGGCGCAAAAAAAAATAAAAAATAAAGTTTGCATTGGTTTTATATCAAAGAGATATGGACGAAAAGTGAAAGGAGAAGCTTATCTTTATGAGATTTTTAAAAGATTAGATTCTAAAAGATACAGATTCATCTTTGTAGGAGTCGATAGAACAATAACAGCATATAAAGCATCAAGATTTGGTTTTGAAGTAAAATGTTATGAAAGGCTTCCCTATTATTGTTACGGTGATTTATATAAACAACTTAATTTTCTTTTAGTAACGAGTTTGTACGAAGGTGGACCAGCAAATATACCTGAAGCAATTGCATCCGGTACGCCAATAATATCAACTCCGGTGGGTATGGTAAATGATTATGTCAGGGATGGTATTAATGGTCTTATATTAACTGGAGATATTGATAATGATATCGACTCTATAAACAATTTCTCTCAAAAAAGTAAATATCAAAAATTATCAAGTAATGCTCTTGAAATGTCTGGGAACATAATGTCTTGGCAGGACGTTATGCAAAAAACATCATTGGTATACAAAGAGTTAGCAGGGTGCGCTTGAATGAAAAATATAAGTATATTATTTGCGGACAGTATACATTTTCATGTGCGTAATTTTAAAAGTCTATTCGATTTAATCGACAGGCATAAAATTCACCATACGTTCATACATGAACGAAATAAATGGGTGAGTGCTTATGGTAATTATGAGGAATTCTTTAATGAATTACAGCCATTATATAATAAATTGCTGGGGAAAGATATTGAACAATTGTATTCACTTACAATTTATGGAATTAACATCTTTAAAGTATGCCGGGATGAATTATTATCGTATTATTTGCCAATTGATAGCTTTAGACGGTTGTTAACCGGTGTGCCAGATGATAGAAATATATTATTGTACATGATGCAAATAGATCAAAGGACATTGTTATTAAACTTTGCGGCAGCATGGTCCTGGCTTGAGTTTTGGAAAGAAAAACTTAGTAAAATAAGAAATCATACTTATGCGTGTATTTTTTCTGGTGCCCAGATATATAACAGGACCCTATTAGAACTTCTGAAAACACATCCGACAATCCCCCTGGTACTAGAACATTTTTTTACTGGCAATGAATACTATATGGAGGAAAAATACGATCCTATTCCTAATAACACAAATTTAAAAATAAATAACACATATAATTCAATTATAATTGAGGAGCATGGTTTTGAACTTGACCGGGAAAGGATAAAGGCAATTAATAAGGTTCTTTTGTCTAAGAATAAAAATGTTCGGCAACCCTCTGACACATTGCTACTCGAGAAAAAAAACAGTAAAACAGTTACTATTATTGGACAAGTTATTAATGATTTCTCTATTATATGTACAGCAAAAAATTACATTTCCACAATAGATTTTTATATTGAACTGATTGATAAGTTATTATGTGATGATGATGTTTTTATTGTGTTTAAATCCCATCCATGGGAAAGGCAAAAAAATAATGTGCGTTCCGCTTTAACATTAGACAAAATAAATGAACATATTAAATCTCTTTCACTGGATAAATCATCCAGAGTACTTTTGACAGAGCATTTTAATTTGGAGGGTTTGATTAAACAATCGGATTACATAGTGACTTTATGCTCTCAGTCTGCAATAGAAGCCGCATTTTGGGGAATGAAACCTATTCAGCTTGGGAATGCATTTTATGGACAAAAAGGATTTACTCATGATTATGATAGTATTGATGAATTTTATGCGGATTTACAGAAAAACAAACTCAATAAATATCTTACTGTTGATGAGTATGATAATTTAGAGTGTTTTCTTGTAAAGTTCTTAGAGAAAAGTTTAATTTCAGTCCATAAGTCAGGGATTTTAAGTTTGGAGAAAAAACTTAAATTACCATCTTATATATCTATGGTTCAACCAGTTATAAAAGAAGTTAAATATAAAGATGTAGACAGAATTTCAAAAAATAACTCAGAAAAAGTTTCCAATGCTGATATTGTACATCATAAAGAAAATAATATGAATCTTGATAATGTTAAATCTCCATTAATAATAAAAGAATATAAAAATGAAAAGGCAATATTAAAAAAAATAAAAAAACTCAAACGTAATCCTAAAGCTTTTCTTATTGACTCTAAGCACAGGTCTTTGAATTTGTTAGCCAGATTTCTGTTCTAATTTTGGATAGCAGAATATGCAATGTTATTTTTCGAATCCTCCATAACTGATATATGTGCTGTTAGTGGAGTACAAGAATAAGCTCGCGTTAGCAGTCTGTCAGTACTGCGACAGCGTTGTCTGGGAGGGCTTTACCCGGTCAAAACAGCATTATTGTGCACCCCATGTGACGGATGAACTGTGTGCTCAGGGGGCATTTTACTGTAAAAACCGTGCTGCGGTCAGCCGTAACCGTCAGGTGGGTGAACGCAACAGTCGCGCCATTGCTTTTCAGGCACGTACCCTGCAGGCGCATGAGCGTCGTATGAACAGCCAGCAGCGTCAGATTAATGAGAATCATGAGGAAATGAAGCGGGCAGCAGCCCAGT
>OGQR01001527.1_pt1 | contig 15754 bp, 8 predicted proteins | sample 1553271 | NCBI WGS metagenome assembly OGQR01 (sample SAMEA2579970, study PRJEB22360) | human gut metagenome | biome: human gut; feature: human-associated habitat; material: faeces | place: Denmark | collected 2008/2010 | reverse complement strand
CCGGCCCCGGAATCGACGCACGCCATCGCCGCGACGATCCGCGAGGCGCTGAAAGCCAATGCCGACAGGCTCGGCATTGATAATTGGGAGACGCTCACAAATGAGCAGTTCCACGATAAAATCACCGAATTTGTGGCGAACGGAGGAGTGCAGGAGTATCAGCAGGAGCGAAGCTATGTAAAAGAGGCGCAGGCTGTTGCTCCCGAAGCTGCGAGAAAACATCTGCCGCGCATGGTAAACCTGCGCAACGACGGCACATATCGTTATACGCAGGGCGGCACCGATATTGCCATTACAAAGCGCGGGGACAGCTACTATGTGTATGACTACGAGAGCGGGCTCATGTCAAAGGCTCTTTCTCGGACGGAAACAAACCGCGTGCTGCGCGAGATACACACGAACGAGCAGAACTATCAGAACGGCGTCAGACAGCACACGGAGGCGCAGAACAGACTCCGTGAGCAGGCGGCGGAGATTGATACATACGCCCGAGAGAACATCTACGAATACAAGAATTTGAGCGCGGCGGGGCAGGCTGCAATCAGAGCGACAATTCGTCAGGGCAGAGCTGCGGGCGTGCAGGAGGACTTTGTGCTCTCATGCGCCCGTGTTTCCGCGCGCTCGGGACTTCGTGTTGTTTTCAGCAAAGAGGCGTCTTTCGTGGCGGCGAACGGCTCCTATGCTGACGGCGCAATCGACCTGAAAAACAATCGTATCATCATCAACCCCGAGGCAAAGAGCAGGACGGGGGAGAGTATTCTCATTCACGAGCTTACGCACGCAATCTACAACGATACGGACGGCTCTCTGACCGTTGCAGAGGGCTTGGAGACCATGACCGACGCCGAAAAGGAGAAAATTCGCAAGCGGTACGCTGCGGTCGGGCAGGGTAGCGCATTACAGGTTAGTGACGAGATCAATGCGCATTTTGCCGAACAGACGCTCTCGAACAAGAATATCCTTGAACGCCTTGTGCAGAAAAAGCAGACGCTCAAAGATAAAATACTCGGCTTTTTCAGAAAGGCTCGGACGGACTATCAGAACGACGAAAGGCTCACAGGGGCGGCGGCTCGGCTTTATCGACAGTACAAAAAGTTGTTCGATGAGTTCTCTGCGCGCAATCAGCGGTATTTGGGTGTGGAAAACGCCTCCGAACAGGCAGAGGCTGCCGCGCAAAATCAAGGTACATACGCTTTGCAGGAAGCGTTGCAGACTCTCGGAGATTATGACGCTACGCGCCGCAGACATATTGAGAGCAATGAAAACGACCGCGTGTCCCGCAATTATGATGAGATTGTGGACTTTATCAAGTCTGCGACAAAAGAAATGCCCGTCCGCCGCCTGCACATAGGGACGATAAGCGATAATACTGCGGCTTTGGTGCAGGGAAAGACAGGCGTAAATATCAAGGGCTACGATTTTGTTTTAGCAAGCAATTTTATCTCTCATATTTTCGATTCGCACGGCAGGGCTGCGACGGAAGCTCCGAGGGGGCAGACGGCTGTCAATTACAGCAATATTGAGAATATTCTTGAAACTGTGATTGCACCTGATGATGTTTCTCTTGTGAGCGACAATACGGGGACTGCATTGCGCTTTGAGAAAATGCTTGACGGGAGAAATGTTGCAATCACGATTACCTCCACGAAAAAAAGCACTCTTACATTAAAGAGTGCTTGGATCATAAATCAAAAAAGTGGAGGTCGTACACCGTCAGCAAGTGCAGATACCCTTGCAGGAACGTCCGAAACGAACGGCAGAAGCTCCACTACTGATAGTATATCGCAAAACGCGGAAAATGTCAACTCTGAATCACAAAAAGGCAAAAAATTTGCCTTGGCGGGCGAAACGAGCGAAACCGCAGACTTATCTTTGCTTGATAGAGCAAAACAGTTGCAGGCGGCGGGAGAGGACAGCGAGACTATAAGGCGAGAGACGGGGTGGTTTGTTGGGTATGACAATCAATGGCGATATGAAATCGACGACTCGGCGGCAACCCTTGTAGAAAAGCCTGCGTTTGAAAATCATTCCACGGAGGACGGGGGTTATCGTACAGCAAAACTTGGCGACATAATGCACCACGAGAAACTGTATGCTGCGTACCCGTTTCTGAAAGACATTACGGTCATTTTGCAGGAGACGGACACGGGCGTTGACGGATCGGCTTTTGCGGAGGACGGGCAAATTGTCTTGGATCAACGGCTGTTTACGAGAACGTCGAAAGAGTATCAAAAATACCTTGAAAACAGGCAGCCTGAAATCAAGCGAATTGAACAAACGCCCGAATATCGGGAGTATAACAGATTTTACACGGACGAAAGCCTGCAAGAGACGTTATCTGCCGAGGAGTGGCTTGCGGAGGAGGAGGCAGCAAGAAACAAATTTTTTGCTTCCGAGCTCGGGAAAAGGTACCATGAGCTTATGTGGGGCAAACCGAATGTCGCCACAACCGAACTCGGGTGGTCTGACAAAGCAAAGTCTGTTCTTATGCACGAGGTGCAGCACCTGATTCAGGCGCATGAGGGCTTTGCAAGTGGATCAAGCGAAACGTATTGGTATAACCGCCTGCTGAAACAGTACAGGAGTGAAGCAGGGACTGCCCGCGAGAAGTTCTTAAAACTTCGTATTGAGGCTGCACCCGAATTGCAGCAGGCTATGTACGACATGGAGGACACTCTGAATCGCCTTGATGTTTCGACGTCGTCTATTGCGAGGGCATACGATAATGCGGCGAGATATGCACAAAACGATAGTCAGAGAGATGTTTTGTGGGACTATACGCAGGCATACAGCAAGCTCTCCGATTTTTATAAAAACGGTCGTCGGTATGCAGGCGATATGTACACAAATACGGCAGGTGAAATCGAGGCTCGGGACGTGTCGTCGCGTTTGGAAATGACGGCAGAGCAAAGGCGCGAGATAAGACCTGATATTGACAGACAGAGGGTGTATTTTTCCGAAAAGAACGCGGGTAGCAATTCGAGACGGAACAGGAGCACCGAAAGAGATTCCGCTATTCGCTACGCTCTTACGATTGACGGGGAAACCGTCTCGGGAACGGTCGAGGAAACAAACGACCTTGTGGCGTTGCATAACCTTACCGAGGAAAAGCTGCTGAAAGTATTAGACCTCGGCGGTTTTCCTATGCCCTCCATTGCAGTTACAAAACCGTCTTTGGCGCATGACAATTTCGGAGACATTACGGTCGTTTTCGGAAAGGAAACGATTGATCCACGGCGTGATTCGAGAAACAGGGTATTTTCTCGGGACGCATGGACGCCGACCACGCCGAGAGTGGAGTACAAGCTCAACGAAAAGCGGGCGGAGGAGATCAACAGTAAGATAAATTCGCTCATTCGTGGTTCTGACGCTGAACTGTTCGGCTACCTTGCGTTAGACAAATCAAATATGCAGGAATATCTCAACCGTAACGGCGGTGATTTGGCGCAATCGTATCGTGATAGGGACGCTTTCAAGTACGCCTATCTGCGCGACAAAGGTATCGACATTTCGCTCCCGACGGTAGATAAAGTGGTGTCAGATTATGGCAACGGCACGATTAAGTGGGTGGCTGATAACCTCGGAAAGAGCACGCTCAACGACTTGGCGCAGGCAAAGTTCTCGAACGAGGCGGTGCAGCCTTATGTTGCACGGGTAAACGAGCTTGTTTCAGACTATTGGCAGAGCGAGTACAATGCGTCGCTGAACGAGGAGATTGACCTTTACGGAGCAAAAGGTATTCTGCAAGAGGCGGCAAGGTATGCGGACAGGGGCTTTCCAAAGTCGTTGGACGAACAGGCGGCGCGGGAGGTCATCAATGAGCACCTCGATGAGAGCGGCTACAATGCGTGGATAGATGAGCTTTTCTCCGATGTCGTTGAAAAAGCGGGGCTACGAAACAATTTGGATCCGTTTACTGCTGCGGGCAGGTCTCGGAGCTTTGAGGCATTGCATGATGATTACACTCTCGAAAATGTCGTGCGTGCGATGTCGAAAGCTGATCCGAAAGGTGGCTCTTGGCTCGGTCTAAACCCGAGCTCGCTCGCGGCAAAACTCTCGAAAGAGTTTAAGTCCATTTCCGATATGAAAAAGGCTGCGGCGTCTCTTACGGAGGTATCAGACGACGCGATGAGCAATTTTACGACCACCGCAGGGCAAATGCTCGATGAGATCACCGCGGATATGGTTACGCGCGAAGATTACAGCAGTAATTTTTCGTATTGGAACGCGCTCGACGGCGCAAGAGAGGTGATCGGAGAGATTGCAGACAGAAAACTCTTTACCGAGAAAGCAATCGCCGATTACATGAAACGCGAATATTCGGGTTTCTACAACTATAACGCTGACATTGGGAATAAAATTCTCGGCTTATTCGCGTATGCAAAACAGATGACGCAGACGGGCTATTTTGAGGCGAAGCCTCGCCGCGCCGTCAATTTCAGCGAGATCAAGTCTGTTCTGCTGCCTGAAACAGCCTCTGACCGATTGAAAAGCAGGCTTGACAGCTTGCATATTCCGTATGCTGTTTATGGCAGCACCGCTACGGAACGGAGCAACGCCATTCAACGGCTTGACGGAGTGCGCTTTGCGCTGCCTAAAACAGATAGCGCAGGGGAAAGCCTTTCGCAAGGGCAGCGAGAGTATTTCAAAGACAGCAAGGTCGTTGATGACAACGGAAAGCTGCGCATTACCTATCATGGCTCTCCAAACAGGTTTTTCACCTTTGACAGAGGACGTATAGGGAAAGGTAACGATCAGTTTGGGGCAGGCTTTTACTTTGCCACGAGCGAGGAAGCCTCGCGGAGTTACGGGGACAATGTTCACAAGACTTATCTCAACATCACAAAACCTATCGTCATCAACAGGACGGCGGACGGCGGCGATCTCTTCGACGTAAAAATTACGCAAAAGCAGGCGTATGAGATACTCAAACGGCACCCGCTTATTTATGATCCCGAAAGTTCTCCTCTCGGCGATATGTTTGAGGAGTATTGGGAAGTCGGAGCAAAGGACTACATGATACGCGAAGCCGCGAAGAATTTTAATTCGATAGGCTTGCTTGACAGCGATTACCTTGCTTACAGAGATTATCCGAACGAGCTGCACGAGGCTATCCGCGACGTATTGGGCTATGACGGCGTGGAGGTGCGATTTGACAATACGGGCGACAGATTCTATGTCGCGTGGTTTGAAAATCAGATTAAGCTCACAACGAACAAGCAGCCCACAAGGGACGCCGATATTCGTTTCGCTCTCTCTGACAACGTGGTAAACGTCGATAGTGCAAACGAAACGGCGGCGTGGACGTCGGAGCGCGTAACAGACCTTATCGACCGTTACGGGGCAACAAACCCGCGCTATACGCAGGCTTACGCGACGTGGATCAACCCCGCGGACTTCGTAAAAGCGACGACGGTCAATCAGACGCGCCGCGATCAGATTTACGACGAGGCGGGCAATCTCGATATTGACGCGCTCTCGCGTGAAACGCAGACGCCGTATCTCACCGTGGACTATGAGACAATGCGTATTGTCGGGCACGAGGGCAGACACCGTATGGCTGCGCTTGCGAAAGCAGGCGTAAAGCGTGTTGCGGTGGCGATTCGCTTTACGGAAAATTCTTTGAGCAGATACGACGCGCGCATTATGGACGGCGAGCACAAGCTCAAAGGGCAGACATTCTCATCTTGGGACGCCGACGCGCAGCGCGTGAGAACGCGCACGAGCCACAACTCCGCTGCCGTCGGAACGCTTGTACCTATCAACGCGGCGTATTCGGCGCAGCTCTCCGAGTTCACGAGCGAACGCGGGGTGCGTTTCGCCCTTGACAGTTCCGAGGACGGGAACGCGCAGACACGCGGCAATTATTCCATCGGGCAGAGAGCCCGCTTTGCCGCGAATAATACGGGTATGCGCGTATATACCAAAGCGGAGGCGGCGGAGGTCATCAACTCCATTATTGAGGAGCGGCTTGTATTTGAGGAAATCGGAATGCAGGGCGAGCTGCGCGGGAAAGACAGGCAGTCGGTCATTGACTATCTGTTCCAAAAGCTCAACACGGTAAAGGAGGGCTACCGCGGCGGCGTTGCGTTAAAAATCGCAGACTTCATGATCGAGCATACCGTCCTTACGGATATGTACGCCGACAGCAATGGAGAAGTCTCCGAGGCTATGCGTAGGCTGTCTGTACTGCGTCGGTATATGCACAAAATCGACCTGCGGCACATTCAGGACGAGATACAGTACAGGTTTGATAAGAGAAACAGTATTAACCTCGTGTGGGGCGCGAAAGAGGGCGGCATTGCTCCCGATACGCTCCCGCAGCTTTTGGCGGAGGAGGGAATCTTCCTTGACGCGATCAACGAGGCTGATTGTTTCCTGCAAATGGTCGATATGTACGAGGACGCACGGGCGGCGGTCAACAACGCCACCGAACAGGTCATGCTCTCAACATACGGCGACGCTCGGACTATCAAAAACCTGCGGCAGCAGATTGCCCGCGACGTTCTGAACGCTTACGAGCAGAAAGGCAGAAAGTCGAAGTACGCAAAGCTCGTCGAGAAATACACGAAACAGATCGCCGAGCTCAAACAGAGGCTGCGTGAATCGAACGCCAACAACAGGCTCATCAATAGCATTGTGGATCAGGCGCAGAAAATGCGCGACCTCAAACTCGGCACGTTCCAGAATGCAACGCAGTACAATACCGAGATTTTCAGGAGCTCGATTGAAAAGCTCGGGAAAATCAAGTTCAGGGGCAACTTCAATATCGCGGGGACGCGCAAAATCATGGCTGACCTGCGGACGTGGTACACAAAAGACAACCCGCTGCTTGCCGATACCTATGAGCAGGGCATAGCCGATATGCTTGACGAGGTGGCGAACGGTAAAACAAATAACTATACGAAACGCGAATTGCAATCTATTCGCAATATCATGGCGTACTTTACGAACTACGTCGAGCACTTCAACAAAGTATATCGTCAGGGCAGGTGGGTTGACGCTGTACCCGAAGCAACGCGGTATATCGACATTCTGCACAGGAACGAGGAGCTAAAATCGAGTTGGTTTATGCGCAAGGTGGGTACCTCATACTTACAGACTTTCGGCGATCCCATGTCAGTTATGCGCCGCATGGATAGGTACGAGAGCGGTTTCTATACCGAGATTTTCACCGAGCTGCGCGATTCCAAAATTGACGCGGAAATTGCCAAAATGCAGCTCATGGAGGAATACGAGGCGTTCCTGAAAAAGAACAGGAAATATCCCGCACAGGCTACCAAAGAAACGGTAGAGTACCGCGGCGTTGAAATTCCGAGAATGTCGCTCATCAGCCTTTATATGACGCTCAAACGTCAGCACGCGCAGGCGGGGCTTGCAGAAAACGGCTTCGGCTTTTGGAACGCACAAGATCAGCGCGTGCGCGTTGACGGGTTTGCAAAGGGCATTACAGAGGAAAGCGAACTCCGCGCCGCTGCCGTGGAAGAACAGGCAAGAATCGCAGAGCTTTTGACGGAAACGGACAAAGAGTACATTGCGATTTTGGAGAAAGGGTATCAGGAGGCGGGACGGCTCAAAGCAAACCGCGATATACAGCGTCTCGGCTTTACCAATGCCACGGAGGACTATTATTACCCGATCAGGCGCGGGAATATCGCAAAGAACGTCGATAGCGCAGAAATGCAGCAGGAGCTCGACAGAATCAGCAATGCCTCGTTTAACAAGGACACGGTGCGCGGCGCAAAGCAGGAGCTTTACATTGAGTCTGCCGACGTGGTATTTAACCGTCATGTGCGCGGTGTCGTACAGTATGCGTATGTCTCGCCCGCCATTGATACCTACAACAAGCTCTACAATTTGGATATTGCAGGCACCCCGAATAAGCCCGTGAGCGTATCGACGGAGAGTGCAAACGTATGGAAGCAGGGCAATGACTACTTCAAAAAGCTCATCACCGATATTCAGGGCATTTCCCCTGTTTCTTCGGAGGGCAGGGCGGTCTTGTCCTTTATCCGCGGCAGCTATGCAAAGTTCCAACTCGGCGCAAACCCGAAAACATGGGTAACGCAGCTTTCGTCCCTGTTCTCTGCGTCAAGCCTGCTTGACGCAAGCAGCATTACGCGCGGTATGACCGTATCGGCGAAAGACGTTGATACCTATTGCCCGCTTGCAAAGCTACGAGCGCAGGACAATACGGCTGCTATGGCGCAGGGCGTTCTCGACAAGGTAGGCAGAATTTCAAACGTGCTCATGGCTCCTATCGGAAAAATGGACAGGTTTGTTGTCCGCCGCCTGTTCGGTGCTTGTCAGGTACAGGTGCAAAAGGACGGCGGGGCGAAAATCGGCACCGAGGCAAACAAGATAGAGGCGGGCAAGCTGCTGAAACGGGTTATCCTTGAAACGCAGCAGAACTCCCTCGCAACGGAACGCTCTGCTGCAATGCGTTCGGGCAACGAGATCATGCGCACGCTGACGATGTTCTCGGCGGACAGCATGAAAGTCATCGGGCGCGTCATTGACTCGGTGGGTGAACTCTCCGCTTTGAGAGCAAGATTGCGCACAACGACAGACGCGGAAAGCCGCGCTACTTTGCAGACGCAGATTAAGGCGGCGCGCAGAAAAGTACGCAAGTCTTTGACCGCGCTTGCCACCTCCGCGCTGTTCATGGCAGCTATCGCGCAGCTTTTCAGTTGGCTGTACAATAAGGACAAGGACGACGACGAAACGGCGGCGCAGCAGGTGCTTGTGGACTTTGCAGGCAATCTGCTCGGCGGGCTCCCGCTTGTGCGTGATATATACTCGCGCATTGTGGAGGGCTATTCTGTTGATAACTACGCCTACTCTGCCCTTAATGACCTGCTCGACAGCGCAGTCAATCTGTTCGATACCGTCGGTAGCCTTGTTTCGGGCGATGAGAGCAATTCAAAGCTGACCGCCCGCACGAAAAACCTGCTATATTCGCTTGGGCAGTTGACGGGCATTCCGACGCGGAATATCTACAACGTGTTCTACGGGCTCACAAAGCGGATCAGTCCGACAACGGCGTACAAAATCGACGAATGGTTTTATGCGAAAAACTATGTAACCGACCTCAACAAGGCGATTGAGAGCGACGATACGGACATGATCGCTATGCTTACGAGCATGATTTTCAGCGAGAGAATGGGAAATACGACCATGAGCGACGCCGTGCGCAACAAGTTCGTTGACCTGTACTCGAAAGGCTATTCTGTGCTGCCTCGCAGCATAGGCGACACAATCACCTATGGAGGGGTGGAAATTCCGCTTACAGAGCAGGAATACAGTCGTTTCAGGTCTATCTATGCGCAGTCCATGAAAGACCTCGAAAAGATGATAAATAGCGGCACGTTCAGCGTCCTCTCGGAGGAAATGCAGGCAAAAGCCATAAAGCAGGTGTACGACGCATATTATTACGACGCGCTCTCCGATTTGGTGGGAGTGGACGAACGCACGACGGTAGGCGAGCTATCAAAATGGATAGACATGAGCAGGCTTTCGGTGGCGTTTGCGGGGCTTTCCGATATTGAGTCCGAAAAGAACTCAAAAGGCGAGACGATTGCGGGCTCAAAGAAAAAGAACACGGTCAAGTACCTGCTCGGGCAAAACCTTTCAGGCGGCGAGCGGCTGCTGATCCTTTGCTATCGCGGATATTCCATTCAGGACGGCGATTATAAAGGGTACACGGCAAAGCGTGCAAAGCGCATACTGTTGCAGTACATCTTGAAGCTGAACGGGACGCAGGCGGAAAAGGCTGCGCTTGCCGAAAAATGCGGGTTTACCGTCCGAAACGGTAGAATTATCAGAGATTTTTAGGCATTTTTGCGGTACTTTGCCAAAACTATTGCCATTTCTCGATGAATGTGCTATACTATATGCGCTACACAACCAAATAACAAGTAGTGGGCTACATCTCGGCATAGGTGTATCCTTTATTCCCACTACTTTGTGGTTGTGTAGCAACAAATTGAGGGGTACATACCAAATTCTATGCAGGGCGGCTCCTCTTTGGAGCCGCCCTTTAATTTTTATACGGAGGCAAGATAATGGAAGTAAAAACGATGTTGCCCGAATCATTTGAGAATGAAGAAAAGGACGAGAAAGAATGGGAAGCGTTTATTGCGCCGATGAAAACTATTCTCAAAATTTTACAAATCACAAAAGGTATTGTTTTGGTTTTGGGAATTTTGTTGTGCATTTTATTTGCGATTATCAGCGACGCGACAACATCGACGATTGTTTCGGCTGTAATTACCCTCGCCTTGATTTTTGGCGGAATTGTTTTGCTTTGCTACATTGGGGAGCTCCGCTGCAATGCGCAGATCAATCATCTTGCAGTTGACTATCAGCAGCGCAACCTGCTCAAAAAAATGGTGGGTGAAAATAAAGTAGCAAATGAGGGCAATGACAAGCCGTTGCTGATTGAATAAGAATGGAGGAGAGACAATGAAAGGCAGAAAATTAGGCGTTTTTTTCCTTGCCGCGGCTCTTTGTGGGTGCATGGTTTTAGGCTTTGCTGCGTGCAATGAAGAAACAAAGGAATACGAGACGAACGGTTTGTCCGTTTATAACTATGCAGATTACATCGTCGTAGCGATGAATTTTGATAGCTTCGATTCCGAATGGATAGAGACGAGTTCTCTCGGAATGAATACTTATCATATTTCGTGCGCAGGGCAGGTTGTTGTGAAGCGTATAGGCAATTTTCAGTTTGAAAACGCTTCAATTACGATAGATTTATCTTTGAGTAGTGGTTGGGGAGTTGATTTTGACGGGCTTGAAATTCCTCTTGACTACGACGGGAATGGTCGGTATTCATTTTATTGCGATAATGATTTGACTCGTTATTCGACACCATACAAATTTACGTCAGAAGATTGCGAAATTGAAGTTGTAAGCGCGTCAGGCACCATAAAGGTATACGAATAGACACATGGCTGTACGAAACCGTGCAGCCTTTTTTCATACCGTCGTGCCGTACCGCGCCCCCGTTTTGAAAAATAAATTGCGACTAAACGCCGTTTAATCTGTGTTATCATAGATAATAGGAGGTGCACAAGTAGATGTTGAGCATAACGCCTGCTGTGAAATCTGATATTACGCATATCGTTTGTCCTCATTGCAAAGAGAAGCTCGCCCGCGTCGGTTTGCATAAAAGCAGCAAGATTGACGGGTTGACGTTCAAGTGCAGGAAGTGCGGCAAGCTGTGGAACGTGAAAACTGAATAGCTTGTGCGGTTGCACGGTAAACATTGTTTTGTGCCAAAGTCCCGAGAGACAGAGCCCTATTCGCCAAAGGTGGCGGTGGGGCTTTTTTGTTTCTCAAAAATCTTAAAAAAGGAGGAGACAGCTTTTATGAAACCGAGCAGAGATAACAGGTTTGCCACGAACAAGGGCGGCATTATCAAGGCTCCCAAGTCCGTGGGCTCCGATTCGCCAAAGGCTACGGTCGTAAAGGGTAACGATCTTCGGAGCGGGAAAAAGAGCGGCAAAAAGTAATCTATCCCAAAAATTTGAAAGGAGGAACAGACGATCATGGGAAAAGAGCAGAATATCGAGCTCGACGAAGAAAAAAAGGACGGCGTTCAGGGCGAGGAAACTGACGACGAAACCGAAAAGAACGACGAGTTCGAGTATGATGACGACGGGAATATCATTATCCCCGACGTAATCGAGGACGAAGATCAGGGCGATGACGGCGACGATGACGAGGACAAAGAGCCGAAAGAGCCCGAAGCCAAACCCGAGGGCAAGGACGAGAAAGACGCGCAGATCGAGGCTCTCCAAAAGAAGCTCGAAGCGCAGGGCAAGGAGTACGAAGCCCTGAAAGCTCAAAGCGCGGACACGCTCGCCAAGCTGGGCGTAAAGTCGGACAATGTGTTGGAGGGGCTCGAAAAGGTGGCTGCCGAATCGGACGATATGTCGCTTGACGATTATCGGAAGAAAAAGGCAGAGAGTCAACGTGAGGACGCTGCGAGAAAGCTCTATCAGCAGGCTGAATTTGAAAAGAAAATGCAGTCTGACTTTGCAGAGATACAGCGCGAGTTCCCCGAAACCCGAGGTCTGAAATCTCTCCGCGAGATCGAAAATCTCGCAAAGTTCGGGAGGTTTAGGGACTTGGGACTGTCCCCGAAAGAAGCGTATGCTGCGGCAAACCCCGACAGCGTGCGCAAGAGCGTCGCGGCAGCGACGAAACAGCAGTCGTTAAACGAAACGAAAGCTCATCTGAAATCTGCCGTGCCCGCAGGCTCCAAAGATGACGGGATCGCTATCTCAAAAAAGGAGCTCAAAGAGTGGAGAGACCTGTTTCCGAATCTGTCGGATAAGGAGATCAGCAAACTCTACAAAGAATCAGCAAAAAAATAAAAAGGAGATTTTTCTATGTTCAAACTCATCAAGATAGAGAACGCGAGAATGAACGTGCCCGAGCCCGTTTTCCACGAAGTAACGGAGGACGAGGCGGTGGTTATGGGCGAGGCTCTCGTTCTTACGAGTGGTAAGCTCACGAAATGCGGAGCTACGGCAAAGCCCGAGTTTATCGCTATGGCAGACTGCGCGGCGGACGCGACAAAGCGTCTCATTCCCGCTGCGCGCGTGGAGCCGAATCAGCTCTACGAGGTGCCCGTACAGGCGGCTCCTACGAGCCTCGTTGAGGGCAGCAAAGTAACCCTGCACACGGACGGTTTGCAGGTAACGGCGACGACCACGGACGGCGTTGTAACGGTTGAAAGCCTCAACGGGGCAGCGGCGGCAGGCGATATTATCGTCGTCAGAATCGTATAAAGGGAGGTACAGACAACAATGTCGAATTTCATTTACAGCGCAATGTCGGGCAAGAACGATCCCATGTTCGGGAAGTTCGAGCACCCGATCAAGGCACTCATCGAGAACGAATCGAACCTCTGCGAGAAGCGTAAGACCATTCTCGATGTCCTTTTCAACGTGGAGAAGTCCAACAGATACGCCGAGACGATCATGGGCGAATCTGATTTCTCTACGTTCATGAGCAAACAGGAAGGTCAGGGAGCCGAGAACGACAGCGTGGAGCCCACGTTCAAAAAGACTATCGAGCACATCGAGTTCGCCAAAGAGTTCACCATTACCCGAAAAATGGCGGACGACGCGAAGTTCGGTATGGGCGCGGACATGAAGAACAAGCCCCGCAAGTTTGTCCGTGCTTATTACAGGACGCGCGTTGAAATCGCGGCGCAGGCACTCATTCATGGTTGCGAAAAGTCCATGAAGTACAACAAGGCGGACGTCGATCTCACTTCGGCGGACGGGCTTTCCCTTTTCAACAAGTCGCACCCGTTCTCTACGGACAAGATGAAAGGAAAGACGCAGAGCAACTACTTCTGGGGCAAAATCACCGAATCGGCAGGCGCGCTTGAAGAAGCTCTCGGTGAGCTTGCAAACAAGGTGAGAAACTTCAAGGACGAAAACGGAAAAGTCATGGGCTTTGTTCCTGACATCGTGATCGTGCCCTGCAATCGCCCGAAGCTCGAAACGATGATGAAGAAAGTCATCGGCTCCGAACGCACGGTCGGCAGCGACTACAACGACATCAACACGCAGTACGGGAATTGGACGCTCGTCGTTCTCGATGAGTGGGAAGCTACGGACGACAGGTTCATGGTAATGTCCGACGCGGCGAACAAAGACCTGCTCGCAAATATGTTCTACAACCGTGTCCCTCTCGACATCAGAAACGGGATCGACGATCACACGCGCAACTTCTTCTGGAACGGGTACTGCCGTTTCGGTGTAGGCTTCACAACGTGGAAACACATCGCGCTCGCCGTAAACGCCGCGTCGGAAGTTAGCGGCGCAACCGCGCTTTAAGACAGGTGCCGCGGGAGGCAGGTCAATGAACGTAGCTGAACTCTATTTACAGACTGCGCAGCTCGGGTTTGAGACCACTCTCGAAGATAGCGACAGGTTTTATTTCGCGGCAAATCGTGCGCTATTGCAGGTCTGCAAGGTCAGACCTGCAATAAGGCATTGCCTCATCAATCATAAACCGCTTGCAAACCTGATAAGGCAGGACACCTTTTCGCCGATTGAGAAGATCGAGGATATTACTTATGAGGCGGAGGGGGCAAAGGCGTATTACTTCGAGGCGGACGGCAACGGCGTTCTATACCTCGAAGAATACATTACGGACACGGGGGAATGGCGCATTTTCGGCGAGATTCCGCTGCAATCAAAGCAGATTTTCGTGCCGTATAGGGGCTTTATCAAAAAGCAGGGCGCGTTTGTAAGCGGTCGTATTCGGTTGCGTTTTGCGGGAGAGTATTTGTATTCCGTGAAAAACGTCGCGCTGTATCAGTATCTGTACGGCGGCGAAGTGGCAGACATTCCCGCATACGAGGCTTATACGCGGTATGACGTGAAAAAACTTGTTTCCGACTTCATGGCTCTGTGTAGTCCGCCTATCAGAGAGGAGGAGGAAAACACCCTGCTCAATCAAAATTACGAGCAGGAGGGCGACAGTATCATTCTGCTGCCCTATGACAAGCGCGGAGTGTACAAGGTGCTTTACGAGCACCGACCGACCGCGATTGAAAATACGGGCGCAACGACGGAGGACACGCAGGAGCTCGATCTTGATGATGAGCTCTGCTCGCTTATGCCGATACTTGTTGCTGCGTATGTTTGGATCGAGGACGAGCCCGAGAAGTCCGAATACTACATGAGCCTTTACAGGGAACGTGTACAGGAGATCGTGCTCTCTCACAAAGATACCTCGCCCGTTTTGATTAAAAACGTGAACGGGTGGTAAGCAACATGGCATACAAAACGAGTAAAAACCTATTGACCGAAAAGGACGTCTATAATCGTTATTACGGCGATTTCCGCGGCGTGGACTTTTCAAGCGATCACACGCAAGTACACGAGCGGCGTCTTGCCTACATGGTCAATATGTTCAAGGACTATCAATCGGGGCAGGGGCAGGCAATCGAGACTATCGCGGGTTTCAGGCGGCGCGTTGTGCTGCCCGAGGCGAGCGAGATTTACGGTATTTTCAATTTTGCGCACAAAGACGCAGAGGGGAATACCGTTACAGACGTGCTCATTCACGCGGGCAACAAGCTGTATCTGTGGGCGAATTACCCGAACACGGTAAACGTCGTTCTTACAGACACAATCGAGGTGCCTGCTCCGACTTCGACAACAAACGGCACCCATACGTTCAAACAGACGCTTTCGGAAAACATCGTCGAGGTTGTCTCCCTCGCCACTATCAGCGGCGACGATCTGACACCCACGATGAGCTACGATCCTGAAACGCGCGAGCTCACCTATGCAAGCAGCGTGCTTGCCGAGGGCGAGCGTCTCACGATGACGTATAAAGAGGGTGTCATCAAGACGCAGGACGCCCTTTACAGCGATATGAACAATCGCAGAAGTGCGTCCTTTATTTTCAACAACAGACTGTACATCATCGACGGGAAAAATTATCTTTTCTACGACGGCGAGACGGTCAACAAGGTAGTGGATAGTGCGTATATCCCGACGACGTATATCAACATCGTTTCGAGCGGCACAAATGCCGACAACGGCACGGAGTACGAGCAGAGGAATATGTTGCAGCCGAAGTTCAAGCATACGTTTATTGCCGACGGGACGACGACGGACTTCTACCTGAACGAAAACCTGCTCGATGAGGTGTCTGAGGTCAAGGTGTACGGCGTCGTAAAATCGGCAGGAACTGACTACACGGCAGACCCTGCAAA
>OGQR01001513.1_pt1 | contig 15836 bp, 13 predicted proteins | sample 1553271 | NCBI WGS metagenome assembly OGQR01 (sample SAMEA2579970, study PRJEB22360) | human gut metagenome | biome: human gut; feature: human-associated habitat; material: faeces | place: Denmark | collected 2008/2010 | reverse complement strand
CATCCGCTCTGCACCGAGAGATGGAAGTGCGGCGCCAGCGACGGCAGGGCGGAGACAATCTCCACAAAGCGCGGCGTCATGACCGAGGGGTCAAGCGATCCCAGCCGCACCCGTCCGATGCCGGGCAGCGCATCCACCGCACGTAAAAGGTCGCACAGCCGGGGCGAATCGGGGAGATCACGTCCCCAGGAGCCGGTTTCAATGCCGGTCAGCACCACCTCGCGGCATCCGCCCGCGACCAATCCGCGCACCTCGTCCAGCACGGCTTCCGCCGGTTTGGAGCGCACAGGTCCCCGCGCATCCGGGATGGCACAGTAAGTACAGCGGCACTCGCAGCCGTCCTCAATCTTGACATAGGCGCGGGTACGCTCAAAGTGCGTGATGGTCATCGCCTCAAAGGCGCTCCCCTCCAGCGTTCCGACCTCAAGGAGCGGACGCGCCGGCTTCACCCCGGCGCGCCACAGGCTGACCGCCGCATCCGCAACCGCCAGCTTGTTCCGGTTTCCGACGATGCAGTCCACGCCGGGAATGGCAGCGATGGCATCCGCCGCCTTCTGTGCCGAACAGCCCGTGACGATCAGGAACGCCTCCGGGTTTTCGGACAGCAGGCGCCGGATCGCCTGCCGCGCCTTGCGGTCGGATTCTGCCGTCACGGTACAGGTATTGACCACGTAAAGATCGCAGACCTCCTGCGGCGGACGGATCGTAAAGCCGCGCGCCGCCAGCGCCTCGGCAATCGCTTCTGATTCGTACTGATTGACTTTGCAGCCCTGCGTCAGGACAGCGGCGCTGGGACAGGATTCGGTCACGGACATAGCGGAAACATCTCCTTGCGGTACGGCGGGATTGGCGCACGAGCACCCGGAACCGCCGCAGTTGCTCTTATTGTAGCACGGCGCTCCGGGAATGTAAATACGCAAAGTGTAAAAGTTTTATGTTTTTGCGCGGGAATTTGCCGATAGCTCTTGCAAAATGCGGGAAAAGGGAGTATAATACCCCCAGTATGCATGGGCGGCGCCGCCCGGCGCCGCGCCGATATTGTATGAAGGCAAGGAGAAAACATCATGAGCAACCTGCACGTTATCGACCACCCGCTGATTACCCATAAGCTGTCCATCATGCGCAACCGCAAGACCGGCTCCAAGGACTTCCGGGAGCTGCTCAACGAAATCGCCATGCTGATGGGCTATGAGGTCTTCCGCGATCTGCCGCTGGAGGAAATCACCATCGAGACACCCATTACCAAGATGAAGGCAAAGATGGTGTCCGGACGCAAGCTCGCCATCGTGCCCATCCTCCGCGCGGGACTGGGTATGGTGGACGGTCTGCAGAACCTGGTTCCGGTCGCCAAGGTGGGACACATCGGTATGTACCGCGACCCGGAGACGCATAAGCCGGTAGAGTACTACTGCAAGCTCCCCACCGACATTGAGGAGCGTTTGGTGGTTCTGGTCGATCCCATGCTGGCGACAGGCGGCTCCGCCGTGGACGCGCTGTGCAAGCTGAAGGAGCACGGTTGCCGTAACATCCGCTTCATGTGCCTTGTGGCGGCGCCGGAAGGCGTCAAAGCCGTGCAGGAAGCGCATCCGGACGTGGACATCTACACCGCCGCGCTGGACGAGTGCCTCAACGAGCACGCCTACATCGTGCCCGGTCTGGGCGACGCGGGCGACCGCATTTTCGGCACGCTGTAAGCGTCCGGCGGCAGACCGCAACAAGTTTTTCTGCACCGGGGGCTGTCGGATTCCCATCGACAGCCCCCGGTTTTCCGAATTTCCCGCAAAGGAGCCTGTGCTATGCGCACCATGAAAATCGGCAGGAACGACGCCGGACAGCGGCTGGATAAATTCCTTGCCAAGGCGGTCAGGGGGCTGCCCGCCTCCCTGATGTATAAATTCATCCGCACAAAGAAAATCAAAGTCAACCGGGCACGGGCGGAGCAGTCCCAGCTGCTCCGCGAGGGGGACGAAATCCAGCTCTTCATCAAGGACGAGTTCTTCGGTGCCCCCTCGGAGGACAAAAGTGCGCTGGGCGCGATCCGTCCCAAACTGGATATCCTGTATGAGGACGAGCATATTCTGCTGCTCAACAAGCGCCCCGGCGTGCTGGTTCACGATGACGCCGCAGGCGGCGAAAACACGCTGATCCTGCACGTGCAGGCATACCTGTACGGCAAGGGGGAGTACGATCCCGCCGACGAGCAGTCCTTCGCCCCCGCCCTGTGCAACCGCATCGACCGCAACACCGGCGGCATCGTCATCGCCGCCAAGGACGCGGAGGCTCTGCGCGACATGAACCGCCTCATCCGGGAGGATCAGCTCTCCAAGTTCTACCTCTGCCTGTGCCACGGCAGCATGGAGCGCCCGGCGGCAACCCTGCATGGTTTCCTTGCCAAGGACAGCGCCCGCAATCTCGTGCGCGTGGAGGATCACCCCTTCCCCGGTGCACGGGAGATCATCACCAAGTACCGCGTGCTGGACACGCGGGGAAAAGGGGCGGATGCGGTGTCACTTCTGCAGGTCGAGCTGGTCACGGGACGTACGCATCAGATACGTGCGCACCTCGCGCACATCGGGCACCCCCTGCTGGGGGACGGCAAGTACGGCATCAACCGCGCCGACCGGCAGGAAGGCTTCAAGTATCAGGCACTGTACGCATGGCGGCTGGATTTTGATATCCCCGGCGACGGGGGGAGTCTTGCCTACCTGCGCGGACGCTCCTTCCGCCTGAATCCGGCGGACATCTGGTTCACCAAAGGCTACCGCCTTCCCCTGTCGGACGGCAGGGAGGTCACAACATGAAGCCGTTCGCCCCGCGCCTGCACGCCGCGCCCCGGTGGCTCTTCTGGCTGTTGCTGCTGTCCGGAGCACTGCTGCTGGGACTGTGCATCCTGTTCCCTGTACTGGGTGTGCTGGAATGGGTGGCGGCAGTGCCGTCCGGGCTTGCCATTCTGACGGCGGCACGTGACCGGAGCATACGCCTGCGCCGGATGTACGGCTACGGCTTCTGCTTCTTCGGTTGCTTCTACCTTGTCAACTTCCATTGGTTCCTGTATATGTACCCGCTGACCTTCGCGGGACTGTCGGATGCCGCCTCGGCGGTCGTGGTCATCGTGGCGTGGTTCGGGCTGTCGGCACTCCAGACAGTGGGCGCGGCGGCACTGTTCCCGCTCTTTGCGGTCGCCGTGCGCGGAAAATTCCTGTCCGGCAAGCCGATCCTGCAGCCGTTGCTGTTCGCTGCCCTGTGGGCAGTGCGGGAATGGATTCAGGCAAGCATCGGGTGGGCGGGTGTACCGTGGGCAAGACTGCCGCTCGGGCAGGTCGGGCTCCGCCTGACTCTGCAGAGTGCCGCCTTTCTCGGCTCCTATTTCGTCTCCTTCCTGCTGATCGCGGTGAGTATGCTGATTGCCGACCTGCTCCTGCACCCGGATCGGGCGCGGCTGTGCGGCATTCTGGCGGGCAGTCTGCTGGTCGGGAACCTCGCGCTCGGCGGTCTGCGCCTGCTGACCCGCCCGGCGGAGGGCAATGCGGTACAGGTCGCCGCGATCCAGGGCAACATGTCCTCGCTGGAAAAATGGTCCGGCAATTCCGTTTCCGCCGAGCGCTACGAGACGCTGACGCGAAAAGCGGCGGCAGAGGGAGCTACGCTGATCGTCTGGCCGGAAACGGCGCTGACTGTCACGATAGACCGTTCCGCCGCTGCCCGCGACCGGCTGAGCCGGCTCGCACGCGAAACCGGCGCAACCCTGCTGGTAGGCGTATTTACCTCCGGAACGGGCACCGAAAGCAACCGGCAGTACAATTCCGTCGTCGCTTTCCTGCCGGACGGAAGTATGTGCGAAACAGTGTACAGCAAGCAAAAGCCCGTCCCCTTCGGGGAATTCGTCCCCTACCGGGAGCTGGTCATGCTGCTGGTGCCGCCGCTGGCAGACATCGGGATGCTGGAAAACGATCTGCTGGTCGGCGACCGCTCCGAGGTGTTCGACCTCGGAGCCGGGCGGGTCGGGCCCCTGATCTGCTTTGATTCCATCTACGAAAGCACCGCGCTGGACAGTGTGCGCCGCGGGGCTCAACTGCTGGCGGTGTCCACCAACGACTCCTGGTTCCAGGACTCGCGCGGCGTCTGGATGCACAACGCGCAGTCCAGCCTGCGGGCAATCGAAACCGGGCGGTATGTCGTCCGGGCGGGCAACACAGGCGTGTCCTCCGTCATCGATCCGACCGGGCAGGTCACGGCGGAACTGGATCCGCTTCTGACCGGCTACGTGCCGGGAACGGTACGTCTGTGCGAGGAACGGACGCTGTACACCCGCATCGGGAACCTGTTCGCGTACCTGTGCGCGGCACTGTGTGCGGCGGCTGTGCTTGCCAACCCGGCAGAAGTGGTCATGCGGCGCCTGCGCGCGGGCAGAAAAAGCGAATGAACCCCCGTGCTGATGGCTGTCCGGTGACATGAACTGTCCGTAAACTTGATGAATGTATGGTAAACTTGTGAATAATCACGGAATGCCCCTTGACAAATCCGTGGGGAAGGGCTATAATGACAGACGAAATCGGCGCCGGGCGTGCCGCTCCGCGACATCCTGTGTGACCGTGACATTTTTTGAAAGGAGTATCCCCATGAAAAAGTCTATTCGTATTCTGGCACTGGCGCTGGCTCTCCTGACGGTTGTTACCGTTCTGGCTTCCTGCGGCAACAAGCTGTCCGGCGAGTATGAGTGCAAGGTTGGTCTTGTCACCGTCAGCATCAAGTTCAGCGGCAGCAAGGCAACCTTTACCGGCGCGTCCCAAATCCCCGGTCTCACCGCTGTGACTGACGGCAAGGAAGTCACGTACAAGATTGTTGACAAGGACGACGGCTCGCAGGCCATCGAGTTCACGGTTGAGGAAGGCAAGGATCCCGTTTCGATGCCCTTCTCTCAGGACAAGGACAAGAAGACCATCACGCTGGCTAAGTTGTTTGTCTTTAACAAGAAGTAAACAACCATACGGAACCGCTCCTCTCGGGGGAGCGGTTTTGCTATGCGGGGAACCGGGCTTTTTTCGGTTTTCTCATTGACAAACGCCGCGCGTTGATATATAATGGTAGGGCAATGTGAATACCCCTGCATGACGCAGGTGCAGAAAGGACAATACTCATGGAACATACAGGCAGATGCGCGCAGAATGCACCGCGCTCCACCTCCGGTCCCCTCATGGCAACCGATGCGCTGGGGCGCACCACCCCTGACCGCGCCGCAGGTGTCCCCGCCCCGCGCGAGAACCGTCTGGTCGGACTGTTCTACTTTCTCTGGCTGGGCGAGTGCGGCAAGCACAAGCCGTACAACATCTCCGAGATCGTTGCGGCGGATCCGCAGGCAGGGCACAAGCCGGACAGCGACGTCTGGGGCGGCGTCGGAACCTACCACCACTGGGGAGAACCGTTCTACGGCTACTACTATTCGGATGACGAGTGGGTCGTGCGCCACCACATGAAGCTCATCATGCAGGCGGACATCGACTTCCTCTTCTTCGATACCACCAACGCGCTGATGTACGAGCACAACTCCAAGCTGGTCATGCGCGTGCTACAGGAATACCACGACGAGGGCTGGAAAATTCCGCAGGTCATGTTCTACACCAATACCGCCTCCGGCAAGACCGTGCAGGAAATCTACGAGAAGATCTACCGCCCCGGCTTTGCCCGCGACACGTGGTTCTGCCTGGACGGCAAGCCGGTCATCATCGCGGTGGAGGCGGAATGCTCCCCCGAATGCCGCGCGTTCTTCAATATCAAGATGTCCCAATGGCCCAACGAGCCGGATAAGCTGGGCGGCTGGCCGTGGATGGATTTCACCCGCCCGCAGCGCGTGTTCTCCAACCTGCAGGGCGTGCCGGAGGTCATCAACGTGTCGGTGGCACAGCACCCCCAGCTTCGCTTCGGCGATTCGGTACTGTACGGCGAGACGGGCAACTGCGGCAGAGCCTTCCACGACGGGCACAATGATCCTGCACCGGACGCCTGGAAGAAGGGGTACAATTTTGCCGAGCAGTTTGACCGCGCCGTGGAGACCGACCCGCCCATCGTGCTGGTGACGGGATGGAACGAGTGGATCGCCGGACGCTGGCAGGGTATCCCGGAGCGTCCCCTGATGTTTGTGGACTGCGCCAACTACGAGTACAGCCGCGACCTGGAAATGATGCGCGGCGGGTATTTTGACAACTATTTCATGCAGCTCATCGAGAATGTCCGCCGCTACAAGGGCGTGGCGGACACGCCGGTGTTCGGACGCCTGCCTGTCCCGGACGGGGCGGCTGTCGGGTGCTTCTGCGAGTCCGACGCCGTCTATGATTCCTTCGACGACGGTGATTTTGCCCGTCACGCGGAGGGCTCCGGCTGTGTGTACGACAACCGCACCCAGCGCAACGCCATCCGCAAGATCAAGGTCAAGCACGACGGCGAGTATCTGTGCTTCCTCCTGCGTACCAAGCAGCCCGTCACGCCCTACGACGGCACCGGAAGCTGGATGCGCCTGTACCTGAATACGACGGGCGGGCAGGGCTATCAGTTCGTGCTCAACACGCATCCCGCGCCGGACGGCACCACCACACTGGCGCGTGTGACCGGAACGGACGATGATCTGACCGCAGCCGATCTGCCGGACGTTGCCGCCTTCTATGAGGTGGACGGTGACAAGTTCAAGATCAAGGTGCCCCTCCGGGCTTTGGGGCTTGACCCTGACGGATTCACCGTCTGGTTCAAGGCGGCTGACAGCCGTGAGCCGATTGCCTCGGTTGAGGATTTCTATGACAAGGGCGATGTCGCCCCGCTCGGACGCATGAATTTCGTATACAGAGGAAAGTAAGAGCCTTATTTTCCCGTTTGCAATCCCGGTTCTGTCAAACAAAAATTTAGGGGTATCCCCAGCGGTCCGGCACGCCGGGGCTCCGCCAAGGGGTACCCCGAAACAAAGAAAGAAGCGATATACCATGACAAAAATCGACATTTTCTCCGGCTTCCTCGGCGCAGGCAAAACCACGCTGATCAAGAAGCTCATCACGGACGCCTACAAGGGCGAGCAGCTGGTGCTCATCGAGAACGAGTTCGGCGAGATCGGCATTGACGGCGGCTTCCTTGCCGACGCAGGCATCCGGATCAACGAGATGAACTCCGGGTGCATCTGCTGCTCCCTGGTCGGCGACTTCCGCAAGGCGCTGGCGCAGGTCATCAGCGAGTACCACCCCGACCGTATCCTGATCGAGCCTTCCGGCGTCGGCAAGCTGTCCGACGTCATCCGCGCCGTGGAGGGCGCAGCCACCGAGGGCGCCGTACTGAACGGCTTTACCACCGTGGTGGATGCCGGCAAGTGCAAGATGTACATGAAAAACTTCGGCGAATTCTTCAATGACCAGGTTGAAAACGCCGGCTGCATTATCGTCAGCCATGCCGATTCCACGCCCGCCAAGAAGGTCGAGGAAGCGGTCGAACTGCTCCGCGCACACAATGCAACGGCTGTCATTGTCTCCACACCGTGGAACCAGCTGACCGGCGGCCAGCTGCGCGAGGCAATGGAGCGCCGCGACACGCTGGAGGCAGAGCTGTCCCGCCTTGCCGCCGAGGAGGACGATGAGGACGAGCATGAGCATCATCATCACGAAGATGAGGATGACCATGATGAGCATGAGCATCATCACCATCATCACGAAGATGAAGATGACCACGATGAGCATGAGCATCATCACCATCACCACGAAGATGAAGATGACCACGATGAGCATGAGCATCATCACCATCATGACGGGGACGAGGACGAGGATGAGGACGAGTGCGGGTGCGGCTGCTGCCACCACGACCACGAGGGACACCATCACCATCACCACGATGCCGACGAGGTGTTCGTAAGCTGCGGTGCCGAGACGACCGTCCGCTTTGACCGCGCGGCGTTGGAAAGTATGCTGACCGCCCTGTGTGATGAGGGCAAGTACGGCACCGTTCTGCGCGCCAAGGGCATTGTGGCACCCGCCGACAGCGCAAGCGAAGGCTGGATTCACTTTGACTACGTTCCCGGCGAGCCCGACGTCCGCACGGGTGCTCCGGCTGTCATCGGTCGGCTGTGCGTCATCGGCTCCGGGCTGAAGGTAGATGCCCTGTCCGCGCTGTTCGGCGTAACACTGCACAAGTCCGAGGAGGACTGACGCGTAAGGAGAGCACACCATGGCATACGATTTACCTGTTTACCTTTTCACCGGCTTCCTTGAGGGCGGCAAGACCCACATGATCCAGGAGTCGATGGAAAGCCCGCAGTTCAATACGGGAGAAAAAACGCTGATCATCCAGTGCGAGGAAGGTATGGACGAGTTGGACATCTCGACCTTCAACGGGAAGAATGTCTATCTGGAGACTGTGGAAAACGAGTCCGACCTGACGCCCGACCTTCTCTCCGCCATGGCGAAAAAGCATAAGCTGGATCGCATACTCATCGAGTACAACGGAATGTGGATGCTGAGCACGCTGTATGACGCCATGCCGCAGAACTGGGTTATCTATCAGCAGATGATGTTTGCCGATGCCAACACCTTCCTCAGCTACAACCAGAATATGCGCCAGCTAATGGTGGACAAGCTGATGAACACCGATCTGGTCGTGCTCAACCGCACACCGGCGGATATTGACAAGGAAACCATCCACAAGATCGTGCGGGGATGCTCCCGCCGTGCGCAGATTTCCTACGACTATCCGGACGGGCACGTGGAATCCGACAACATTGAGGATCCCCTGCCCTTCGACCTGAATGCCCCCATCGTGGAGATCGGCGACGAGGATTATGCCGTCTGGTACCGTGACCTGACCGAGGAACTGCAGGCATGGGACGGCAAGACCGTTCGTGTCAAGGGCATCGTCATGCGCGACCCCAAGCTGGGCAAGGCTGCCCTGCTGGTCGGCAGACACGTCATGACCTGCTGCGCAGCCGATATTACCTACTCCCCGCTGGTCTGCAATTTCTCCGCCCCCGTCCCCTACAAGACCCGCGATTGGATTCTTGTCACGGCTAAAATCCGCATTGAAACTCACAAGCTCTACGCCAACCGCCCCGGTCCCGTCCTCTACGCCACAGACTCCGCCCTGACCTCCAAGCCAGCCGAGGAAGTGGCAACGTTTTACTGAGCCTGATACCCCGCCTCCGCCCGCAGAGGGCAGCCCCCCGGCTCAGGTCGGGGGGTATATCCGAAAAGGGAGAACACCATGTCTGACAATATTCTTTCCCGCATCCGCGCCGACGCCGGCGTTGCCGTCGCCGAGTTGATCCCCGCCGCGCATCTTACCGCCGGGCAGATTCTCGTCGTCGGCTGCTCCTCCTCCGAAATGGTCGGCGGGCGCATCGGCAAATGCTCCAGTCCGGACGCCGCCGCCGCCCTGATTGACACCCTGCTCCCGCCCCTGCAGGCTGCGGGCATCCTGCTCGCCGCACAGTGCTGCGAGCATCTCAACCGCGCGCTCATCGTGGAGCGTGCATGCGCGGAACGCTACGGGCTGGAGCCTGTCTGGGTCAAACCCCAGCCGCACGCGGGCGGTTCCTTCGCCACAGCGGTGTGGGAACGCTTTGCCGACCCGGTCGCTGTCGAGTGCATCCGTGCCCATGCGGGCATGGACATCGGGCAGACGCTCATCGGGATGCACCTGCGCCGGGTGGCAGTCCCGGTGCGGCTGTCCGTGTCGCGTATCGGCGAGGCGCCCGTTGTCTTTGCCCGCACGCGTCCGCCCTATATCGGCGGTCCCCGCGCCCAGTATCAGACCGAGGAACCGTGATCCGGCACATCCGCAAAAAGCCCACCCCAACCGCCACGATCCAAGGATCGGGACGCGCAGGGTGGGCTTTTTGTATTATTACTGGTGCCGGAAGCGGGGGTCGAACCCGCACGGTATCGCTACCACTGGATTTTGAGTCCAGCACGTCTGCCAGTTCCATCATTCCGGCGTGAACAACCCGTATTATACCATAAGATGGGCGGCAAGTCAAGAGAAATTTCAAGTAAATTCGCAAAGTAAATGCACTTGCTCCGGGATGCGTGCTTTCCGAACACCCACGCGCCGCAAAAAAGCCTTGCATTTTCCCGGCGCGTGTGGTATAATGAAACGGAATCATGCACCCGCAAGCCGGGTGAATACATATAAACACATAAAATTAAGGAAGGCAGGAGAAAGCCATGCCCCAGAAGACCGGTGTAGGTGTAACCGAAGAAAAAACAGCTGCGGCTAAAGCGGCTCCCCAAAAGGATAAAAAGACGGCAAGGTCGGCATCCGCCAAGCCGGACGGATACGGCGATGAGAGCATCACGTCGCTCAAGGGCGCAGACCGCGTCCGCAAGCGTCCGGGCGTCATATTCGGCTCGGACGGGCTGGAGGGGTGCGAGCATTCCTTCTTTGAAATCCTGTCCAACGCCGTGGACGAAGCGCGTGAGGGACACGGATCGGTCATAAAGGTCACGTACTTCCGCGATCTGAGTATCGAGGTGGACGACCGCGGGCGCGGCGTGCCGCTGGGCTGGAACGAACGCGAGGGACGCTGGAACTGGGATCTCATCTACTGTGAGCTGTACGCCGGCGGAAAATACGACAACAACAGCAACGGTTCCGCATACGAGTACTCGCTGGGACTGAACGGTCTGGGCGCCTGCGCAACGCAGTATTCCTCCGAATACATGGAGGTCACATCCTACAGCGGGCAGGTCAAGCGGAGCATCTCCTTCCGCAAGGGCGAGGTCGTCGGTGAATTGACCGAGGAACCGCTGGACAAAAAGAACGCCCGGACGGGCACCGTCATCCGCTGGCGCCCCGACCTGGACGTATTCACCGACATCCGCATTCCGCACGAATTCCTCACCGACATACTGCGCCGGCAGGCGGTTGTGAACGCGGGGGTTCGTTTTGACCTGCTGTTCGAGCAGGAAGACGGCAGCTTCCCACTGGAATCCTTCTACTACCGGGACGGCATCGCCGACTACGTTGCCGAGAAGGAAGGGGAAAGCCTCCTCATCCCGACGGCACAGTGGCATCTGGAAACCTCCGGGCGCGACCGTGCGGATAAGCCCGACTATAAGCTCAAGGCGGATTTTGTCTTTTCCGCATCAGCCTCCGCGCCGATGCTGGAGTACTACCACAACTCCAGCTTTCTGGAGCATGGCGGCTCACCGGACAAGGCAGTCCGCTCTGCGTTCGTGTACGCGGTGGATAAGTTCCTGCGGGCGGGCAAGAAGTACAAGCAGAACGAGCCGCGCATCACGTTTCAGGATATTGAGGACTGCCTTGTGCTGGTCATCAACAGCTTTTCGACTCAGACTTCCTATGAGAACCAGACAAAAAAAGCCATTACCAACACCTTTATATACAGTGCCATGAACGCTTTCCTGCGCGAACAGCTGGAGATTTACTTCATGGAGCATCCCACCGAGGCGGAGGTGTTTACCGGTCGGATTCTGAACAACAAGCGCAGCCGCGAGAGCGCCGAGTCGCAGAAGAACCTGATGCGCCGCAAGTTCAATACCGTTGTGGATATGTCCAACCGGGTGGAAAAATTCGTAAACTGCCGCACCAAGGACGTCGCACGCCGGGAGCTGTACATCGTGGAGGGTGATTCCGCTATGACGTCGGTCAAGCTGGCGCGCGATCCGGAATTTCAGGCAGTCATCCCGGTGCGCGGCAAGACGCTCAACTGCCTTAAAGCGGATTACAACCGCATTTCCAAGAGCGATATTATCTCCGACCTGATCCGCGTAATCGGGTGCGGCGTGGAGATAACCGGCAGTAAGCGCAAGGATGACGCATCCGACTTCAATCTGGCAAACCTCCGCTGGTCCAAGATCATTCTGTGTACCGATGCCGACGAGGACGGATTCCAGATACGCACGCTGCTGCTGACGCTGTTTTACCGTCTGCTGCCTACCCTGCTGAAGGAAGGCAAGGTGTTCATTGCCGAGACGCCGCTCTTTGAGATTACCACCAAGAGCAAAACCTACTTTGCCTACGACGAGTTTGAAAAAGCCGAAATACTGAAGCAGCTCGGAAACACCCGCTACACGCTCCAGCGCTCCAAGGGTCTGGGCGAGAACACCCCTGCCATGATGTCCGAGACCACCATGCATCCCGCCACGCGCCGTCTGGTTGCCGTCACGCCGACCGATGCCGCCGCGACTGCCCGTATGTTCGATACGCTGTTGGGCGATGACCTGCCCGCCCGCAAGGCATTTATAGCCCTGCACGGCAAGGAATACGTCAAGGACGCCGATCTGGAATGATATCCGACAAGGAGGAGCTTCCGTGAAAAATCTGTTTTCCATCAACCGGACAGAGGATACGCATTCCGTCCGTCCGGACAGCACACCCTTCGACGCAGAGCATATTGACAGCGCGTTGGAGGAGCAGTTGAGGCAGGCTTCCGACGCGGCGTTTGAAGCCTTTGACCAGCCCCTGACCCCGCCCCGCGGCAGGCAAGCCGGGGGACACGGGAGCTGGCAGCTGGGACTGGGGCTGCTGCTGACAATCATCGCCATCGTCCCGGTATTTCTCTGGCGCGACACGCTGTTTTCAGGCGACCGCGCATATTTCGCATGGATCCTGCTGGCTCTGCTGATTGCAGGCGGCGTGCTGGTCAGTTGGGCATACCGCATCCAGAAAAAGACCATGATGCAGGAGACGCGCGAACGGCAGGAGGCGAACGCCTCCGGGCAGAACGCTGCCGCCGTGGAAACCGCCATGAAGGAGATGACCCGCCTTCAGCGGCAGGCGCGCGCTCAGCTGCACGTGCCGGACGATGCACTGGAGCTGGACGTCTTTCCCTTCGTCTACGAAAAGAAAGGGGATCGCACGGTCGGACTGGATCGGAACGGACGCTTTCAGAGCCTGCTGGTTCTCGCATGGCGGCAGGGAAATGACCTGTGCCTGTCGGACGGCACCTGCAATCTGCGCATCCCGACCGAGGCTATCCGGGGACGTGTGACCTGTGACCGCCCCTTCGTGGTGGATATGTGGCTCAAGGAGGAGCGCCCCAGCGAGGGACGCTTCAAGCCGTACCACCTTAAAAAGACCGGTCTGCTCGCCGTCAAGGGACGCACGTGGTACTGCGTGATGCTGGGCGCACCGGGCGGTGACAGCTACGAGCTGTTGATCCCCTGCTACGACCTGCCCCAGTTGGAAAAGATGGTATCAATTCCCGAACCGGATGCCCGGACCGAAGACAAATAACCGATAGAGAATAAGAAAAGAGGTATTGTACAATGAATTCCCCGTTCAAGCCCACCAAGAGCGCCATCGCAGCCAACAAGTACGGGATCGCCCGCAGCAACCTGTTGCTGGTCATCCTGTTCACCCTTATCAATTCGGTGATCTCCTTTGCCCATGGCAATTTCTACTTTCTGTTCTCCGCTTCCATCCCGTACTATGTAGCCAGCTTCTCCGCCGCGTGGGCATATAGCCCGGAGGATATCGGACTGGAGCCTGCCGCTAACCCGACAGCGATCCTGGTAATCGGTGCCGTCATCGCCGCCGTTCTGCTGGTGCCGTACCTGCTGTGCTGGATATTCTCCAAAAAGCACTACGGCTGGATGATTGCGGCGTTGGTGCTGTTCTCCCTGGATTCCGTCTGGCTGCTGCTTAACTTCCATATCAGCCTCATCCTGGATATCCTGTTCCATGCTTACGTGCTGTACTATCTCATCATGGGCGTGCGGTACGGACTGCTCTCCAGACGGGCGGCGGAAGCCGAAGCCGCCGAGGCGCCTCTCCCCAACGGAACGCTCACGCTGAACCCGGACGGCACCATGGCGGATATGTCTGCAACAACCGCCAATGCGGAGGAAAGCGCCGATGGAGAATCCGCCCCGACAGAACAGCCGGTCATCCCCGACACGCCGATCCTGCGCTCCGCTGATGAAACGGGCAGCGAAAAGGTTCGGGTGTACGTTGAAACGGCATGGGACGGGCACCAAATCCAGTACCGCCGGGTCGGAAAGATCGAGGAGCTGGTTGTGGACGGGCAGGTGTATGCCGAGATGCCCCGCGCGCGCGTGAACGGGGCGCACATGACCGCCACGGTCGCGGGAATGCAGCTGGAAGCCGGCGCTATGGGCGGCTCCAACATCGTCACCGTAAACGGCAAGGTCGTTGCCACGACCATCCGGTATATCTGACACCGGACGGGCAACGGGTACCGTTTCCATGAATTCCACCACATCCGTACCGGTGGCGGACATTGTCGCCGCTCTGAAAGTACGCTATCCCGCCGCAGTCTGCGCCCTGGACTGGGGCGGGCAGCACGATTCCGATCCGGAAACGCGCCGCCGAAACGGCTGGCGTCTGCTTGTCATGGCGAGGCTGTCGGCACAGTGTACCGACGCGCGGGTCAATCAGGTCTGCCGGGAGCTGTTCCGGCTGTATCCGACTCCGGGAGCACTTGCCGCCGCGCCGCAGGCAGATGTGGAAGCCGTCATCCGCCCCTGCGGACTGTTCCGAACCAAGGCGGAGAGTATCCGTGCGACCTGCGCCATTCTCGCCGCCGACTGGGCGGGATTGGTGCCGGAGGACATGGATACCCTGCTCTCCCTGCCCGGCGTGGGGCGCAAGATTGCCAATCTCGTCCGCGGCGACCTGTACGGTCAGCCGGGCATCGTGGCAGATACGCACTGCATCCGCATCTGCGGGCGGCTTGGGTTTTACCCCGAGGAGCTGAAGGACCCCGTCCGGGCAGAACGCATCCTTTCCCCGCTCATCCCGCCGGCGGAGCAGTCGGATTTCTGCCACCGCATCGTGCAGTTCGGACGGGATACCTGCACCGCCCGCGCCCCGGCGTGCGGGGCGTGTCCCTTGCGGTCATTCTGTGCGCACGGGCAAAAGCTTCCCTGATGGGTACAAGAAACCGCCGAACAAATCGGCGGTTCCTTAAAGGGCACCTCTAAATCTGTTTGTGTACGCTTTTATACTCATCGTAGTACCGGAAGTAGGGGCACCGCCCGGTCTGCCCGGATGTAAAGCGCCCCATCTCGTCCTCGTCCAGCGACACACGGCAGGTATAGGTCTCCCAATTCTCGTCGTAGTCGTAGAATTCACAGTCCTCACACCGCGCGGCAGGCTTCTTCGGCACAGTCTGCCGTTCCTTGCGCTTCTCTTCCATCATCGTAGACCTCCCTTTTCATATTTTCCCGGGCACCGCCCGTAAGGAGCAAAAACATTGAACGATAAAGAAATATCCGAAATACGCCGCCGTTACAGGGCGGAAAAGAGCGGCATCTCCCGCATCCGGGGATGCTATGTCAACGAAAAACGAACCATCATCTCCGAATTTGACCAGTCGCTGGGACTGATGTCCGAAAGCGAGGCAGAAGAGGTGCTGACACTGCTCAGGAAGGCGCTGTCCGGAAAAGTCGGAACCAATCTGATGGACATCGCCTTTTCGACTGCGCAGGTGCAGTCCGGCGCGGAGCACGGTCTGCTCATGACTCTGCGCGAAAGCGCCCTCGGTGATGACGCCGCCGTCCACGCCTTTTACGAAAAGGTAATCGGTTCGCTGGCGCTGGAGGGCAACTACATGATCCTGCTCTGCCACGACAGCTATGACGTGTTCTCCTACCACAAGGACGGCGGACGCTCGGAGGACTCCGGCGAGATATTCCGCTACATCCTCTGCGCCATCTGCCCGGTCAGCATGGCAAAGCCCGCGCTGTCCTACTTTGTCCGGGACAACTGTTTCCGCAATATCACAGCCGACTCGGTCGTTGCACCGCCCGCGCTGGGCTTCCTGTTCCCCGCCTTTGACAACCGCTCCACCAATCTCTACGGCGCGCTGTACTATACCCGCGACACCAGCG
>OGQR01001512.1_pt1 | contig 15836 bp, 12 predicted proteins | sample 1553271 | NCBI WGS metagenome assembly OGQR01 (sample SAMEA2579970, study PRJEB22360) | human gut metagenome | biome: human gut; feature: human-associated habitat; material: faeces | place: Denmark | collected 2008/2010 | reverse complement strand
TGCGCGGTGAGGCGGGCGGCCTGCCGATGCTGCCGGCCTACCTCGCGCCGCACGGCCACGTCTCCGCCCCGGAGGGCAAGCGCGTCGCCGTCATCGACGCCGGCGGCACGAACTTCCGCGTCGCCACCGTGCACTACGAGTTCGGCCAGCCGATCCTCGAGGACGAGCGCACGCTGCCCATGCCCGGCTCGGAGCGCGACGCCGACTGGATGGACTTCATCCGGCTGGGAGCCGACGCGCGCGCGCCGCTGCTCGACCGGGTCACGCAGATCGGCATCTGCTTCAGCTACCCGGCGGAGAACACGCCGGAGCTGGACGCAAAGGTGCTCGGCATGACCAAAGAGGTGCAGCTGACCGGGTGGGAGGATCACCTCGTGGGCGCGGACCTGGCCGAGGAGCTCGAACGCCGCGGCTGCACGAAGCTGCCCATCACGGTCATCAACGACACCCCCGCCACGTACCTGAGCGGCTCGACCACCATCGCCAACAACTACGCCAACGGTTTTGCCGGGCTCGTCAACGGCACGGGCACGAACACGTGCTGCCTGCTGCCGGTGCGCGCGATCGAAAAGCTCGGCCGCGACGCTGACGGCGAGATGCTCGTCAACCTCGAGTCCGGCTCGTTCACCGACGTGCCGCAGAGCGCGTTTGACAAGGCGCTCGACGCGGCCTCGGCCGCACCGGGCGCGTACCGGTTCGAGAAGATGACGAGCGGCCGCTACCTCGGCAAGCTCAGCCGCCTGGCCCTCATCGCCGCGGCAAAAGACGGGCTGTTCGCGCCCGAGACGGCGGACAAGCTCCGCGCGCTCGACGTGCTGACCGCCGCCGACGCGGACGCCTTCGGCGCAGACCCGGACTGCGGCGCCATCGCAGCGCTGAGCGATGCGGCGGATGCCGACCGCAAGACCGCCGCCATGGTCATTCAGAGCGTGTTCGGCCGCGCGGCGAAAGCGATCGTCGCAAACATCGCGGCCATCGTCTTTCTGACCGACGGCGCGAAAAACCGCTACCGCCCGATGGTCGTGGCCGTAGACGGGTCGCTGTTTCGCTACTCGACGCTCCTGCGCCCGGCCGTCAGCGAAGAGCTCGAGGCATTTCTCGTGCAGAAGCACCAGCGCTACTGCGTGTGCAAGCCCGTACCGAACGCTTCCGCCATCGGCACGGCCGCCGCGTCCCTGCTGCAGGACTGATACAAGGCAGAAAAAGCCGGATGTCACAGACATCCGGCTTTTTGCGTCTAAGTGGTGATGATTTGACGAATATGGCGCAAAACCATGCAATGAGTGGGGAAACGTTCGCATCCGGCCCATGCTCTTTTCCGGCTCCGTTTCGGACCTGCGGGTTCATTTGAGCGGCTTGTTGCGCTCGTCCCAGAGGTAGTTCGTGTTGCGCCACAGGAAGGTCAGCATCTCATGCCGGTAGCGCTCGGGGTCGACCTGCGCGGACATGGCGTGCTCCGCGCCGGGGATGACGACGAGCCGCTGCGGCCGCCTGCAGGCGGCGAGGTTGCGCTCGCTGTGGTGCAGGGGGACGAAAGTGTCCGCGTCGCCGTGGAAAAACAGGATGGGCAGATCGAGCGCGGCCATGCCGGGCGTGGTATCTACGGCGGCGAAGTCCAGCCCGCTGCGCCGCAGGATGCGCACGCAGGCGCGCGCGAGCGGCTTTTGCAGCCAGCGCGGCGCATTTGTACCGTGGTGCACGGCGTCCGTGACCTCCAGCTCGAAGCTGGAATAGCCGCAGTCGGCTATGACGCAGGCGATCTCGTCCCTCAGCTCCGGGAGCTGCGCCGCCAGCAGCACCGACGCCGCGCCCATCGATACACCATAGAGCGCGATGGGCCGCTGCACGCGCGAGTGCTCGCGCACCCAGTGCACCCACTGGGCGATGTCGTAGCGCTCGAGCTGGCCGAACGTGAGGCACTTGCCCTCGCTCAGGCCGTGCGCGCGCTCGTCGATGAGCAGCAGGTTGCAGCCGCCGGAGGCATACAGCGCCGGGAACTGGGCGGAAAAATCATGCTCGGCGTGGCTGTGGTAGCCGTGGCAGAGGATGACCGTGGCGTGGGCGTGGGGCACGCGGTAGAGCCGCGCGTGCAGGCGCGCGCCATCGAGCGCGGGGAGAAACACATCCTCGTGCGGCTGCTCCTGCATGGCAGCGACGCCGGCGCGCACGCGCGCGAGCGCCGCCCTGCCCGGCTCGGAGTCGGCCGTCCAGTCCTGCTTGCGCAGGATGTGCTGCTCCCACGCGGCCTGCGCGTCCGCGCCCTCCGACGCACGGCCGAGCGACTTTGCCAGCACGCGCTGCTCAATGTACCACACGAGCAGCCACATCAGCGCCGCCAGCACCGCCGCGCTCAGCAGGCACAGCAGCACGATCCAGACGGGCTTCATGCCCGCTCCTCCGGCGCGGCGCACAGATCGAGCACGATCTTCTGCGCCAGCAGCAGTCCCGCGCTGGCCGGCACCCACGGCAGCGAGCCGGGCACGCTCCGGCGGCCCGGCGGCGGGGCGCACAGCGCCTCGGGCGTCATGGCGGGCTCGGGGCTGAACACGACCGCGTGGTGCGTGATGCCGGCGCTGCGCAGCTCGCGGCGCATGACGCGCGCGAACGGGCAGCCGCTCGTCTGACTGATGTCGCAGAGTTCAAACCGGCTCGCATCCATCTTGTTGCCGGTGCCGAGCGCCGACACGATCGGGATGCCGCGCGCGTGCGCGGTGCGGATCAGATCCACCTTGCACGACACGAGGTCGATGCAGTCGGCAATATAATCATACTCCGTGTCGAAAAACCGCTCCCGCGTCGCCGCCTCGTAGCGCTCGGCGCGCGCGTCGACGGCGATGCTGGGGTCAATATCGTGCACGCGCGCGGCCATGACGGCCGCCTTCGGCTGGCCGATCGTGGAGTGCAGCGCGCAGCACTGGCGGTTGAGGTTACTCTCGCTGACGGTGTCCTCGTCCACGAGCGTGAGCGCGCCGACGCCGGCGCGGGCCAGCGCCTCGGCGCACCAGCTGCCCACGCCGCCGAGGCCGAGCACGGCGACGCGGCTGCTGCGCAGGCGCGCGAGCGCGGCCTCGCCGAGGAGCATCTGCGTGCGGATGGTCTGCTCGGTCATCGCGCGTCCTCCCGCTCGAAGGTCACGACGAAGTCCGTGCCGTCATAGCCCGCCTCCGCGACCTCCCAGCCAGCCTTCTCCTCGATCTCGAGCGCGTCGGCAAGGGCGCGCGCGTCGAGCACGGTCGTGTCATAGCGCTGCGTTTTTGTCTTGATCATGGTGATCCCTCCGTGGAAACATGGAAACGTTGAAGCCCTGCTTTCAGATAGACGCAGAGCCGCCCGTCGGGCGGCGCCCGGCTTGCTCAGAGCGCAAGCCGTCGCCATCCGGCATTTTGCACGGCAAAAATGCCGGATGCATGAAATCTCATTCGAGGCGGGCACTTCGCCCCCTCGAGCTCCCCTGCTGCTCTGTCGACATGGAGCAGCCGCGCTTTCAGATAGACGCAGAGCCGCCCGGCGGGCGGCTCTGTCGCATATCTTTCGCGTGTCTGATTTATCCGACGTACTTCATGCCCTTGAGCTCGGTGCTGGTCCAGCCGTCAAAGAACGTGTCCTCCCAGGCGTTGAAATCATCCGTGCGCAGCGCCTGATCGCCAAGGTAGTCGCAGTAGCGCTCGCCCTGGCCGACGTAATACACAAGGTGATAGCCGCAGTAGGAATCGCTCTCGTTAAAGACGATGCCCACATCGCCCGGCTTGCGCGCGGGATCGAAGCAGAAATCGTTGAACTCCTGCACCATCTGGCCCTTGTAGACGTTCTCGTACAGGCCGCCCTTCGTGTTCGAGCCGCTGTCCTGGCTGAAGGAGTTGGCCAGCTGCGCGAAGTCGTCCTCGGTCTGGTCGCTCTGCTCCCAGCGGGCGTAAACATCGTCGATCGCAGCCTTGGCTTTCTGCTTTTCCTCGTCGGAATACGTGCCGTCGCCGTCGCTGTCCTCCGCCTTGATGAGGATGTGGCGGACGTTGACGGTGTTGTAGGCATTATCATCGCGGCTCTCGAAGAGCACGACGTAGTAGCCGCTGTTTTCCTGCTCCACGACGGTCACGTCGTTGGCAGTGCGGTCGGCGCTGTAGAGCCAGTCGGCGTACACGGCGGAGCTGAAGTTCGAGCCCTTGGTATCGGCGTTGTCCGTGACGCTCGGCGCGGTGCTCGTGCCGTCCTCGGACGTCTTGGCGGGAACATTGGCCGTGACGGCGGCAGTGAAGCTCTCCGCGTCATGCGTGGCGGCGGCGATCTTGTCGGCCGTGGCCTTGGCAGCCGCCATCGTGGCGTCCGTGGTCTTGGAGGTCGCGTTGCCGTCGTCGTCCGTGCTGTCCTCGGTATCCGCCTGGACGAAATAGTACTGATAGTTGAATGTATCGCAGCTGTTCTTATTCTCGGCGTAGCTGGCCGCGATCTCCTCGGGCGTATAGGTGTAGCTGTCATACTGCTGCTGCGAGTACTTCGTGGCGAGCTCGCTGCGCTCGAGCATATGGCGCACGACCTTTTTGGTCACGCCGTTGCCATAGGCCGCCTGCAGATACTTGCTGACGGAGTTGTACTTATACTGCTTGGCAGTGAGCTCGAGGTAGGAAAACTGCTCGTCGATCTCATGCTGATCGTCCTCGTCGAGCGTGACGCCGGCCTTCTGCGCGGCATCGCACAGCGCCGTGACCTGCACCAGATTCTTTTCGGCAGCATCCTTGAAATAATCGTCCCAGGTGTCGAAATCATCGCTGATGCGGCACTCCTGCTCATCGAGCGCCTTGCTGGTGTCGAGGCCAACGTAGCTCAGATAGCTGCCGTACTGGTTGCAGAACGTGAGGTAGGCGGAGCGGTAGGCATAATTGACCTCCGCCGAAGAATACTTCACATCGCCGACCTGCAGCGCGGGGCGCGCGGTGTAAAAGAGACTGGAGTTGCCGATCAGGATGGCGGCAACGAGCAGCACGACGATGATCGAACCGACCGTCCACTTGATCTTGCTTTGCTTGCGCTCTTTGGCTTCCTTCTGCGAGGCGACCTGGCGGCGCTCCGTACCCAGCGCACGCTCGTCTGTGCGGCGCTTTTTGTCCTGGGATGCACTCATTCGTGATTCACCTTATCCTTTAAAAATAGTGTTGCCCGCGGAGACAGGCTCCGATTACGGAAAATATGCATAGATTATAGCGCAATCGGCCAATGGTTTCAAGTTCTTTCTATTTCCACGGCGCGGGTTCGTGCATTTTTTCGCACCGCAGCGCATAGAATGGCCATATGCGAATTCAACGGGAGGTGAAAACACATGGGCCAGGACCTGGACGACTGGATCTTCGGCGGTCAGAGCGCCGCTCCGAGCGACCGCTGAACCGAAGCTGCTGCCGCTGTGCGCCGACGGACACGCACGGCGGTTTTCCTTTTGCGCGCCGCCGCAGAGAATCTGCCAGCGCCCCGCGTTGCAGGGGGCGTTGGCGCGAGGCAGGAAAATTCGGCGTTTTTGCCGAACATTCTGCCTGATTTTTGTTTATTAAATCATTGACAAAAAGAAAACGAACCGCTATACTGTAGCCAGAACCAGAGGAGAGCAGCAGCCCCTCACGAGGGGCAGCGCCTTTAGAATACAGGTTCAGCGGAATCGACGGAGGTGAGTCCGATGTACTGAATCGTCCGGAAGCAGACAGGGTTCTGTGACTCCGGAGTCGGCACGCAGTGGTGCGGAATCTTGCATACGCATTTCCCTTCACAGCGGTCGGAGTCCGCGTGCAGCACAAAGGCCTCTGCACACGGCGGGAAAACGAAACAAAAAGGAGGTTCGGGTGATGGAACCGAACACGGCAGGATAGCCCCTTGTTCCGAGGTTGGAGCAAGGGGCTATCTATTATTCTGCGCAAAGCGCAGAATAATAGATAGCCTCATTTTCGATCAGGCGTCCTTGTCTTCGCGCTTACTTAATAGTTTACATAATTCTAATTTACATAATATTAGAAATGCCTTTGCGAAACAACAACTTACCTATCCTGTCACTGTGCACTACAAAGCGTTTTCTGTAAGAAATGATTTGCTGTTGTATCCAAACAGTTTACATAATTCAGTTCACATAATCACAATTCTTCGCACAGCAGTGCAATCACTGCCGTGGTGCAGCCGGTCAGGATGCTCAGGTCGGCCGCATTCCAGATGATGCGCCGGAAAAACGGGATGACCGCCCGCGGCAGGTACACATAGTCCGTGACCGACCCGCGCGCCCAGCGCTCGATGAGATTGGCCAGCGCGCCGCCGAGCATCAGGCCCATGCCGATCTGCAGCGCTGTGCCGCCTCGGCGGCAGGCGCACACGGCCGCCACCGCCGAAGAATTGCGGGCGCTGCGGCGGACGCAGTCGGCAGCGCGGAGGCCGCTCGCGGCTTTCGTGCAAACTTGCTGCACAGCAGGCCGCGGTTATGCGCCCGGCGCAGCTGCACGCGCTGCCCGATGCGCAGCGGGAAGGTCTCGGCCGGCAGCGCGTTGATCTTCCGGCGGATAACCGCCTCGGCTGCCAGCACCGCCGCCGCCGGCACAATGGTTTTCCACATGGCGCTCCCCTCCTCGGGTCAGAGATGTCTGCGCGCATTGTAGCACAAATGCGCCTGTGTGAAAAGGTTCACAGGAAAAGTTTCCGTTTTGGGGTTTACAGGCGCGGCGGGATGGTGTAAGGTGTTTTCAGAGAAATGTAGTATAGATACGGATCAAGGTCGAGAAATTTTAGTCAAAAAGGAGAACCTCACAACATGGAACTGACGCAAAACCCATCCGTACTGGAGCTGGTGCGAAAAACTGCCGAACTCACGACCCCGAAAGAGATCGTCTGGATCGACGGCTCGGAGGCCCAGCTCGAATCCCTGCGCAAGATTGCCGTGGAAACCGGCGAGCTCATCAAACTCAATGAAGAAAAGCTGCCCGGCTGCTATCTCAACCGCAGCGACGTCAACGACGTGGCGCGTGTCGAGGGCCGGACATTTATCTGCTCCAGGACCCGCGAAGAGGCCGGCCCCACGAACAACTGGATGGATCCGGACGAGATGAAGGCCAAGCTGCACGAGATTTTGCGCCGCGCCATGGCTGGCCGCACGATGTACGTCATCCCCTACTCGATGGGCGTGATCGGCTCCCCGTTTGCCAAGTACGGCATCGAGGTCACGGACTCGATCTACGTCGTGCTGAACATGGCCATCATGACGCGCATCGGCACGAAGGTGCTCGACGCGCTCGGCGACAGCAGCGACGTCATCCTCGGCGTGCACTCCAAGGTCACGCTCGATCCCGAGAACCGCTACATCGTCCACTTCCCGGAGGAGAACAAGATCATCTCCGTCAACTCCAACTACGGCGGCAATGTGCTGCAGGGCAAAAAGTGCTTCTCGCTGCGCATCGCCTCCGTGCTCGGCCGCCGCGAGGGGTGGCTGGCAGAGCACATGCTCATCCTCGGCATCCAGAACCCCAAAGGCGAAGTGCGCTATGTGACGGGCGCGTTCCCGTCTGCGTGCGGCAAGACGAACCTCGCCATGCTCATCCCGCCCGAGGGCTACCGCAAAAACGGCTGGAAGTGCTGGACCGTCGGCGACGACATCGCCTGGCTGCGCGTCGGCCCGGACGGCCGCCTCTGGGCCGTGAACCCCGAAAACGGCTTCTTCGGCGTTGCCCCCGGCACGAGCGAGAGATCTAACCCGAACGCGCTTGCCTCCACGAGCAAAAACACCATCTTCACGAACGTCGTGCTCAACGAGGACGACATGACCGTCTGGTGGGAGGGCATGACCAAGCAGCCGCCCAAGGGCCACCTGCGCAACTGGAAGGGCGAAGTGTGGGACGGCAGCGACGGCACGCGCGGCGCGCACCCGAACAGCCGCTTCACCGCTCCGGCGGAGAACTGCCCGTGCATCAGCGAGGAGTTTTTCAAGGGCACAGGCGTGCCGATCAGCGCGATCATCTTCGGCGGCCGCCGCGCAAAGACCGCCCCGCTGGTCTACCAGTCCCGCGACTGGGCGCACGGTGTGTTCGTCGGCGCAACGATGGCGTCCGAGACGACGGCCGCCGCAACCGGCGCTGTCGGCGTCGTGCGCCGCGACCCGATGGCCATGCGCCCGTTCTGCGGCTACAACATGGCCGACTACTGGCAGCACTGGCTCGACATGGGCGAGAAGCTGCCGAACGCACCGAAGATCTTCAACGTCAACTGGTTCCGCACGGACGACAACGGCCGCTTCCTGTGGCCGGGCTTCGGCGACAACCTGCGCGTGCTCGAGTGGATCCTCAAGCGCTGCTTCGACGAGGTGGGCGCGGACGAGACGGTCATCGGCTATGAGCCGAAGCCCGAGGACATTGACCTCGACGGCAGCGGCGTGACGGTCGAGACGCTCAAGGAGCTGCTGACGCTCGACGCGAAGAGCTGGCGCGAAAACTGCGCGGGCATCCGCGAATACTTCGAGCAGTTCGGCGACAAGCTGCCACACGAGCTGCGCGAGGAGCTCGAGGCGCTGGAAAAAGCGTTTGCCGAGTAAACCGTACATAAAAACAGAAAAATCCCGCTGTCCCATCGGACAGCGGGATTTTTTTGCGTGCGCCAAAAAGCCCGGCGAAGCGGTCCTCGTTGGAATTAAAACAGCAGCGACGCCGCGCCATACGTCACGACGGCGACGATGATGCCGGCCGTGACGACGCCGAGCGCAATCGGCGGAAAGGCCTCCTTGACGCGCATCTCCAACATGGCCGCGATGAGCGAGCCCGTCCACGCGCCGGTGCCCGGCAGCGGAATGGCCACAAAAATGAACAGGCCCCAGAAGCGCGCACGGCGCACGGTGTCCGACTTTTTGAGCGCGCGCTGCTCCATGCGCGTGACAAAGCCGTTGAGCCGCTCGCTCTTCGTGCGCAGCCAGGCAAAGATCTTGCGGATGAAGAGCACGATGAACGGCACCGGCAAGAGGTTGCCGAGGATGGACACCGCAATGGCGATGCGGTAATCCAGGCCGTGCGCCACGCCGATCGGGATCGCGCCGCGCAGCTCGAGCACCGGCACCATGGAGATGAGGAAGGTCAGGATGATCTTTCCAAACAGGCTGTTCCAAATCTTCAAATTACAAATCCTCCAAAAAGTTGCGTCAGCGGCGGAAACGGACGATCTTGCCCGCGCCGTCCAGAAGCGGCTTGCGGTTAAGCAGGAGCAGCAGCAAAATGCACACTGCCTGCGCGATCTTCCAGCCCGGAAGCTGCAGGACGATGAAGAGCGTCTGCACCGTCAGCAGGATGCAGTTTTCCGTGACGCCGACAACGTAAAACCGGAACGGGATGAACTTGCGCGCATCCACCGCCCGGATGACAAACACGACAAAATAGCTCACGCACGTGGCAATGGCCGCACCCTGCACGCCGAGCTTCGACGGGATGAGCAGGAAGTTGAGCGCGATATTGAGCAGCGCGCCGATCATGGACGTGACGAACGTGCGCTTGCTGCACTTTTCGACCATGTAGACGCTGCCGAGATAGCTCACGAACGCGGAAAAGACCATGGCCATGCCGAGCACCGGCACATACAGCCACGCGCCGTAATACTGCTCGGTCGTGAGCACGTGGATCTCCGGCACGGCGAAGGCGATGATGCACGCGCCGGCGAGGAACATCACCGACTGGAACGAGCACCAGACCTTCGAGAAGAAGCGGATGTGCTCGCGCCGGCTGCCCTGCGCCTCGGACACGGCGGAAAACTGCCACGCCTCCATGAAAATGCTCGACACGAGCGACAGGATCGTCGGCATCTTGTACGACACGGCGTAAATACCGTTGGCGTCCACGCCGAGGTAGGCCGTGACCATGTAGCGGTCGGACACGCTCGTGATCCACCAGAACACCGTCGTCGGGATCATGGGGATGCTGTAGGCCAGCATCTCGCGCGCGGCCGCCCAGCCCGGGCAGAGCATGAGCTGACGCCAGAGCCGCTCGCGCACGAACAAAAGCAGCGTGCACGCCAGATCCGCCAGCGCGACGGAGAGCACATAGCCCGTGATGCCCATGCGCAGGCCGACGAGGAAGAGCACATTCAGTCCGATGACGAGCACGGTATTGATCATGCCCTGCACGGCGTAGAGCGCCGTGTGTCCCTCGGCGCGCACAAACTGCGCGCACAGCGAGTGGAAGCACGAGCACATCGTATAGAGCGCGATCAGCCAGAGGAACCCGTCAAACTGTGGGAAGAGCCCCAGCAGCGGCAAAATGGCCACGAGTAGCACAGCGCCCGCCAGGATCGTATACACGCCGACGGAGAAAATGTTGCGCCGCTGCTCGGTGTGATCCACGGCGAAGCGGAACACACCGTCCGTGATGCCGAGGCTGATGAGCGGGAAGAGCAGATTGGCCGTCTGCGTGATGAGGTCGGCGGTGCCGTAGTCCGCGGGGGTGAGATAGCTCGTGTAAAAGCGCACCATGAAAAACACCAGCAGCTTGCTGCCGAAGGTGCCGAGGCTGATGAGCATGGTGTTGGACACGAGGGTTTTATATTTATTGTTGCTGTTCGACATAGGCGTACCTGTGTTTCTGCCCGCGCGAGTAAAAAAATTCCGCCAGTCTGGCAGGCGCGGACATAGCCAGTATAGCACAGTTGACGCGAAAGCGGGAGCTCTTTTTGCGGATCGCGGCGAAAAAGCGCACCCCGCCGCACAAAAAGCCGCCCGCGCAGAGCCCCGCGCGGGCGGCCAGACGGTCAGTGCGTATAATAAGCGAGCGCCGTACTGTCGGCCACGATGGCGGCGCAGTCTCCGGCCGAGAGCGCCTCGAAGCAGGCCTTCGACCCGCCGGTGACGCGCTGAGCCGCGCCGAAGGCTTTCATGAGCTTCTCGTCGGCCGAGAGGGCGGTCATGTACGTCTCGTCCGTGCCGAGCAGGACGGTCGTGCTCTTGAGGCTGCCGGCCGTGCGGTATTTCGAGTCGCCGCGCACGATGAGCTGCAGCTCATTTTCGAGATACGGCGCGGTGAGCGTCATCTTCTGCTTTTTCTTGTTCTTGCTGTCCTTGCTGTCGGTCTGGTCGAGCACCATGCCGCCCCAGGCACAGTCGACATTGCCGCTTGAGAGCTCGACATAGGCGTTCTGGTTCGAGATCGGCTGATACTGCAGCGTCCAGCCGAGGCGGGCGCAGACCGCCTGCGCGAGCTCGACGTCAAAGCCGCTGTAACCGTCGCCGTCGGCGTAGCTCATGGGAAAGCGCTCCTCGTTCAGGCCCATGATGAACGTGCGCTGCGGAATGTCGCCGAGCGCGTCGAGCGCATTGGCATCGCTGTCAAAGGTCGTGTTGTCCGTGCCGAACCACTTGAGCGCGAGGCTGTGGATCGTCCCGTCGGCCGCGAGGACCTTGAGCGCGGCATTGACATACACCGCCGCCTGATCCCCGTCCCGAAAGCCGATGCGAAACTGCTCCGTACCGAGCGTCTTGACCACGCGGTAGCTGCCGACCGTCTTGCTGCACGCTGCGCAGGAAAAACACAGCGCGAGCGCAAGCAGCAGCGCCGCAATCCGTTTTGTATGCTTCAAGGGAAGCCCTCCCAAATGAAAAATCAAAAAAGCGCACCGGAACCCGATGCGCTTTTTATCATACCGAATCTTGCACGGCGGTGCAAGAGGGAAAAGCTGAATTTTCTCTTACATTTTTGTCACGGCCGCTCATTGTAGCGCGCGAGGAACTGCTTCGTGCGCTCCTGCTGCGTATCGCCAAAGACCGCCTCGGGCGCGCCCTGCTCAACGATGACGCCGCCGTCCATGAAAATGACCTTATCAGCCACGGCGCGGGCAAAGGCCATCTCGTGCGTGACAATGACCATGGTCATGTGCTCCTCGGCGAGCGCGCGGATGACCTTGAGCACCTCGCCCGTGAGCTCGGGGTCGAGCGCGGAGGTCGGCTCGTCGAAAAACAGGATCTCGGGGTTCATCTCCAGCGCGCGGGCGATGGCCACGCGCTGCTGCTGGCCGCCGGAGAGCTGGCACGGATAGGCGTCGGCCTTGTCGCCGAGGCCCATCTTCTCGAGCGTCTTGCGCGCGGACGCCTCGACCTCCGCGCGGTCGCGCTTCTGCACGCAGATGGGCGCATCCATAACGTTTTTGAGTACAGAGTAGTGCGGGAAGAGATTGAACTGCTGAAAAACGAGGCCGAAATAGTTGCGGATCTGCTTGAGCTCCGCCTTGTCGGCGTAGACGGCGGCGCCGTCGTCGCCCGTGCGCGCGGCGTAGTGCCCGTCAAAGCAGACCTCGCCGGAGTCGATGCGCTCGAGCAGCGTGGCGCAGCGCAGCAGCGTGGATTTGCCGCTGCCGCTCGGGCCGATGATGGCCACGACCTCGCCCTTTTCGACGCTTAGGCTGATGTCCTTGAGGACGTGCAGCGTCCCGTTATTAAACGACTTTTTGACGTGATTGAGTTCCAATACGCTCATGACGGCACCTCCTTATTTGTAATAGTCCATGCGCTTTTCGATCTTGCCCATGACAAAATCGACGATGGCATTGAACACGAAGTAGAACACGCCCGCCACAAGGAACGGCATGAAGCTGGTCTGGGAGTTTGCGATCTGCTTGCCGATGGTGAACATCTCCTGATAGGAGACGGTGAAGGCCATGGACGTGTCCTTGACGAGCGTGACGACCTCGTTGGTAATGCTGGGCATGATGCGCTTGACGACCTGCGGCAGGATGATGCGCAGGAAGGTCTGCGCCCTGGTGTAGCCCAGGACGTTCGCCGCCTCATACTGCCCCACGGGGATGGACTCAATGCCGCCGCGGTAGATCTCGGCAAAATAGGCCGCGTAGTTGATGGCAAAGGCGATGACGACGGGGATGAGCTTGTTCTTGGCGACGGCCGTACCAAAGAGGTAGTACGGGCCATAGGTCACGGCGAGCAGCTGCAGCATCAGCGGCGTGCCGCGCAAAACCGCGATCACAAAACGGGTCACGCTGGAAACGACCTTGTTCTTGCTCATACGCAGCAGCGTGATGAGCATGCCCAGCGGGAGCGAGAACAGGATCGTCAGAAAGAAAATGGCGCAGGTCTTGCCGAGGCCCTCGCTCATTTTCATGATCATCGTAAGTAAAGTCATAAAGGATCCTCACTGTTACGCACACGCTCCCGGCGGCCGCAAAAGCCTCCGGGAGACGTGATGGAATTTCTGTCGTGCTTACTTGTTCAGGTAGGTCAGGTTGTTGACGATGTCGGGATACTTCGCAGCGATCTTCGCGTAAGTGCCGTTGTCAACCAGCTGCTGCACCGCACCCTCGATGGTGTCGCACAGCTCCTGATCGCCGGAGCGGAAGGCAATGCCGTACTGCTCGGCGCCCAGCTCCTCGTCGAGGATGGTGAAGCCGGCGTTTTCCTGCGCATAAGAAGTCGCCACGGGCTTGTCGACGATCACGGCGTCCACGGCGCCGCCGCCCAGCTCGGTGAAGCACTTGAGGAAGCTGTCACAGGTCGTGAGCTTGCCGAAGGTCTTGGCCAGACTCTCAAGGTCGCCGCCCTCGGACAGGAGGGACTCGCCGGAGGTGCCCAGCTGCACGGCCACGTTCTTGCCGGCCAGATCCGCGGAGGACTTGATGTCGCTGCCTTCCTTGACCATGATGACCTGCGTGTTATCGTAGTAGGGCCTGGAGAGCACATAGCCGGCATCCTTCATGCTGTCGAGGATGGTCATGCCGGACCAGACACAGTCGCACTCTTTGGCATCGAGCTGCACCAGCTTCTGATCCCAGTTCACACCAAAGACCTGCAGGTCCCAGCCGAGCAGATCGCAGGCGGCCTGAGCGATCTCCACGTCAAAGCCGGTGAACTTGCCGTCGTCGCCCAGATAGCTGAACGGCGGGTATTCCGGATCGACGCCCATAATAAAGGTTCTCTTTCCGTCGGCGGCGGTGTTGCCGTCGTCCGTCTTGCTGCCGCAGGCGCACAGCGCCAGGCACATCACCAGCGCGAGCGCCAGCGAGATCACTTTCGTCATCTTTTTCATGTCGGTTCTCCTTCGTCATATTCTCAAAATTTTGTTTTGCTTGTTAGCACGCTGTTATATTACCACATTAGCACGATAAAGCAAGACCTTTTTCAAATTTTGTTGTGCGGATGCTGCACAACCGTTTTTGCCCCCGCGCATGCCCCGCCGCTCTTGCATTCGGGGCGCGAAACGGGTAAAATAAAGTTTTGTTGTTATTCTAATAAGAATCCGGAGGGATCTCGTCATGCGTTATGACGCCGGAAGCTGTGACGTCGCCGTCGTCGGCGCTGGCCACGCGGGCATTGAGGCCGCGCTGGCCGCCGCGCGGCTGGGACTGGACACCGTCTGCTTTACTATCAATATGGACGCCATCGGCAATATGCCCTGCAACCCCGCCATCGGCGGCACGGGCAAGGGCCACCTCGTGCGCGAGCTCGATGCGCTCGGCGGCGAGATGGCGCGTGCAGCCGATCGGGCCTGCATCCAGTACCGGATGCTCAACCGCGGCAAAGGGCCGGCCGTGCACTCGCTGCGCGCGCAGGCCGACCGGCGGAAGTATCAGGCCGTGATGAAGCACACGCTCGAGCTGCAGCCGAACCTGCGCGTCAAGCAGGCGGAGGTCGTGGCCGTCGAGACGGAGGACGGCCGCGTCAGCGCCGTCGTGACGGCAAACGGCGCCGTGTACCGCTGCCGCGCCGCCGTGCTCGCCACGGGCACGTATCTGCACGGGCGCACGATCGTGGGCGATGTGCTGCGCGACTCCGGGCCGGACGGGCTGGCGGCCGCCGGGCCGCTGGCCGAGTGCTGCAAGGCGCTGGGGCTGCGCATGCGCCGGTTCAAGACCGGCACGCCGCCGCGCGTGAACGCGCGCACGGTGGACTTCTCGCGCATGGAGCTGCAGCCGGGCGACGCGGAGATCGAGCCGTTCTCGTTTTCCACCACGCACCCGGTCGAGAACAAGGCCGTGTGCTACCTGACCTATACCAACGAGCGCACGCACGCCATCATCCGCGCGAACCTCGACCGCAGCCCCATCTACTCCGGCGTGATCGAGGGCGTCGGGCCGCGCTACTGCCCGAGCATCGAGACGAAGATCGTCCGCTTCGCGGACAAGCCCCGCCACCAGCTCTTCATCGAACCGATGGGGCTTGATACCGAGGAGCTGTACATTCAGGGCTTTTCCTCCTCGATGCCCGAGGACGTACAGGTGCGGATGGTCCATACCATTCCGGGGCTCGAGCACGCGGAGATCATGCGCCCCGCCTACGCCATTGAGTATGACTGCATCGACCCCACCGCGCTCAAGCCTACGCTGGAAACGAAAGCCATCGCGGGGCTGTACGGCGCGGGGCAGTTCAACGGCTCGTCCGGTTACGAGGAGGCCGCCGTACAGGGCTTTGTTGCCGGTGTGAACGCCGCGCGCAGGCTCGCGGGGCAGTCTCCCTTTGTTCTCTCCCGCTCGGAGAGCTACATTGGCACGCTCATCGACGATCTTGTGACCAAGGGTACGAATGAGCCCTACCGCATCATGACGAGCCGCAGCGAATACCGCCTGCTTCTGCGGCAGGACAACGCCGACCTGCGCCTGACGGCGCTGAGCCACGCCCGCGGGCTGGCCAGCGAGCGGCGCATGGCGCTCGTGGAGCGCAAGCGCGAGGGGACCGGGCGCCTGCTGGGGGCGCTGCATGCCGTGCGGCTGCCGGCCTCACCCGCGCGCGACGCATGGCTGAGCCGGCATCACCAGCCCGTAACCGCCGCCACCCTGACCGCGGAGGACCTGCTGCGCCGCCCCGACATCACCCTTTCTTCGCTCAAGGAGCTGTGTCCGGAGCTGACCGGCTT
>OGQR01001509.1_pt1 | contig 15858 bp, 14 predicted proteins | sample 1553271 | NCBI WGS metagenome assembly OGQR01 (sample SAMEA2579970, study PRJEB22360) | human gut metagenome | biome: human gut; feature: human-associated habitat; material: faeces | place: Denmark | collected 2008/2010 | reverse complement strand
GTCCAGCTGCCCCCCCCCAGCCCCAGGGCGCAGCCCGCCGCGGCGGCAGCCTCGAGCTTATTGTCGGGGTTTGCAACGACGAAGGCCGTCATCATGCCGGAGAGCTGGCAGCCCGTGCCGGTGATGCGGCTCATCTCTGCGCGGCCGTTGCGGATGCACCAGCAGCGCTCGCCGTCGCTCACGAGGTCGATCGCGCCGGTCACGGCGACGATGCAGCCGGCCCGCTGCGCGAAGGTCTTGACGAGCTGCACGCCGTCGTCGAGATTTGCCTCCGTCACGGCGTCGACCGCGTCGGCGTCCACGCCCTTTGTGCTGCCGCTGCCGGTGCAGAGTGTCTTGATCTCGGAGATGTTGCCGCGCACGGCGTCAAAGCGCACCTCCTGCATGAGCCGGTTGGCCGTGTCGGTGCGCAGGCGGCTCGCGCCAGCGCCCACGGGGTCGAGCAGGACGATGTGGCCCAGCTCGTTTGCCTTCTTCCCGGCGAGGAACATCGACGGGATGGTGTTTTTGTTGAGCGTGCCGATGTTGATGTTCAGCCCGCCGCAGATGCTCGTGATGTCCTCGACATCGTCGGCATCGTCGGACATGATCGGCGAGCCGCCGGCCGCCAGCAGAACGTTTGCCACGTCGTTGACGGTGACGTAATTGGTGATGTTGTGCACGAGCGGCGTTTTCGCGCGCACGTTCTCGAGCATGGTCTTGAGCACTTGTTGCATAAATCATGACTCCTTTCCCGGAAGATCTGCACGAAAAAAACAGCGGCGCCCGTAAAGAGTGCTGCTGTTGCGGTCCGGCAGTATGAATCCCTACGTTGGCATTGTCCAAATCAGGTATGCGGGTCTAAGCGGATGCTTACTCTCAGCCGAGCGGCTCCCCGTGTTTGTTCACTTCATGATAGGACGAAACCGCCGGCTTGTCAAGGCAGGAATGTAAAATCTTCACCGCTTTGCGGCACGGGAACTTTACATGGCTGCGGTTTTAGACTTTACACGCGCTGTGTAAAACAGAAACGTGAGCTTGTAAGAGCCAAAATCTTGAATGTTACAGGAGGAAGAGATGAACCATTCCAAACGCATCGGGTCCCGCCTGCTGCCGCCCGCGCTTTTTCGCATTTGCTGCTGTATTTTGGTTGCAATCGGGCCTCCGGCATGATACAGTTAAAATGCCGTGTTACAACTGCTTTTACACAAGGGCGGCTGCAGATTTTACACGGTGAGGAAGGAATACAGTTGTGCGGCAGGGGGCCGTGCAATGTTGTAGGAATCTAAAAAACAGGAGGAAGAAATGAAAACCAGAATGCACAATGGAAGCAGACTGCTGTCGCTGCTGCTGGCGGTAGTCCTTGTCTTCACACTGACGGTTCCGGCTCTTGCGGCGGAAAAGCCGCAGGACATGAACCTGAGGATCGCCGTCATGTCCGACCTGCATTATCTCTCGCCGGATATGATTGCAGACACGGCGGACTTTGAGCATGCACTCAACAGCGACCGCAAGCTGCTCAAGGAGAGCTCCGCAATCCTGTACGAAAAGTTTGAGCAAGTTCGCGCGGACAAGCCCGACATCCTTCTCGTGTCCGGCGACCTGACCAAGGACGGCGAGCAGGAGTGCCACGCGGCGCTGGCAAAGCAGCTGCAGCAGCTGCAGCAGGATATTCCGGGGCTGAAGATCTATGTCATCAACGGCAACCATGACATCCGTAATTACAATGCCAAGAACTTCAACACCCCCGACGGTAAGGCCGTGCCCGCCACGCGCACGCACCCGGAGGACTTCAAGCGTATCTACGACTTTGTCTACTCCGATCCGACCGTCATCGCGACCTTCACCCCGGCCGCGGGCAATGAGGCCGGCAGCCTGTCCTATGTTGCGCGACCGGTCGAGGGGCTGACCATTATCGCCATGGACACCTGCCGCTACAGCAAGGAGAACACCTCCAACGGCACGGATGAGCATGAGACGAGCGGCGCCATCAGCGCCGATCTGGAAAAATGGGTCATCGAGCAGACTGCCGCCGCCAAGGCACGCGGCGACCTTGTCATCGGTCTGGAGCACCACGGTCTGGTGCCGCACTTCGATGTCGAGCCCACCATCCTGCCCATGTACCTCGTCAACGGCTATGAGCGCATCGCGCAGGAGTATGCCGATGCCGGCATGAGCGTCGTCTTCACCGGTCATATGCACGCGGTCGACATCGCTGCCATGACCACGAAGGCCGGCAACACCTTCTATGACATCGAAACCGGCTCTGCGCTGACGTATCCGTGCCCGGTCCGCTTTGTCGACCTGCGCCGCAGCACCGTCGGCGGTGAGACGAGCACCTACATGAGCGTGAGCACCAAGACGCATACCGGCCCCATCCATTACACAGATCCCGCCACGGGTACTGCGCATGTGATCGATGACCTGACCGAGTATGCCCGGGAATTCGGCTTCTCGACCGATATGCTCAAGACGGTCGCGGGCGACTTCGTCAAGTCCTTCTTCGGCAAGTATCTGCCGAATGACACCTGGCCGGTCACGAAGATCGTGGCGAACATCGACCAGATCATTGACGATGTGGCCGCCGTCCCGATCGTGGACGGCAAGGACCTGCTCGACTTTGCCAACTGGATCTATCAGTGCAACCTCGCCGGTGAGGACGACGGCAATTATCCCGCCTGGGTGCAGTCCGGCGTCGACCAGCTCCGCAGCGGCGCCCTGCTCGATCAGGTGCTCAACATCGTTGCCAAAGATGCGTTCGGCCGCGGCAGCGTGCTGTTCACGAAGTTCCAGGGCCTGTTCACCCGCTATCTCAAGAGCCAGCTCAACGACCTGCTCGTGAAGATCGTCGTCTCCATGAGCGTGGACAACAACTGCCCGAACGATAACGACATGACCTTCCTCACCGAAAACAGCGGTGATGCGCAGGTGCGTCTCCTGCCCGTCAGCGGTAGCAGTGCCGCGACCACGCAGGCGTACGTGCAGGGCAGCACCGCGACGGTGTTCCTCACCAGCCGCCAGCTCCGCGCGGCCACGGACGCCCAGTCCGGCGCGACCGTGACGGTCAACGCCACAGATCCCGCGGCCGACACGGTCATCCTGGCCGGCCGCTCGATCGCCAATGCGCGCAGCGCGGGTGTTGCGGCCCTGCAGGTGCAGCTTGCAGCCGGCACCGTTACGCTGGATAGCGACGCGCTCGCGGCGCTTGACCTGCACAAGGACGTGGCCGTCTCGCTCACGGGGGCGTCGCTCAACGCTGCGCAGCAGCGTGCCCTCGGCACGCAGGCCGCTACGGCGACGCTTGCCAATGCCTCCGTCATCGTTGACGGCGCGGCGGCAAGCTACCCCGCCGGCAGCGTGCGCGCCAGCGTTCCGGCGCGTGCAGCGGATGCGCTCACCGCGTGGAGCCTTGCCGAGGACGGCACGATCTCGGCCGTCGGCGGTGCGTGGGATGCGCAGCAGCAGACCTATACCTTTGATGTTGTCTCCGGTGTGACGGCCATCGCGCGCTTCCCGTTCACGGATGTGCCCGCCGGCAGCTGGTACTACGGCGCGGCGGCCTATGCCTACAACAACGGCCTCTTCGACGGCACGTCTCCCACGACGTTTGCCCCGAACGCGGTCATGTCCCGCGCCATGCTCGTGACCGTGCTGTGGCGGCTTGCGGGCGCGCCCGCGCCGAAGGGCGTCAACACGTTTTCCGATGTGCCGGGCGGCACATGGTACACGGACGCCGTCACCTGGGCGGCGGAAAACGGCGTGGTCTCCGGCATCGGCGGCGGCTGCTTTGCTCCCAACAGCAACGTCACGCGCGAGCAGACGGCCGTGATCCTCTTCAACTACGCACACAGCCGCGGCTATGACGTGGGCGCGCGCGCCGATCTCTCGGCGTTCCCGGATGCCGGCAGCGTGTCCGGCTGGGCGCAGGATGCGCTCTCGTGGGCCAATGCAGCCAGCCTTATCAACGGCACGGTGTACGGCGGACGGACGATCCTCGACCCGCAGGGCAGCGCTTCCCGCGCGCAGGTCGCCAAGATCCTCAGAAGCTACGCCGAGCACGTGGTCAACGCCTGATCCTCTTTTTCATATCTCTCTCACAGCACAGCAATTTCCCGGCGGGGGGGGGGGATGTACCGCCCCCCAAATCAGCCCGGCGGGGGCGGCATATGCCGCCCCCGCGCACTTTTTGCGCCTGCCGCTTGGGCATCTGCTGCACGCCGGGGCGCAAAAAAATGCGGAATTTGTGAAAATTTGCGGTTGACATTTGCGCGCGAAGTTTTTATACTCGAACCATCAGGATTTTTCATCAGAATCGGAGCAAATATCATGAACCGTACCTACTTTTTTGCATACGCTTATTACTTTACTATGACAATATAGTAAGGCTGATTTGTGATGCGAAAAATAGCTCGGATCCCGAGAATGTTTCATGCGGCACAGGTTGAGCCTGTGCCGCATTTTTCTTTTGAAAAACAAAAACAAAAATTCAGGTAAATACATCGGAGGTAATCATCATGATCGTCGTACTCAAACATGGCGTGGAAGCAGCAAAGCGCGAGCAGCTCATCGACTGGCTCAAGGGTCAGGGCCTGACCATCCACATTTCCGAGGGAGAATACCAGACCGTGCTCGGCCTCGTCGGCGACACGACCCGCGTGGACATGGACCTGATCGGCAGCCTCGGCATCGTCGACAGCGTCAAGCGCGTGACCGAGCCCTTCAAGTGCTGCAACCGCAAGTTCCACCCGGACGACACTGTCATCGACGTGAATGGCGTGAAGATCGGCGGCGGCAACTTCGTCATGATCGCGGGGCCCTGCTCCGTCGAGTCCGAGGAGCAGATCGTCGCGGTTGCAAAGGCCGTCAAGGCCTCCGGCGCGAACATCCTGCGCGGCGGCGCGTTCAAGCCCCGCACCTCGCCCTACGACTTTCAGGGCCTGAAGGCCACCGGCATCGAGCTGCTCAAAACGGCGCGCGCGGCCACCGGCCTGCCGATCGTGACGGAGATTATGGGCGTTGAGCACCTGCCGCTGTTCGAGGATGTGGATATCATTCAGGTCGGCGCGCGCAACATGCAGAACTTCGACCTCCTGCGCGAGCTCGGCAAGCTGCGCAAGCCCATCCTGCTCAAGCGCGGCCTTGCCAGCACGCTCAAGGAGCTGCTCATGAGCGCCGAGTACATCATGGCCGGCGGCAACGAGCAGGTCATCCTCTGCGAGCGCGGCATCCGCACGTTCGACGATTACACCCGCAACACGCTCGACCTCGCGGCCGTGCCCATGCTCAAGGAGCTGACGCACCTGCCCATCATCGTCGACCCGAGCCATGCGACCGGCATCGCCCGCCTGGTCGAGCCGATGGCGCTCGCCGCAACGGCCTGCGGCGCGGACGGCCTCATCATCGAGGTGCACAACGACCCCATGCACGCCCTGTGCGACGGCGCGCAGTCCCTGCGCCCGGAGGTCTACGACGACCTCGCCAAAAAGGTGCGCAGCGTCCGTGAGGTGATCGCGAAATGACGGTCGGCATCGTTGGCCTGGGCCTGATCGGCGGTTCTTTTGCCAAGGCGTATCACGAAGCGGGCGCGACCGTGCTCGCCTGGAACCGCAGCCGCAGCGTGCTTGATTTCGCCGTCATGAGCGGCGCGGTGGACGCCGAGCTCACGGAGGACAACATCGCCGCGTGCGATCTTGTGCTCATCGCGCTCTACCCGGAGGCGACCATCGAGTGGTTTCGCCGCATGGCCCCGCACATCGGCTCGCACCCCGTCGTGCTCGACTGCGGCGGCACGAAGCGCACCATCTGCGCTGCGTGCTTCCCGATCGCAAAGGAACACGGCGTCACGTTCCTCGGCGGCCACCCGATGGCCGGCACGCAGTATTCCGGCTTCAAGAACGCGAAGGCGACCATGTACCACGGCGCGCCGATGGTCATCGTGCCGCCGGACTTTGACGATGTGCTGCTGTTCGACCACGTCAAGCAGCTGCTCCAGCCCGCGGGCTTTGCGCGCTTCTCGTTCACGACGGCGGAGGCGCACGACGAGATGATCGCCTTCACCTCGCAGATGGCGCATGTGGTCTCGAACGCATATATCAAGAGCCCCACGGCGTCGCAGCACAAGGGCTTTTCCGCCGGCAGCTACAAGGACATGACCCGTGTCGCGTGGCTGAGCCCCGAGATGTGGGCCGAGCTCTTTCTGGAAAACAAGGACAATCTGCTCCATGAGCTGGACATGTTCATGACGCACCTGGGCGAGTACCGCGACGCGATGGCGCGCGACGACCTGCCCGCGCTCACGCGCCTGCTCGATGAGGGCCGCCGGCGCAAGGAGGAGGTAGACGGCCGATGACGACCATCCACGTGACTGCCTCGCGCGACTATGACGTGCTGGTGCAGCCGGGCCTGCTCGACGACGCCGGCGCGCAGATCGCGCGCGTGCTCGGCACGGGCCGCACGGCGGCCATCGTCGCGGGCGAGACCGTGGCGGGCCTGTATGCCGGGCGGCTCGCGGCGTCGCTCACGCGCGCGGGCTTTCGCGCCGTGACGTTCACCTATCCCGGCGGCGAGCACTGCAAGACGCTCGCCACCTATGCGGCGCTGCTGGACTTTCTGGCCGCGCACCGCCTGAGCCGCAGCGACCTCATCGTCGCGCTCGGCGGCGGCGTGACCGGCGACCTCGCGGGCTTTGCCGCCGCGACGTATCAGCGCGGCATCCCGTTCGTGCAGGTGCCGACGACGCTGCTGGCTGCCGTAGATTCCTCCGTCGGCGGCAAGACGGCCGTGAACCTCGCAAGCGGCAAAAATCAGGTCGGCTGCTTCTATCAGCCGAGCCTCGTGCTCTGCGACCCGGACACGCTGCGCACCCTCCCGCCGGAGGAATACCGCAACGGCTGCGCCGAGGTCATCAAATACGCCGTGCTGCGCAGCGAGCCGTTTTTTGACGCGCTGCGCGCAGAGCCGGTCAGCGCACAGGTGGAGCACGTCATCGCAACGTGTGTCGGCATGAAGCGTGACCTCGTCGCGGCCGATGAGTTTGACCGCGGCAGCCGCCAGCTGCTGAACCTCGGCCACTCGTTCGGCCACGCGGTCGAAAAATGCAGCGACTACGCCGTGCCGCACGGCTGCGGCGTGGCCATCGGCATGGCCATCATCGCGCGCGCGGCCGCCAAACGCGGCATCTGCACGGACGATACCTGCGCGCAGATCCTCGCGCTCCTGCGGCAGTACGGCCTGCCGACGGAGACGGCGTTTACCCGTGACGCGCTCACGGACGCCGCGCGCTCGGATAAAAAGATCGCCGACGGCAAGCTGCACCTCATCGTGCCGGAGCGCATCGGCCGCTGCCGCATCGAGACGATCCCGGCGGTGGATATCCCCGCCTGGCTCGCGGACGGAGGCATCGCATGAATCAGGCCGTTTCCACCGGGCCGCGCACGGGCAGTGTGCGCATTCCGGCTTCGAAATCGCAGGCGCACCGTCTGCTCATCTGCGCTGCGCTCGGCGCGCAGCCCGTGGCGCTGCGGTGCGACGGCGTCTCGGCCGACATCGCCGCCACGGCGCGCTGCCTGTCCGCCCTCGGCGCGGACATCACGGACGACGGTGCGGGCACGCTGCGCATCGACCCCATTGCCGGGGAAATGCCCGCGCACGCAGATCTTTTCTGCGGCGAGAGCGGCTCGACGCTGCGCTTTCTGCTGCCGGTCGTGGGCGCGCTCGGCGCGGACGTGACCTTCCACATGGAAGGACGCCTGCCGAAGCGGCCGCTGTCACCCCTCGACGCGGTGCTCACGGCGCACGGCATGACCATCCGGCGCGACGGCGCGCTGCTGCACGCCGGCGGCCGGCTGCGGCCCGGTGCCTTTGCGCTGCCGGGCGACGTGTCCTCGCAGTACATCTCCGGCCTGCTCATGGCGCTGCCGCGCCTGCCGGGGGAGAGCGCGCTCGCCGTGACGGGCCGGCTCGAGTCCGCGGGCTACATCGCCATGACGGAGGACGCGCTGCGCCTGTCCGGCATCCGCCTGCAAAAGCGGGAGCGGACGTACACCATCTCCGGCGGCCAGACGGCGCGCCTCCCGGCGCAGTGCCATGTGGAGGGCGACTGGTCGAACGCCGCGTTTTTCCTGTGCATGGGCGCGCTCTCGCCCGCCGGCGTCACGGTCACGGGCCTTGCGTCCGACTCGTCGCAGGGCGACCGCGCGGTGCTGGATGTGCTGCGCCGCTTCGGCGCGGATGTGCGCGAGACGCAGGATGCCGTCACCGTTCGGCGCGGCGCGCTGCGCGGTGTCACGATCGACGCCGCGCCCATCCCGGACCTGATCCCGGTGCTGAGCGTCGTCGCCGCGCTCGCGGACGGCCAGACGCAGATCGTCAACGCCGCCCGCCTGCGGCTCAAGGAGTCCGACCGGCTCGAGAGCACAGCCGCCATGCTGCGCGCGCTCGGCGCGCAGGTGGAGGTGCACGACAGCGGCCTGACCGTCACCGGCCGAAAGGTGCTCACCGGCGGCACGGTCGACCCGCAGCACGACCACCGCATCGCCATGGCGGCGGGGGGCCCCCCCCCCGGGCGGGCCCGGTGCGCCTTCCAGCGGCAGCACCGCGCCCGTCACGGTGCGCGACTGCGCATGTACCGACAAATCCTACCCCCGCTTCTGGACGGATCTTTCCGCGCTGAAAACCGTTCCCGCGGCGGAAAATACAGATCTTGAATAAGGAGCTTGACCATGGAACTTAGTGATTATCGCCAGCAGATCGACGGCATCGACAGTCAGCTGCTCGCTCTGTTTTACCAGCGCATGGAGGTCGCGGCGCAGATCGCGGGCTACAAGAAGGCGCACAATCTCCCGGCGCTCGATGCCGGGCGCGAGCGCGCGAAGCTGCAGCAGATCGCGGACGCTGCGCCGGAGGACCTGCGCGAATACGCCGTGTCGCTCTACTCGCTCATCTTTGAGCTCAGCCGCAGCTGCCAGAACCGGCTGCTCGGCGTCACGAGTCCGCTGACTGCCGAGATCGAACAGGCCATCGCGCGCACACCGCAACTGTTCCCGGAGCACCCGGCCGTCGCGTGTCAGGGCGTGGAGGGCGCGTATTCCCAGCTCGCGTGCGACCGCCTGTTCACGATGCCGAACGTGTTTTACTGCGCCACGTTCGAGGCGGTGTTTGCCGCCATCGAAAAGGGCCTGTGCCGCTACGGCGTCATCCCGCTGGAAAACAGCACGGCCGGCTCCGTCAACGCCGTGTACGACCTGATGATGCAGCACAACTTCCGCATCGTGCGCAGTGTGCGCCTGAAGATCGACCACTGCCTGCTGGCCAAGCCCGGCACGAAGCTCTCGGACATCAAGGAGATCTACTCGCACGAGCAGGCCATCAGCCAGTGCGGCCGCTTCCTGCAGAGCCTGCCGGGCGTGACGGTCGTGCGCTGCGAGAACACTGCCGTGGCTGCCAAGCGCGTGGCCGAGTCGGACCGCACGGACGTCGCGGCGCTCTCGTCGCGCGCGTGCGTCGGACTCTACGGGCTCGAGAGCCTGGCCTCCTCTGTGCAGGATCAGGGCAACAACTACACGCGCTTTATCTGCATCGCCAAGGATCTCGAGATCTATCCCGGCGCTGACCGCACGAGCCTCATGATGGTGCTGCCGCACAAGCCGGGCTCTCTGTACAAGGTGCTCTCGCGCTTTTACGCGCTCGGCATCAACCTCAACAAGCTCGAGAGCCGTCCGCTGCCGGAGCGCGACTTTGAGTTCATGTTCTACTTCGATCTCGAGACGTCGGTCTATTCGCCGCAGTTCCAGCAGCTCATGGGCGAGCTGCCGGGTCTGTGTGAGGAATTCTCCTACCTCGGCAGCTATCGCGAGGTGGTGTGATGATGCGGTGCGGACTTCTGGGCGAAAAGCTCGGCCACAGCTACTCGCCGGCCATCCACGCGCAGCTCGCGGACTATGCCTACGGGCTCTATGAGGTCGCGCCGGAGGACCTGCCGGCGTTTTTGACCGGCGGCGATTTTGACGCGCTCAACGTGACCATCCCGTATAAAAAGACGGTCATCCCGTACTGCGCCGAGCTCTCGCCGATCGCGCAAAAGCTCGGCAGCGTGAACGTGCTCGTCCGCCGGGCAGACGGCACGCTCTATGGCGATAATGCCGATGCCTTCGGCTTCGAGTACCTCGTGCGTCACAGCGGCATCGACGTCGCGGGGCAAAAGGCGCTCGTGCTCGGCAACGGCGGCGCGTCCGCGACCATTCAGGCCGTGCTCGAGCAGCTCGGCGCGCACGTGACGGTCATCTCCCGCCACGGGCCGGATAACTACGACAATCTCGACCGCCACGCCGACGCGCGCGTGATCGTCAACACCACGCCGGTCGGTATGTATCCGAACACGGGCAGGGCCGCCGTCGATCTGCGGCAGTTCCCGCAGTGCGCGGGCGTGCTCGATATCGTCTATAACCCCGCGCGCACGGCGCTGCTGCTGCAGGCGGAAAGCCTCGGCATCCCGTGCGCGGGCGGACTGTACATGCTCGTGGCGCAGGCCAAGCGCAGCTGCGAGGTGTTCACCGATACGGTGATCGACGACGCGGAGATCCTGCGCATCCACCGCCTGCTGCGGCAGGAGATGGAAAACATCGTCCTCATCGGCATGCCCGGCAGCGGCAAGAGCACCATCGCGGCGCTGCTTGCCGAGCGGCTGCACCGCCCGGTGCTCGACAGCGACGCGCAGGTCGTCGAGACGGCGGGCATGTCCATCCCGGACATTTTTGCCGCCGGTGGAGAGAACGCCTTCCGCGCGCGGGAGACGGCCGCACTCGCCGAGCTCGGCAAGCGCTCGGGCGCGGTGCTTGCAACCGGCGGCGGCAGCATCTGCCGCGAGGAAAATTATCCGCTCCTGCACCAGAACGGCACGATTTTCTGGCTTCAGCGCGACCTCGCGCTGCTGCCGAAGGACGGCCGCCCCATCTCCCAGCGCAGCGACCTCGCCGCGCTCTACGCGCAGCGTGCGCCGCTGTACGCCCGCTTCGCCGACGCGGTCATTGACAACAACGGCACGCCGGAGGAGACGGTGCGCAAAATTCTGGAGGTGCTGGCATGAAGTTTCTCGTCATCAACGGCCCGAACCTGAACCTGCTCGGCCTGCGTGAGCCGGCCATTTACGGCAGCCGGAGCTTTGCCGCGCTGCAGGATTTCATCCGCGCATCCGCCGCCGATGCGGGCGTAGAGGTCGACCTGTTCCAGTCCAACCACGAGGGCGCGATCGTCGATGCCATTCAGGCGGCCTACGGCACGGCCGACGGCATCGTCATCAACCCCGCTGCCTATACGCACACGAGTGTCGCCATTCTCGACGCGCTCAAGGCCGTGGCCCTCCCGGCGGTGGAGGTGCACCTGTCGGACGTCAGCGCCCGGGAGCCTTTCCGCCAGATCTCCTATGCCGGCATGGCGTGCGTGAAAACATACATGGGTCTCGGCTTCGAGGGCTACCGTCAGGCCATTTTGTACCTGAAACAGTATCTGGAGGAGGCAAACGCATGATCTCGAAACAAATGGTCGCCTGGGGCGAGAGCGGCTGCTCCATCCGCGAGATCGCGGCCTACGGCGAGCGCCGCGCGGCCGAGATCGGCCCGGAAAACGTCTATAACTTCGCCATCGGCAACCCGAGCATCGACCCGCCGGACTGCGTGCAGGAGGCGGTCGAGCGGCTGCTGCACACCGTGCCGCCCACGCAGCTGCACGCCTACGCGCCCGCGCCGGGCATGGCGTCCGTGCGCGAAAAGGTCGCGGCTTACCTGACGGACACCTTCGGCGAGGTGTACCGCGCGCAGGACATTTACATGACCGACGGCGCGTCGAGCGCGCTGGCCATCCTCACGCGCGCGCTCATGGGTCCGGGAGATGAGGCCATCGTGTTCGCGCCGTACTTCCCGGAGTACGCCGTCTATGCCGAGGCGGCGGGCGGCAGCGTGCGCGTTGTGCCGTGCCGGGCGGACACGTTCGCGCTCGATCTCGATGCGCTCGCGGCCGCGGTGACGGAAAAGACCGCGCTGCTCATCCTGAACTCGCCGAACAACCCCTCCGGTGTCGTCGTCTCGCGCCCGGAGCTCGAGGCGCTAGCAGCGTTCCTGCGCGAAAAACAGGCCCGGTACGGCCACCCGATCTACATCATTGCCGACGAGCCGTACCGCGAGCTGGTCTACGGCGGGGTGGAGGTGCCGTTCCTGCCCGCGATCTATCCGAACGCGATCTACTGCTATTCCTACAGCAAGACGCTGTCCCTGCCCGGCGAGCGCGTGGGCTTTCTCGCCCTGCACCCGGCCATAGACGATTACGCCGCCGTGCACGCGGCCGTGCTCGGCGCGGGGCGCGCGCTGGGGTATGTGTGCGTGTCGTCGCTGTTCCAGCTCGCCGTGGCCGAGTGCCTCGGCCAGACGGCGGACATCGCGGCCTATGCCGCCAACCGCGAGCTGATCTACGGCGCGCTCACGGACATGGGCTATGCGTGCGCGCGGCCGGACGGCGCGTTTTATCTCTTCCTCAAGTCGCCGGAGCCGGACGCCCGGGCGTTTTGCCGCCGCGCGATGGACTATGACATCCTGCTCGTGCCGGGCGATGATTTCGGCTGCCCCGGCTATGCGCGCCTGGCCTACTGCGTGGCGCGCAGCCAGCTCGAGCGCTCGCTCCCGGCGTTCCGGAAGCTGGCCGAGAGCTACGGCCTGACCAAATAAATTTCGCAGACAAAAACGGCGTCCCCGAGCCCTCGGGGACGCCGTTTTTGCGCGGATGGTGTCAGGCGTACATGGCGTTGGTGTTCATATAGTCATAGATGACCTTGCCGTGGTGCTGCTCCTGCTTTTGAATGTCGTTGAGCACGCTGCGGGCGTTGGCATCGCCAAACTCGAACACGCACGTGTCGTACAGGTGCGAGGCGTGCTTTTCCATTGCGAGCACGTCCGTGCACAGGTAGCAGTCGTTTTGCTTTTGCGGGGTCTCGGTGTTGTTGTAGGTCGCCGTGAACGTCGTCGGCACGGTCGCGGAGTCTGCCGGTGCGGCGACGGTGCCGCCCTCCATCTGCGTGATCGCGTCGAGATGCTGCTGCTCGACCTGCGCGATCTGCTCGAACAGGTTTTTCAGCTGCGGGTCGTTGGCGCTGGCGGCGTGGCGGTTATATTTGTCCACGCACAGCTGCTCCTGCCCTTTGAGATCTTTGAGTAAACTGGCCTCTTTTGGGGTCAACTGCATAAATATCACCTCAGTGCCAGTATGCCCACCGGCGCGGCGGGACATACACCGGCGGAAAAAAGCCGGTGGCGTCCGCGCGCAAAATCGGTTATAATTGGGCTGACCCTATGGAAAAGAGAGATGCAGCTATGGCAAAGATCTTTGATATTTCGGACTTTTCCGCGCCGGAGCTGGACGTGTACGCCCGCCTGACGGAAAACCAGCTCGTCAACCGCGCCGACCCGGCAAACGCCCTCTTCATCGCCGAGAGCCCGCTCGTGATCGGCCGCGCGCTCGACGCGGGGTGCGTGCCGGTGTCGTTTTTGATGGAGCGCCGCCACGTGGACGGCAAGGCGCGCGAGATCCTGGCGCGCTGCCCCGCGGACATCCCGGTCTATGCCGCCGAGCTCGACGTGCTCACGCAGCTGACAGGCTTTCATCTCACGCGCGGCATGCTCTGCGCCATGCGCCGCCCGGCACTGCCGGAGGTCGCCGTCCTGTGCGCCAACGCTGCGCGCGTGGCCGTGCTGGAAAACGTGATGAACCCGACGAACATCGGCGCGATCTTCCGCTCGGCGGCGGCGCTCGGCGTGGACGCCGTGCTGCTCACGTCGGCGGGCAGCGACCCGCTCTACCGCCGCGCCGTGCGCGTGAGCATGGGCACGGTCTTTCAGGTGCCGTGGACGTACCTGCCTGAGGACGGCGACTGGCAGCAGACGCTGCACGCCCTCGGCTTTCAAACGGCGGCCATGGCGCTGCGGGACGATTCGCTGCGCATCGACGACAAGCGCCTGCGTACCGTGCCGCGCCTTGCCATCGTGCTCGGCACGGAGGGCGACGGGCTGGCATCCAACACGATCGCCGCGTGCGATTACACGGTGCGCATCCCCATGACGCATGGGGTCGATTCGCTCAATGTGGCCGCGGCGAGCGCCGTCGCGTTTTACCAGCTCGCGCTGCTGCGCGGCTGAGGTGCAGCGGATTTTTTGTTGTTTTCAGACGTCGAACCGGTCGTAGTTCCCGGCGCAGTCGAGGCACAGCTTCTGCCCGCCGACGAGGCGAATCCAGTTGGCGCCCGTCACCTCGCCGCAGCACGCGCACGGGTAGGAGTCAAATAGTTTGGCCGGCTCTGGCAGCGGGATGGTCGCCGGCTTGACGTCGAACAGGTCGGCCGGTTTCTGCGCCTGATAGTAGGCGAAGGATTCCTCGCGCGTCATCCCCTCCGGCCGCGGCCGGAGCACCAGGCGCACGGACTTGCCCGTGGCGCGGTTATAAAACGAGAACGCCTGTTTGCCGCGCATATGAAACAGCAGGTTGCCCTTGCCGATGCTGCACCCGAGCAGCGCCTGAATGGCGTCCACGCCGCAGGCGTCGTTTTCCGCGATGCACACGACCTGCTCGTCGCCGGAGAAGGACAGCTCCAGCAGCTCGGCGGCGTAGCACGCGGCCTTATATCCGATCGTCAGGCCGCCGCAGGCGTGGCCGTGAAATTGTACGCAGGTTTCCCAGTTGGTCATGATCTTGTCTCCTTTTCTTCGTCATCAATGAGCACGAGCCTGTGCCCCTGCACGTCCACGATGCTGCCCGTCACGCCGTAGACGTCCCGCAGGGCGTCGGCGTCGAAGATCTCCGCGCCGCCGTAACGGTACACCTCGCCCTCGCGCAGCAGCAGAAAGCGGTCGCAGAACCGCAGCGCGAGGTTCAGGTCGTGGATGACGATCATCGCCGTGAGATTCTGCTCGCGGCACAGGTCGCGCGTGATCTGCAGCACCTGATATTGATTGCGGATGTCGAGATTGCTGGTCGGTTCGTCCAGCAGCAGGAGCGTCGGCTCCTGCGCCAGCGCGCGGGCGAGCATGACCTTCTGCCGCTCGCCGCCGGAGAGCCGGTTGAGGAACCGGCCGCGCATGTCCTCCAGATTCAGATAGCGCATGGCCTCGTGCACGACATGGTGGTCGTGCTCCGTCACGCCCCAGGTCATGTAGGGCCGCCGTCCGAGCATGACCATGTCGTGCACGGTCATCTGTGTGTCGGGCACGTGCTGTGCCACGAAGGCTACGCGTTTTGCGATCTCCCGGTGGGAGAGCGTGAGCAGATCCTCACCGTCGATACGGCAGTGCCCGCTGTCAGCCGTGAGGATACGGTTCATGCACTTGAGCAGTGTGCTCTTGCCGACGCCGTTGTTGCCGAGCACGGCCAGAAAGTGCCCGGTCTCCAGTTCAAAGCTCACATCGCGGAGGATCGGCCGCCCGCCCTTATAGTGATAGCAGAGATGGTCCACACAGATCATGTCCGGCCCCTCCCCTTGAACAGCAGGTACAAAAACAGCGGGCCGCCGAGAAACGCCGTCAGCGCGCCGATCGGCAGAATGACGGGCATGATGATCACGCGCGCGGCCAGATCACTCAGCAGCAGCAGCGCCGCGCCGGCGAGCACGGAGCCGGGGATGAGATAGATATAGTTGTTGCCGACGACCATGCGCACGATGTGCGGCGCAACGAGACCGATGAAGTTGATGAGACCGACGTGCGACACGATCACCGAGCAGACAAAGCACGTGAGCACAACGTTCGTGAGTGTCAGCCGCCGCACATGGATGCCGAGACTCAGCGCCGTCTCCTCGCCGGAGAGCAGGGCGTTATAGTCCCAGCGGTGCAGGTAGCGCCGTCATTC